>Ga0265338_10000630_pt1 | contig 61283 bp, 59 predicted proteins | sample 42126metaG_FD_193579 | JGI IMG/M metagenome (GOLD analysis project Ga0265338, IMG submission 193579) | Rhizosphere microbial communities from Carex aquatilis grown in University of Washington, Seatle, WA, United States - 4-21-26 metaG | ecosystem: Host-associated > Plants > Roots > Rhizosphere... | reverse complement strand
TTTGCCCGACGGGATGGCGTCGGCGGCTGGCATCAAAGAGGAAGCCATGCTGGTCGGTTTGCTGGATCGTTTCGAAATTTGGAACCCTGAGCGTTATGAAAAAGTTCGTGCGTCCGACGCCGTGATGGCGCAGGAGGCATTCAAAATGATGGAGTAACCATGAGCCTGGGAAAATTATTAACCACGGGAAAAAGTCTGGTGGGTTTAACTAACGCGAATTCGCGTTACCACCTGCAAAAGGGCGCGCTGCCGAAATTTGAATCGGCGAAGAACCCTTTTGCGCCAAAGGTGAGCGCGGAGTTGCCGGAGCGGGAACCGCAATTGCCGAAGCTCACGCCCGCCGAAGTGGCGGCTGCCAATTTGAAAAAGACGCAACGGATGGCTGCGCCGGCAGAACCGGTGACAGCGGCCAGCCGCGAGTCCGAGCCGGCAAAAGTCTCTCCGGCCGTGGATGGCTGGTTGAAAAAAGTCAATCCGCTGGTGTGGTTTGGAAATCGCAAACCGGACGAGCAGAAATCGGCGCCGCGCCAGGCCAAGCCGCTGGCGCCGGTCCAGGGCGAGCTTTCGCTGGATAACATCAAGGTGATGCGAAACGACTTGAGCGAGACGGACGTGGAGATTGTGACCGCAAAATCGCGTCCGCCGAAAGCCGTGGTGGCACCCGAGCAGGCGTCCGCGTCCGCGGTGGCCATTCCGGATTTGCCGCCGGCGACCAGCGCCTGGGAATATTTAGGCGAACGTTTGTTGGGAAGAGATTAACCAGTGAGGACCTGATGCGTGTCACCCGAGTTCGTTCACAAAACAGTGATGATGGCGGAGGTGTTGGACGCACTGAACCCGGCAGCGGGGGGGCGGTACGCCGACGGGACGGTCGGTGGGGGTGGACACGCGGAAGCCATGTTGGCCAGGAGTTCGCCGACTGGATGGTTGTCTGGATGCGATCGCGATGGCGACGCCGTTGAGGCGGCGAAGCGGAGGTTAACGCCGTTCGCGGGGCGTTTTGAGATTCGGCGCGGAAATTTTGCGGAACTGGCGGATTGGGTTGAAGCGGGCAGTTGCGATGGCGTGGTTTACGACCTCGGTGTGAGTTCGCCGCAACTGGACGTGGCTGAGCGCGGCTTCAGTTTTCAACAGGAAGGCCCGCTCGAAATGCGGATGGATTCGCGCCAGGCCCTGACCGCGGCGGAATTGGTGAACAACGCCACCGCGGAGGAGTTGGCCAGGATTTTTTGGGAATTCGGCGGCGAACGGGATTCGCGCCGGTTTGCGAAGGCGATTGTTCACGACCGCGAATTGCGCCGGTTTACGACGACGCGGCAGCTGGCGGAGTTGATCGAAAGAATTTCTCCGCGGCACGGGCGCAAGGCGCATCCGGCCACGAAGGTTTTCCAGGCGTTGCGCATCGCGGTGAATGACGAGATTGGTTCGTTGAAGCGCGGCCTTGAGGCGGCGATGAAGATTTTGAAGCCGGGCGGACGGCTGGCGGTGATCACGTTTCACTCGCTGGAAGACCGGGTGGTGAAAGATTTCGGGCGCGCGGGCGCGCGGGACTACACGTTCATTGGGGAAGTGGACGTGCCGGAACTGCGCGAACCGCGTGCGCCCGAGTTGAAAATCGTGACCCGCAAGGCGGTGACGCCGGGCGAGGCGGAACTGGCGGAGAATCCGCGCAGCCGCAGCGCGCAATTGCGGGTGTTTGAGAAGATTTAGCATGGCAAAAAACAGAAAACATCAGTCGGCGGCGATCCGGTTTGGACCGGCGCTGAAGGCTTTCTTGCTTTGCCTGCTGATCGGCGGTTCGGGAGTCGGTTACGTGTGGCAGAAAAGCCAGATCGACCAATTGGGCCAGCAAATCAAGAAGCGCGAGTTGCGTTTGAAGGATTTGCAGGACCAGAACGAAAAATTGCGACGGCAAATGGCGTTCATGCGCTCGCCGCCGTTTCTCGAAGCGCGGATCAAGGAATTGAACCTGGGCCTCGTGCCGCCGCAGCCATCGCAGATTTGGTACCTGAAAGAGCCGAAGCCGGAGTCAACGAAACAGAGCCGGGAACTGGCCGCACGCCCGTCAACCCCGGTGGCAATGAGCGAATGAAGACGACGCCTGAGAAACCATCGACCGGTTCGCAATCCGTTGCGAAAGAGATTGCGCGGTTCCGGACGTTGCGTTCGCGCGCCAGGAAGCGCGGGGCGCTGCTGGCCACGAAAGATTTTTGGCGCGCCTTATCGAGCGCGGCATTGGCCTCGCCGCACACGCCGATATTGCGGCGATTGCACGATTGATGGAATGAACAATTTTCGCCGCCGCCCGTGACGATGCTGGAAGTGAGGAACCGATCGCCGCGGGCGGCTGGCGGGTTTGATGAAAAGCTGAAGCAATGAAAAATTTAACCGCCGTCCGTGACGCCATCGGGAGTGAGGAACCGATCGCCACGGGCGGTCGGTCTTTTTTGCGACGAAAGTTGAATCGGTTAAATGAGTTAAATGAGTTAAATGAGTTAAATGAGTTAAATGAGTTAAATGGGTTAAATGGGTTAAATGGGGCCCGAAGCTGGCCTATTTAACTATTTAACCAATCACTTATTTAACGAACCCAATATTTAACGAACCTAATGGCCAAACGATTGCAATTTAGAAAAGTGCTGATGCTAGGGCTGTTTGTCATGGCGGCTTTCAGCGGCTTGGGGTATCGCCTGGTCGATTTGCAGTACCTGCGCCATGACGAACTCAGCACGAAGGCGGAGTCGAACACCCATCGCGAGTTCATATTTGAGCCGCGCCGCGGGGATATTCTCGACGTCAAGGGAAACGTTCTGGCTACGAGCACTTACGCCAAGACCATCTGCGCCGATCCTTCACTCCTAGATGACCGCCAGGCGGACGCGGTCGCGCACGGGATTGCGCCGCTGCTGCAAATGGACGAACAGGCTCTCTTTAAGAAGCTGGCGACGCGCACACGCGTGAACGACAAAGGCCTGACCAATGTCGTGCATTACGTCCGCATCATGCAGCGCGTGCCGGTGGAGACCTGGGGGAAAATCCAGGCGGTCGTGACTAATCTTTCTTTTGGAGTGGAGGAGAAAAAGCTGACCAAGAGCGATCAGTTCGCCTATCGCGCGGCGCGGCAAAAAGGAATTTTTGCGGAGAATTTTCCGATCCGCGTTTATCCGAATCAAACTCTGGCGGCGCACGTATTGGGCTATGCGCAAACCGAGGATGCCGAAATCAACGGCAAAGTGACTTCGGAAGTCGTCGGCACGGACGGAATCGAGAAGACGATGGACGATCGCTTGAGCGGGGTTGCGGGCTGGCGGCTTACGGAAACGGACAGTCATGGGCGGGAATTGGTTTCGTTGCGCAATCAGGATTTGGGCGCGCGCGACGGGCTTAATGTTGTCCTCACGATTGATTCGGTGATTCAGAATATCGTGGAGAAGTCGTTGGCCGACGCGATGGAAAAGCATTCACCCATCAGCGTGTCCGGCATTGTCATGCGACCGTGCACGGGAGAAATCCTGGCGATGGCCACGTTCCCGAATTTCGATCCCAACAATCCCGGCGCCGCCGCTCCGGACGCGCGGCGCAACCGGGTGGTGAGTGACGTGATTGAGCCGGGCTCGACCTTTAAAATCGTGGTGGTTTCCGGAGCGTTGAATGACCATCTGGTTACCTTGGATGACGTGTTCAATTGCGAGCACGGGCATTTTTCCTTTGCCGGCCGCGTGTTGCATGACCATGAGTCGTATGACGATCTTTCGGTCGAGAAAATCATCACCAAGTCGTCCAACATCGGCGCCGCGAAGATCGGCATCAAGCTGGGCGAAGATCGCCTCTATAACTATATCACCAGTTATGGATTTGGTTCCCGCACCGGGTTGCCGTTGCCGGGAGAAGTCGCGGGCATCGTTCATCCGGTCAAGGATTGGAGCAAAGTTTCCGTGGCGCAGATTCCCATGGGGCAGGGCGTGGCGGTCACGCGCCTGCAAATGCTGATGGCCATGTGCGCCATCGCCAATAACGGCACGCTGATGCGGCCGATGTTGGTGAATCGGTTGGAGGATTCCGATGGCAGGGTGGTCGCCCGTTATTCGCCGCAGGCAGTCCGGCGCACGACGGACGAAGCGGCCGCGAAATTGACGGTTGAAGCGCTGAAGACGGTGGTTTCACCGGAAGGCACCGCGCCGAAGGCAGCCATGGAGCATTATACCGTCGCCGGAAAAACCGGCACGGCCCAAAAGGTCGAGCACGGCGAATACGTTCGCAAATACGTGGCTTCATTCATCGGCTTTTTCCCGGCGGACAATCCGGAGCTTTGTATTTCGATTGTTTTGGATGAGCCGAAGGAAGGTTATTACGGCGGGCAGGTGGCGGGGCCGGTATTCAAGGAAATTGCCGAGCGCGCCGCCAATTACCTGAACATCCGTCCGGACATCGAGGATAAATCGACCACGCCCGATGTGCTGGCGCAGGCAGCGGATGATCGCCAACCCAAACCGGCGGTCCGGACGCAATGAAAACGAGCATTTTTAAACCCCATTTATTCGGCATGCTGGCCGGACTTTTTTTGGCGGCTGGCCTGGTCTTTTCCGCGCTGGTCGGTTCGACCGCGTGGCTTAAAATTCACAACTCGCAATTTGTTTCGGTAAAAGGTTCCGCGCGAAAGAACATCAAATCCGACCTGGCGGTCTGGCGCGGAAGTTTCACGGCGCAGTCGGCGGCGCTGCTGGACGCGCAGCGAACGTTGAAAGAATCGCGGGCCAAAGTGGAAAATTTCATGAACGCCTCGGGCATGACCAACCACATGTTTGAATCGGTGGTGATCGAGGAAATGCGGGCTCATTTTGAATTCCAAACGAACGGCGAACGGACTTATCAGGATAAAACCGTGGGCTACAAGCTGACCCAATCCTTCGAAGCCCGCACTCCGGACGCGGATCGAATCGCGCAATTAAACGCTGATTCCACGGCCTTGCTGGAGCAGGGCGTGATGCTGACCACGGACAAACCGAAATACATTTACACGAAGGTGGGCGAGGAAAAAATCGAAATGCTGTCCGATGCGACGAAGGACGCCCGCGCCCGGGCCGAGCGGATCGCTTCGCAAGGCGGCGGGCGCCTGGCCCGCCTGCACAGCGCGGACATGGGAGTGTTTCAAATCACTCCGATCAACAGTTCCGAAACGGCCTGGGACGGTTTGAACGATACAACGTCGGTGGAGAAAACCATAACTGCAGTAGTCACCGCGACATTTGCCTTAGAGTGAACAGTGGAAACACGAGACTTGGAATATATTTTGGGCGCCTGCGCCGGGAAACTGGTGACGGGCCTGCCGCGCACGCTCGTCAAGCGCGTCAATACGGATTCGCGCGCGGCGCAGCCCGGTGATTTGTTCGTGGCGCTCGTGGGCGAGCACCATGACGGGCATCAATATTTGCGGGATGTGATTCAGAAGGGCGTGGCCGCCGTGATGGTGGAAGCCGGCAAAGTTCCCGCCAGCCTGCCGCAATGTGGGGTCATCGCGGTGGAGAACACGCGCAAGGCGCTCGGGCAAATTGCGGCGCGATATCGAACGGATTTTTCATTGCCGATGGTGGCGGTTGGCGGCTCGAACGGGAAAACGACGACGAAAGAATTGCTCGCTTCGATCCTGCGCCAAAAATTGGCCACAGTCTGGAGCGAAGCGAGTTTTAACAATGACATCGGTGTGCCGCTCACATTGCTGCGGCTCGAAAAGAAGCATGAGGCCGGGGTCATGGAAGTCGGCACCAATCATCCCGGCGAACTGGCGCCGCTTTTGGGAATGGTGCAGCCGCGGATGGCGGTTATTACGAATATCGGGCGGGAACATTTGGAATTTTTTGACGACCTCGCGGGGGTGGCCCGGGAAGAAGGAACGCTCGCCGAGAAATTGCCGGCCGGCGGCGTGTTGTTTTTGAACGGGGACAGCGAATGGACACCGCAGATTGTTCATCGCACCCAGGCGCGCGCCGTGCGCGTCGGCGTGGGCGACAAAAATGACTGGCGCGCGAGCAATATTCGGCTCGCGAACCAGGGCGTGGCGTTTCGCGTGGAGACGCCGAGGGCGGATTTTTCCGGCGATTACCGGATCAATCTGCTCGGACGCCACCAGGTGATGAACGCGATGCTGGCGATGGCCGTGGGGGCGGAGATGGGTTTGAGCCGCGCGGAAATCGAGCGCGGCCTGGCGGAATGCCAGCCGCCGAAAATGCGAATGCAGCTTTGGGAATCCAACGGCGTGCGCGTGCTGGATGACGCTTACAACGCGAATGCGGATTCGATGCTGGCCGCATTGCAGACGTTGCAGGACATGCCGTGCAAGGGCCGTCGCGTGGCGGTGCTCGGCGACATGGCGGAACTTGGCTCACACAGCGAAGCGGCCCACCTCGAAGTGGGCGCGCGCGCGGCGCAATCCGGAGTGGGGCAATTGTTCGCCATCGGAAAAATGGCCTCCGTGATGGCGAAGGCCGCGCGTGATGCGGGACTGAACCGCGTGTTTGAATTTGGCGACGCCGATTCCGCCGCGTCGGCCGTGAAAAGTTTTTTGAAGCCAGGTGATGTGGTGTTGTTGAAAGCCTCGCGGGTGGCGCGACTTGAGCGGGTGGCCGAGGCGTTACGCCCGGATGTTGGAAGAAAGAACTGATGTTTTATTTCCTTAGCCAAAAACTGCAGGATTGGAGCGCGGGAACACCGTGGGCCGATCGGTTGTCGTTTTTGCGCCTGTTTCATTACATCACGTTCCGCAGCGCCGGCGCGGCCATTACCGCTTTGTTGTTAAGCTGGTGGCTCGGGCCGCGCGTCATCAAGTGGCTGAAGCAATTGAAATTCGGCCAGGAATATACGGACAAAGCCGAAGAAGGCGGCGGACTCGGCGCGCGGGTTTTAAGCAAAAAAGGCACGCCCACCATGGGCGGCATTCTGATTATCGTGGTGCTGAATTTTACCACGCTGTTCTGGGCGGCGTGGAATCCGCTGATCGAATTGACACTGCTCTCAGTGCTCGTGCTGACGGGCCTCGGCTTTTACGACGATTACGCCAAGATCACCCAGCAGAGCGGTGGCGGCACGAAGCCGCAGGTGAAGCTCTGGGTGCAGGTCATCCTCGCGTTGTTCGTGGCACTCTACCTTTGGTATTTGCCGATGCACAGCTACATCAAATTTCCCGACAACAAGGCGCCGACGCCATTCAACCTGGTGAGCACGCTGATGATGCCGTTTTATAAATATCCGATTGGGATCGGCGCCGTGCTGGGAATCATTCTCACGGCGCTGACAATCGTCGGCAGTTCCAACGCGGTGAACCTGACCGATGGCCTTGATGGGCTGGCAATCGGTTGCACGCTGATTGTGTCGACCGTGTTCCTGGTGCTCACCTATCTCGCGGGAAATTATAAAGCGGCGGAATACCTGGGCATCCCCTTCGTGCCTGGCGCGGGCGAACTTACGATTTTTTGCTCGGCAATGATGGGCGCCGGGCTGGGTTTTTTGTGGTTCAACTGTCATCCGGCGCAGGTGTTTATGGGCGACACGGGCTCGCTTGCCTTGGGCGGCGCGCTTGGGTTGGTGGCGATATTAATTCATCAACCGCTGGTCCTGGTGATCGCCGGCGGCGTGTTTGTGATGGAAGCTGTTTCGGTCATCCTGCAACGCGGCTGGTTTCGTTACACCAAGAAAAAATACGGTGCCGGCCGCCGCATTTTTCTCATGGCGCCCATTCACCATCACTTTGAAAAAAAAGGGTGGTACGAATCGCAGGTGGTGATGAGATTTTACATTTTATGCGTGCTGTTTGCCGTCGTGGCGCTAAGCACATTGAAAATCAGATAAATACCAGTCTATGAAAAAGACATCTAAGTTATTCAACTTGGCCGTCGCGCTGGCTGCTGGTTGCCTCGCGGTCGCAGCACTTGAGGTGTTTGATCTTCATCCTCAATTAAACGTTGGGACATATCATGCCTATTGGGTTGGAGTCAGAAAGATGAATTTGAATTACTCAGGTCCCGCGGTCATTCCCTTAACCACCGGGAAAACACAGATATACAAAGAATACACATTTGGTTTGTTCTTGGTTGTTAGGGCCGAGGGAGTGTGACGGCGTAGAAACCGCCGGAGAAATCAACATTTTGCAAAAATTGAACGACAAGAAAAAACATAGATTAAATGGCCCTTTTACCGCTTGCACAGCAGGAACTTCGCTGCTAGAAACGGTGACAGACGCGGCAGATATCGAGGCGCACATGGCCACGGTTATGCTTTCAACCGCTCGTTCGAGCTTTGATGAATTTCAAAACGCCCGGAAATGCGGCGAAAAGCTTTATATTTTGGTGAAATCAATTAGTTGGGGTCAGGTCTGCGTCAACCCCAATATAAGCGGTGAATAGCCGCACATTAGAATCAGAAAATGTTAAACATCCGAAAACGCAATCTTTCGTTTCGTGGTTTTTTGAGGGAAAAGCACGAGACGAACAACTCCATCACTCAAACCTCATTAGAGAAAGGACGCCAACCGCGCCAAAACAATGAATAATCCCAACCCGTTTCTTCCCCAGCGCTCTTTTTTAGAGCAAAAAAATAAAGCCCGCATGCGGCTCAAAATTGTGGTGTACTTTTCGATCAGCTTGAGCGTATTGGTGCTGATGGGATTGCTCATCCAAGGCTGCAAAAAGCCGACAGAGGACGTGGGAAGCCCGAGCGGCTCGGCCGGCGTGGATACCAACACGAGCATGCCGCAGTTGCCGACCAATGCGCCGGACATGGGCGTGGCGAGCAACACGCCGCCTCCACCGGACACGAATCCGCCAGCGCCTTTGCCTCCGACTCCGCCGCCCGCACCGCCGGCACCCCCGGTCGCCACAAGCGAAGAGTACACGGTCGTGAAAGGTGATACGTTCGCGACGATTGCGACGCACAATCACGTCCCGACGAAAGCGATCGTGGAGGCCAATCCTGGCGTCGATCCCAAGAAACTGAAAATTGGACAGAAAATCCACCTTCCGGCGGCAGCTTCCGCTTCGACCACCGCCTCGGCTCCGACGGCCTTGGGGGGTGGGATTGAGACTCCGGCGGCTGGCGGTGTGCAAACGTACAAAGTGAAATCGGGTGATACGCTGGACGGCATCCACAAGAAGTTCAAAGTGTCGGTGAAATCGATTCAATCCGCGAACAGCTTGACCACGACCAGCATCAAGGTCGGGCAAGTGCTGAAGATCCCCGGGGCTGCGGCTCCGGCACAGGCTCCGGCGCCAGAACCGGCACCGGTTCAGACCTTGCCGCCGCCGTCGTTATCGGCACCGGCACCGGCGCCGGGTACCGCCATGACGGCGCCGCACGCGACGCATTAAGCATGTTCCGGACGCCGGGCTTCCTCTGCCCGGCGTCCGGCGCTCTTTGATTTTCGATTTTTGGTTTCAGTTGGCTAATGGCACGAGCGTCTCGCCCGTGCCACTAACCAAGGGGAAGTCAAAAATCAGAAATCAAACATGAAATTAGCCGTTACAGTGCTGGCATTTTGCGTCGCCGCCTTGATGTCGTTGGGAATGGTGATGCTTTATAGCTCCAGCATGAACGACCCAATGCATGGTCACCAGGTGGGTGCGCACTACCTGGTCATGCAATCGATCTGGTGCGCCCTGGGGCTGGTGATCTGTGTGGCTGCGGCTTCGCTGGATTATCGCTGGCTGAAAAAACTGGCTTGGCCGGTGTTTATTATCGCTCTCGTGCTGCTGACGTTGGTTCTGGAAAAACATTTTGGCGTGGTGCGCGGCCGCGCGCGCCGATGGTTCAGCTTCGGCCCGATCAGCCTCCAGCCGTCCGAGTTCGCAAAAATTGCGCTCATCATGGTACTCGCCTGGTATGGGGAACATTTTCAGCGTAAAATGCCGACCTTCAAGCGGGGTATTTTGATCCCCGGCCTTTTCATCGCGCCGGTGATCGGCCTGATCTTTATCGAACCTGACGTGGGGAATGCGCTGCTGCTGACAGCGGTCGTCTGTTGCATGTTGCTGATCGCGGGGATCAAATTGCGCTATTTTCTTCCGCCCATGATGGTCGGCTTGTTGGCGTTGGGAATTTTTCTGCAACACAACCAGATGCGCTCCGCGCGGATTTATTCCTGGCTGCATCTCGAAGAAACCAAGCAGGACAAAGGGCTTCAGCAGTACCAGGCCATGCTGGCTTTTGGTTCCGGCGGCATGACGGGGCTGGGCCTCGGCAACGGCCGGCAGAAGCTTGGGTTTGTTCCCGAACATCACACGGACTTTATTCTCTCCATCATCGGCGAGGAACTTGGGCTGGTGGCAACCCTCCTGGTCGTCGTGGCGTTTGTGGTGGTGGTTGGTTGCGGATTATTCATCGCCAGCAGGGCGTGTGACACTTTCGGGCTGCTGCTGGCCTCGGGGCTGACCCTGCTGATTGGTTTGCAGGCGGCCATCAACATCGGCGTGGTGACGAGCGCCTTGCCGAACAAAGGATTGCCGCTGCCGTTCATCAGTTATGGCGGTTCGAATTTATTGGCGATGCTGACCTGTGCCGGCCTGTTGCTCAGCGTCGCGCGGTTTTCCCGCGTTGAAGAATTGGCCGATGACCCCGTGGGAGAAGCTCAAACGGCATGACGCAACCCACCCCACCCACGATTGCCATTGCTTGTGGCGGCACCGGCGGCCACCTGTTTCCAGGCCTGGCGGTCGCGGAGCAACTCGTCAAACGGGGTTGCGCCGTCACGCTGCTCGTCTCCCCCAAGGAAGTGGACCAGCAGGCGGTCAAAGCCGCGATGGAACGCCGGGCAACTGCTCGGCCAGGAGATGGCGGCCCTGCCGAGCCGGTGCTCGGCGCTCCGATGGAAGTTTGCACCCTGCCCGCCGTGGGATTGCAGAATCGGAATTATTTTTCGTTCGCCCGGAGCTTTGTGGTTTCCTTGTTTGCGGCGCGAAGAGCTTTTCGTGGAAGAAAACCGCTGGCCGCTTTGGCCATGGGCGGGTTCACCAGCGCGCCGCCGATTTTTGCCGCCAGACAACTTGGCGCGAGAACCTTCCTACACGAATCGAACACCGTTCCCGGCCGTGCGAATCGCTGGCTCTCGCGGTTTGTGGATCAATGCTTCGTCGGTTTTCCGCAGGCCGCCTCGAGATTGCACGGGCGGGATGTCGTGGTCACGGGCACGCCGGTGCGTCCGCAGTTTCATCCGCGCCATGCGTCGGCCTGCCGCATCGCGCTCGGTCTCGCGGCGGATCGTCCCACGGTTTTGGTGATGGGCGGCAGCCAGGGCGCGAGCGGCATCAACGATTTGATCATCCGCTCCCTTGATTGCTTGAATTTGCTCGGCGGGGTGGTCAAGGCGGAGCAGGGATCGATGGGCGCCAAGGGGACGAAGGACCGGCCAGCGCGCCCCACCACCGCCTTGCAGTTCTTTCACCTGGCCGGGCCGGCCGACGTGGAAAAAGTCCGTCACGGGTATGCGGAAAAAAATATCCATGCGGTCGTGCACGGCTTTTTTGCCGATATGGAAATGGCGCTCGGTGCGGCGACGGTGGCGGTCAGCCGCTCGGGCGCGTCTTCGCTGGCGGAACTCGCGGCAGTGCGCGTGCCCTCGGTGCTGATTCCGTTCCCAGCGGCCACGGACAACCACCAATTCTTCAACGCGCAGGCTTTCCAGGAGTCCGGTGCGGCGCATTTGCTGGAACAAAAAAATGCGACGCCCGAGAACGTGGCGCCGGCGATCTTAAATTTGGTGGTCAACGCCGCCATGCGTGAACAAATGCAATTGGCGCTCGATAAATGGCAGGCGCCGCGGGCAGCGGAGCAAATCGCCGAAACCATGTTGAAGTTAATTGCGCACGGAACGGAACGCGCCGGCGCAAAACCGCGCGAAACCGGAGGCGAATGCGGTGGCGGCGGCGAACACCGGGCCAAGTTGCGGGAAAAAAGCGCCGCATGAATTTCGCCGTTGAACATTCCATGCTGAACAAAGAACAGGCAGCCGCGGAGTTGATTCGGCGCATGTCGCCCGAGGCGGTCGTACGCCGCGATGAGCCGCTCGCCAAACGCACGACCTTGCGCGTGGGCGGCCCGGCGGATGTTTTTGTCGAGCCGGCGTCGGAGGAGGATTTGGCGGCGGTGCTGAAATTTTGCGGCGAGCAGGGAATGAAATTTTTCGTACTCGGACGCGGCTCGAACCTCATCGTGCGCGACGGCGGTTTTCGCGGCGTGGTGCTGAGCCTGGCGGCCCCTCATTTCAGCCGCGTTGAAATCAAAGGCGAACGGTTGCACTGCGGCGCGGGCGCAAAGTTGAAGAACGTGGCTGTGGAAGCGAAACGCACCGGGCTCGCCGGCCTGGAATTCATGGAGGGCATCCCGGGCACGGTCGGCGGCGCGCTGCGCATGAACGCGGGCGCGATGGCCGGCGCGACCTTTGACGTGGTGGAATCCATTCGCATGATGGATTATGCGGGCAACGCGGTCGGGGCGGTGCCGTCCGAGTTAAGCGTGGAATACCGGAGTTGCGCGACTTTGAAAACGCATATTGCGCTGAGCGCGGTCTTGAAAGGCCGGATTGATTCGCGCGAATCGATCGAGCAACGGATGATTGCTTTCAGCAAGAAACGCTGGACCACGCAGCCGGCCGCGCCCAGCGCCGGTTGCATGTTCAAGAATCCGCCGGCGTTGCCGGCGGGCAAGCTCATCGACGATCTGCGCCTGAAAGGCACGCGGGTCGGCGGCGCGTTCGTTTCGGCCGAGCACGGCAATTTTTTGGTGAATGACGGCACGGCCACGGCGCGGGACGTCCTGGAATTGATCGAAAAAGTGCGGCAGCACGTCAAGGCCGAGCGCGGAATTGAGTTGCACACTGAAGTGGAAATTATTGGTGATGAGAATTGAAACAAAAGCGGCGCGGCAGCGTCCTGGAGTGCGGCTCTCCGCCGTTCTTTTTGAGAATTAAAGATGTCCGGAAAATTAAATATCGCGGTAATGCTGGGCGGCCCGAGCGCCGAGCGTGAAGTGTCGTTGCGCACCGGCGCGGGCGTGGCGAAGGCTTTGCGTTCATTGGGACACCAGGTTTCCGAAGTCGACCCGAAGGATGGGACGTTTGTTCTTCCCAAAAAAACCGACGTCGTTTTCCTCGCGCTGCACGGGACGTATGGCGAGGACGGCGTGGTTCAGCAGGCGCTTGAGAAGCTTGGTGTGCCTTATACGGGTTGCGATGCGGAAGCGAGCCGCGTGGCGTTCGACAAAGTGCTGACGAAACAACGGTGCCTGGAGACGGGTGTTCCGACCGCGAGGTTTGTGGTCGTCGAATCAGAAAAGACGCCCTGGCCGATGGGCTGGCAGCCGCCGGTGGTGGTGAAGCCCGTGCGCCAGGGATCCAGTGTTGGGCTACAATTTGTCGAGCGTGTGGCGGATTGGAGCGACGCGTTGCGCGAGTCGTTTCGCTACGATACCCAGTTGTTGGCCGAGGAAAAAATCATCGGGCGCGAAACGACCGTGGGCATCCTGGCCGAGGCGGCGTTGCCGGTGGTTGAAGTTTGCCCGAAATCCGGCGGTTACGATTACCGCAATAAATATACCGCCGGCAACACGGACTATTTCTGCCCCGCGGATTTTGACGCCGCCACGACGCGCGCCATCCAGGAAGCGGCGCTGGGCGCTTTTCGCGCCATCGGCGGGCGCGATTATGCGCGGGTCGATGTGATGGTCCGGATGAACGGCGAGCCGGTCGTTCTGGAAGTCAACACGTTGCCGGGGATGACCGAGACGAGTTTGCTGCCCAAAGCGGCGGCGGCGGTGGGAATGAGTTACGCGGAGCTTTGCCAGCAGATGATTGACCTGGCGCTCCGGCATCATCCGATGGCGATCAAAAGCTGATTATGTTTTGGCGAAAACGCAAATCGACCAATCGGCGGTTGGGCCGCGTGCATGTCCTCGACGTAAAATTGCGTTCGAGCCAGGTGCGCGCCGCCCGGGCCCGGCGGATCATCATCGCGCTCGGCGTTTGCTTCGGCACGGTGCTGGGTCTTTACGCCATTTGGTGCCTCGGCGAATTCGGACTCGACAAACTCGTTTACGAAAACAAAACGTTTGCCATCCAGCAGGTGGATGTCCAGACCGATGGCGTCGTTTCCCCGGATCAATTGCGGCGCTGGAGCGGGGTGCGGCCCGGCCAGAATCTGCTCGCCCTCAAGCTCGAGGATGTCAAACGCGATTTGGAAATGCAGGCGGTGATCGAATCCGTGTCGGTGGAGCGAATTCTGCCCGGCACCTTGCGCCTGCGCATTTCCGAGCGCGAACCGGTCGCGCAGGTCATCGTGCCCATACAACTTCCCGGCGGCGGGTTTGATACGAAAACTTTTCAAATTGATGAGAACGGTTACGTGATGCTTCCGCTTGACCCGCGTCAGCGGGCCGTGCCGCCTGCGCAGTCCGATGATCAATTGCCGTTGCTACTCGGCATCCGGAACGAATTGCAGCCCGGCCGCAAGATCGAGTCGGCGCAGGTGCAGGCCGCGTTGAAATGGATTGAAGCCTTCGAATCCTCCGCCATGGCGAACGAGGTGGAGTTGAAAAAAATCGACGTCGTTTCTCCGGAAGTGCTGATCGTGACGACCGGGCAGGGAAGTGAAATCACGTTCGGCATCGACAATTTCGAGCGGCAATTGCTGCGCTGGCAGAAGATCCATGAAGAATGCGCGCGCTCGAACCGGTTGATCGCCACTCTCAATTTGGCCGTGACGGAGAATACGCCGCTGCGCTTTACGGATGCCACCACGGCGCCGCCGCCGGCTCCCAAAAACATAAAACCTCAACGCATCAGGAGAAGAAATGTTTGATTCCTCAAGCATCATTGTCGGGTTGGAAGTGGGCACCTCGAAGATTTGCGCGGTCGTCGGCGAACTCAATCCTGATTCCTCGGGGTTGAATATCGTCGGCCTCGGCCAGGCGAAATCGCGCGGCGTGCGCAAGGGCGAGATTTGCGACGCGCCGGCGGTGGAGGAGGATATTCGGAACGCCATCGTGGAGGCCGAGCAAATGGCCGACGTGGAAATCCGGAGTGTTTACCTCGGCGTCACGGGCGGCCACGTGCGCGGTTTTAATAATCGCGGCGTGCATCCAGTCGTGTCCGCGGACCGCGAAATTTCCGAGGACGACGTGCAGGACGTCATCAAGAACGCCAAGACCATCAATTTGCCCGCCGGGAATCATGTCATTCACGCGATCAGGCAGCATTTCCTCGTGGACGGCCAGGATGGCATTTCGAACCCCGTCGGCATGCTCGGCTCCCGCGTGGAAGTGGATGTGCATGTGGTGCATGGAAATTTGAATCGCCTGCAAAATGCCATTCGCACGGTGAAAGGGCTCCAGTTGGAAGTGGACGAAATTGTTTTCAACGGCCTGGCTTCCTCGCTCGCGCTGCTCACGACGGAGCAGAAGGAATTGGGCGCGCTGGTAATTGATATCGGCGGGGGCACGACCGAATACGTCGTCTATGCCGACGGCGTCATCAAGCACGCGAGCGTGCTGGCCATTGGCGGCGATCATGTTTCCAACGATTTGGCCTATGGCTTGAAGGTGCCGCTGGGCCGCGCCGAACAATTGAAGATCGAACACGGCGCTGCCTTCGTCGACGGCCTGAAGGAAAAGAGCGTGACGATTTCCAACGAACTCGGCATGCCGATGAAAACCGTGAATCTCGAGCATCTCCGGCGAATCATGTCGCTGCGCTTGGAGGAAATTTTTCAACTGATCGGGCAGGATCTTGAGCAGGCGGGGTTGCTCGATTATTTGCGCTCGGGAGTGTTCCTTTGCGGCGGCGGCGCGCGCATCCCGGAAATTTCACGGCTCGCCGAGCAGGTGCTGCAAATGCCGGTTTCCATTGGCAAAACCAATTCGATCAGCGGATTGAAATCCGCCCTCGATCAACCGGAATTTGCGACGGCGATCGGCCTGGTGAAGTTCGGCTCCTTCCAGCACAAGAAACGCACGGGGAAAGCTTCACTGCGGGACGGCATCAAAACGACCATCGGACAACTTTTCAAACGAGCATAAGGCTATGGAAGACTCCACCTCCGCGGTATCGGTGAAAATTTTTGGCGTGGGCACGGCCGGGATTAACATCCTGGAGGAAATCGCCCGGGCGGCGCTTCCGGGTGTCACGCTGGCGGCGATCAACACGGACGCAAAATCTCTCGCCGGCTCTTCGGCGGCGGAAAAAATTTCGCTCGAGACAAAAGTCACCCGCGGCGGCGGTCCAGGCGGCGATGCCAAACGCAGCCGCGCGGCGGCGGAGGAAAATCTGCCGAAACTGAAGCAGACTTGCGAAGGCATGGATGTGGTATTCATCGTGGCTGGCCTGGGCGGAGGCGCGGGCACGGGCATCGGCCCGGTTTTGGCGCAGGCGGCGCGCGAATCCGGCGCGTTGGTGCTGGCGTTTGTCGCGATGCCGTTTGATTGCGAGGGCAACCGGCGATTGAAACAGGCCCAGCAGGGGCTGGAGCAGCTGAAGAGCGCCGCGGATGGAGTCATTTGCCTGCCCAATCAGGAAATTTTTAAATTAATCGACGAGAAAACCAGCGTGGTTGAGACCTTCAAAATTTTGAATGGCCTGCTCGCCGAAGGCGTGAACGGCGTCTGGCGATTGATGGCCCGCAAGGGATTGCTCGAAATTCATTACGCGGATTTGTGCGCGCTGTTGCGCGAACGGCGCGGGGATAGCTCCTTTGCCACGGCGGAAGCGGCGGGCGCCACGCGCTCGCGCGAAGTCATGGATAAATTGTTCGCCCACCCGATGCTCGACGGCGGAAAAGCCCTCGCCGAATCCGATGCCGTGCTGGTGAGCTTGACCGGCGGGCCGGACCTGACCATGGCGGAAGTGCACCGGGTGATGGAGCATATCAACGGCAAATGCGAGCGCGCGCAGGTGTTAATGGGCGCGACCATCGACGAGGCCTTCCGCGAACGGCTGGCGATCACCCTGATCGCGGTGCGGCGCGGCGCGGCGCAAATCGAAAAAGGTGAATTGCCCGAACAGGAAACAGTTCACTTGGAAGCGCGTTCCACCGATGATTTTGGCAGCCATTTCCTCAACCAGGAAAATGGCGCGCGTCCGCAGTCGCGTTTTGTTCCGCCCGCGCCGTCAATGCCGGCGGAGAAAATGGAACAACTCGCCGCCCGGCAAACGCGCTCGCGAAAAAATGCCTCAAAGATGCGGCAGGGCCAATTGCCGCTGGAGATTATTTCCAAAGGCCGCTTCGATAAAAGCGAGCCGACGATTCACAAGGGCGAAGACCTTGACGTGCCGACTTATATCCGGCGCGGCGTGGCGTTGAATTAGGTTTTCTCAAAAGAAATTTCCAAAAAGGCTGGGCAAACCTGCGGCCGCAAAGCTGATTTCAATCCTCGGATTTCGGGATTAGCCGTACGGGCCAGACGCCCATGCCACTATTCTTCGCTGTTCTTGAAGAGCCCTCGCAACGTGTTGGTCGTGACCGCGGCGGGGTGGCCGAGGTAACGCACCACGTTGTTGGTATCCACCAGCAGCACGCACGGCAGGATGGTCACGCCGGCTTCGGTCAGGAATTTGCCCTCCGGATCAATGGCGGATGGGAAATCAGTTTTCGGGTCGGTTTGTGAAATTTCTGCTTCGCTGGCGCTGGTGACGCCGACGACCTCCACTTTTCCCGCGAGGGTTTTATAAAGCCCGTTGAGCGCGGGAATCCATTTCCGGCACGAGGCGCTTTTGGGCGACCACACGCTGATGATGACGAATTTTCCCGCGAGGTCCGGCTTCGTTCCAAACCAATTCGCGAAATTCAAATTTGGCGCCGTTTGCCCGAGCGGCGACTCGTCCGATACCGCGTCGCCTAGACCGGCTTGCGAATAGGTCGCCTGCACCCGCGCTTCCCGTTCCTCGCGCGCGGCCCTGGCTTTGGCGGCCATCGAAGCCGCGAGGCTTTCCCGGTAACTCTTTTCATCCGTGATCTGTTGCTGCTCGATTTTCGCGGCGGCGTTGGAATTGTAATTGAATTTTTCCTGCAACTCCGGACTGAGGAACTGGAGCTTTACATTGCTGACGCCGCGGTCGGAGGTGAAGAAGAGGTCGGTGGCGTTTGCGCCAAAGACCGTCACATTGCTGTAGGTGGTCGAGCCAACTGTCATCGACTCCAACGCGACCGGTCCCGCGTGAATCGCGAGAACCATTCCCATACAAAGCAACCAAATGAACGCCCGATACATCATAGGATCAGAATAAGCAAAACCCGCGCCGCGAGCGGCGTGACCAGACCCATTTATCCGCATTTCTTATGCCGGTTTTGGCCGCCATAAGGAGTGCGGAATGTTCGAGAATTGCAGCATTTGCTGCGCTCATGGCCCTCCGAGGGGAAGGGCTTTCGAGAAATTCCCCTCGCACCCGGAACGTTAACGAGCAGAAAATAGCCTCAATTTTGATATGCGGAAAAAAAGGGAGGAAAAATGGCTGTCTCGTGTCCTGTTCGGTGCGGGGATTGACTTGATTTGGGGAAGAGCGATTATCCAAATAATGGACTCTGAACCAATCGCTGAACCTATCGGCAGGATTATTGCCGCCGTCGAAAAACGCCTTCCCGAATACCTGGCGGTCGAGGCAGACCGCAGTCGCAACGATGGCAACAGTGCGTTGTGCATCATCGATGAAGCCGGTCGCGTGTATGGGAAAATGTTTGGAACGGATAAAATTCGCCGGCGGCATTCGTTCCGGATCGCCTGGACGAAAGCCAGCCAGGTGTGGATCACCGGGATGAAAACGGGCGAATACGAGAAGCTGGTGTTCACCGGCCAGATTGACGAGAAAAAGTTCGGCATCATTCGCCCGGATTTCATTGGTTGGGAAGGCGGCCAGCCGATAACCATCGAGGGTAACCTTAGACTTTCGGTCGGCTTCAGCGGCTTTCGCGGCGCGAGCGATGTGGAGATTGTGCAGAAGGCATTGGTGGACGCCTTGGGTGGGAAATAAGGCTATGCACGTTACGGGTTCGGCTTCGGAACCGGCCCCGTGTTCGAGCGGAGCAAATCCGGGTTCATGTTCACGACGTAATAAATCCCGTTCAGGTCGGCGATTGTGTCGCGGATGAACTCGGTCATTCCGTCGGCAGAGTAGTGGTCTTCGCGCAAATCCTGCATTTCGCGTTTCAACGCCAGGTCCAACGATTCCGCCGGGGATTTATAAAGGCAAATGCCTCCAAACACGTTCCAGTGACGGCTTTTGTCGGCGCCATCCTCCTTGTTTCCGGGGAGTAGAAAATTTTCCAAAGCCACGGACTTCGGCAGTTTGTCGCGCGGGATGGATTTGATCCAAAAGAACGGAATGCGAATGGATTCGTCGAGCAATCCGACCGCCGCCTTTTTGCTGCCGGTAATCCGGAGTGCCTCCCGGAATAACAACACCATCGGCAGGTTGTGATTTTCGACTTCCAGATCGGAATGCTTGGGTGTCGTCCGGGCGACTGCCCGAAGATACCGGCGGTCATGCTGGGCGAAATGAATGAGTTGCTCGAACTGCTCCGTCTTCGTGGACGATTTGTAATACTGCCACTCGGTGCGGGCGAAATAGTTCTCCCAATGTTTCAAGTCCCGCGGTGGTCCCAGTTTCTCGAAAGTGACATCGAGGTCGAGATCCTTTTTCAACAGTTCCTCGATGGTCTTAAGAATGTCCTGGATGGGGACGCGGCCGGCTTCGAACTCGGCATATTTCGGAGACTTGAGCAGTTCCCGCAAGTGATCGCGAAAAAACAGTGTTTGGGCAACGAAATGATCCTGGCGGCGCGTAGTCAGGGTTTCGGAATCTTCGACGAGACCAATGAGTGCGAGCAGCAGATCATAGCTCCGACCTTCGGCGAATAATTGGTTGCACTCGTTGATCTTCGCTCGGGAGTAATTCAGTTCGATGTCCGTCAGCCCCGGGAGGCGTCGCCAGTAGGCAAGATCAAAGCGCACCGCTTCATTGTAAACTTCGTCGCAGAGATCCCGCTCATAAGCGGAGTCGGCGGGGCGGCTTCGCCCCTGGCGAAGACAATCCAAGGGACTGTTCGTGGCGGCGGCATAAGGCAAATCCAACAGCGGACGATTCACGTAATCCAGGGGCGCCACGTACCGATAGAGTTCGCGCGGATGCGGAAAAGGCCGGCCCGCTTCGAGCGCTTTGTCTTCGGCCACGTAAGGGTCGCCCACGGCAAAGAGCTCTTCGAGGATGGCGACGTCTTCCGCGTCCAAGCGGCCATTATTGTTCGCATCGGCTTTCACGCATTCGAGAACGCTGTGGGCAAAAGGGTCCGCGAGGACCGACTGAAACAAATCGCGGTCTTGTTTATCCCAATGGTTATTATTGTTAAAATCGCCAATCATCACCAATTGCGAGCGGTAGCCGACCCGGTAAATGGGCAGCAGCCAGCGCAGAATGAAAGCGAGAATGAGTGCCGTCGCGAGGAATATCACTGTTCGTGAGAGCCATTTCGGGACGACGCGGTTGAAGGTGGAAAGAATTTTCACGACGCGCTCCGTTTCGGAGCACGAGGTCACTTAAGAAGGAAAACGGCGCAATGTCAACGATGGATGGGCAGCTACGCACTTAAGAAATTACTTCCCCACGTCGGCCCTTCGCAACGGGGGCCGTCGGGGGTCCAGGTGAGATGATCGATGAACATCTGGCGCGCTTTCATTTGCGGGTCCCAGGCGTGGTAAATGATGAATTCGCTTTCGCCATCCGGACCCACCGCGATGGAATTGTGCCCCGGGCCGAGCAATTGATTCGGAATGGTTCGCAGCACACGCGGGCCGGTTTCGTTGCCGGCATCCGAGTAGGGTCCGAGAATGTGTTCGGCCACGCCGTAATCCACGCCATAATTTTCGGTTTCCCATCGGCCGCCGCTGTAGAAACAATAATAGCGCCCTTCGTGTTTGCGGACGAACGGGCCTTCCAGCGTGTGCCAATCCCAGACGCGATTATACATCGGCCGGCTGGCCTGAAAGCGTTGCCAATCGGAGCGCGCGCGGAGCACGACGGTTTCTTCGCTGTCCAGCTCGGTAATGGTTTTCATTCGGCGAACAGCTAGCGCAGTGCCGGCCCGCGCGCCGGCGGAAGTATCGGTAAAATCGCGCGCGTAAAATAAATACCATTGGCCGTCGTCATCCTGGAAGGGATGGGCATCGATGGCGAAGGGACATTGCCGGGGATCAATGAGCGGTTTGCCGGTGTCAATATACGGTCCCTGCGCGCTCTCGCTGACGGCGGCGCGAAGCTGGTGGCCTTTGTCATCGTGGCCGACGGAATAATACAGATAAAATTTTCCATCATCGCCTTCGGCGACTTCCGGCGCCCAAAAATGCGTGCCGAGTTCCGCGTCGGGACGGACGAGGGCATTGCTGGCGAATTGCCATTGGACGAAATCCGCGGATTGGAGCAGTGGAAAGATTTTCCCCACGGTATGGCCGTTTGCCTCCTGTTCGCCAGTGCCGATGGCGTAATAGGTATTGCCCGACTTCCAAACATAGGGGTCGGCGAGGTAACTGGCGTACACCGGGTTCGTGTGGACCAGCTTGGGAGTCGCGATTGGCATAAGGGTAATTTTCCATCGTGGGGCAGGAGGCGACAGTGGGAATTCACCCACGTGGAACCCGAGACTCGCGGCAGGGAAAGCCGAGTGCAACTCGGCGCTCCCGCCGCTTGATTTGTTTTGCGGTGGCTGAGGGAGCCATGCTTCGATTGTTGTCGCCTACCAGGGTTTGTGATTCGCAAGCCTCGTCTCGCCATCGTCCGGCACGTCCCCCCAGGTTGAATACCTCGCAAGAACGCGGCCGGTTTTTCGGTCGTGGATCGTCAAATAAACCCACGGGTTATCTTCGGTGACCGCGCCGATGAGACCAGCCGGTTTCCATGAATAAGTGGCCGTGCGCGTTCCGTCCGGGGATATTTCGCTTTTGACGGTGCGCTCAATTGGAAGGGGCCAAACACCCACAACGAAGAGCAACGCAGACAGCGCAAGTAAGCCGACGGTAATAATGGCCGCGATTTTCTTGATGATTCTTTTGAAATGCACGTTGGATAAATGTGTTCGGATATCCAAATGTTCTTCAGTCACGCGTGGCGCCCTGAGTTGCCGTCAGCGGTTTTGACGACGAGTTCTCATTTCTTTGCTCGTTCTGAGTAATACATTTCCGCTTCCGCTCTTGGCAGGCCGGCGGCCACGAGCAATTCAATCTGATGCCTGGCGTATGCTGGCCACTCCGTTTCCCGGATAACGCGATGGCCGTTGCCAATCGTCCAAACTTCGCGAGCCAGCGGTGCGGTTATCCGCTGGAACAGATGGCAATGGTCACCTCCGGGAGTCGGAAGTTTGTCGAACAACAAAGCAATGTCTGGATTGTCGGATTCACCCAAACCCTGCACATAAACTCTGCCAAATTCGCTATTCGGCGCATTTACGCCGGTGCGACGCACGCGTTGGAAAACGTGCGCGTCGTAGCCTGGGCCGGTCAATGCCTCATCCCATCCGTCATTTACCAATACCAAAGCGGCTCCATAGCCATTTGTAGAATACGGGAAACGTCCCTCGTGATCCCCGGCGTACGTCGAGAGTGACAGGCCTCCTCCGACGATGCAATGTGCGTGCCCGACAAACGACTCATTGAACACCAGCGGATGTGTCCGGACATAGCTCGTGGAAAGTGCCGCGACGACGCCGGCGGTGGAGAGGAAGATTACGAGTCGTCTTTTGATTTTGGGCGTCATGGCTATCGTATCCTCGCATGTGTGATCGCCGCAAAAAGCAGATAGGCAATGAAACACCAGAAAACCAATGACAACCCGGCACAAATCCGAGCCGGAATACCTCCGACAAAAACACCACGAACAGCACAGTAAACTCCAAAGACCGTCAGGGAAATGCCGATAACGGCTCGAACGGCCTCGGAGCCGGCACTGAAACGGGACGCGACCGCAATGAGTGCGACAGAGAACAATGCCGCATAACCCAGCCATGTGTCACGAGTCATAAATTTTCTCGAGGGTCTTTTTATAGGCCGCTTCTTTCCGCCAACGGGAAATCTCTCGGATGATTAAATAACCAATCAGAACCAATGCCATCCATACGATGACGGTAATGGGGAAACTGATCAACGAATCGGCATAACTAAGGTGGTCGCCGTTTGAAATGTCCCAATCGTCGGCTCTTTTAGGATTCGGAAGGTTTATGAAATGGAGACCTTCTTGGTGAACCCGACGGAAGCCATAAAACCACGCGAGTAAAAGATACGGGGCGATGATTCGGCTGGCGATGAATAGGCTCGCTATGATCCACAGCGTAAATGCACCCGACGCAACTTTGCCCAGTTTGGAATCCGGCTTGAATGTCGTTGCCACGATTTCCTTCTCAAAGGCGGTTGGTTCCATAGACACTAATAAATGACAGGCCAAATGGAGGTGCGGCCTCGCGTCGCATGATTTGGCCGGGCAATTTTCTCCATGGCAGAATTAAGGCTCGATTCTCGGGTTTTGCAAGCTGATTTGGTTTGCTTTGAAGAAAAACGCGGAGTCGCAAAGAACTCGGAGAATCGCGGAGAAAGATTATTTCCCTCCACTCCCACCGGCAGGAGTGGAGGGAAATTCGGTTTGGGGGCACTGTACCCGGGGTGGCGTCCGCGTTCCGCGGCCTTACCCCGGGCTAATGTCCTTTGCCCTTTCAGGGCAAGTAGATTGGCGCAGTCGTCTTGTTGGCAGTTGATGTCATGATCGAGGCTTATGGAAAGAAGTGATGTTCGGGTCGCCGGCGCCACCCAACAGGGCTCCGGCGATGAGGAATACGAAGAATGCCCCCACTCCACTGGCGCCGATGACCTCGAAACGCATTTTTAATCTATACTGGTCCGGTGTGAGGTAACGATGGTGCGCATGCGCAGTAATTTCCATAAAGTGGCTTTTGTCAGGCGATTCCGGGCTCGTCCACCAGGTATAATTGTCGTATGCGACCCAGGCGAAGAAGGCGACGATCCCCAGGCAGGCCATTAGGAACAGCACTTGTCCGACCCGCTTGAGCATTTTACCTATCGGGCTCATTCCTTTTTAGCTAATAACTAGAACTCAGCCGCGCGGGAACTGCAATATAAAACACCCCGCGCCTTCTCTTTGAACCGAGCGTGCCGCATCGCTTTTAGGTGCGAACGAGTACAGGGGCCAAGCTAGCCGCTATATGCGTCAACAGAAATGCGATCAGCCCGCGCCGCGTAGAGGTCCGCCCAGCCAAAAAGTAGGAGACGACATGAGTCTCTAATTGGCCTTTCAGAAGCCCGGAGAAGTTTGAGACTCGTCACCCGTCTCCTACGAAGAAGAGGGGGCGTGACGGATTTGCGGGCGCCCTGTCCAATCAACAACAACTCATAAAGCCTATGTCCAACTATTCTTACGAAGCGGTGGATTCGGGTGGCCTGAAGATCGAGGGCAGTCTCGAGGTGATGGATCAAAATGAAGCGATTCGGCGGGTGAAGGAGATGGGATTGTTCCCGGTTCGCATCGTGGAGGCGCGGAGCCGGAGGGCAGAGGGCAGAGGACGGAAGGCGGAGGGTGGAGGTCGGGGGGCGGTGAGGGGGCTGAAGATCGAGGTTCGAATCCCGTTTTTGAGCGGGCGGGTGAAGCAGTCGGTTTTGGCGGTTTTCACGCGGCAATTGTCGACGTTGATCGAGGCGGGCATGCCGTTGTTGCGCGGATTGCGTATTTTGCGCGAGCAGGAGGAGTCGCCGGCACTGCAAAAGATTTTGGACGATATCGCCGAGCAGATTGAGGGCGGGGGATCGTTGTCGGAAGCGCTCGCGGCGCATCCGAAGGTTTTTAACATGCTGTATGTGAACATGGTCAAGGCGGGCGAGTTGAGTGGGGCTTTGGAAATCACGCTGCGGCGGTTGGCTGATTTCATGGAGAAAGCTCAGAAGATCAAAGGCAAGGTCAAAGCCGCCATGTTTTATCCGGTGTCGGTGCTGGTGGTGGCCACGTGCATCCTGATGTTGCTGATGATGTTTATCATTCCGAAGTTCCGGCTGGTGTTTGAGGGTTTTGGCGTGCCGCTGCCGGGGTTTACGGTGTTCGTGTTGAATATCAGCACTTTGATCAAGGACCACTTCGTCTGGCTCCTGGGCGGCGTGATTGTGGCGTGGGTGGCGGTGTTGACTTCAATCCGGACGAAGCGCGGACGCCAGGTCTTCGACAGGTTCAAATTGACGGCGCCGGTTTTCGGGCCGGTGTTTCGCAAGCTGGCGATTTCCCGATTCACGCGCACGCTGGGCACGTTGCTCGGCAACGGCGTCCCGATCCTGCAAGCGTTGAATATCGTGAAGGATACCACGGGCAACGTCGTGATCAGCCGGGTTATTTCGTCGATCCATGACAGCGTCAAGGAGGGGGAGACGATCGCGGTGCCGCTGAAGGCCTCGCGGGTGTTCCCGGCGATGGTGGCCGGGATGGTGGATGTCGGCGAGCAGACGGGCGCGTTGCCGGATATGCTGATGAAGGTGGCGGATAATTACGACGACCAGGTGGACAATGCGGTGACGTCCATGACGTCGTTGCTCGAACCGATCATGTTGGTGTTTCTCGCGGTGGTGGTGGGGGGAATCGTGATTGCGATGTTCTGGCCCATTATCATTTTGATGAACGGAGGCATGGACGGGGGCGCGAGGGGGGAAGATTAACCGAATGACGAATGGCGAATGGGCAGGTTTAGCCTGAAATCTTTCTTTCGGATTTCGGATCTCTGACCTCTGACCTCTGACCTCTGACTTCGGGTCTAGTGCAGTTCGATTTTGTCGATTTTTTTTGGATCGTTCACGCCTAATTCCAGGAGGGCGGCGTTGTTGTATAAATCAGGGTCGCTCTTAACCGCGGGGGCTTTGGCCAGTTCGCGCTGGTGATCGAGTTCCTGCAAGGAGAGGACGTCCAGGGCGAGCGGGTCGCGGCTGAAGCGCAGCTGGTTCAAAATGGCGGAGTAGTGCAACAGGCTGCGTTCCTCGCCTTCATATTGGCAAATCAATGCGTCGGTGACGTTCAGCACGACATGGTCGCTCAACGCGGGCAGCGCATAAATTTCCGGGACGGCGGCGGCGAGTCGCGCGTGATCGCCTTCGAAGCGGCCGACGTTGTCCACGCTGTCAGTGGCGAGGCTGTATAAATTTCCGAACACGCCGGCTTCGTTGTGGTTCATCAGCGGAGTGATGTTGATGATTTTTGTCATGCCGGTGGTGACAAGTTTTGACACGAAAGATTTTCGACCGGTGCCATCGCTTTTTTTGCCGAATTCGAGATCGCCCCAGACGAGGGTGCCGAGGAGGGCGCTTTCGTAGAACACTTTTTCATCGTAGCCGGCCTCGGCGCTGCCGGCGACCCGCACGCCGAATCGCTTCGCCAAATCAAAATAACCGGCGAGCCGCAAATCGGTTTGGTGCTTGTCCCAAATGACGATTTGCCGTGGTGGCACTCCAGCGGCGATCAATTGCCCGATCACGGCGCCGACGACGGCCGGGCGGGTGCCGCTGTTCGGGCCGGGTTCGGAGAAGACTTTGATGCCGACGGTATCCTGGGTGGATACAAGGCTGAGCCAGGCGTCGGAGGGGGAGGCTTTGCCGGTCAAAGCCACGATTCCCCGCTCGACCATGGCTCGTATGCGGTTTTCGCGGGGTTGAAAGGCGTCGGTGGCGTTGGGGTCCTGAACGATGACGACCTTGGCGTGGGGCGTGCTGGTGTTGCCGGCGGAATATAGGCTGTTGCTTTGTGCGTCGGCCGCGTTGGCGACGATTGACAGGGCGGCGAGAGCGGCAAACCGGCGGGTTTGCGCCGCTATTTCCGAAAACCAGAAACTAAAAACTTTACGTGACACGGCGCGAATGCTACCACGAGCTTTGATGCTGACCACCAAAAACGCGAGGATGGATGAGGGGTTGTTCTCCCGCCGCGATTGTTATCGCTTTCTTTTCGCATTGCCGGTTTTGTTGCTGTGCCTTGCCTTGACGGGTTGCCGGCCGCCGGGACCCCGGGCGTTGTCGGACGGGGAGAAACTGATTGAACGCGGGCAATACGCGGAGGCGGTGGAACGGCTCAAGACCGCCACGTCGCTGATGGAGACCAACGCGCAGACGTGGAATTACCTGGGACTGGCTTATCACGAGGCGGGGCAGCCCAATGACGCGGCTGATGCTTACAAGAAGGCGCTTACGCTGGATCAAAATCTCATCGAGGTGCATTACAATCTGGGCTGCCTGTGGCTGGAGCAAAACCGGCCGGACCTGGCGAAAGCGGAATTGACGGCTTACACGCTGCATCGCGAAAAATCGGCGGACGGGTTGAATAAATTAGGGCGGGCGCAAATGGCGTTGCACGATTTGGCCGGGGCGGAAAGAAGTTTCAACGAGGTGCGCCAGATGGACGCGCAGAATCCCGAGGCGTTAAATGATCTGGGAGTGGTTCAGATGCAGCGCAACCGGTCGACGGAGGCTGCGCAGTTTTTCAACGCGGCATTAAGGGCCAAACCGGATTACGCGCCCGCGATGTTGAACCTGGCGATTGTTTCCCAGCACTTGAACAACCGGCAATATGCGTTGGAGCGCTACCATGATTATCTGGCGTTGAAACCGAAACCGGAAAATTGGGAGGCGGTGGCGGCGGTCGCGCGCGCGCTGGAGCAGGAGACGAATGTGTCGGCTACGGTGGCCCGCACTCCGGCCCCGACGAACGCCGTATCGCAGCCGCAGGCGAGCGCGGCTCGACCGCCCAGCACTGCGGCATCGCGTCCGAATAAAGCGGAGCCGACCGCGTCGGCGAATGCTCGCGCGGCTGCCGCGACCAGTTCCACGCCGCCGATGGAGGTCACGCAGGTGACGCCCGAACCGGTGATCAAGGGAGCGCCTGGCAACGTATCGGAGCCGGTGGTGACTTCCAACTCACAGGCGGCTAAAACCGAACGCCGCGGTTTTTTTTCACGGGTGAACCCGGCAAATCTGTTTCGAAGTGGCTCGGACCATACGCCGGTTACAGTGACCAATTCACCCACGGGTACGGAGGCGGTGGCGCCAGTTCCCGAACCGCGTCCGGTGGTTTACCCGCGTTACAGCTATCGTTCGTCGAAGAAGCCGGCGGATGGGGATCGGGCCGCGGCGGAAAAGGCGTTTGTGGAAGGCGCGCAGGCGCAGCAGGGGCGGCAGTTGCCGGAGGCGGCGACGGCGTATCGGCGCGCGACGCAATTGGACCCCGGCTACTTCGAGGCGTATTACAATTTGGGCGTGGTGAGCGTGCAGACGGGTAATTTCCCGCAGGCGCTGACGGCGTACGATACGGCGCTGGCCATTCAACCGGATTCCCATGATGCGCGATTCAATTTTGCGCTGGCCTTGAAGCAGGCGAATTACCCGGTGGATGCCGCGAGCGAGTTGGAGAAGGTGCTCGCGAAATCGCCGAGCGATGTTTACGCGCACTATGCGCTGGCGAACGTTTACGCGCAATTACGCCAGACCGCCAAGGCGCGTGAGCATTTCCAGAGGGTACTGGAATTGAGCCCCAATTTTTCCCAGGCGGCAGCGGTGCATGATTGGCTCTGGGCGAACCCGAGGTGAGGACGGACGACGGAAGTCGGAAGTCGGAGGGCAGAAGCCAGAAGTCCGACCTCCGACCTCCGACCTCTGACCTCCGGCTTCCGGTTGGCATGGATTCAGCTATTTAGTTTCGACAAAGCCGTGAAAAACTCACGGTTGCCGGAATTAGAATGAATGCGTCCTTCAATTGGTTCGATATCGCCATCGTGCTGGTCCTAGCCTTGGGCGTGCAACGGGGGCGTAAACACGGCCTTTCGCAGGAGCTTATTCTGGTGGTTAAGTGGCTGGCCATCGTCATCCTGGCGGGGTTGGGCTATGGGGTCGTCGGTGACGTGATTTCGGAAAACAGTGTTTTCACCCACCTTTCCGCCTATTTGATGGCTTATGCTGCAATCACGTTGGGCATAACTGTCGTATTTTTAGTCATCAAGAAGCTGGTGCATGGTAAACTCGTGGGCAGCGATGTCTTCGGGAGTGGGGAATATTATTTGGGAATGATTGCGGGTTTGGTGCGTTACACGTGCATACTGATCTTTGGAATGGCGTTGCTGAATGCACCGCTCTATACCCAGGCGGAAAGGGACGCGGACACCAAATTTCAAAATGACGTTTACGGGAGCACTTATTTCCCGAAGCTTTACTCAGTCCAATCGGCGGTTTTTGAGAAGTCATTCGTCGGTCCGCACATTCACAGCGAACTCGGTTTTCTCCTCATCAAAAGCACTCCGCCTGAGCAAAAAGAGATGCGGAAAGAACGCGTGGTTGGCGACTTGAATTGAGGTCGGAGGTCGGAAGTCGGAGGGCAGAGGCGAAGGTTTTGATTTCCTGAAACGATTGCTTCCGGAACGCGCATGCGGCATTCTGCTTGTCTAAATGGCCGGCTTGTTTTCTTCTGCAACACTGGAACAAATCCGCGCAGCCAGCGACATCGTGGACGTGATCGGTTCCTACCTGCCGCTGAAACGCGCGGGGGCGAACTTTGTTGCGCTCTGCCCGTTTCACAAGGAGAAATCACCTAGTTTCAACGTCAATCCGCAGCGCCAGATTTTTCGTTGTTTTGGCTGCGGCAAAGGCGGGGATGTGTTTACGTTCGTCAAGGAATACGAAACCCTGGATTTTGTCGAAGCGGTCAAACGCCTGGCGGAACGCGCGAAAATCCCGCTCGAATACGAGCAGGGCGCCGCGGGGCAGGAAACCAAACATCTCAAGGAGACGCTGCTCAAAATCCACGAACAGATCGCGCAGCGCTGGCATCATTGTCTGCTCAATGAAGCGGCCGGGCAGGTGGCGCGGGATTACCTCGCGAAGCGCGGTGTGTCGGAAGAAGCGATCAAGTTGTTTCGGATCGGCGCGGCGCCCGAGGCATGGGATGACACGGTGAACTGGGCCACGGGCAAGGGGCATGATCTGGAGACGGTTGAAAAGGCGGGCTTGATTATCCACAAGGCGGAGGACGGAGGGCAGAGGACGGAGGTCGGAGGCCAGAGGTCAGAGGGCGGAGATCCGACCTCTGACTCCCGACCTCCGGCTTCCGGCCGCCGGCGTTATTACGACCGGTTCCGCGGACGGCTCATGTTTCCGATTTGCAATGAGCAGAGCCACGTAATTGGTTTCAGTGGACGGATTTTATCCGGCGACGAAAAAACGGCGAAATATGTCAACTCGCCGGAGACGCCGATTTTTACCAAGAGCAAGGTCTTCTTTGGTTTAGACAAATCCAAGCGCGCGATTCTGGATGCGGGCGTGGCAATCATTTGCGAGGGGCAATTGGATTTGATCGCGTGCTTCATGGGCGGGGTGCAGAACATTGTGGCGCCGCAGGGGACGGCCTTCACGGACCAGCACGCGCGGATTTTGAAGCGTTATGCGGATGAGGCGGTGTTGTGTTTCGATTCCGACGAAGCCGGGCAGAATGCCATTGTGCGTTCGCTGGATCATCTGCTGGCTTCGGGATTGGCGGTGCGCGTGGCGGTGGTGCCGCGGCCGCACGACCCCGATAGTTTCATCAAAGCGAACGGCGGCGAGGCGTTTCGCAAGCTGGTGGAAGGCGCGGAAGGATTTTTCGATTTTTATCTGAACCGATTGTGCGCGACGAACGACGGGGCGACGGATAAAGGGCGCCAGGCGATTTTGCAGGGAATGGCGGAGGCGGTTTACAAGACCGGAAATTCCGTTCTCATCGATAAATTCGCGCAGAAGACGGCGTTGCGGCTGGGGGTTTCGGTGGAGGCGGTGCGGACGGAATTTCGGAAAATTTCGCGCGCGAAACCGGCGGCGGCCGAGTCCGCGGAGGAAATTCCCGAGCCGGTTGAGGAAAGGGAGCGGCCGTCCACGCATGAGTTCTGGCTGTTGAAATTGATTTTTTTGCATGACGACCTCGCGGAGTGGTGCGCGGCAAATCTGTCGCTGGAATGGATTCAGCATGGCCTGGCGCGAGCGATTTTTTCCAAGCGCATCGAGGCGCATCGCTCGGGTACGTGGACTTCGCTGGGCGCGTTTTTGAGCGAGTGTGAGACGCAGGAAATGCGCGACCTCGTCACGGAAGTGGCTATCGAAGATCGGCCGCTGCAGAATCCGCCGCAACAGCTCCTGGACGTGGCTTTGCGGCTGCGCAATCAATTCATTGAACGCCAGTTGGCCGCGCTGATGCGTCGCGCGAACCAGCCGGAACTGGACGATGACGCGCGGGTGGAGTTGCTGAAGCAGCAACAGGAATTGCGGGAGATGAAACGACGGCCGTTGCAGGGGCTCCCGTCATAGGTTGTGAAATTTCGGGGACGGGATTCTGAGTTGGAGCGATACGGTGGGAAACGGGGAGCGCGCCCGCCTGGCGCTGTGAGCTGCGCCTCGCGGCTCGTTCTTGCGGTTGAACCCAGCCCACGAGTTCGTGCCGTCCGACTCCGCAGGTGTTCGGCGCGAGGCGCACCGAACTGGGCCCGAGGCGGGCGCGCTCCCCGTTTCAAATGCATGGTTCCGCCCCGGACAAGATTGTTACCTGGATTCTTCCAAAAAAACCATTGACAGTCTATGACTACATATGTAGTCTAAGCGTCAGGATTACATTTGTAGGCAACATTGAATCATGAAAAACGCACCACGCATCAGCGACACTGAGTGGGAAATCATGCGGATTATTTGGGGGCGGTATCCTCTCACCGCAAGCGAGGTGGTGGAAAGGCTGGCTGCGAACGATCCGAGTTGGCACCCGAAAACGGTGCGGACGCTTCTGGCACGGCTGGTGCGCAAGAAAGCGCTCGACTACCAGACGAACGGGCGCACATATGTTTATTCCCCACTGGTGAGCGAGGAGGAATGTGTGGCCACGGCGAGCGAATCATTTTTGGATCGTGTCTTTGGCGGGTCGCTCCAACCGATGCTGACGCATTTTGTTGAGCGGCGAAAACTCAGCCGAGAGGAGTTGGAGAAATTGAGAAGGTTATTGGACAGCCACTCAAAGGCGAAAAACACCAAACCCAAAAGAAACCATGGACACAACGCAGATTAGCCGGTTTTTATTTGATTTCGGACGATTATCTGCCCAGGCGGGAGTCCTGGTTTTGCTGGTGCTCGTCGCGCAGTGGATTTTCCGGAAGCAACTCGCGCCGCGCTGGCGCAGCGCATTGTGGTTTCTGGTGGCGTTGCGTTTGGTGATGCCGTTTTCGCTCAGCAGCGCGACCAGCGTTTTCAATCTGCTGCCGGACTGGCCGCCTCGCGCGGGGATGCGGGCTCAAATGGCGCCGAGTGTTTTTGTTTCCAACGTTCCCGAGATGCCGACGGCGCCGAGGATCGACTCATCCCCATCAGTTCTGGCACGCGGTCCCGAAACGGTTCAATCGCCGGCACCTGTGCCTCGTTGGCCGGTTTGGGTTCTGGCGGCATGGTTAATCGGCGTGGGTCTGCTCGCCGGGCGGGTTGCGATTTCGTCCGTTCGATTCTGGAGGCGCTGCCAGAGGTTGCAGCCGTTGCTGGAACCAGCCGCGGTTGAAGTGCTGGAGAAATGCTGCGAACGGTTGGGGGTGTGGTCTCGGCCCGTGCTGGTGGAGAGTGTCGAGGTCAAAAGCCCGGGGCTGTACGGTTTATGGCGTCCTCGTTTGCTGTTCCCAAAAGGATTCACCGCCCAATTTTCGTCGGCGGATTTGCAATTTGTTTTTCTCCACGAATTGGCCCACTTGAAGCGCCGCGACTTGTGGTTGAACTGGGTCATGGCGGTGCTGCAGGTGATTCATTGGTTCAATCCGCTCGTGTGGATGGGATTTTCCCGCTGGCGAGCTGACCGGGAAATGGCTTGCGACGCAATGGCCCTGGAAGCGGCCGGCCAGGAGCGGAACCTGGAATACGGTCGGACTATTTTACGCTTGCTGGAAAACTTCGCGCATCCGTCGTCCACGCCGAATCTGGTGGGAATCCTGGAAGATAAATGTCAGTTACAGCGACGCATGACGATGATCGCCGGATATATGCCGGCCAAAGGATGGCCGGTGCTGGCGGCGGTGCTCACCGCGGGGTTGGCCGTGGTTGGGTTGACCGATGCACGAAGCCAGGCTGCGTCTGATGAACTTTTACCGGTAACGAATTCCCAGCAACCCAGTGGTTATGATATACATCTCAACAATCACAATCTCATAACCCAAGGGCCTGGAGGCAGCCTGGTGGCGATACCTCCGATGTCGAACTCCATTCCCTGGCGTCTGGAAGGTCAACTGGGGTTTGCAGCGCGGTCGAATTGGACGTCCGCGACGTCGAACTTCGATTTCTGGATGGCCGCACAATCGGTCAATGATCTGATTGGCGCGTGGGTCCTGGTTGGGACGCCGGATAAAGTTGAAAAGGCGCCTGCTGCCGGTGGGCGATTGAAATTTTTCACGGGCAAATCGTTCTGTATTACGCAAGCGGACCCGAAGACGGGAGTTGTCATTTATCATCATGGCGGCGCTTATGCACTGGATGGAAATGACTATGTGGAAATGGTTGATTATGCCAACCCAACCACGATGAATTTTATTGGCGGAACCAACGGGCATTACAAGCTGAAGCTCGAAGGGGAGACCCTGACGTTAATCGGCGTCAACAATTCCCGAAAAGAGGTTTGGAAGCGAGCCGACAAGCCGGCGGCGGCAGCTTCGCAAGCCGCGCGGGACATGATGGGTACCTGGGTTTTCGTTGGCAAACCGGGCGAGGCCGGCGAGATCCCAACCACCGGCGGGCGTTTCAAATTTATCACGAGTGCGGACTGGTGCGATACCTATGCAGACTCGAAGACGGGAGTCGTTATTGTTCATCATGGCGGCACATGCACCTTCAAAGGGAATCAATATGTTCAAACGGTGAAATATGCCAACCCGGGTTCGATGGACCTAATCGGGCACTCCTTTAAATTTACCACCAAGGTGGAAGGCGATACTCTTACCCTGACGGGAATTGGCAATCCGTGGAATGAAGTTTGGAAACGAGTGAAATGAAGCGGCGGCCGTCGCAACTGCCGGGTTCGTGAAAGCGGGGCGGTAATTCGAAATGCAATAATAGAGACAGGCGGGACGCGCGGTGTCCTACGGTTACTTCGCGCCTTGATCGATCCAGGCGCGGACGATGCCGACTTCTTCCGGGGTGAATTTGGGATATTTCTTATCCTTCGGCGGCGGCATCCAATCGTCCTGATCGCCGAGGAAGGCGATGTTGGCGATCAGGAAACTTTTTTCGCTCTTGCCGGGTTCCAGAACTTTGCCGTCCACGCTGCCTTTGAGTGTGCCGGCCAGTGTGTCTAGCCGCAGCTTGCCTTTCGGTTTCACTTCGCCGTGGCACTCGATGCAGGACTTTTCGAACAGGGGTTTGACGTCCTTTTCAAACGTGAGATCCTTTTTATCGGATGGCGGCGGGAGTTTGCTGGTGTCGATATCGACGGCGCTCGCGAGAAAAGAAATCCCGAGCGCGCCGGTCACTACGAGCGCAGTTTTGAATCTCATGTTCATCAAAGCCATCAAGGGTTTTGGGTGATTGCTGGCTAGTTGTTAGGCGCCGAGCCAATGGAGACAGGCGGGATGCCTGTCCTACGTTTCGTTATTTCGCGCCCTGGTCGATCCAGGCACGGATGAGGCCGATTTGTTCGTCGGTCAATTTCTTGAGGCCCATTTTATTTTTCGGCGGGGGCATGAAATCATCTTCGTCGCCGAGATGAGCCACGTTGTGGACCAGCACGCTCTTGGCGCTGTTGCCGGGTTCGACGACTTTGCCGTTTTCGCTGCCCTTCACGATTCCTTCAAGGTTGTCGAGGCGCAGCTTGGCTTTCGGCTTTTGTTCCCCGTGACATTTGATGCAGGAAGCATCGAAGATCGGCTTGATGTCGGTCGCGTAAGTCACGCCGGTCTTGGCGGCGGCAGCGGGAAGTTTGCTGGTGTCCACGTCGGCTGCGAGGGTGAAGGAGGAAATTCCCGCGACAGCAGTGACGGCAAAGATAGATTTAAGGTTCATAATGTGGCTTTGATTGGAATTTTAGTTAAGACGTTCAAAACGTCAAAAGGTTTCAGGATTAAAGAAGGACAGCGGAATCAATGACCGGGGAATTAAAGACTATAATTGCCATTTTGGCCCGCAGCGCATCGGTGGTAGGGATGGCGCGCCGGCGCCGTCCGCGCCGCGTTCAGCGGCGCAACGTGGGTTGTGGTGACGTCGTGGGTGTGATCGGTTCCGCCCGCTACTCCGCGGGCGGGGACGGCGCAAGCGCGCCATCCCTACCGGTTCTTACAAAGAACCGGGCAAATTGTAGATGCGGGGGCGGGCGGATTGTTGTTTGCTGTGGGCGAGCGGATGAATCACGAGGCAACACAAGCTAAATCCCTGAACGATATTAGGAACCCTCTCATCTACGGAGAAGGGGTGGCGAATTCGTTTCGTGCTTGCATCGGGTGTTTGGTTAGCCATTTACTAGCGGGCAGAGAGAGTCGTGGGGTTTTAATGACTGCGCGCAACCAACCAAACTGACTTATGTCTGCTTTTCTTGCTTATCTTTTCTGCCTCGTGGTCGGATTTGTGTTTGTGGTGTTGTCCGCGATGCTGGGGCATCTGTTTGGCGGCGCTCACGGTCACGTGGGCGGCAGCGGTGGTCACGCCGAGGCGGGCGGCGACAGCAGCGATTCGCCCGGGGTGTCCCTGTTCAGCCCAATCATCATGGCGGCTTTCGTTACTTCGTTTGGCGGCTTTGGCTTGGTGCTGACTGAAATTGAAGCAACGCGGCGCCCGTTGATCAGCACGCCACTGGCGATTCTCGGGGCGTTTCTTGTGGCGATGACCCTCGTGGGTGTCTTGGGGAAATTGATGAGGGCGTCCGACAGCTCCAGTGAATCCAAAGTTTCCAGCCTGCCGGGTTGCATCGCGACGGTGGTTTCCTCGATCCCGGCCGGCGGGGTTGGCGAGATCGCTTACGTGCAGGGCGGCACGCGTTACACCGCGCCGGCGCGCGAAGAGGAGGGGCTACAGGTCGGGACCGGCAAAGCGGTCACCATCACCCGCATTGTGGGGCAGCAATGTTACGTCACCGCCTCCGGCGCCAAGTTTTCCGCTAATAATCCGAATTGAACCAACTATGAACATCCATCCATTCCTCGCTGATTTGCTGACTGCGCCCATTGTGATCGTGGTCGGCGTCGTGGTCGGCATCGTCGTCCTGGCGGTGTTTGTCGCCGTGATGAGCCGTTACACGAAGGTCGGTCCCAACGAAGTGCTGGTAGCGTCGGGCATGAAGCACAAGTACGTCGATCCAGACGGCACGGTGCGCCCGCGCGGTTTCCGGATCAAAAAAGGCGGCGGCACGTTCGTGGTGCCCATGCTGGAAAAGGTGGACATCCTGTCGCTGGAATTGATGACGATCGATGTCCAAACGCCGGAGGTTTACACCAGCAAAGGCGTGCCGGTGCGCGTGGACGGCGTGGCGCAGGTGAAAATCAAGGGTGATGACATTTCCATTTCCACGGCCGCCGAGCAATTTCTGAGCAAGACGACCGATGAAATCAAGAGCGTGGCGATGCAGACGTTGGAAGGTCATTTGCGCGCGATTCTCGGCACGATGACGGTGGAGGAAATTTACCAAAACCGCGATGCGTTCGCATCGAAGGTGCAGGAAGTGGCCGCGGGCGACATGGCGAACATGGGCTTGGGCATTGTGAGCTTCACGATTCGCGATATCCGCGACACGCAGGGTTACCTGGATGCCTTGGGCAAACCGCGCATTGCGCAGGTGAAACGGGACGCGCAGATCGCGCAGGCGGAAGCGGACCGGGATGCGATGATCAAATCCTCGCAGGCGACGCAAGCCGGGCAGGAAGCGAAATTTGCCGCGGACTCGAAAATCGCCGAGGCGCAGCGGGATTATCAATCGAACGTGGCCCAATACCAAGCGGCGGTGAACCAGAAAAAAGCCGAGGCGGATCTGGCCTATGATTTGCAGAAATTCAAGACCGGCCAGTTGGTGAAGGCAGAAGAAGTGCAGGTCAACATTATTGAGAAGCAGAAGCAGATTGAGTTGCAGCAGCAGGAAATTCTGCGCCGCCAGAAGGAACTGGAAGCCACGGTTCAAAAGCCGGCGGATGCCGAGCGTTATCGCGTGGAGACTTTGGCGAACGCGACGAAGTTCCAATTGGAAACCGAAGCCGCAGGCGCCGCTTCCGCCGCGAAGGCGAAGGGGTTTGCCAGCGCGGATGTGTCCAAGGCGACGGGTATCGCCGAGGCCGAGGCGAACAAGGCGCGCGGTTTGGCCGAGGCCGCCGTTATCGAGGCGCAAGGCAAAGCGACGGCGTCCGCGATGCAGGCCAAGGCGGAGTCGTTCAAGCAATACAACGAGGCGGCGGTGATCGAGATGATTGTGCGCGTGCTGCCGGAAGTGGCGGGCAAGATCAGCGAGCCGCTGGCCAAGATGGAGAAGATGGTGATCATCAACAGCGGCAATGGGCCGGGAGGCGGCGCGAGCAAATTGACCGGCGACGTGACGCAGATCATCGCGCAATTGCCGCCGGTGTTGGAGAGTTTGACCGGGGTTAAATTCGAGAAATTGCTGGAGCAAGTGCCGGCGTTGAGGAATGCCATGGGCAAAGATGACAAAACTCAGAAATGACGAATGATGAATGGGTTTTTGCCCCGCGTCATTCCGGTGTGTCGTTTGCGGATATTGAAATGTCATGCTGACGAGCCTGATGAAACCAAAAAGAAAGAACTGATATGGGCTGGGGAAGAATGATGCTGCTCGGAAATGTCGGCCAACAACTCGACATCGGCGACCTGGAAAACGCGGTCAACGAGATGCGCGGCGAGGTGGCGCAAAAAGACCAGGTGGACCGCGAACAGGGCGAGGAAATTGAGCGGTTGAAAAGCGAGAATCACGAGCTGAAGCTCTATCTGGCCACGCTGATTCGGCTCTTGGTTTCCAAGGGTGTCTTGAAGCAGGACGAAGTAGCCGCGACGGTTTTGGCGATTGAAAGAACCTGAACGAAAGGAAAAATATGTTCGCCCTGTTATTTGGAGGATTGGAAATATTATTTTTACTCTTTTTGCTGCCGCTGAGTTTGCTGGCGTTTGCGTTTTGGGTTTGGATGCTGGTGGATGTGGCGCAGAACCGGGGTTTGGAGCAGAACGACCGGGTGGTGTGGATCCTGGTGGTGGCGCTGCTGCATTTCCTGGGCGCGCTCATTTATTTTTTCGTGGCGAGGCCGAAACGGAAGCTGGCGGTGCCAGTGTGATAAAAAAAACTTAACGAGAAAAATTTTATGCATCCTTTAATTGGAGCGTTATTCGGATTTCTATTCATTGGTGGATTGTTCGCGGGTCTGTTTGGCCTCCTCACGTTTATATTTTGGATTTGGATGCTAATCGACGCCATTCAGAATCCGCGATTGGACGGGAATAAGAGAATTATCTGGGTGTTGGTCATCATCTTCCTGCCGTGCCTGGGATCCTTGATTTATTTCTTTGTGGGGCGGTCGGGGTGATTTGAAATAGGAACCGACTATGAGCTTATTCAAAACCGACCCGATTGGCGTGGAAGTGCAGGGGCGCGAGTTGAAGTGCGTGGTGTGCGGGCACGATGCCTTTTGGAAGCGCGAGGCGCAATTGAACACAGCCGCGGCGTCGTTTTTCAATCTGGATTGGACGAATCCAACGGGCATTTGTTACGTCTGCGCGAAATGCGGATATATTCACTGGTTCCTGCCGCAGTAGAAACGGCGGTGGGATAATAGCGGCCGAAACGGCTGCGTTCTAATGAACGAGACTGCTGAAACAAAAGTTTGTCCGCATTGCTCGGAGACGATCAAGGCGGCGGCTAAGGTTTGTCCAAACTGCCGATATTGGCAGAAACGTTGGTCGCTGCAAAATCCAACGGTGCTGGCCACGCTATGGATGTTGGTGTTTTTCGCAATCTTCGTTCCAATCGCGATTGCTCTCGATAAGATGCTTGGCCCAAAGGAGCAATTTGCAACCTATCGTGACGATATCTCGGTTATCAGTTCTCAATTCAGTCATCGACTTTCGGAGAGCAACATAATGAACACGGTGGTTGGAACCCTGACGAACCGAAGCAACGTTGGCTGGAAAGACGTTGGAGTTGAGGCACAGTTTTTTGACAAGGCCGGGAAGGAAATTGATGCAATCACCGTCAAAGCTGACGATTACCGCGCGGTGGTTATTTTGCCGCATGGTGAGGTCGCTTTCAAAATCGAAGGCCGGGCCGCCCGGCCGGAAGCAGATTACGACAATTACAAAGTCTCTGTGCGTTGGGCCAAGGATGTTGATGCCTGGCCTTGATCGGTGAACATTTATGCGCCTGTTCGAAGCCATTGTTGATGCCAATCACCGTGCGATCGCGGGGGATGCGACGGCGGGCGTGCGGGTGGCGGATTTTGAGAGCGAATTGCCGGTGATCGCGCTGACCTGCGTGGATCCGCGGTTGAATGCGCTTTTTCCCAACGTGCTCGGGTTGCCGGGCGAGCAATTCATCTGGTTGCGCAATGCGGGGAACATCATCACCGGGCCGTTGAGCAGCACGATGCGGTCGCTCGCGCTGGCCTGCGCGGTGAAGGGCGGGAAGGAAATCGCCATCATTGGGCACACGGACTGCCAGGTGGGCAGGACGACGACGATGGAACTGCTGCAAAAGCTGGAGGCGATGGGGGTAAAGCGCCATTTGCTGCCGGAAAACATCAATGAATTTTTTGGGATGTTCGGCAGCGACCGCCAGAATGTCATCAAGTCCTGCAATTTCGCCAGGCAAAGTCCATTGATTGGCCCCAAGGTTCCGGTGCATGGATTGCTGGTGGATATTGAGACCGGCAAACTGGAATGGCTGGTGAATGGGTATCAAAATTGGGAGACCATGAGCAGCCAGTTGAATGAGGTGGTGAAGTCCGGCGAGCACACGATCGATATGATGAAGTCGCTAACGGATTTTAAGATTGGTGAAATGAAATTTCCCGATACGAAAATCGGCGAGACGGTCACCAAGGCGGAGGATTGGCTGGCGAAGAAGGTTGAGCAGATGGAAATCAAGCCGTCGCCGCCGCCCACGCCGCCCCGCGCCGCGCCGCCCGAACCGCCGAGAATCCCGCCGCCGTTACGGCCTCGAATGCACATCCGGCGGGAGGACAAGTAAGGGTAGGGACATCGTGCTACGATGTTCCCGCCCGCGTAGTAGCAGGCGGAACGAACGTGCGCTTGCGCGGGCGTGTCGCAGATTGCGGTGCGGACGGTCCTGGCGGACGGCAATCAGGCGCCCGTCCCTACCCGTCGGTAAAATATCTTTTATGAATGCAGAGAAAAAATCCGGCCACGGCTGTTTGTTTTGGTGCGGCATCATCGCGGCGATTTTATTTTTATGCCTGCTGCTGGCGGCTTACGGGACGTTTCGTTACGTCAAACACGTCGTGACGGAGTACACCGACACAAAACCGCTCCCCGCGCCGGTGGTGCAATTGTCCGGCGCGGAAATCACGAATTTGCAGCAAAGGATTCACGGGTTTGACGAGGCGATTAAAAACGACAAGCCCGTGGAGCCGTTGTCGTTGACTGCGGATGAAGTCAATGCGTTGGTCGCGAGGGAGGCCAAAAGCAACGCTTCGCCCGCCCGCCTTTATTTCAGTTTCAACAGCAACCAGGTCCAGGCGCAATTGAGTTTGCCCACGGATGGGATCGGGCTGCGGATGCTCAAGGGGCGTTATTTCAACGGCGGCGGGGAATTCGCCGTGGCGCTGCACGATGGGCGGCTGAACGTGAATGTGAAATCGCTGTCGGTGAAGGGGCGGCCGTTGCCGGAAAATTTCATGGTCCAAATTCGCCAGCAAAATTTCGCCGATGGCTGGACGAATGATGTCAATTTCAACCAGGCGATTGCGAAATTGGAGGAGATCAAGATCGAGGACAATAAGCTTATCGTGATCCCCAAACCGCGCGAGGCGAAACCGGAACCGAAATTGGAGAAGGCTGAGCCGAAATAGTTCGGTGGGAGCGGCGTTCGCCTCTCCATGAATAGGGGAACATCGAACACTGAACGCCGAACGTCGAACGTCGGAGGAATTTCCCCGAGACCCTGATTGCCTCCTCACCCCGGCCCTCTGCTCCTTTTGGGGAGGAGAGGGAGACGGAATCGCGGTCTTCATACCGAGGCAAGGGTTCAGTGCGCGAAATTAAGTGCTGGAAAAAATCACCCGTTGGTTTCGCGCGGGATTCGGTTTACTTTGGCGGCACCTTATTATGGCTGATCCACAACAGAAACGCGGACGCGGTTGTTTGTTTTTTGTCATCGTCGCCCTGGCGGTCTCGGTGGTGATGCTCGCGCTCGGCGCTTTCTTTGGATTGCGTTACGCGAAAGGGCTCGTGGCCCAATTGACCGACACGCAACCGGCATTATTGCCGACGAAACAATTGCCCGAGACGCAGATGTTCCAGTTGCATGATCGCGTCGATACGTTCCGCGATGCGGTTCGCGACGGCGATCTGACCCCGCCGCTGGAACTTTCTGCCGATGAATTAAATGCGCTGATCGCGACCGACCCGGCGTTCGCCTCGCTGAAAAATCATTTGTTCGTTTCCATCGATGGCAGCCAATTGGGCGCGCAGATCAGTTTTCCCGCCGAGGATCTCGGTTTGGTCCGGCTGCGGGGTCGATACGTCAATGCGACCGGAGTTTTTCACGTGGCGATCGTGACGAATGAGTTGCAGATTACGGCGGAGTCGCTTTCCGTCCGGGGAAAACCGGTGCCGCGGAACATCATGCGCGAGGTGGCGGCCGAAAATCTGGCGGACAGGTTCAATCGGGATACGAAAGCGGCGGCGGCGTTGCAGAAGTTGAAATCGGTTGAAGTGAAAGACGGGAAGTTGATTGTGGCGCCGAAGAAGTAGAGCCGGCGGCACCTGCCACACGGGAACTGCGCTCCCGAAGACGCAAATTCCTCGCATGCTCTTGGTCGCGGCTGGGAAGGGATCGGAATCGCCAGCGTGGCTTTTTTAAATGGAGACAGGCGGGACGCCTGTCCTACGATCAGGCGGCTTCGGGTGAGAAGATGCGGGCGTGTTCCTGCATGGCGTAGCGGTCGGTCATGCCGGCGAGATAATCGCAGACCGCGCGGTGGATACCGAGTTTGCGGATGCGTTTGCGGGCTTGCTCGCCCATCTCGGCAGGGTGCTTGATGTAATAGGCGAACAGGTCGCGGAGAAGTTGTTTGGCGCGAAGATGCGGCTCGTTCACCACCGGATTGAAGTACAGGTTTTTGTAAAGATACTTCCGCAGCTCGACATTTAGTTTACGGCGTTCGGGGCTGTATTGAATCAGGATTTTGGGAAAGAGCCGGACGTCGTCGGCCGATTGCACGCCGGCGGCGAGAATCTTCCGTTCGCTGGTTTCGACCACGTCTTTCACCTGCAAATCAATGATGGTGCGGATGGTGAAATAGCGGCGGCATTCGTCGGGCAAAGCGCCGTGCTCTTTCTTCACCAGTTTTGCGGCAAAGGCCCAGATGCGGACGTCGCGCGCCAGTTTTTTTTCCGAGAGCAAACCGGATTCGAGGCCGTCGTCGAGATCGTGGCTGTAATAGGTGATTTCGTCGGCGAGATTGGCGATCTGGGCTTCGAGCGAGGAATTTTTCGCGTTGAAATCGGCGCGTTTGCTCGGGTGATCGAAGGCGGTGTAGTGCTTAACCAAGCCTTCGCGGACTTCCCAACTCAGGTTCAGGCCGGGGAAATCGGGATATTTTTGCTCGAGTTCTTCGACGATGCGGAGGCTGTGGCGATTGTGCTCGAAGCCGCCGTGCTTGCGCATCAAATCGTCGAGCACGGTTTCGCCCTTGTGACCGAACGGCGAATGGCCGAGGTCGTGCGCGAGCGCGATGGCTTCGGCAAGGTCTTCGTTGAGCTTGAGCGGGCGGGCGATGTTTCGCGAAATCGCGGCGACTTCCATGGTGTGCGTGAGGCGCGTGCGCAGATGATCGCCGGTGCCGTTGAGGAAGACCTGGGTTTTATATTCCAGGCGGCGAAAAGCGCGCGAATGAATGACGCGGTCGCGGTCGCGTTGATATTGGGTGCGCCATTCCGGGGGCGGTTCCTCGTATTTGCGGCCGCGCGTGGTAGCGCTGAGTTGCGCGTAAGGCGCGAGAATACAGCGCTCGATTTCTTCGAGTTCAGTGCGCGTGCGCGGCATTGGAAAAGGGTAGGGGGAAGGGGGGCGGGAGTCAATTGAGGTTGAAACAATGACGAATGACGAATGGCCTGCTGACGTGTTGTTGGTGGGGCAAGACTCCGGGCGAGCCTTGGCGGGGACGGTCCGCGAACGCCGGCTCGCGAGGACGCTCGCCCCACCGACCTTAATTTGCGAGGAGGTGTTGGGCGGAGATGCCGTGCAATTTGAACAGGTGGAAAATGGCAACCAGCGCAAAACAAACACCAAGCACTCGGAGAATGGAAACAACAGCCTTACCTGATATCTGGTGCTCTTGTGCTGGAGACGTGGAACCTCGTCGTTGAGGCAGTGTAATTCCCATACCTGCCAATCGGCCTTGCACCAAACGGGGTAATAAAATTCCCACGAGCATCGCCAACATCGCAAAAATTATCGCATAGCGCATAAGATCGAACTGGACTTAACACTCAACATCCAAAATCCAATTTGGTTAGTTTGCCAGCAGGTGTTGGACGGAGATGCCGCGCAATTCGAACAGGCGGCGAATGGTGTCCTCAATCAAGTTGTTCGGGCAGGAAGCGCCGGCGGTCACGCCCACCGTGACTTTGCCCGAGGGCAACCAGTCCGGGGTCTCCACTTCGTTGTGCTTGTGCTGGTCGTAGTGGACAATCAGTTTGTCCGAAACCATTTTGGCGGCGTTCTTGATGAAATACGTCGGCAGCTTGGCCTCGCCCATTTCCGCGAGGTGCGAGGTGTTGGAGGAATTGTAGCCGCCGATGACGATGAGCAAATCCATCGGTTCGCGCAGGAGTTTTTGCAGGGCGTCCTGCCGGTCCTGCGTGGCACCGCAAATCGTGTCGAAAAACCGAAAATGCTTTTCGACTTCGGATTGGCCGTATTTCTCGATCATCGCCTGCTTGATGCGACGCTGGACCTCTTCGGTTTCGCCGCGCAACATCGTGGTCTGGTTTGCCACGCCCACCGCTTGAAGATGGAGGTCGGGATCGAAGCCGGCGGAATAGGCGCCCTTGAACTTTTCCAGGAATTCGTTTTTATCGCCGCCGGTCAGGATGTAATTGCAGACGTAATCGGTCTCGGCGAGCGTGAAGACAACGAGGTAATGGCCATTGCCATAAGCGCGGGCTTGCGAAGTGGTCGCTTTGGTTTCCTCGTGCTTGGCTTTGCCGTGGATGATGCTCGTGACATTCTCCTTGGAATATTGCCGCACGCGTTTCCACACGCTCATCACGTCCCCGCAGGTGGTGTCCACGATCTCGCAGCCTTTATCGATGATCTTCTTGCGCGTGCCGACTTCCGTGCCGAACGCCGGGATGATGACAGCATCGCCCGATTTCAGCCGCTCGAGTTCCTGCTCGTTGGGGTTGGGGGAAATGATCTGGATGCCCATGTTGCGGAGCTGATCATTGACCTCGGGGTTGTGAATGATTTCGCCGAGGAGATAAATGGGCGTATTGGGAGCATTCTCCGAGAAATATTTTTTGGCCGCGTAGGCCATATCGATGGCGCGTTCCACGCCGTAGCAAAAACCGAATTCCTTCGCCAATTTAACGGTGAGATTATCGGCCTCGAGCATGCCGCCGTGCGCGCGGATGCGCTCGACCAGTTCGCTGCGGTAATGCGAAAGGACCTGTGCCTGCACGGCTTCCATGATATCGGGCCGGCGCAGGTTGATCTTCTTGGGCGCGGAAGGCGCGGTTGATGACATGCCAATAATTTAACATGGCCCGGGTGAGCGTCCAGCCGAAAGCCGGGCGGAAGAACAACGTCCAATGTCCAATGCTGAACGGCGGAGGAATGTCGAACGAGGGGAGTGCGGTGTTGAAAAATGGTCGGGACGGCGAGATTCGAACTCGCGACCTCCTGCGCCCAAGGCAGGCGCGCTAGCCAGGCTACGCTACGTCCCGAACCAAGGGCGGGAAGGTATATTAACAACACGGAAAGACCAGTATTTTTTCTAACTGAAACGTGAATCGGGCGCATCCTGCCATCGGCCGCGGAGCGCGAGCACTTGCTCGGCAAGTGGCGGAAACTATCGGGAAACTTGCCAACGGGTGCTCGGCGCTCCGAGTCCAAGGAAATTCAGATCGTGACGCGTTCCCGTTTCTGAAGTGGAATAATATTCACCACGCGCTGCAACAAGTGGTCCTCCCGGAATGGTTTCAATACGTAGTCGGCCACCCCGAGCTTGGTGACGAGAAACACGTTTTCGCAGTCGGATTCCGCCGTGAGCATGATCACGGGAATCGATTTCAACTCGGGATCGGCCCTCAATTTGGTGAGCATCCCGACGCCGTCCATGACGGGCATCGAAAGGTCGAGGACGATGAGCTCAGGCTTTTCGCGGGCGGCGGCAGCCAGGCCTTCCTCCCCATTGCGGGCTTCGATCACCACGCAGTCGTAAGGCTGAAAGGCTTTAAGCAGGACGAGCCGGACGGTGAGACTGTCGTCCACGGTTAAAATCTTGGTTGGCATGCCCGATTTATATTTATCGGCAGAGATGGGCAGGGCTTGAGAGAATTCTCAACTCGACGCGGGAGTTAAGCGTAAAATCCGGGGTTGGAAATCCGAATCCCGAAAACCGAAAGTTCTCATCCCGGCCACTGCTTTGAGGCATTTCTTCCTCACGGATGCAAAGCGGATTTCAACCTTCGGATTTCGGGCTTCTTTCGGGTTTCGGCCGTTCGGATTTCGGAGTTCGGGTTAAGGGCAAAAAAATGGAGACCGGCGGGACGCCGGTCCCGCGTCATTTGACCGCCGACACATCGCCGCGATCCAGGCGCATTCCGGCGGTTTGATTGCGGCAAAGGCGGCAGAAATTTTCCTCCGCCAAAGTCATCCGTCGCGTGGCGAGGGAAATGGCGGACCATTGCCGGCGCAATGGTTTTGCGCCCAACGGACGCATCTTAAGCGTTTTACGGGTCAATTCCTGTTCCACGGTCCAGGGCGCGAGCACGGACACGCCGAGGTTGAGTTTCAGCAATTCGGTGATGGCGCCGATGCTATCGACTTCCATGGCAATGCTCGGGACGATTTCGAGCTGGCGGAAATGTTCATCGATGAACCCCGCGGTGACGCTGGCGCGCTGGTAAATGATGAATTGCTGCGCGCGAATTTCATCGCGAGTGATGGTCCGGCCATCGGCCCACGGGTGCGACGCGGAAAAAACAAACATCAGTTCGTCGCGAAAAACCGGGCGCAGTTCGAGGCCGGTGGAATTTTCCGGCGCGATGGCGAGAGCCAGATCGACTTTGTTCCCGCGCAATAATTCTATCGTGCGCGGGGTGTCGCCGGACTCGATGCGGAGTTCGAGGGCGTTGTCGTTCTTTTTCAGTTCGCGAATGACCTTGGGCAGGATGTGCTGGCAGGCGGAGGCGGAGGCGGCGACGCGCAGGCGGGTGTGGCCCCATTTGCCCAGGCGCTTGATGGCTTCGGCGGCGGAATCCAAAGCACTGAGCGGGCCCTGGATCTGGGAGAGCAACTGCTCGCCGGCCTGGTTGAGGACCATGCGTTTGCCGACGCGTTCGAAGAGGCGGCAGCCCAAATCGGTTTCGAGGGATTTCAGGCTGTGACTGATGGCCGAGGGCGTCAGATGAACTTTGCCGGCGGCGACCACCAGGCTGCCGCTTTCAGCGACAGCACAAAAAACTCTTAATAAGCGAGTATCCATTAATTCAGGAGGTTTTGTGTGAAGTCATGAAAGTCACCGGGAGCATTTGCGCCCGAGGCTGAACGAAATTATCCATGCGCGCAACCTTAGCAACTTCCACGCCTCGCCCGGCGGCCTCGGCGGTTTTGCAGGAAATCCGCGAAATGTTTGGATGAAATATTTTTTTTCAGCCCGAATTAATGTTGAAAAGGATTCGCGCTGTTCAAATTCCGCCACCGCCATCATCAACAGGGAATTAAATGCATGTGTCAGCGCATAAATAAATCATATACGGCAATTGTATGTATTATTTTAGTCGTTCACTATCAACATGTTGCAAGTGATATAAAACCGCTGGCACTGCCGGTGCTTAGGGGGCTGAGCGCTGAAGAAATCCGGAAGTTCAGCCGCGGTCCGGGATTGGGCCGCACGCTCTAAAAACCAAACTCAGTCGCGCGGCTCGGTCGCAGCACAACAAAAAAACTATGAAGAAAATCGAAGCGATAATTAAACCATTCAAACTGGAGGAGGTCAAAGATGCCCTTGGCGAGATCGGTATCGAAGGCATGACCGTCACCGAGGTCAAGGGCTTCGGTCGCCAGAAGGGCCACACCGAAATCTACCGCGGCAGCGAGTATACCGTGGATTTCCTGCCGAAGATAAAACTCGAAGTCGTGCTGCCCAATGATCGGGTGGACGCGGCGACGGCGGCGATCATCAAGGCGGCCAAGACCGGCAAGATCGGCGATGGCAAAATCTTTGTGACCACCATTGACGATTCCGTTCGTATCCGAACCGAAGAGAAAGGTGATAAAGCCCTCTGAACCATCCACCATTGAACCCTTCACTTCTGCCTAAATTTATGATGAAAAAACTGATTACTTCAATTGCCGCACTGACCGTGTTCGGAGCTTTGAGCCTCTCGACCGTTCGTGCGCAAAGCACCAACGGGATGGCGGGAATGGCCATGACCAACGCGGCCCCGGCAGCCCCGGTGGAAGCGGCGAGCACGGATCCGGCGACTGACCCGGCGGGCACCAAGACGGGCACCGCTGCCGATGCTCAGGACGCCGGTGGAACCCATTTTGTTGTCAGCGCTCCTGCGGATTTGAGCGACGATGACAAGAAGGATACGAATAAAGTCGCGGCCTATACCGATGCGAAAAAGGCGTTTGACGACTACACGGCCCAGGCGGCGAAGGAACCGCTCGCGGTGAAGCTGGCTGATTCAGTCGGCCATAATCGCGTGGCGATTAACTTCATGTGGACGCTGGTTACCGGCTTCCTGGTCATGTTCATGCAAGCGGGATTCGCGCTGGTCGAAACCGGTTTGTGCCGCGCGAAAAACGCCAGCCATACAATGGCGATGAATTTCATGATTTATCCCATGGGTATGCTTGGGTTTTACTTGTGCGGCTTCGCCTTCATGTTCGGCGGCATGGCTGACACGCACAGCCTGGTCAACGGGGGAATTGGAACGATGGGCGGTTACTCGGGGTTGAACCATGAAGTCGGTCTTACGATTGGCGGAAAATTCTTCGGTCTGTTTGGAACGAAGGGTTTCCTGCTGAAGGGGGCCGGTTATGATTCCGCAGCGTTCTGTTTGTTCCTGTTCCAGATGGTCTTCATGGATACCACTGCGACGATTCCGACCGGTGGCGCGGCGGAACGCTGGAAATTCTCGGCGTTCATGATCTACGGTTGCTTCATCGGCACGTTGATGTATCCGTTCTTCGGTAACTGGGTGTGGGGCAACGGCTGGTTGGCCAACCTTGGTGCGAATTTTCCGGGATTGGGCCACGGACACGTGGACTTTGCCGGTTCCTCGGTGGTGCATATGCAGGGCGGTGTTATCGCGCTGATCTTCTGCTATTTCATCGGCAAGCGTCATGGCAAATACGATAAGAACGGGAAAATCGTTCATCCGATCATGCCGCACAATATCCCGATGGTCATGCTCGGCACGTTCATCCTGGCGTTCGGTTGGTTCGGGTTTAACCCCGGTTCAACGCTCGCGGGCACGGATTTGCGTATCGCGGTGGTCGCCGTGAATACGATGATTGCGGGTTCGACGGCAGCTTTGGCCACGACGCTCTACATGTGGTGGTTTAAAACCAAGAAGCCCGATCCGTCCATGATGTGCAACGGCATGTTGGCCGGCCTGGTGGCGATTACCGCGCCTTGCGCTTTCGTGAACGCCAGCGGCGCCGCGATTATCGGTATCATTGCCGGCATCCTGGTGGTTGAAGCGGTGTTCTTCTTCGACAAAATCGGCATCGACGACGCAGTCGGCGCGATTTCGGTTCACGGCGTCAACGGTGCCTGGGGCTGTCTTTCGATCGGTCTGTTCGCGGACGGCACTTATGGTGACGGCTGGAACGGGGTCTCGGGAACCGTCAAAGGACTGCTTTACGGCGGCGGCATGGGCCAGTTCTGGGCGGAGTTGATCGGCGTGGTGACTTGCTTCATCACGCTTTCGGTTCTCTCGACAATTGTTTACTTCATCGCTGAAAAATTGGTCGGCAACCGTATTTCGTTGGAAGTCGAAATCGAAGGTCTCGATGTTCCCGAAATGGGCGTGCCTGGCTACGGCGGCATGCAAATGGACAAGGATTCCGAAACGCCGATGCTCAAGACGTAATGATGAATCGATAGATAATAGCTGCGCGGGAGTTCACCTCCCGCGCAGCTTGCTAAAACCCCCTATAAAAGATATTATGACGACTCAATTTATTACCATGTTCGCTTCAATCGCAGCTCTCATCGTTGGTGGACTTATTGGCGCAGCGTTCGGTCAGCTCCAGAACGTCGCCCGCCGTAGAAATGAACAAAAGGAAGCGGCGGGAGCATTGAAAAGCGGTTGGTCCCTGATGCCCGGTTCGGGTGTACGAGTCGCATATCTTCTGCTCACGTTAGTGTTGATCCAGGTTCTCTGCCCGGTGCTCTTCAAGAACAGCAGCACCCAATGGTGGGTTTCCGGCGGCGTGGTGGTCGGCTATGGCACGATGCTGGCTCTCCAACTCCGCGAGCGTTTGTCCGGGAACAAGTAATGCAGGCGGCGGCGTTTTGGTGCTGGCCCGGGCGGCGGCAGGTGGGTGATTTGAGACCAGCAGAACCCGCATCATCGCCAGCCACAATGCACACGCGCCCAGGAGCAGTCGACCCATGACGCGTTTTGATTCCCGACTCACCACCTTGTGGGTTTTTAACCAGGAATAATCTTTGATCCAGCGCACGCCATTGGAGCCCTCTGCGGAACCGGAGAACCACTGGTAGTGGTCGGGAATGAAACCCTCGGCCGCCAGTTTGCGGATGAAAGAAATTTTTCGCTGATCGGGAACATTGTTTTTTGAAGCTCGAACGGTCACGGTTTCGTCTTCGTGGCATTCCACCAAAACGATGTTATCGAGATCCGGCAAGTGAAATTGAAAATCCTTCGCTGAAACTTTTTGCGCCTGCATGAGCGAACTTCGCTCCGGTTATTTAACCGGGCAAGTCAGTGTCTCAAGGAAAAAGACCCCAGCAGATTTGGAAATGTGCGGCCCGATTCAGGCCGCGACGGCAGCCATTTCCGTCAGCCGATAACCGACGCCCGGTTCGGTGGAGAACAAGACCGGCTCGGCCGGATCGGCTTCGAGTTTTTCCCGCAACCGCGCGATGTAAACGCGCAAGTATTGCGTTTGCCCTTCATGCCCGACGCCCCAAACCTCGCGAAGGATCTGTTGGTGCGTCAGCACCTTGCCGGCGTGTTGCACGAACATCCGCAACAAAACATATTCCGTGGCGGTCAGTTTTACCGGTTGCCCCTTGCGCATCACCCGCCGGCTGGCAAGGTCCACTTCCAGATCGCCAAAACGATGGAGCGGCTCGTTGGTCTGGCCCCGATTCGCCCGGCGGACCGTGGCGCGCAATCGGGCGAGCAGTTCCGCCGTGTTGAAGGGTTTGGTCACATAATCATCGGCGCCGCTGTCCAGCGATTCCACTTTCTCCGCTTCTCCGTCGTGCACCGTGAGCACGATGACCGGCGTCTGTGTCCATTCCCGCAAATTTTTCAACACCTCGATTCCGTTGATATCCGGCAGGCCCAAATCGAGGATAATACAGTCGTGCCGCCGTTGCGCGGCGGCCGCCACGCCCTGGCGGCCTTCCCCGGCCACGGAGACTTTGTAACCATTGGCTTCGAGTGCGACGGTCAGGAGCCGCTGGATTTGCGCCTCATCGTCAATCACGAGCACGGAAAGCGGGGGTTGATTTTCTGGCATATTCATAAATTTTCGTGCGGCAAATGCGGACTGTCGGTGGCGTTTAGATAGATGGTGAAAACCGCGCCTGGGTCGCGATTGGCGGCGATCACGCGGCCTCCCTGTACCTCGATAAATCCTTTTACAATTGCCAAACCGAGGCCGACGCCGCCGGGTTTGGTCGTGCCACCCCGTTGGAATGGATCGAAGATGCGTTCCAGCTGGTCCGGGGGCAGACCCGGGCCGTCGTCGGCGACCGCCAGCGCGAGGAAGCCATTCTCGATTCGGGCGGTGATTTCAAGAGACGTGCCGGGCGACGTGTGCACGACGCCGTTGAGCACTAGGTTGGCCAGCGCTTGTTCCGTCAAAACAAAGTCCGCCTTCACCAGCGGCAGATCCTTGGGAATGAAGATTCTCACTCGGTGGCTGTAAATCTGGTCTTTAATCCCGCGCAAGGTCACGCGGACAAGGTCGGCAATGTCGCACCAGTCAAGTTTTGGGCGGATCTGACCCGACTGAATGCGGGCGGCGCTGAGCAGGCTCTGGACCACGCGGTTCAACCGTGCGCTCGCGGATTCGATCTCCTGCACGAGGTTTTGTTGTTCCCTGGTTAGAACGCTGGTCGAATGCAGGGAGTTGGCGGCGCTGGTGATGGCCGCAATGGGCGTGCGAAATTCATGCGATACAGAATTGAGGAGCGTCCGCCCCAATCGCTCGGATTCGACGAGCAATTTGGCCTGCATTTCCGCGTTGCGATGCGCGCGCAGGCGAGTGGTCAATTGTCCCACGGTCAGGGTGACGACAAAGTACGTCAGCAGCATCATGTTGTCGTAGGTGTCGGAGATGTTGAAAGCGAACGCGGGCGGCGCAAAAAAGAAATTCCAGCCCGCCGCCGTAAGGACCGTTCCAAAAAAGGTCGCTCCTCGATTGATGAAAAGTGCCAGCAGCACGACGCTTAAGAGGTAAATCAGGGCGATCGCCTGGTAGCCCACCCATTCCTGCATATAAAAACTAAGCAGCGTGGTGGCGGCAAATACAAGTGAAGCCAGGACGTATTGCCGCCACGGGGCTTCCAGGGAAGCGGAAACCCCGCTCATCGGGGCGAACAATCGAGCGGTCGACCGGAGCGGCTCGCGCAGCAATCTTGCCATCGAAAGCCCGCGACTGACGGGTGAACAGTGAACCATCGGTACGTTAGGAAGCGAGAACCGCACCAGTTTATGGAGCAGCGGCGAATTCATGCAAAAGCCCCATTAAAAAGCCATAAAATAGGTGGACGCGAGTGTTGCCGGGAACGCCGGAGGAAGCTTTTGATGTTTATTTAATAACCGAGTGGATAAAAGGAAACAGAAAGGATGAAATAAAAAATACATCAACAAACATCCGTTAAAATAAAAAACTCATAAACATTGAAGTTTATGAGTTTTTTATTTGTGAAGCCGCGATGGCATCGCCGCTGCTAAATGCGGCAATTGCCGTACGGGCATGGAACAAAATAGCAAATCCTGTTCACGGACCGCGAGTAGAAGAGTTTCGAGACTGTGGCTCGAGAGTTCTTCGCAAACGTTCAGGCAACCCAACAAACTATGAAGAAAATTGAAGCGATAATTAAACCATTCAAATTGGAGGAAGTGAAAGACGCGCTCGGTGAAATCGGAATTGAAGGCATGACGGTCACCGAAGTCAAAGGTTTCGGCCGCCAGAAGGGCCACACCGAAATCTACCGCGGCAGTGAGTATACGGTGGATTTCCTGCCCAAGATCAAACTCGAGGTGGTGCTTCCTGATGACCGCGTGGAAGCCGCCACGGCGGCGATTATTAAAGCAGCGAAAACCGGCAAGATTGGCGATGGCAAAATTTTTGTCATCAACATCGAGGATTCGGTTCGGATCCGAACCGACGAGAAAGGCGACAAAGCGCTTTGATTCCGATCAAGAAACGAACCCTGAAACAATCTATGAAAAAATTATTCAAAATTACCCTGGCCATCGCGTTATTGACCGGAGGCATGTTGCTGAAATCGGTTGCTCAGACTGCGGCGGCGACCAATGCCCCCGCAACCGCGGCGGCGCCGGCAGCGGTCACCAAGGCGGAACCGGACGTTGAGCAACGATTGAAGGACCTGGAAGCCTACGTGAACAACGGCGCCCGGGGAGCGGATGCGGCCGATGCGAAGGTCACTTCGAAGATTAGCGGGTCTGGTCCCGGTCACAATGCGTGGATGATGACCAGTTCGGCGCTGGTATTGTTCATGACGCTGCCGGGCCTGTTTCTATTTTACGGCGGATTGGTACGCCGGAAGAACATTCTCTCAGTGATTGCACAATGCTTCGGCATCGCCGGGCTGGTGACGATTCTTTGGGTCGTCTTTGGTTACAGCATGGTTTTCGCCGACGGCTCCGGGCCGTTCTTCGGAAACATGAAGTTTGCGATGTTGAACGGCGTGGATTCGATGCCCAACACCAACTACGCATCCTGGGTCTCGCACAATGTTTTTTCCATGTATCAATTGATGTTCGCGATCATCACACCCGCCCTGATCCTGGGGGCGATTGCCGAGCGCATCAAGTTCAGCGCCATAATGCTGTTTGTGGTGCTCTGGATGGTGGTCGTCTATTTCCCGTTGGCGCACATGGTCTGGGGAATTAACGGGTTCATGAACGGCGTCTGGAATGCTGACGCGAAAATCAAAGCGATTGATTTTGCGGGAGGAACGGTGGTGCATATGTCCTCCGGCTGGTCGGCGCTGATCCTGTGTATGATTCTGGGCAAGCGGCGTGGATTTGGCAAAGAGCCGATGCCGCCGCACAGCATGGTGCTGTGCTCGATTGGCACGGGCATGTTGTGGGTGGGTTGGTATGGTTTTAACGCGGGCAGCGCGGTGGCCGCGGACGGTGTCGCTGCCAATGCGTTTATGACGACGACGATCGCCACAGCAGTTGCCTCCTTCGTGTGGCCGCTGGCGGAATGGCTTACGCGCGGCAAACCGAGCGTGCTGGGTTTCTGCTCCGGAGCGGTCGCGGGCCTGGTGGTGGTGACGCCGGCTTGCGGTTTCATAACGGCAAGCGGTGCGCTGGCGATTGGTATCGCGGCGGGAATTGTCCCATGGTTCTTCTGCTTCAAGGTGAAGGCCTGGTTGGGCTACGATGACGCGCTGGACACCTTCGGCGTTCACGCGGTTGGCGGAACACTGGGTGCGCTGCTCACGGGCATGCTCGCGCGCAATTCCGCCAATTCAAACCTGGCGACTAATCTGAAAGCGCAAGTTACCGATAGTTTGTTTCAGCCGCTCGTGTTCGAACAGATCAAAGCCATCGCCATCACCCTGGTCCTCGCCATTGTCGGCACGGTGGTGATTGCGTTTGTGGTCAAGGCAGTGGTGGGATTGCGTCCGGCTGAAGAAGTTGAAAGCGCCGGCCTCGATATCTCCGAACACGGCGAAGAAGGTTATCACGTGGAAGCGTAGACGCTGTCCGGGATTTGCCTCCTGAGCAAGTAGAGCAGTCCGAATACCCAGAGCGGCGAACATCGAAAGATGTTCGCCGCTCAATTATTTTCTCCTCTAAAATGAAAGACTAGAATCGGCTTCTTGCTTTCCGCCGTGGTATCTCCTAAATTTACCGCGCAGTTTTTGTCTGCCGAATGCTCCCGCTTGGGCGGGATCAGCGGGGGAACCGATTTTCCGGCGCAGCCGGATCGGGGCTAACGATCGAAAGATCGGGAACACTTAATGGTTCCAGCCCGACAGCTAACCTCGCAGGCGTCAACATTAAGGGCAATGAAGCTTACCTTCATTTCCCTCTAACTTGGTTTGCAGTGGTGTTCCAGAAATGCCATTGCCGGAATTTTATTATGGTGTTTATCCACCGCGTTAGAAGCGAATTATGATATCAACGACGACGAAACGTCCGCGTAATGTGGATGCGCCGCGGGCAGCGGCAATTTTGTACGGCGATTGGGGAACCAGCAAGGCTTATGTCATCGGCCTGGCGTTCGCGGTGGCGGGCTATGCTTCATTCTGGCTGATTGCGGCAATGTGCCTGCTCACGGCGCTGGTGGGCATCAATTACATGGTAATCTGCCGGCATTATCCCGACGGCGGCGGCGTGTATGCGAGCGTGAGGCATCGTTCGGAAATTCTCTCTATCGTCGGTGCGTTTTTGTTGATTGCCGATTACCTGGTCACGGCGGCGATCAGTGCGTTGTCGGCGTTTCAATACCTTGGCCACGCGCTCGGCCAATACCTTCCGATGCCACACCCTGAATATTGGGCAGCGGCATCGATTGTTTTTATTGGCGCGTTGAATTTTTTTGGTCCGCGCCACACCGGCGGGCTGGCATTTCTCATTGCGGTGCCAACGATGGTAGTGGTGGTGTTGCTCGGCTGCTTCGCGTTGCCGCATTTGGGCACGGCGTGGCACAACGTTCAAAAGCCGAGCGGCGGTTTTTGGATGAACTGGCGCGGGTTCGTGGGCGTGGTGCTTGCGTTATCCGGCGTGGAAGCGATCGCCAATGCCACGGGTGTGATGAAGCTCAACCCCGGCAGCACCGATGCCAAACCCTCCGTTTCCAAGACCTCCACCCCGGCCGTGTTAGTCATCATGATCGAAGTTTGCTTGTTCACCGCGCTGCTGGGGCTCGCGATGCACGCGCTGCCGAATCTGGCCATCAACAAGGACGACGTGGACGCTCCCGGCAACGCCGGCGTTCGCGATTACATGCTGGGTTACATGGCCCAGATTTTCATCGGCCATTCCTTCGGCGTTCTGGCTGGCAAGATCGGCGTGATCGTCGTCAGCGTCGTGTTTGCCGGGTTGCTGTTGTCCGCCGTAAACACGGCCATCGTGGACCTGATCGCGATTTCATTTCTTATGTCGCGCGACGGCGAACTGCCGCCGACTTTTCAAAAGCTCAACAAGTATGGCGTGCCGAACCTCGGCATGCTGGTGGCCACCATTATTCCAGCGATACTTGTCGTGGCGGTCAGCGACATGAACGGTCTCGCGGATTTGTACGCCATTGGTGTCGTCGGCGCCATTACGACCAACCTTGGCGCGAGTTCCACGGATAGAAAATTAGACCTGGTGAAATGGGAGCGGATTCTGATGTTCGTCACGTTTCTCATCATGCTCGGGATTGAGACGTCATTGTTCTGGGACAAACCGAAGGCGCGCATTTTCGCGACGACCGTCCTGGTCATTGGCCTGATCATGCGCGGATTGGCGGCCGAGGCCACGCAACGGAGGAAGCGGAAGGCGGCGGCAATGGCGGCCAGTCCGCCAACGTCACAAACGGAAATTATCGTGCCCCAGCCGACTTCGACGGCGGCGCTTTTGAACCCGCCGCTCGTCTGCGCCGTGCGTGGAATTGGCCGCACGCTGGATTTCGCGCTGCAGGAGGCGCGTGACACGAAACGGCCGCTTTATTTGTTGTTTATTCGTTCCTTGCCGGTCCTCACGGAGGCTGATCAAAAGCGCAAATGGCAGGAGGACGACGAGGCGCGCCAGATTTTTGCCTACGCGTTTAAAAATGCCGAAGGCCATCCGGTGTTGCCATGTTACGCAGTGAGCGATGCGCCGGCGGAAACCATCGTCGACATCACCGCCACCATGGGCGCTTCACAACTCCTCCTGGGTGCTCCATCGCGCGGCGGCCTGGCGGCATTATTGAGTGGAAACATCGTCCGGCAAATCTCCGATTTGCTGCCGGAGGAAATTCACCTGCTTATTTACGCTTGATGGTGCAACGAATGAAAGCTATACGCACTCGCACGAATGCTTGAACCAACCACACATCGTCCGCGCAATGTCGGTTGGGCGCGCGCCGGGGCGCTGCTTTACGGCGATTGGGGCACGAGCAAGGCGTATGTCATTGGATTGGCATTTGTCGCCGCGGGGTTTTCGTCTTTTCCGATCATTCTGGCCGTCTGCGCGCTGACGGGCCTGGTTGGGTATAACTACATCATCGTCTGCAAACACTTTCCTGACGGAGGCGGTGTGTATTCGGCGGCGCGGGAGCAAAGCCGGGTGCTGGCGGTATTGGGCTCATTGCTATTGCTCGCGGATTTCATTGTCACGGCCGCCTTGAGTTGCTGGGCCGCGATGAGTTATTTTCACATTCCCCACGAGTATCTCAAACTGGCGACGGCTGGGTTTATCGTGCTGGTGGGCGCCATTAATTATTTTGGACCGAAACACTCCGGGAGTTTTGCGGTAAGTCTGGCGCTCCCCATGATTGTCGTGGTGGTGGCAATCGTGGCGATGAGCGCCCCGCACCTGAGTTTTTATAGCGGTTTACTGCACCTGGACGGCGGCCTTCGGGGGAATTGGGTCAAGTTCGTTGAAGTGATTCTTGCGTTAAGCGGAGTGGAAGCGATCGCCAATCTGACGGGAGTCATGAAGTTAGACCCTGGCTCAACTGCGGACAAACCGGAGGTGGGGCGCACGGCCAGGAAAGCGATCCTCCCAGTGGCTTTCGAAGTTGTCTTTGGCACGGCGTTATTGGGATGGGCAATGCTTTCCCTACCCAACACGCCGAAGATGATCAAGATGCTAAACGATCGTTCCGATGATATGCTTCGGTTTCTGGGCGAGCAATACGGCGGCGGGGCGTTTGGTCTTCATTTCGGCCAAATATTTGGCGCGGTCATCGGGTTGGTGGTGGGCCTTTTGCTCCTAAGCGCCGTGAATACTGCGATTGGCGCCATGATTGGGTTGATGTATATGCTCGCGCGTGATCGGGAAATGCCCCGGCAGTTTACGAGACTCAATTCCCACGGCGTACCTTGGGCGCCACTGCTGGTAGCGGTCATCCTTCCGGTGATTCTCGTGATTCTATCTGACAATTTAAACTCACTGGCCGACATGTACGCCATCGGCGTGGTGGGCGCGATCACAGTGAATCTGGGCTCCAGTTGCTTCAACAAACGTCTGGGGCTGAACTGGCGCGAGTTCGGCATCATGCTGGTCACGTTTGCCATCCTGTTTTGTGTCGAGGTGACGATTGCGAAAACGAAACCGGCGGCGCTTTTCTTTGCCGCGTGCGTGCTGGGCGTCGGTTTCGGGTTGCGCTGGTATGCGATGAAGCGGGCCGGTTTTGAAACGGTGATGCTCACGCGCGAACAGGCTGCGGCCGTGACCAAGCCGGAGCAGTTGGCTCCGTTCCGGCCCAATTTCGAGCCCGGCCAGGCGATTCTTGTCGCCGCGCGCGGATTCACGCCTGTCCTGAAGTTTGCGCTGGAGGAGGCCAAGCTCCGACAGGGGAATTTATACGTTTTATACATCAAGCAATTGTCAGTCGCGTTGCCGGGGCCGCTGGCGACGAGCGAACGGCCACGCTGGCAGAATGACCGGCAAGCCGCGGAAATCATGTACGGCGTCTTCGACCTGGCTCGCGACGCCGGGGTGAGTGCGCTGCCGGTCTATGCCGTAAGTGATAATCCCGCTGGCACCATTGTTGATATCGCCGCCACGCTAGGGGTGGACATGCTAATGTTGGGGTCTCCCCATCGCAGCGCCCTGGCGAAATTGCTTCGCGGCGACGTGGTGACAGAGGTCGCCCGGAGCCTGCCGGATAATATTCAGATGGTGATTCACGGTTAACTAAGACTGCGGTTTGACAGGAGGTAACAGAGCAAACAGAGGGGGGGGGCGTTTCTCGACTTCACCGCATAACGGCCGGTATTGTTTGAAGAGTTTTGCTTGTCCGAATACCTCTGTTTCCTCCGTTTTCTCCTGTTCCATTGACGATTTTGGAAAGACGCTCTCCCGGTTTCAAAATCAGCAAGGTGGTCAAATCCCAACAGGTGCAGGCTTTTGATGGGTATAAAAAGAAACATTCATCAAACCGTCAAAAATTTTTCTTCGTGCAAAACATGCATGATTTCGATGAAACGCATTCAGCATGTGCGCCATTGGCATTGCCGTTGCTTAAACGCCGCCCGAACACCCGGGAAGCGGCATTTCCCGACTCCGAACCCGAACAACTATATGAAGAAAATTGAAGCGATCATTAAACCGTTCAAGTTAGAGGAAGTGAAGGATGCGCTGGCCGAAATCGGCGCGGAAGGCATGACGATCACTGAAGTGAAGGGCTTTGGCCGGCAGAAAGGCCACACTGAAATTTATCGCGGCAGCGAATACACCGTGGATTTCCTGCCTAAGATCAAAATCGAGCTTGTCGTGGCGGATGGCCGGTTGGACGCGGCAATAGCCGCAATCGTGAAAGCGGCGAAAACAGGGAAAATTGGCGACGGCAAAGTCTTCGTATCGAAGGTTGAAGAGGCCGTTCGCATCCGGACGGAGGAACGCGGAGAGCAAGCGGTTTAATTCTGAACCACCAACACCCTGAACCCATGATGAAAAAAGCATTTTCCACTCTAGCTCTTGTCGCGCTGATGATTTGCGGCACGGCCACCTTGCGCGCCCAAAACGCCGGGGCGACGAACGCACCCACGGCAACACCGCCTGCTCCGACGATTGAGCAACGTCTGAGCGGCGTGGAGGCGTATCTGGCCAATACCGATCCCAGCGCGCCCTTGAAGGACAAGGACGGCAAGATTCCGCAAGGCCTCACCACGGTGGCCGCGAGCAATTCAGGTCCCGGCCATAACGCCTGGATGATGACCAGCTCGGCGCTGGTGTTGTTCATGACGCTGCCCGGATTGTTCCTGTTCTACGGTGGCCTGGTGCGGCGAAAGAACATTTTGTCCGTGATCGCACAATGCTTTGGCATCGCGGGACTGGTGACGATTCTGTGGGTGATATGCGGTTACAGCTTCGTATTTGCCGGTGGCGACGACCTGCTCAAAGGCATTTTGGGCAATCTGAAATACAAGATGCTGGAAGGGGTGACATCGGCGACGAACGGGGACTATAGCTATTGGGTCTCGCAGAACGTGTTCTCCATGTATCAATTGATGTTCGCAATCATCACCCCGGCGCTGATCCTGGGAGCCATCGCGGAACGCATCAAGTTCAGTGCGATATTGGTGTTCGTTGGATTGTGGATGTTGATTGTGTACTTCCCGCTGGCACACATGGTCTGGGGCATTAACGGGCTGATGAACGGCGTGTGGAATCCGGGCGCGAAGATTCATGCGATTGATTTCGCGGGCGGCACGGTGGTGCATATGTCCTCGGGTTGGTCGGCGTTGATTCTCTGCTTGATGTTGGGCAAACGCCTTGGTTTCCCGAAGGAACCGATGCCGCCGCACAGCATGGTGTTGTGCTCGATCGGCACCGGCATGTTGTGGGTGGGTTGGTATGGTTTTAACGCGGGCAGCGCCGTGGCGGCTGACGGAATCGCCGCGAATGCGTTCATGACGACGACGATTGCGACCGCGGTGGCGTCGTTCGTGTGGCCGTTGATTGAATGGATCGTGCGCGGCAAACCCAGCGTGCTGGGTTTCTGCTCGGGCGCAGTGGCGGGGCTGGTGGTGGTGACGCCGGCTTGCGGTTTCATAACGGCGGGCGGCGCCCTGGTGATCGGTATTGCGGCGGGCATCATTCCGTGGTTCTTCTGCTTCAAGGTGAAGCAATGGTTCGGTTATGACGACGCGCTGGACACATTCGGCGTGCACGCGGTGGGCGGAACGCTGGGCGCCCTGCTGACGGGCTTCCTGGCGCGCACCACGGCGAATTCGAATCTCGCCGGTGACAACATGAAGAAGTATGTGACGGATTCGTTGTTCCAGCCGCTCGTAATGGAGCAGCTCAAAGCCATCGCGTTGACGCTGGTCCTTGCCATTGTGGGCACGGTGATCATCGGATTCATCGTGAAGGCGGTCATCGGTCTGCGGCCGAGCGAGGAAACTGAATCCGTGGGTCTCGACCTCGCCGAACACGGCGAAGAAGGTTATCACGTGGAAGCGTAAGGATTGACTGGAGGAAACAGGCCGTGCTGGTGAAAACCGGCACGGCTTTTTATACGTAAGTAGCAGACACGGGCGAAATTCTGAATGACGAATGGAGTGGCGAACGCGATCGGTGCTTATCCCGATTCCATTCGACATTCGTCATTCGGAATTTATCGAATCGCAGAGCGTCCCTAACGTCGGTAGGTACTAAACGACTTCGATTATCAGCGCCGTCGTATTATCCCGGCCGCTTTTCTCCAAGGCTTCTTT
>Ga0265338_10000629_pt1 | contig 61303 bp, 58 predicted proteins | sample 42126metaG_FD_193579 | JGI IMG/M metagenome (GOLD analysis project Ga0265338, IMG submission 193579) | Rhizosphere microbial communities from Carex aquatilis grown in University of Washington, Seatle, WA, United States - 4-21-26 metaG | ecosystem: Host-associated > Plants > Roots > Rhizosphere... | reverse complement strand
ACAAACGCGACGGGGCAATTTCAAATCGCCGATGAACGTTCCGCCGGCGATGTGGCGGAATTGATCCGGCGGCTGGGGTACGAACCGGTCTGGAAAGACTGGGACGCGGCGCTGACGGCGTGAAATGAGGGATTCAAGTTGTGAACACAGCGTTTGTCACTGCCAACGGCAAGCCGGTCGAGGCGAAGCTGCCGTGTTCCATCGAGGAATTCCTGGTGGCGCAGAAACTTTTACCCCGCAGCGTGGTCGTGGAACAAATGTGACACTTGCCGTTGCAGGTTAGTGGAGTTAGAGTTTCGGCATGACTGCAGCAGCCAAAGAATTGGTAGAACTCATCGGCGAATTGCCCGAAGAAAAAGCACGCGCAGTTGTGGATTTCGCCCGCTTCCTGCACCAGCAGGCGGATGAAATGGCATGGGAACGGATCATCAGCGACGCGCGTCCGCGGCCGAAGCTGGAGGCTTTCGTGGCCGAGTCTTTGCGCGAAGGAAAGTCCGAACCGCTCGACGCCAACAAACTGTGATCTCCAAAGTCCGGCCTTCCTTCTGGCGCGGTTACGACCGGCTCGCGCCGGCAATCAAGGCCCGCGCAAAATCGGCGTGGACACTTTTTGAGCGCGACCCGAATCATCCTTCATTGCGCTTCAAAAAACTTCAGGCTCACGACCAACTCTGGTCCGTTCGCATCAACGAACAATACCGCGCCGTCGGGGTCCGCTCCGGCGACACCATCGAATGGATTTGGATCGGCACCCACAACGAATTTGACAATTTGTTTTCGTGAACAGGAATTTTGTCACTGCCAACGGCAAGCCGGTCGAGGCGAAGCTGCCGTGTTCCATCGAGGAATTCCTGGTGGCGCAGAAACTTTTACCCCGCAGCGTGGTCGTGGAGCACAATGGCGAGGCGGTCGCGCCGTCAGAATTTTCCCAACGCCGGCTTCAGGCCGGTGACCGGCTGGAGATCGTAAAGATCGTCGCCGGCGGTTGATTGGCCCAGTCGCGTCCGGTTATTTTTTGGGTCCAACGGGCTGCGGCACGATCCCGTATTTTCTCAGAATCGGCTGGAAATCAGGGTGCGTGCTGCCGTAGATGGTCAGCGACTTCACAAAGGCTTCCATGCCCGCCCGGTCCTGGCCGAAGGCCTTGATGATCTGGGTGGCCTGCGGTTTGATGGCGGCGATGTCCTTGCCGGTGATGCTGGCCTGCCGATACAAAACAACGGTGAGCGTGCCGCTGACAACGACGAGCGCGAGCAACAGCGAGAAAACCTGATGGCGCAGGGCAACCAGCTGATCCAGCATGTCGGTCTGCGAAGGGGGATTGGTTTCGTTCATGGCAATTAGCGGGTGGCGGGTTTGGCTTGGACGGGCTGCTGCAGGATACGCATGATGTCCGAGTTGGGGTTGCTCTTGCTGTACGCGACGGCGTCATTGGCCAGCGATTCCACCGCCATGCGGTAGGCGTTGGCCTGGGAGGCCTGGATTTGGAGCGCGCGCAACTCGCGCGTCCGGAAAATTGTTTGTAATGCGAAAATCACACCCAGAATCACCAGCACTGCCAGCAGGAGATTCAAAGCGGTTGTAATGTTGTCATTTTTCATAAGGGTGAAAAACTTTAGCGCAATGGCGGCCAATGTCCACTGAATTTTAGGCTGCGAAAATGATTTGATTTTGTGCGGGGCGGATGGCATTTGTTTCCGGAATTCAACGCTACGCAGTGGCCAAAGAAGAGCCAATTGAATTGATGGGAAACGTCAAGCAGGTGCTGCCCGGCACCATGTTCCGGGTGGCCCTGCCCAACGGTCATGAAGTGCTTGCGCACATCTCCGGCAAGATGCGCAAAAACTTCATCCGCATCAGCGTCGGCGACAAGGTCAACGTCGAGATGTCCCCCTACGACCTGCACAAGGCCCGCATCACCTACCGGCACAGCTGACTCCATTTCTTTCTCATAATCTTAATCTTGCTCTCAAGCTTAATCGGGCGGCTCTATCGATTAAGATTAGGATTAAGAGTAATAACAAGAAGATTGAGTGCGTGCTGGGTTCGCTTTTCAGAACTCGACTTTTGGCTTCAGCCGCGATTTCCTTGGCCCCATGCAAATCCACTTCCTCGGCGCGGCGCGCACCACCACCGGTTCGATGTATCTGCTCGAGGTCAACGGCAAACGGCTGTTGCTCGAATGCGGGCTCTTCCAGGGACACCGCGAGGAATCCATCCGGCGCAACTGCTGCTTTCCGTTCGACCCGAAACAGATTGACGCCGTGGTGCTGAGCCACGCGCACATGGACCACGCGGGCAACCTGCCGAACCTGGTCAAGCAGGGCTACCCCGGCAACATCCATTGCACCTTCGCGACGCGCGACCTTTGCAGCATCATGCTTGTGGACTCCGCGCACATCCAGATGGACGACGCCGCGTTCGTCACAAAACAGCGCGCGAAGAAGAAATTGCCGCCGGTCGAGCCGCTTTACACCATCGCCGACGCCGAGAAAACATTGCATCAGTTTGTCGCCGTCGGCTACGAGCGGCCGCTCCAGGTCGTGGATGGCGTCACGGTCACCTTCCGGGATGCCGGGCACATTCTCGGCTCGGCACAGGTGATTTTGGACGTGCGCGAAGGAAGTCGAAAGTTCCGGTATTTGTTCAGCGGCGATGTAGGCCGCGGCCATGACGAAATCCTCCGTGACCCGCAGCCGGCCGAAAACGTGGATTATCTGCAAATCGAATCCACCTATGGCGGACGCGAGCACGAGGTGCGCACTGATGCCGATGAAACCGTGGGCCGGCTTGTGCTGGAGACCCTGAATCAAAAGGGCAGGGTCATCATCCCGGCGTTTTCCGTCGGACGCACGCAACAGATTGTTTACGTGCTGAACCAGCTCACGCTGGCGGGCAAACTGCCACGCGTGCCGATTTATGTGGACAGCCCGCTGAGCGTGAATGCCACGGAGATTTACCGTCTGCACCCGGAATGTTTCAATGACACGATCAACAAATTCCTGCACGAAAAGGCGAATCCGTTCGGCATGTCCAACCTCACCTACATTCGCGAAGCCGATCAGTCGAAGACGCTCAACGATTTGAAGGAGCCCGCCATCATCATCAGCGCCTCGGGCATGTGCGAAGCCGGGCGGATCCGGCATCATCTTAAGAACCACATCGGATTTGCGAACAACCTGGTTCTGTTCATCGGTTATTGCGCGGAGAATACGCTGGGCGCGCAGATCGTGGCCGGCAAAAGCCCGGTGAACATTTTTGGCGAACCGCAGGAAGTGAAGGCGAAAATCGTTTCCCTGGACACCTACTCGGGCCACGCGGATAAAAATGAGTTAAAGGGCTACGTCCAAAAAATCACCGGCAACCTCAAAAAAATCATCTGCATCCATGGCGAGGAATCGCAATGCCTGGCCCACGCGGAAACGTTGCGCGCGATGAAGCCGAAGGCGGAAGTCATCGTGCCGGAATACCAGCAGGTGGTGGAGATTTAGCTACTCCCTGAAATTCACAAATTGCACGGCCACCGGAAGTTCCTTCGCGCGCACGGCAGCAATGACGGTCTGCAATTCGTCGCGGCTCTTGCTGTTGACGCGCACTTCGTCACCCTGAATCTGCGTGGTGACTTTGAACTTGCCGTCGCGGATGAAGCCGGTGATCTGTTTGGCGACGGTGGCTTCGATGCCCTGTTTGATCTTGATGCTCTGCCGCGCGTGGCCGAGCGGCGAAATGTCCGGCTCGCACTGCTCGACGCTTTTCAGGCTGATGCCGCGCTTGGCCAGCCGGCCAATGACGATTTCATTGAGCGTGGTGACCTTGTACTGGTCCTCGGCGGTAAGCTTGATTTCGGTCTTCTCGAGCACAATCTCCCATTTGCTGCTTTTGAAGTCGAAGCGGTTGGCCAGTTCCTTTTTGGCCTGGTTGACAGCGTTTTCGATTTCCATCGAGTTGACCTGCGAAACAATGTCGAATGAAGGCATGGTGGTGCTGGGTTTGTATTGCGCTTAGGCGCGTTCGTTAAAAATTTCTTCCCGCTTCAATCGCCTGAAGTGGCGATGGTTGCTCAGTTTGGGCAATCCGTATTGCCGCCGGTGTACCATGTTGAATTTCCAGCGGCGCAGCCAATGTGGCCAGTAAGGGTTTAGCTTGATCCGTAATCGCCGGATCAGGCCGGGGGCGGCCGGGGTGGAGTTTGCCGCCTGACGGCTGCGCTCCCAATCGGTCACGTAATCGCTTTGGAAGGGCGGTTTGACCAGGATGGGCTGGTCGGCGATCCGTTGGGCGAGTACGGCCAGTCCCATGGCCTTGCCGGATAGGAGCTGGGTGCGAAAGCCCGTCACGGCCGGATCATGGACCTCGAAAAAATCAGCATCGGTTTTCAAAAAATCGTACAAGACCATCTTGCGCACGGCGAAGCCGTTTTCCGCGCTGAAAACCCTGAAAAAAAGTTCCGGGCTGAACTGATAAAAACCGTGCCCCAGGAAATTTTGTACTCCCGTCAAAACCAGAAAATGACCGCCGGGACGGACCAATTCCATGGCGTTTCGAAGGGCGGAAGGAAAATCAAAAATATGCTCCAGCGTTCCTCCATCTATCACCAGATCAAAACGGCCCCGTTCGTTTTCTGGAAATCGGGTGTTCAAGTCATGCAACAGCGTGGCCCCTTCAAAATCGCTGTAATCAACCGAGACAACCTCCTTGGCCCCCAAGAACCGAAAAAAATCGTCCGCAAAAAGCGACTGCATGGGAGCGCAATAAAAGCAACGATCAATCTCCTCGTGCGAACCGGGCAATCCAAAATCATGCAAGGCCCGATGGACCAACTTCACCGGGCAACCCACCCCCTGACGTCCAAGGGTCGCTGTCTTTTCAAATGAAACTCCCAGGTTTTTGCCCCAAAGCAGCATTTTGATTGCGTTGAAATCCAAACCCATAAGTGCGGGACATGTTTGGCCTTTGATGATAACAGTCAAGACAAACCGCCGCCGGCAGCCCGCTCGGGTTTGCGAGAGACGGAAAAAACGCAAAACCCAGCGGTGACCCAGTTATTTAGTTGATTTCAAGACCGCTGCGCCGTAGAAGAATCATCAATAAAACGCCGAGCTGAATGAGCGAAATCAAATCCAACGCCGACGTCGAACCCTGTCTTTCGGTCGTGATGCCGGTCTATAACGAGGCGGCGACAGTGCTGGAGGTGATCAAAATCGTGCTGGCACAACGTCCGGTGCAGCAATTGATCGTGGTGGATGACGCCTCCACGGACGGCACCTGGGAGAAATTGCAGACGTTCGCTGGCGGCGACACACGGGTGACTCTGGTGCGGCATGAGCAGAATCAGGGCAAAGGTGCGGCCTTACGCACCGGGTTTTCCCGGGCCACTGCGCCCGTCGTGATGGTTCAGGATGCCGATTTGGAATATGATCCGACGGAATATCATCGGCTGCTGGTCCCGATTTTATCGGGCAAGGCGGACGTGGTGTTCGGTTCGCGGTTTCTGGGCGCCGGGGCGCACCGGGTGTTGTATTACTGGCACTCGGTGGGCAACAATCTGCTGACCACGTTTTCCAACATGGCCACGAATCTCAACCTGACGGACATGGAGGCTTGCTACAAGGTTTTCCGGCGCGAAATCATCCAACAGATCAAACTGGAGGAAAACCGCTTTGGTTTTGAACCGGAAGTGGTCTCAAAAATGGCCCGGCTGAAGGTGCGCATTTATGAAGTCGCCATTTCCTATTACGGGCGCACCTATGCGGAAGGCAAAAAAATCGGCTGGCAGGACGGCGTTCACGCCTTTTGGTGCATTTTTAGATATAATTTTTTGCCCCCGTCATGAATCGAACCCGATCGTTGCTGAACTCAGCGTCTTCCGGAGCCGGCTGAAATCAAACCATCATGCCAACCGTCGTTGTGATCTGGGTTTGGTGCTGTGCTTATCTCAATTGCGCCGGCTGGGCGCTGTCCGCGTTGCATGAGTTGAACGCCGCAGGTTATACGGCCACGCTGCTGGCTGGATTCGCCGCATTGTATATTTGGCGCCGGCAGACTTCCGAACAAATATTGCCGCACATCGCCTTGCGAAAATACTGCCGCCGTTTTCGCCGGCCGTTCCCGCTGGCATTTCTGGTTTTGACGGCGATGGCTTTCCTTGGCGGCGTGATTTACCCGCCGACCAATTACGACGCGCTGGCGTATCGGATTCCGCGCGTGTTGCACTGGCTGGCGGCGGGCCAATGGTATTGGGTTCATACCATTTTCCCGCGGATTAATACCCGCTCATGCGGCATTGAATGGGTTTCCGCGCCGTTCATCGCGTTGCTGAAAACCGACCGGTGGCTGTTCCTCATCAATGTGGTTTCGTTTCTGCTGATGCCCGGCCTGGTGTTCAGCGTGTTTACGCGTTTAGGCGTGCGCTATCGCGTGGCATGGTGCTGGATGTGGATTGTGCCGACGGGTTATTGTTATTTGTTGCAAGTGGGTGGCATCGGCAGTGATTTATTTGGCGCGTTGTTCGCCCTGGCATCGGTGGATTTCGCACTGCGGACAAGACAAACGCATTCAGCCTGCGATTTTTTCACTTCGGCGCTGGCCGTAGCACTGACAACCGCCGCCAAGACGCCCAATCTGCCGCTGTTGCTGCCGTGGGCGGTTGCCATTTTGCCTTCGTTGGGATTGGTAAAACGCTGGCCGTTGCGGACAGCGCTGGTCGGCATCATGGTTCTGCTGGCTTCGTTTCTGCCCACCGCAATTCTCAACCTGCATTATTGCGGCGATTGGTCCGGCTGGAGACTGGAGGCGGGAGCCCCCAAATCGTCCCCGGCGTTTTTGGTCGGTGTCAACGCCGGGCTGATTTCGCTCCAAAATTTGGTGCCCCCGGTTTTTCCCCTCGATGGACGCTGGCACGACCTTTTAAGTTCGCTGCCCGGCGGCTTGCGTGAACAGATGGATCGCAGTTTGGAAAACGGCATCGAAACCTTTGATTTGCCGCAACTACAAATGGAAGAAAGCGCTGGGATGGGGTTTGGCGTGTGTGTTTTGCTCATCATCAGCGCAGTGACCGCGCGATTGTTTTCCCTGTCAAGGTCCGCTTTGACCTTGAGTGTGGCACCCTGGCAAACTTTGGTGCGCTGGTCGCCGCTCGTTTCTCTGCTGTTTTTAATGACGCAATCGAACGCGACTGCTGTCAGCCGGGAGATCACACCTTATTATGCATTGGTAGTTCCCATCTTGCTGGCCGTCAGGGGCCACGAATGGCTGGTGCGACGTCGGTGGTGGCGCACGTTGGCATGGCTGATTTTCCCGATCGCGGCGCCATTGTTGATTGTTTCCCCTGCGCGTCCCTTGTTTCCAGTTCAAGTTGTTCTGGCAAAGGCGCCCAATGTCCCGACGCGCGTGCGGGAAGTCTATTCCGTTTATCACGAACGCAACGATGCGTTTGCGCCGGTGCGTGCAGCGCTGCCGCCGGACGTGGGGGTTTTAGGTGTCATTCTGACTGACGACCCGGAAACGTCCTTGTGGCGGCCTTTTGGCTCGCGGCGCATTGAAGAGGTTTGCCCGCAAGACACGTCTGCGGATTTGAAACAGCGGAGGATTGAATACATTCTGGTGCGTGAGGAATTGTTGAGGTTCCGGTTTGATTGTTCACTGGATGACTGGCTCAGGCAAATGAACGCGCAAGTCGTCCAAAAAATTCCACTGAACCTGCGCGCCTCGCGTGGTCCGCTGGACTGGTATCTGGTTAAGTTGAATTGAGATGCTCGGGTCACGCTCGCCAAACGAGGGCTTCTCTTGGTAACTTTGTTCCATGAGCCAACCCGTCGAACTGACCATTTTGATGCCCTGCCTGAATGAGGCGGAAACCCTCGCGCACTGCATTGAAAGGGCGAAACTCGGCCTCCAGCGCTCCGGCGTGCGCGGCGAAATCGTCATCGCCGACAACGGCAGCACCGACGGTTCGCAGGCCATCGCGGAAAAAGCCGGCGTGCGCCTGGTGCCGGTGAAGGCGAAGGGTTACGGCAGCGCGCTCACTGGCGGCATCCATGCCGCCGCCGGCGAATGGATCATCATGGGCGATGCCGATGACAGCTATGACTTTTCCGACGTGACCGGCTTCGTCAAAAAATTTCAGGAAGGCTTTGAACTGGTCATGGGCTGCCGGCTGCCCGTTGGCGGCGGCCGCATCATGCCTGGCGCGATGCCGTGGAAAAACCGCTGGCTCGGCAACCCCGTGCTGTCGTTCATTGGCCGGCTTTTTTTCAGATGCCCCGCCCATGATTTCCATGCCGGCCTGCGCGGTTTCACCAAGACCGCGTTTGAAAAGATGGATCTCCAGACAACCGGCATGGAGTTCGCGTCCGAAATGGTCATCAAGGCCACGCTCAAGCAATTGAAAATATCCGAGGTGCCGATCATCCTGCACAAAGATGGACGCTCGCGTCCACCGCACTTGAAACCCTGGCGCGACGGCTGGCGGCATTTGCGGTTCATGTTGATTTATTCGCCGCGCTGGCTGTTTCTGATGCCAGGATTATTGCTCTCGGCGGCGGGAATCATTCTGGCCGCCGCGCTTTCGTTTGAGGACCTCAGGATCGGCGGCATTGAACTCAACGTCGGCACGCTCATGATGGCCTGCATGGCGGTCCTGGTCGGGTTTCAGCTCGTGGCATTCGCCTTTTACACCAAGGTATTTGCCATTGCGGAAGGATTGTTGCCGGAAGATCCGAAGCTGGCGAGGGTCTTCACGGTTTTCACGCTTGAAAAAGGACTTGTCGCCGGTCTGCTGACCTGGTTCTCGGGGGCCGCCTTGCTTCTGCACGCGCTGTGGATCTGGAAGCGGGCCCATTACGGTGTGCTGCCCTCCATGGAGGACAACCTGCGGCGGCTGATTCCGGCGGCAACGCTCATGATTCTCGGGGTCCAGGGAATTTTTTCGAGCTTTTTCATGAGCGTGCTTGGCCTGAAAACCATTTCGCGCAAACCGCTCGCCACGCCGGCCAAATGACGCAATGCAGATTGGTCAACGGAAGCACAACAAAAGCGGACGCCCGGCTTTCAACTTTTTTCAACGGGCTTGCTGGCGGGTAAAATCCCGGTAACATCGTCCTGGCATCATGGAAGTCCGCAGCATTGAAACCATTGTCAAGGCGCTGAACCGTGCGAAGGCGCAATATCTCATTGTCGGTGGCGTGGCGGTCGTGGCCCATGGCTACGAACGGTTCACCAAAGACCTGGGCCTGGTCATCGGCTTGGAGCGGAAAAACATCCTGCGGGGACTCCGGGCGTTGCTAGCCATCGGTTATCAGATGCGAATTCCGGTCACCCCCGAGCAGTTCGCGGATCCGGTGCTGCGCGAATCGTGGCGGCGGGAAAAGAACATGGTAGTCTTGCAGTTGTGGAGCGATGCGCATCGGCGCACGCCCATAGACGTGTTTGTTTATGAGCCGTTTGATTTTGCCAGGGAGTTGGGGCGCGCGCTGCGTGTGCCCATTTACGGAAAGGTGACGGCCGCCATCGTCGGTTATAAGGCCCTGTTGAAGTTGAAAAAATCCGCCGGGCGCAGCCAGGATTTGTTGGATGTTGAAAAGCTGCGCAAATTGAACCCGCATCGGAAAAAATGACCAAACAAAAACTATACGCGCATTCGGGATGGAAATCCTGCACCTTCGAGGGCGCGGAGATGAGCACCCTGCGGTTGGGACTGCAAACCACCTTTCGCGAAAAACTGGAATGGCTGGAGGAGGCCGAGACCCTTTCTCTGCGTTTGCAAGCCGGCCGCGAACGGGCGGTCCGCCCGTCCCGATCGCCCGGGGAACGGCGGACTTGAAACGGCCCGACGGACGGGTTTCTGGTCCGGGTTGGATTGTGTGGGGCCGCTGCTCGCAAACCTCCGGATTGAAATCAAAGGCCCGCGCGATTTTTTCCGGAGAGAATGTTTTCAACATGGCAAAGACTGCTTGAGTGGGTAACAATCGCGGTGGCACGCTATTGATGAGCATCAAACGACAGACTTTGTGGAACATGGCGCCGACGCTGGTCACCGCGGCGATCGGATTCTTTTCGCTGCCTCTATTTCTGCGCTATCTCGGCAACGACATGTATGCGTTGTGGGGCTACATCGCCACGTTCAATGGCATGTTTGGTTTTGCCGATCTGGGCCTGGGGGTTGCGGTGGGACGATACATCGGAGTTGCCCTGGGAAAAAATGATCATGCGGCGGTGCGCGGCTATTGGGGCACCGGAAATCTGATCATAATTCCGTTTTTGATTCTGGTGTCGCTGGCGTTCATCGGTATAGGCGTTTGGCTGGGCCCAAAGTGGTTCAATGTATCTTCTGATCATGTCGGCTTGCTCCGTGACTGTTTTATGGCGGGTGGTTTTGGATTGTTCTTCAGCTACTACAGCACCTACTGGCTGATCCTTTCGCAGGCCTTCCTCGATTTCAAGTTCATCAGCTTGTTGCGGGTGGTCATGACGTTGCTGCAGATTCTGCCAGCCATCGGACTGGCTTTCTTCACGAAAAACCCATTGCTGCTGGTTGGGTGGAGCGCCTTCATCAGCCTGTTGCAGTTGGTGGTTTTTGCCTGGCACGCGCGCCGCAACTACCGGTTGGGGCTGAATCTGCGGCAGGCCAGCCTGGCCCACGTCCGCGAAATGGCCGGCTATACCGGAAAAACCTTTCTGGCGTTGGTGGTTGGTTCGATTTTTGGCTCCGTTGACCGGGTCATGCTCGGCAAATTCGCAACGCCGGCCGCTTTCAGCCCTTATTTTTTTTCCGGCAACATTGCCGCGCGCCTGCAAAGCCTGAGTGTTGCGGTCATGGGGCCGGTTTTCTACAATACCAACCGCGTCGTTGCCGGCGGCCATGGCTTGGCCGTGAAAATCTACAATGACACATTTGCCTTCGTGTTTGAATGGTATCTGCTGGCCGCCATCTGGCTTGGCCTGTGGCATCCGGTCCTGCTTCGTGTCTGGCTGACCCATACCATGGGCAAGGACCTCTGGCACCCCACCGCGATTCTGGTGGCGCCTTTGCTGGTTCCGCTCGTGATCGCGGGCTGTCTTACCGCCTTGGCAAACATTTCCGGGGCGCAACTGGCCTCGTTCAACCGGCTCGGGATGACGATCGGTTGCACCATGGCTGCCGGGTTGCTGGCGGTAGCCGGCGTGTGGATTGGCTGGAATCTGGCCGGTGTAACGGGGGTGGCCTACGGCTTTTTGTTCAGCCGGATTGCGTATGTCGCTCAGGATTTGTATGCCATTCGTTTGATGAAGGCAGGTGGCTGGCTGGATGTTCACACTTGGCTTAAAATAGGCGCGCAGGGCTTGGTCGGTGGTGTATTTGCGTTGAGCTATCTGGCCTGCAAGCCCAATTCCTACTGGCTGCTGATTCCCGCCACCTTGCATGGTGGACTGGTCGCGGCGTGGATATTGCGCCACCCGCTCCGGAAGGCGCTTGCATCGGCAAAAGTTTTTGGAACATACTGATGAATGATTTTCGCGGTGAAATTCCCGACCCAGCTGGCAGTTTCCGCGGTGAAAGGCTGAAACAACATTGGTCCCGCATTATTTATTGCACAATGAGTTCGTTCCTGTTTTTCCCAGTTCCCATCGCGCTTCCACTGGTGCGGGGCGGCCGCTTCGTTGATGTTGGCCATATTTCTGGAATCAAGTGGATACGGTCATTTTTCTTATGCATGTTCAATCTTTGATTGGGAAATTGGCCCAATTGCGTTCCTGCCACCCATCCTTGTGGTGGCCGTTTATGTCGGGCTGGATCCATCGCTGCCGCAACGGATCGGTTCCATGTGTTTTCCCGGGTTGCGTCCGGCTTTTGTCCGTCCCTTTGAAGGATTTCTATGAATCTTACAGTTTCTTTTGTGAAGAACGCGGGCGGCACGAACTGGATTTCTTCCTGAAACAGCTTCGGAGAAAGGAGGTCTTTTACGACATTGGCGGCTTCCGTGGCGTATTTGCATTCAGTGTCATCTCAAAGTTGCAGGAGGCTGCGTCGGTACATGTCTTTGAACCGGTTGCAAATAACGCGGAGGCCATTGAGAATATTTGCCGGCTGAACCATTTTGGGAATTGTAAAATCAACCGGCTGGCGGTTGCTGAAAGCAGTGCCCTGACAGGCAAGGTGAGTAGCGATGGCATGCACTTTCAATCGGGTGAGGCCGCAGCGGCAGCCGATGGGACCAAATTTCTGGCGGTGTCACTGGATGAATACATTGCCGGCGGTTCTCCCGCCCCAACCATCATAAAAATTGACGTGGAAGGCTTTGAGTTGTCCGTGTTGCGGGGTGCGCGCGATTGCCTTCGCGAGCACCGGCCGCACCTTTGGCTGGAAGTCCACCCGGAATTTCTTCAGGCTCAGGGACAATCCCCGGAGGTTGTGTTAAACTTGCTCCGCGAAATAGGCTACACGATTTCCTGCTTTGACGACTTTAATGCGCTCGACGCAAAATCTCCCTACCACATCTGGTGCGAATGAGGCGCTTGCTGTCGTGAATATCCTGGTTTTCATGAACGGGCTCGGTTTGGGTGGAACCGAAAAGGCGGCCTGCCGCTGGGCTTGGGGATTGAAGGAGCGCGGCCACGCCGTTGTCGTGCTGAGTTTGGAAGACGGGCAGCGACGGACGGAACTGGAACACCACCAAATTCCTATTCGGGTGACAGGGATTTCCGTCGATAAAATCGTAGCTATACTGAAAGAAATCCGGCCCGATGTCATCCACGCCCATGCGCCGGGGCATCCGCATGAAGGGGATGTATTGGGTGAGGCTCTGAAATTGCTGCCCAAAATTCCCGTCGTTCAAACCAACATCTTCGGGCACTTGTATCATCCGCCGGAGGATGCTTGGACGGATTTCCGCCTGTTCATTTCCTGGACCAGCGGCGTACAGGCTGCGCGCCGTTCGTTTCTACCTCTGGACGAAGGTTTTTTTCGGCGCGCCAGCGTGGCAGTCTATCCGCTCGATCCTTTGGAACCGGTGCCAGCCGAAACTGTCCGGGCATTCCGTAAAAAGCTGGGTGTGGCAGAGGATGAAATCCTTTTCGGACGGCTGGGCCGGCCGGACTTGGGCAAATGGTCAAATCTGGCGTTGGACGCATTCCAGATTGCCCGGCGGCGCAACCGCAACATCAAGATGCTGTTGCGCGAACCGCCGCCGGAAATCGCCACACAATTACGCGCTTCACCAGAAGCTGATCGTTTCATCATCCTGCCGGCCACTTTGGATGCAGAGGAACTGCGTCTCACTCTGTCCGCCTTTGACGTGGTGCTGCACACGGCCATCAACGGTGAGAGTTATGGCTACGGAATCGCCGAGCCGATGAATCTGGGCAAGCCCGTGGTGACACATTCCGTTCCCTGGCAGGATCAGGCGCAGATCGAACTGGTCCGTCACGGCGAATGCGGATTTATTACCAGCACGCCTTCGGTGATGGCGGGTGCCATGTTGTGCCTGGCTGGGGACGCTGCGTTGCGGCAGCGGATGGGGCAAGCGGCGCAAAGACATATCCGGACGCTGTCCGATCCCGACACTTCCGTCCGAAGGCTGGAAAGCGCACTTAAAGCCGTCTTGGAAAATCGCGACAATCCGTTTATGGCGGACGATCTGGCGCGCGCCAAAGTCACGGCAGGGTATCTGGACGCTCAACAATTTGGGCATTCTTTGGGCGAACAGCTGGCGCTGAGGTCGTTTTACTGGCGCGTGCGCTTCCATGAATTCAGGCGTGCCCTCCGTTTGAAATTTGGTGCCAAGCCCCGAATGAATTGACCATGCCCGCCTTGTCATTAATTGTCTGTCTGCATGGCGAGCGGGAGTTTTTACACCGGCTGCTGAAAAAGTCACAAGGATGTTATGACGAATTGATTGTCATTCATGACGGCCCGGACAGCTTTGGGATCCGGGAGTTGGTGGAACAGTTTCACGGGCGTTTTTTCGAACGACCGCGCGCATTGCAGCAGGAACCGCATCTGCCCTTTGCCTTCGCACAAGCCACCCACGACTGGATTCTTCATTTTGACGCCGATGAGTTTCCCAGTGACGAATTGAAGGATTGGCTTGGTCATTTTCGTACCACCACCAGCCCGGGAACAAGCATTTCCGGTTATACCTGCATTTGGCCGCTCTGGAATGGGCGCCGGGAAATCTCAAAAAAATATGCCCGGGGGCGGATATTTATTTTTGACCGGCGGCAGGTGCGTTTTTTGGGGATGGTGGAACAGGCCATGGTGCCGGATGGGCGATTCGAGCCGCTGGATTTTATTTTGTGTCATCAACCCAAACGCAAATCCTATGGCCTGCACAACATTCTGGTGCGGAAACAGGCCTATCGCTGGCGTGCGGTGATTGCGCAATCCCTGCTGGGCAAACCCGCCGACCTGTCTTGCTGGCGTTGGGAAAGCGAGCAATGGCCGGAGGACTGGGAGGAGATTCGCCGGAGCCCCTGGCGCGCTGCGTTTTCCCGGCTGACGCTGGGAACTTATCGTTCGTTGCGTGACCAGTGGCGGACGGAAAAGCGTTTTTACCCGCTCATCGCCCTCAACGGCCCCATACACCATGCCCTGATTTGTTTGAAGTTCTGGCAGGTTCGCAGACAACATTTGCGAAAGTTAAAATAGGTAACCACCCTCTGTAGCCTTATGATGAGTGTTTTTCAAGGTCCGCTGATGGCCATGGAATCTCCGCCTTGGCTTCCGGTGCCGATGCGATCGTGAGTAACAATGTGAAAGCTGGCCGACTGCCCGCCGTCTTCTCCGAGGTGAGCGCGCCGTTGGATGTCCGGGGGGAGCCAAGGTGGGCACAACAGGCGGAGGCAAATGTTTTAGGACTGGCCGCCGATTGATTTGCAGATTATTCTAACTGCGCCGCAATGTATTATGAACGCTCAGAATTTTTACGATAGCTACTGGAACAGCGACCAGCATGCGTGCCGGGAGTGGGATGAGGCTCAATTTCGACGGATTCTTGGCCCGCTCATTGGCAACGAAAAGGTGCTCGACTATGGTTGCGGCTTGGGGTTTGCCTATCAAAGGCGATTGGTTGGTACGGTCAAGAATTACACCGGTGCGGATGTGGCATCGGTGGCGATGGAAAATGCAAAGAGCAAGGGTCTGGATGTGGTCAGAATTGCACCTGATACCGGCAGGATTGATTTGCCGGACAACACATTCAATGGGGCGGTGTGTGTGGAGGTTTTTGAACATTTGTTTGACCCGTTGGCCTCGGCCCGCGAGATTTTTCGCGTGTTGAAGCCGGGTGGCGCTTTTGTGGCCACAGTTCCCAATTTTGGTTATCACGCCTGGCGACTCCTCGCGTTGCTTCGGGCGCAAGTGCCTTCCGAACCGGAGAATAAAACGCTGAACCGTTTCAATGGTGTCCACATCCGTTATTTCAGCAGACTGATGTTCAAGCGGTTGTTTCGTGATGCCGGCTTCGTTGATGTCAAGGTGGGAAGTTTTGATGATTCCTCGATCTGGGACGTCTTTTTTGCCGCCGGACATTTTGCCACCATATCCCAGTTTGCCCGGGAAAAGTTCCCGTCGCCGCTGCATATGCGTTTTTTGCAGGATGTGTGGCCAAATGTATTTGCCATACGTTTGCGAGCCGTGGGGCGGAAGCCCTGACCGAAAGTAGAAAATCCCAATCCAAACCATTTGATCGCGACGGTTGGTTGCAGCTTAGGTAAGCAGATGGAGTCAGAGATGCCTGCGTTGTCGGGCTTGAATTCGGCAACGCTAATATTATCAAAAAGATGACTGTGGCTAAAAATTTTCCGCGACTTCTGGTTGCCACGGAATTTCCGCCCAATGGTTCCGGCGGCGGCGCATCGGTAGTGCGACAAATGTTGAAGGAATGGCCGACAGACCGCCTCTATTGGTGGAGTTATTTCCCGGATCGTGACCAGCGTTTCTCCCAGCGGGTGGCGGCGCATCGCGTTGCGACCGTCCCACCCAGGCTCTATCCCAATAGACGCTGGCGCCATCCCAAAGCGTGGTTTATCGAACATTTCTGGTGTCCCTGGGCTGCGGGCCATTTCCGCAAAACCCTGGCGCTCTTCGATCCGGATGCCGTTTGGGTCATTCCCAGTTGCTGGTCCATCCCACCGCTCGCAAAAGTTCTGCCGTCGGCCAACGTCGGTTTCCATGTCACCGTGCAGGATTATCCCGATTGCAATGACTGGGTGAGACAGTTCGGATATGCCCGTACCCGCCGGCTCGCAGTACTGGCGGACCAGTTGTATGCGAAAGCCACGACCCGCGATGCCACGTCACACCCGATGATTGCGGATTTGCGGGCGCGGACCGGAGCTGGCGCGGCACAAATGCTCCACGCGGGTCTGGAGCCGGACGATTTCAATTTTCTGCGTGCGCGGGCAGCCGTGCCCGACGGTCCCATCCGGATCGCCTTCGCCGGCAGCATCAGCCGGGAAGACAACTTTGGGTGTTTCATCCGGGCGCTGGATGCCCTGCGCGCCGCGCTGCCGAAGCCGCTGTCTTTTGAGTTGTTCAGTTCCCATTCCTATAGTGACCGGCCATGGTTTGATCCAACCTGGATGCATGAGCGGGGCAATCTGCCTGAGCCGGATTTCAACCGGGCGTTGCGGGAATGCACGTGGGGCTTTGCGATGATGTCGCTGGCCGAGGACGACCGGTGTCACCGTCTGAGTTTCCCGACGAAGTTCATCAGCTACCTGGCGGCGGGGCTGCCAATTTTCACCTTGGGCCACCCGGAAACCAGTGTGGTGAAAATGGCCCAGCAATATCGCGTGGGCATCTGCCTGACCTCCGGCGACCTGGAGACCCTGAAAACGGGCTTGCTGCCTGCGCTCATGCTGGCGGACCCATGGAAGACCTTTGGACCGGAGATTTTGCGTTGTGCGCGCGATGAATTTGACGCCGTGCGCCGGCGCCAGACACTTTACGAATGTTTCCGGATCTGCGCCCGCCAACGGGGCTGGACGGACGACACATCTGCGTCGGTGGCCGCTGGTTTGCGATTGAACCCATGACAAGCTGCGACCCCAAAATTCTGTTGACGACCTGCGGCAGCTGGCATTTGCCGAACACCGCCAAGTCCTTTGAAGCCCGCCAGGCGTTGGCCGGGTTGTGGATTTCCGATAAGAACAGCACGAGCCTGCCTGCTGACAAATATCATCGGTGCTGGCCGTTTCATGTGGTATTGAAGCCGTTTTACCACCTCGCCGCACCCATTGTGAAGGAACGCGTTTTCTACGCCTCTTTTCCCCTCTGGCGAACTTGGTTCAACTGCCGGAAATGGCCGGATTGCAACGTGGTGCAGGCCATCATGGGATTTGCCACCGAACCTTTTGACCGGGCGGAAATGGCGGGCGCCTTGAAAGTGGTGGACGCCCCCAACAGCCATCCCATTACATATTACGGCCTGCCGCAAAGCGAGTACGATGTCTGGTGTCCGGGTGCCAGGGTGGGCATACCCCAGTGGATGTTCGCCCGGATGAACCGTGAACTGGAGCGCGCGGACCTGGTCTTGTGTCCTTCAAATTTTGTGCGGGACACGATGGTCAATTTTGGCGTACCGGCGGACAAATGTTTCATCAATCCCTTTGGTGTGGATACCTCGGTCTTTACGGCGCGGCCTGCCGTTCCGGAGGTTCCCCGGTTCATCATTGTGGGTGGCATGACCCTGCGCAAAGGCCATCATTATCTGTTCCGGGCGTTCGAGCGGGTCAAACGTGTCTTGCCAACCGCCGAACTGGTTTGCGTCGGAGGCTGTCTGGACGATTTCCGCCAGGAACGGCGACGCTGGGAGGGCACGTTCATCCATCATGCCCATCTCCCCCACCGGGAACTGGCCGCATTGTTCCACCAATGCACGGCCTTTGTGTTGCCGTCAATTGAGGAGGGATTTGCCCGCGTCATCGTGGAAGCCATGGCTGCCGGCCTGCCCGTCATTGCCAGCCATGAAAGCGGTGCGACCACGCTGGTGCAGGATGGGGTGGAAGGCTTCATCATCCGTCCGCGCGACCCCGAGCAGATTGCGGACGCCATGCTTAAACTGGCGCGGGACTCCGCGTTAAACCGGCGGCTGGGCGAAGCTGCGCGTCGGAAGGGCGCGGATCGGAACAGTTGGCAGGATTATGGAGACCGGTTGCTGGCCGAATATCGCGCGCGACTGGAACGCAAAACGCGGGTTGGAAAGTAAAGTGCCGGCAAAGCTACCGGCTCACACCAGCGGTTTCAATTCCGTTTCGTGTGCATGCACCCATTCAAAAACATCCGCGACAATTCGATCCACACCGCGTCTGGGACGCCAGGCGGTCCGGGCAAACAACCGGGAGCAATCAGCCAGAAAAATGCGCAAGTCGGCCTGCCGGGTTTCCGGTTCAGCGGCAATGGGGACCTCGCGTCCGGTGATTTTCCGGCATGCGCCGGTAAGTTCCTGGAGCGAGGCGGAAATTTCCCGTCCGCCGCCGACGTTGCCCAGCCAGCCGTCCCAACGGTCAAAATCGAAAATCTGTTCCTCAACCAGTTCGCAGAGATCAGTGACATGCATCATGTCGCGGACCTGTTTGCCGGCGCCGCCATAGCCGATGTATTTGAGCGGTTTGCCAAAATAATGCCGCAACACCCACAAGGCCACGACGCCCTGGTCCACCTTGCCCATCTGCCAGGGGCCGGCGATGACGCTGCAACGGTTGATGGCGGCGCGCAGGCCAAAGCCGCTGCGGTATTCCTCAACCAGGCTTTCACTGGCGAACTTTGTCCAGCCATAAAGCGAGCGCGCGGCGGTCATCGCACAACCCTCGCCCACGCCGTGAGACGAGATCGCCGCACCAGGAACGTCCGTCCACGTGAAACGTGTCGGCTGTTCCGTCCACGGATGCTGTTCCAGTACCGAAATCGGATAAACGCGGCTGGTGGAGAAAAACACGAACCGGCTGTTCCACCGGCGGGCCTGTTCGAGGCAGCGGTAGGTGCCCATCAAATTGGTTTCCATCAGGTAATCCGGCGACCCGCCATAGCCGGCGAGCACGGACGGTTCGGCGGAACATTCGAGGATGAATTCAAACGGGCCGGGCGGAAATTCCTTCGCGAACCGGATGTCACCCTTGAAAAATTCAACGCCGGCGGCCTGCAACCGGGGAAGGTTCAGTTCGGAACCGCGCCGGTACAGGTTGTCCATGCACACGATGCGTATGCGCGGCCGGGCGTTCCGGAGATGCAGTGCGAGGCTGCTGCCGACGAAGCCCGCGCCGCCGGTGACCAGGATGCTTTCCAAGGAGGCGGAACTCATTTCAGGTGGCGGTGCAGGCGGCGTGGATTTCCGTGAGAATTTCCTTGAGGCCGTAACGGAATTTCCAGTCCGGATAATGTGCCTGGAATTTACGCACGTCGCTGATCCACCAGATATGGTCGCCAATGCGATTGTCCTCAATATAAGACCATTTCAGCTTTTTGCCGCTGATGCGTTCGCACTCGTCAATGGCCTCGAGCATGGAGCAGTTCGAATGTCGGCTGCCGCCCATGTTATAGACTTCGCCGGAGCGCGGCTTCTGATAGAACTGCCAGAACGCCTCGACCAGGTCGTGGCTGTGGATGTTGTCGCGAACCTGTTTGCCTTTGTACCCGAAAACCCGGTAAGGCTTTCCGGTGACCGTGCATTTCATCAGGTAGGCAAGGAAACCATGCAATTCAGTGCCGGCGTGCGCCGGGCCGGTAAGGCAACCGCCGCGGAAACACGCGGTCTTCATGCCAAAATACCGGCCATATTCCTGGACCAAAACGTCCGCCGCCACCTTGCTTGCGCCGAACAAGGAATGCTTGGTCTGGTCAATGGACATGGTTTCGTCAATGCCGGGCTCATAGGCATGACCCGCTTGGATTTCCCAGCGCTTTTCCAACTCGACCAGCGGCAGGCGGTTCGGCGTGTCACCATAGACCTTGTTGGTGCTGGTGAAAATGAACACTGCTTCCGGACAATGCTGACGGGTGGCTTCGAGCAGATTCAGGGTGCCCAGGGCGTTCACGCCAAAATCGGTCATCGGTTCGCGCGCGGCCCAGTCGTGTGACGGTTGGGCCGCCGTATGCACCACGATCTTGATGGCGGAGCCCAAGCTGGCGAAGAGCGCATTGATTTTTTCACCGTCCCGGATGTCCAGGTTTTCGTGCCGGTAATCCTTGAGCGAACGCTCCAGCTTCACACGGGTTTGGGCCGTGGATGCGTCCGTTCCAAAAAACCGTGCCCGCATGTCATTGTCAATTCCAACCACCGTAAAACCTTCCGCGGCGAAACGCCTGCAGGTTTCGGAGCCGATGAGACCAGCAGATCCCGTGATTAAAGCGATACTCATGCCGTTTAAATATTATTGAGTTGCAAAATACAACAATGTCCGCAACGCAGTCTAATGACAAGCAAACTCGGTAGCAGGTCATGGCAAGAAACGCCTGATGTTACTGCCATGGACGACGGCGACTGAGCGCTGGTTTCCAATCTGGCTAAATAATGTTGGAATTTAACCGCAAGAAAGTAGGCTTGATGCCAACGCTGACCAAATGGAACCCTATGGATGAAAAAACCGTGACTGCCCAAGACGTTATGGAAGGCCAGTTGAGTGCCTGGGAAAGGGATTTTATCACCAGTGCCATCCTCAATGCCCCATCCAAACCACGGGTGGCGCTGGAGGTGGGCACATGGCTGGGCTGGGGCAGCACCTTGCATATCCTCCGTGCCATGGAACAAAATCAGACGGGTCACCTTTATGGCATTGAGGCAGTTTCCTCGATTTACACACAAATGGTTGAGAACATCCGCAAGGCCACGCCGGACGGAGCGAAGCGCTTCACCCCGGTCTTTGGCTTTTCAGACCAGGCCATTTCACAATTGCTTTCAGCGCAACCGCCCGAATTTGCGATTGATTTTGTCTTCCTTGACGGCGGAAACAACCCGATGGAACAAATCATTGAGTTCCGGTTGCTGGCTCCATACATTCCCGTCGGCGGCCAGTTGTTGTCGCACGACGCCCGTCGCCGCAAAGGAAAATTCCTGGTGCCATATCTGCAGTCGCTGGACAATTGGGAAACCGGGCTGCCCGACTTCAGCGAAGCGGGATTGTTTTATGCCCGCAAACTTCGTCCAGTTCCGTCGTCGGCCAGTTTGAAGGCGGCAAAACGGAAACTGATCCAGCTTCGGCTGGAGCCCAAAGAAGCGGTTTCAGCCATTCTGCCAAGCTGGCTTTGCATCATCATCCTGAAACTTTTGCCGCGCCGGATGGCCCGATCATTGTCTGATGAAGTATGACGGGCCATTGAACTTATTGCGGAAGGTGGGACCAAGGACGGAAATTCGATCGCTCGTTTATATTTTTTGGCTTCCTTCTCCCAATCGAATTCGACCCGATGGTCCGGCCATCCAGCAATTCTAGTTGATTCCAAGGAAAGGTTGTCTCTATTGTGCGTCTTCACATGAGTGCCGAAAAGTCGCCTGCCTCAACGCCCAAGGATGTCACGTATGTCTACCGCCCCGCGGAAAAATTGCGATTGTTCCTCCCCTGCCTGCGCCAACGGCTGCGTCCCCGGCGAAACCTGTTTGCCGGTCCTTTTGCCGGCGAGTTTGGATACGAATTGATGCAGTGGCAGGGTTTCATCCGGGCACGGCGTCCGCTTTATGAACAGGTGCACGTGTTGACCTATCCGGGCCGTGATTATTTATATGAAGGCTGCCGTGTACATCACCATGACATAGATTTGAAAAACGCCGGCTATTGGTATGGCCGGTTGAGTCCGGCGCAGTCCAGAGCGATGGTCGAGGCCAAAACCGTGGAAATCGGACTGAAAGATTACGACATTTTTGACACCTCGTTGCTCTGCACCCAATATCATAAAATGTTTTTTTGGCGGCAGGAATTCAGGTTGTTTGAGGAACCGATGGTCACTCCGGAAAACCGTGATGTGGCCTTTCATTTTCGGGCGGTGCAAAAACAAGGACCGGATCGTGCCAAGAATTACGACCCATCACTGGCGGATGAACTGGCCGGTTTGTGTCTCAAACAGGGGTTGTCAGTGATTTGTGTGGGTCATCCGGATTATGCCTATTGCGCGAAGGGGTGTGAGGACTGGCGACGCACTGATTTACGCGAAAGCGTTGCCGCCATTGGCTCGGCCCGGCTCCTGGCCGGCGAAAACAGCGGTGCCACCCATCTCGCGAACCTTTGTGGTCGCTCTACCGTTCTTTGGGCCAATGATCAATGGCGGATTGATTACAGCCTGCGCTGGAATCCTTTTCGTGTTCCGATTTATACCGCTGCGAATGACACCTGCCAGCCCGACCCTCAACGTGTGGTGCGCGCCATCGCCGAGGCGTTGAACGATTTAAAAAACCGAACCGGGAGTTTTCAAACACCCTGTTATACGCTTCCCGCACAGCCAATCGCCAATTTTTGACCTGATGCGAATTGCCTTTATAGCCCACGATCTCCGCGATCCGTTCAGGGATTATGGCGCGCCAACCCCGTATTTCAACCCGGGGGTTGAAGCCTTGTTGGGCGGTTTCGCGGCATTTCCCGAACTGGAAATCCACATGATTTCCTGCACCCAACAGCCGGTTCGGGCTCCTGAAAAAATCGGTGACAGGGTCTGGTTTCACAGTTTGCATGTGCCCAAGTTCGGCTGGCTGCGAACCGGATATCAGGGCTGCATCCGGGCGACGCGACGGAAGATCCTCGCGATCCAGCCCGATGTCGTTCATGCCTATGGGACGGAACGCGACTGCGCCCTCAGTGCGATTTTCAGTGGCCGGCCCAGCCTTGTGACCATTCAGGGCAACATGGCCGAACTGGCCCGTTTGTTCCAGGATCGCATTGGCAGCTACGGCTGGCTCACGGCCCGGCTGGAAAACTTCACGCTGCGACGCATTGACGGCGTCATTTGCAATTCCGTTTACACGGACATGTTGGTCCGACCCCGTACAAAGAAAACCTGGGTGGTTTATCCGGCGTTGCGCCCCGCCTTTCTTGAACCGGTGCCGGATGCGGTTGGCGGCCCGCGCCCCTGCGTCGTCTTGAACGTGGGCGTCATCAATTCGCGGAAACGCCAGTTGGAATTGCTGGACGTGGCGGAAGCCCTGCACCGACGGGGAGCGAAATTTGAATTCCACTTTATCGGCCGGTCCGATGGTTCGGATTATGCCAGAACGTTTGCGGAACGGATCAAGCCCATGGCCGAGGCGGGCTATGCCCGTTACTTGAACCGGGTGCCGTCGGAGGAACTGATCCGCAGCTATGATTCCGCGGCCGGCATGGTGCATTTTTCTTCGGAAGAAGCCTTTGGCCTCAACGTGGCGGAAGCCCTGGCGCGGGATTTGAAAGTTTTCGGCTCCCGCGTGGGCGGGATCTCGGAAATTTGCGATGGCGTGCCCGGCGCGGAACTGTTTGAAAAGGACGATTGGGACGGCCTGACGGCTGCGATGGCCAGGTGGATTGGTGAAGGTCACCCACGACCGACCGGCGCGGACACCCTGATGCGGAACCGTTTTCACCCGGAAGTGGTGGCGCGGCGGCATCTCGAAATATACCGGGAAGTGCTCGGAACAAAGGGTTGAGAGTTGAAAATTGAGAGGGGAATATGGCTCAACGCCGCTTGTAATCACCCCGGCTGAAATATTTTTCCAGCCAGACGTAGGCGCAGATGAAAAAATAACGGCTGCCCATCTCCTTGATTTTTAATTTAGCTTCGCCGAAGCGTCGATTGCGCCAGGTGATGGGAATGACCGTCCACGAATAACCGCGAACCACGGCCTTGAGCGGCAGCTCCACCGTCAGGTTGAAATGCGGCGCGATCAGCGGTTCGCAACCCTGGATGACTGTGCAGCGATACGCCTTGAACGCGTTGGTCGTGTCATTCAGCGGGATGCGAAAAATCAGGCGGATGAACTGGTTGGCCAGCCGGTTTACGAACAGTTTCACTTGAGGATAATCAATCACGCCGCCGCCCTTGATGAACCGGCTGCCGAACACGCAATCCCAGCCCTCGTTCAATAATTTCCAGTAACGCACGGCATCCCGCGCGTCATCAGATTCATCGGCCATCATGATCACCGCCGCATCGCCCCGGATGTGGTGCAGGCCACAGACAACGGCACGGCCGAAGCCGTGTTCCCCGGTGTTTTGCACGGGCCGCAGACCGGGAACCTTGGCCTGCAACTGCTGCAGCACCTCCCATGTCCGGTCCTGGCTGCCGTCATCCACAACCACGATCTCATGCGGCACCTGGTTCAAGGTGAACTCCAGGTGCAAATGTTCGATCGTAGCCGGCAACGATGCTTCCTCGTTACGCGCGGGTATCACCACACTGAACAACTTCAGCGGCCCGGCGGACGGGTTGGGTTGACTGGCTGGATTCATCCGGACATGATAGTGACAACTATATTTGCGGTGCGCGACCACAAAAAGTCAGAGGAGGGAAGATGGCTCAAGTCCGGCACGTGGGCGTCCTGCCCAATCTGAAACCTGATCTTGAACAGGAGCAAACGGAGGAGACAGGGGGCTGAACAACAAAGGAACAAAGGGCGAAGGCATGAACCAGCTTTTTCATGGGCGCAAATGAGCACTGTAGCAGTTGGCGGCAGGATGCCACCCTGACTGGCCCACTGGGAAGTGCGCCGCCCCCTCGTGGAGGCAGCAGATGTGGTGTTGCTCGCGCCCCCTTTCCCATTTATCCGTTCATTATTCGATTGCCCATGGTTTATGGGTTCAAATATAGTAAGTGTCGTCATGCCATTGTCAGGATTTGCCAGCAATGAATAATGTTTCTGCCACCAACGCCCCGGCCCTGATCCGGTCGCTCATCATGTATTCGGTGTGCGTGCCGTTGGCGGTGTTTGTTGGCTATCTGCTGACGAACCCGCTGGATTATTCGACCCTGGGGGTTTTCGGCACCGTGGCGCTGGTGCTGGTCCTGCCGCTGTTGCTGCGCTGGCATCATTGGCTGTTGTTATTGAGCTGGAACGCCACCACCGTGCTATTTTTTCTCAAGGGATCGCCCAGCCTGTTTCTGGTCATGGCGGCGTTGAGCCTGACCATATCGGTTTTGGAACGCATCCTAAGCCCGGACAAACACTTTATCCATGTGCCGCAAATAACTTGGTCCCTGATTTTCATGCTGGCGGTGGTGTATTTTACCGCCAAACTGACCGGAGGGTTTGGTTTGCGGACGCTGGGTTCGGAGGTTTATGGCGGCAAGAAATATATTCTTACCATTGTCGGCATCCTGAGCTATTTCGCTTTGACGGCAAGGAGGATTCCACCCCACCAGGTAAAATTCGCCCTCGCCTTGTTTTTTTTGGGGGGGCTCACCAATGCGATTGGTGATCTTTACTCCGTGCTGCCTGCCTGGAGCCGTCCCATCTTCTGGGTTTTTCCGCCCAACGGTTTGTATCAGGACGTGGAGCTGGGAACAACGCGTTTTAGCTCTGCGGCGGCGATATCCGGTGCGATTGTATGTTATATGCTGGCCCGATACGGAATCCGGGGCGTATTTACCTCCAACAGGCCTTGGCGGCTGTTTTTGTTCGTTCTATTTTTGGCATTTGGAGCTTTGGGAGGGTATCGTTCATACTATATCACCATCGGAGGAGTCCTTTTGATCCAGTTTTTTTTGGAGGGATTACAGCGGACGAAATTGCTGCCAATCTTTGCATTTTTTGGTTTGCTGGCAGTGGTATTAATCATTCCTCTGGCTTCAAAGCTCCCTTTCACATTCCAGCGATCTCTGGCTTTTCTACCCTTGGAATGGAGTTCGGAGGCACAAGCCTCCGCCGATGCCACTCTCGAATGGCGCATGAACATGTGGAAAGCATTGCTGCCACAAATCCCCAAACATCTCCTGCTGGGCAAAGGCTATGCCATTTCGATGGAGGATTATCAAAACATAGGCGACTCGGCCTTTCATACATTAGATCCGACCCAGAGCGGCCTTGCAGCTTCAAGCGATTATCACAATGGCTGGATTGCCGTGCTTATGACCTTCGGCATTTGGGGGATGGTAGCCTTCCTTTGGTTTGCGGTGGCCAGCTTCTATGTATTATATCGCAACTATCGCTATGGTGATCCCAACCTTTTGACGGTCAATTGTTTTCTGCTGGCAAATTTCGCCGTGAGATTTCTGTGGTTCATGAGCTATGGCGGCGGAGGGCTGCACAGTGACATGTCAATCTTCATCGGTTATGTTGGTTTGGGCATCGTGTTAAACGGCGGAGTATGCCGGCCGGCTCCGCAACCAATTCAAAAAAAATTGCCTGCCACCGTGGTCAAACCTTTTCCTCGGCCCCGCCCGGTTTTTCAACGGTAAGGAAAGGGCTATGGTGCGATCTTCACAGCGCCCGCTTTGAAAGCAAAACTGCTCATGGTTGAGCTCTGGGGGCTTGGCGATCTCGTCATCGCTACGCCATTCTTGCGCGCCGCCGCGGAACGGTTTGAGGTCACGTTGCTGGCCAAGTCCTTCGCGCTGGATTTGCAGCCCCGTCTCTGGCCCGGCGTGCGGGTTGTGTCTTTTACCGCTCCGTGGACCGCCTTCAAATTCGAGAACAAATACCAACTCTGGCGCTGGCCGCTGTTGGAAATGATCCGGTTGCGCCGGAGATTATCCGTGGAACATTTTGACTTCGGTCTTTCCGCGCGATGGGATCCGCGGGATCATTTCCTTTTGACCATGTTCGGCGCCAAAAAACGGCTGGGCTTTCCGCGCCTGGGCAGCCAGTTTTTTTTAAACCAACCACTCGTACGACCTGATCCACAGGCGCATCGTTATGAATACTGGCGCACCCTGGCACGGGCGCTGGATCTCCAGCTTCCGCCTCGCGATAACATTCCTCAGCCGGTCGTACTTGGCCGCCAAAAGGTTTTGATTCATAGTGGCGCCGGTCAGCCCGTCCGGGTCTGGCCGCTGGAGCGCTACCGGCAACTCGCAGCGCGTTTGCGCCGGGAAAACATTGAGACCCAGATTGCCTGTGATCCGGACCAGCGTGCCTGGTGGTCGCGTGCCGGAGAAGCAACGGTGGCGACGCCGTCAACCGTGACAGAATTAATGACGGTGATTGACCAGGCGGGGGCATTTATTGGCAACGATTCCGGCCCCGGGCACCTGGCGGCCTTTTGCGGAGTGCCGACCTTCACCATCTTTGGCCCGCAGCTGCCGGAATGGTTTGTGCCGCTGCATCCCGCGGCGGAGTGGTTTGAAGGCAAGGCTTGCCCGTATCGTCCCTGCTCGGATTATTGCCGGTTTCCAAAGCCGAATTGTTTGTGGAACATCAGCGAAGAGGAGATTGGGGCGCGGGTGGAAAGTTTTGCCATACGTCATCTCCGCGGTGGCGGATAAAATCCCTGCGCGACACCCCTCAGGTAGCATGACGGTGTGAATGCACTGGCAGGTTGGTCTCAAACATAGGAAATCCTTCGGCTTGCCAAGCTGGTCGGATTTTCATTTCATGAAGCCGGATATTCACAGTGGAACCCGCGTCCGGCCGTCAGGTCGGATATGACACGGTGTAAAACATGCTGACATTCATGCGAAAAGTGCGGGTGGCCTTGACCCCGCGCAACTGGCTGCTCAAATCGCAATTGGCAAACGGTGCCGTTGTTTGCGGCCGGAATCGTCCCGGATTTGGCGGACGCGGTGTTTATATTTTTCGTGATGCATTGGAGCCGGAATTCGAGCACATCGAAAAATTTCTGGATCCGGCGGGTGTCTTTCTGGATGTCGGCGCAAACACGGGCATATATTCGCTCAAGGCGGCGAAATTTCTCGGTGGGCAAGGTGGCGTTGTCATCGCGGTGGAACCATTTCCTGACACGCTTGCCATCTTGAACCACAACATCCGGTTAAATGGCTTCACCAATGTGCGTTTGCGGAGTTTTTGCCTGGGCGAAAGAACCGGGCCGGCAGACCTTTGGATGAATTTCCAGCGGCCCGCTTCATTTGGCACCGTCCGCCGGGATGAAACGGCAGCCTGTCTGTCCACCCTGGTTGTAACACTCGACGAATTCTTCCCGTGGGAAAATTTGAACCGGCTGGACTACGTGAAAATTGATGTGGAAGGCGCGGAACAGCTGGTGCTGGCCGGCGGAAAAAAAATCTTCGCGCAATACCGCCCGATCATCCAGTCGGAGGTCAACATCAGCGACGCCCGGTTGAACTTGCCGGACTATGCCATGTTCCAAGCCCCCGAAAGTCCGAACAGGGTTTGCGTCCCCAACGAAAGTCCAAAGATCAAAATAGCGGAGCAGTTGGGCTGGAGCCGGATCAGTTAGCTCAATCAAATGACCGTCTTGGGGCAGATCATAATTGATTTCAAATACACTGAATTGACTATGTTCCGAGTTTTTCATGTAATTCTGCATCCAAGTTTTTCAAAACTCGACTCCGAGCGACGTGCGAGCCAAGCCTTTCTTTTTTGGATTCTGCTTCTTCTGGCCTTCGATCTCTTGACCATCCGATGGTTTCCGGTGCCATGGATTGATGAGGTGATGTTTTCAGACCCCGCCGCCTCACTCATACTCCAAGGCCATTGGTCAAGCACTGCGTGGTATGGACGTGGAGATTTAACTTATTGGACCGGGAATGTTCCCGCCTACACCTTTCTGCAGATTCCCTGGTTATGGCTTTTGGGGGTAAATATCCCGGCGGTGAGAAGTCTGAACTGTCTTCTGATTGCGCTCACCATGGTTTGCGCTTGGTTTTCAGTGAAACGCCTGAACTTGATTCCCTCGCCCACAATCCGGTTAGCAACTTTGATCTCTCTGTCCTTGTGTTATCCGATTTCATATTGCGTCCGCTGCGGCCGGCCGGATGTCGTTGGGATGCTGATCTTTTCGACCAGCGCACTTTTTTGGACCTGGCCGCAAAAATTTGTTTGCCTGATGGGGCTGTTCTGTAGCGCGGTTTTGATTCCATTTGCCGGGCTTCAATATGCATTTTATTTGCCGGTTCTGCTGGGCGTCTTGCTCTGGGCTGGTGGAAAACCAGCCTTAAGCCGTCTCTTTGCCGTAATCTGCGGTGGAATCTTAGGAACCATTCTACTCTGGGCCTATCTTCAGTTTTTTGCCGGTTGGGATGGCCTGCTCGCCAACATGGCAGATGTGCAAGGCAGACGCCCTCCTGGTTTATGGGCAAATTTTCAGGCCCTGATCAATTTGTTGGTTTTCCGCTTCTATTTTGGAAGACCTCATTTCATTTTACTTATCGGGGCGTCGGTTCTATTGGGAGCATCATGGAAACGATTGGAACGAATAAGCCGCCGCGACCTTTTGCTTGCATTATTAATGTTGTTTGTTCCCGGGTTAGTTGTCGGATTCGGCGCCCATTTTGGTGTGCCCTACCACTGGCTTGCGGTTGCCCCGGCTCTGATTTTGTTGGCTTCCGCAGCCTCGAAATCGTGGGAAAATTTCACGCGAAAAACCAAATTGATTTGCGGCATTTTGGTTTTTGCTTTAGCTGCTTCGGGGCGCATTCTGTTTGTTGGAATCGGAGGTATTCTGGGTAATTCCACTTATACCTCCGATGTGGAAAAAGCTGCTACCAGCTTGGTGCGGCCGGGGGAGATTGTTTATGGAGATTGGCAACTTTATTACGCATTGAAGCCCCGTGCCGGCCAGATGTATTTTCCTTATATCGTTCCTAAACTTACCAAGCAGGAAAGGGAGTCTGTTTCTGAAGCATTTTTGCCTTCCAAAGGGAAAGATAATGCCGAATGGCTTTCAAACACTTTTGGCGGGCGTTGGTTCCATGAAGCTGATCTCCCATGTCCTCGATTAGCTCCTGCTTTTTCACGTTTGACGGCCGGATTTAGTCCTTCGTATTTCTTTGGAACACAACTTTCAGCTTATCGCCGCGATGTGGATTTGCCGAAGACTACAACTCAATCAGAACCAGGCCAGCCGATTCATTAAGAGGCGTATTGCTTCCAGACATAAAGCTGATGTTGGGTAGCCGTGTTGGTGACAGGGCAACAAGACACCACGAACCGCTTCCAATCGCCAAGACCGGCCAGTTCCAGATGCAGAATCACCTTGTGGCATCAACGCTGAATATTCCTCCGGGGACTTTGGGCAAGTGACACTTCTCCCTTTGATAAGCGCCCGAGCTTTTCAACCCGGTTGACCCGCCTCCGAATTCTTTTGCCGGCGATGGATTTCAACCGCTTCGTGGTAAAACCGCCGCATGGTCTCGTTGATCTGACGCATGGTAAAGTTGCGCCGCACATGTTCCCTTGCCTGGACTGACATCGCGGCCAACAGCGGACGGTCACGGTTGATTTTATCCAGAAAACCGGCCATGGCGGCGACGGCAGCTTCCGGGGTTGTGGCCGGCGCTGCATAACCGGTTTCCGGTGTGATTTGCGAGGCCGGCCCGCCGATGTCCAGACAGGCCACTGGCCGGCCCGCTGCCATCGCCTCCAGACAAACATTGCCGAAACCCTCATGCAAGGCGGGATGCAGGAGCACATGCGATTGTCCGAGTTTTTGCAATACGTCCTGGTACGTTGGCTGAACGCCGAGGAATTTGACCTGCGATGACATTCCGGTTTGCGCGGCGGTCTTTTCAAGTTCGCCGCGGAATGGCCCGTCGTTGATGATCCACAATTCGGCTTTCGGATCCGATTTGGCAAACACTGCAAAAGCGCGGATGGCCAGATGAAATCCCTTCCAATGCACGTGGCGTCCAATGCAAATGGCGCGTAGCGGTCCCGGCGGCGGATCCGGCAACCGGCCAAACTGGGCGAGGTCTTCCTCGGTGAGCGCCATCTGCGGCATCCGCTCCACGCGGCGGACCCCAAGATTCTGCAAGGCCTCGCAACTTTCGCGGGTGACCCCGATGCCGATGGTGGCGCGGACGGCGGTTTGGCGCAACGCCCGGCTCTTGCAGGACCAGTTGCGGGCGCAGTTCCGCAGGGATTCCAGCGCCCGGTAACGCAGCGGCAGTTCGGCGACAAATGATTTGGGCGGGGTTTCCGCCGCGCCGACCGGTCCCCAGATGAACGGAAGGTCCAGCACATGCAGGCCGCTGGGCGACCAGTACCGTCCATAGGTTACATGATGTGCCAGGTCAAAGCCGATTTGCCGGTGGAGTTCGCGTACCACACCGGTCAGTTTTTGCTGCCAGAGATGATAGTGGAAGGCTTCCAACGGCCCGCGGCCACACAGCCAGCTGAGTGTGGGCGGGAGTTTGAGAAAGACTGGATGGAAACCGGGCATCGGATTTTTTGCGAGCCACGATTCGATTTGTTCGCGATAGCCATAGTTATCCGCGATAACCGCCCAGACTTCATGTTCGCGCAGGGCCTCGTTAATGGTCCGCCAGGCGTTGCCAGGTTCGGAGGTCTTGCAGGGACAGCAAGAGTAGGTTGAAAGCAAGAGTTTCATTGCAGGCAGCGACCCCGGCAAGGTAGGGATGAAGCAAAGCCAGTCAAGATTATCCCGCCTTGCCAATGTTGATTGGAATCATTCTAGTTTGTGGGCTTCAGGGAAATAAATCCGGTTGAAATTCTTGAAACATCTCAACTTACCTCCGGTTCCACCAGATCGTGGTCGGCTTGGGCACGTCAAAGGTCACGCGCCGGGTCGGGCTTTGCATCGTGTAGAGGGCATAGCTGGTCGGCGGCAGGGAGAAATGACCGGCCGCCAGCCGGCGCAGACGGTATTGTAAAATCCAGAACGTCCGTGATGCGCGCACCCAGCCGGGAACCATCGCGGCGGTCTCCTGCTTTTCGCGAATCGCATTCGGTTTCAAATTCATGTTCTCACCGGTGTCAGTAAAGACAGAGGTGAACGAATCGCACACCGCCATTGGCACCCGGTTTTTCATCAGCGCCCGCACCCAATGAAAATCGCCGAGATCACGCCAGCGCGTATCGAAGAGAATGCGACGTTCATGGATGACGCGGCGGCGGATGAAGATGCCTGAAGTCAGCGCCAGGAAACGGAACCACATGTCCTGCGGATGCGGCACCAGCGAGGGCCGGTGACAAATGTATTTCCCTTCGCTGTCGGTGACAATGCTGCCGGCGAGCGCAACCTCGGTTTCGGGATGCGCCGCAAAAAAATCGCGGACAGCCTTGAGCGCGCCGGGCAGGTATTGTTCGTCGCAGTTCAGATACGCCAGAAGGTCGCCGCTGGCACGTTGATAGCCGCGGTTGACCGCATCATACATGCCGTGATCTTTTTCGATGAAAGCCTTCACCCGCGAATCGTGCGGCAGCCAGTCCTGCGTCCCGTCGTCCGAACAGGAATCCTGCACGATATGTTCGAGTGTGACGCCCTGCTGGTCGGCGACGGAGGCGATGCAAAGCTTGAGCCATTGCGAATTGCGAAAGCTCGGTGTGATGATCGAAAAATTCATTGTGGATTTGATCCCGCAACGGCTAAACGTCTGGCCGGCGAATTTTGAGCTGGATGGCTCCCGGAATCGCCCGTTGGCCGATCAGGACCAGGTAGCCGCCACCGCCGGCGCCGGACAGTTTCCACCCCAAGGCTTTCCCTGCGTATTGTTTGATGGCGGCTCGGACATTGCTGTCCATCATTCTTGGGAACAGGCTGATCTGTGCCTCGAATGAAGCGCGCACCCATCGTCCGAATTCGGTCTCATTTCGCGATAAAATGGCCTGCCAGCAGCCATCGGCCGCGGCGGCCAGTGCGCGGACCCGCGCGGGTGTGATTCGAGTGTCCTCACGGACCCGATAATTGGACTTGCGCGGTCCCAGCGAGACCAGATGAAGGCGCGCCTCAATCCAGCGCAGGATTTTTTCGTCATCCACCGAGGTGATTTTTTTTGGCCAGTATTCGCTGCTGTAATCCAAGCGGTTCAACCCCGGGTAAACGATGCCAATGGAATCCTGGGAGCCGGAAAATTCCCTGGTGCCGGGCGGGTTTTCATAGGAAAAAAGCATCCGGGCCGTTTTTTCCCGGTCCCCGCCGGGAAGATCGGTCTGCCACAATTCGATAGCCCGCTGCCGTGAACTGGAAGCCATGCCGCTGCGCAGGTTAAACTCCATCGTCGGCTCGACCGAAATGGTCAGCACCGGCCCGGCTCCATGTTTGGACACGAACGCCTGGTCCAGCCAGCCGCCGGCCAGGTCGAGACGATAGGGAATCCGGCATTCCATTCTCAAACTGGTGGTGGATCGGGCCGGGAGCTGCGCCCGCGGATTGCGCTGGAGGACGAGATATCTGATGCCCATCTGCCGGCACAGTTGCGCCTTGGCGGGCGTGTTGCCATCTTCATTCACCACGAACACGGCGGGCGAAATCCGCCGCAGTTCCTTCAAAAAATCCATGATGCCCGAACCGCTGTTGATGTAGCACGCCTTCACGTGCCGCACCGCTTCCAGCAGATACTTTCGTTCTTCCTGGGTGGTGACCGGGTAACGGCCTTTCAGTTCTTTGACTGTTCGGTCGGATCCAATTCCCACATGCACCTCGCCGAAACCCGCCGCTTCTTCCAGAAAGCGGACATGCCCGCTGTGCAGCATGTCGAAACAGCCGGTGACGAAGACTTTCTTTTTCGGCATAAAGGGATGTCAAAATTTAACCGGGGAGGAATTGCCTGATCAAAATCGTTTTTTCAGCCGCAACTCTTATCATAGGTTGCAGCAGGATAAATCCCGCGTATGGTTGACAACAAGCAGATTTACCTGCCCGATCCGGAAATTTTTTTTGCATGGCGGTCAGCCGCGGTTTTATTTCTTTACATGTTTATTTGCCCGGAGAGTGAGGCGCGGCGAGGCACATCCGCCGCCGGGATGCCCATAACCCGGCAGGCTTCCGCCGCGACACGCACGGAGTTGTTGCAACTCCGTTCGTCAGGATAGATGTGGGGCATCGCCGCCAGATACATCCGCTTGAAGGGGGTATTGCAGGCTGGAACCTTTTTTGAAAAGTTTAAATCGCAGACGACGGCGGCGGTCCGACTGGAGAAAACATGGACCTTGAGCAGGCTGGTTTCAGAAAAATCCGGATAAACTTTTTTTAATCCCTCCAGCATGAGGCGCTGAATGGCATCCGGCGTCATTTGGGCCAGGGCATCGCTGGCGGCAAAGTAGCGGGACAGATAGACCAGATGCCTTCCGGAATATTCCTGGACGGGAACCAGGTTGGTATGTTCAATGATGCCGCCAAAAGGCAGTCCCGGATCGGCGATGTTGAGCCAATAGATGCGTGAAAGCGGCCGGTTTAATTCCAGCACGGTGCAGACGGCGCCGAAATATTCAATCGTGCGCAGTTGCGCGGCATACGGTTCCGATGCCGGCTGTATGAGTTCCGCGAGGCGTGTGGTCGGAATGGTGAAGAGGAAGGCATCCGCCGCGAACGATCCGACCGTGGTCTGCAACGATTTTAATTCGCCGTTCTGCACGGTGACCCCCATGACCTGGGTGCCAGTTTGCACGCGGACACCTTTTTGTTCCAACATTCGAATCAGGACCGCTAGCAGAACGTGCAGGCTGCCCTGCAAGTAGCCGAGCTTTTCCTGGCCGGCCTGCCGGGAGTTGACCCGTTGTCGCAACCGTCCGATCATCCAAGCCAGGGGGGTTTGGCCGGCATAGGGGCCGAATTTTACCCGCAGCAATGGTTCCCAAAGCGACTCGGTGGTCTGACGTCCGGCGTGGCGGTAAAACCAGTCCAGCGCCGAAACGCCTTCGTAATCCCGCCATTTGGCCTTGTGCGCCAGATACAGGCTGGTAAAGGCAAAACGCGCCTTGTCGCCCAAGCCCATCGGTTTAAACCGCAAAAGGTCGGCGGGACCGTTGAAAGGATAAGTGTGGCCGGCACGATAAACTCCCATGGTTCCGGGGCGGAACTGCATCCGGTCTTCGATCCCAAGTTCGCGCAACAGCCAAAGCAGTTCCACGTCATGGGTGAAGGCATGATGATAAAAGTATTCCAGCCGGTTGCCACCCACCTCAAAGGTGCTCAACAGACCACCCACGGTGTCGGACGCTTCGAGCACCGTGACCCGGACACCCGCCCGGGCGGCCAGATATGCCGCCGCCAGTCCCGTGATTCCACCGCCAATTACAATCAGGTTTTTCATCGTTTCAATGACAGGGCAGTCACGGGTTTCAACCGGTGAGGATGAGATTTTTTTTGCGCAGTCATTCAACTTTTTACAATCGGGGATTTGCGAAAGGAAACCAAGCGGTTCAGATTGTATTGTACGATCACAATGACGACGAGCGTGGGAAACAAGGCTGCAATTTTATTCACCCCAAGCCGGCCCACCAAGAGGTAAAGGATGACGGCTGAAATGGACCAACCCAGCACGGCGATGGAACTGAAGGAGAACAACCGCAGCAGAATCCTGTCATTGGTTTTGAAGTTAAACCTTGCGTTCAAAAAAAACGTAAGCAATGTGCCGGAGGCGTAACCAACCGCATTCGCAATCTGATATTGGAGCAGTTCGGTTTTGCAAAAGAAACAGTAGATCAGACCGTGCAGCCCGACACCACTCGCGCCGATCACGCAATACAACAGAAACTTTTTTTTCTGAAGCAGAAAATTTTTCACGGCGAATGAGAACAAGAATCAATTCTTGCCGGGGTCTGCGTTCGTAGAATCGCTCCCTTGAACAGGGGAAGCTCGCGTGATCCCTGCGCTATCGCGGAGAATCCAGAGTGGCCGCCCCTTGACTTCCTCGTAGATGCGGCCGATGTATTCGCCGAGGATGCCGAGACAGGTGAGTTGCACGCCGCCGAGGAACAGGATGGAAATGACAATGGTCGGAAAGCCCGCGCTGGGTGCCAGGCCGATCCGGGCGAACTGTGTAGCGAAAATTTTCTGGGCGAAGGTGAACAGCGCGCCGAAGAAGGCAAAGGCGGAAACCCAGAGGCCGAGGTGCGTTGCCAGCCGCAGTGGCAGGGCGGAAAACGAGAACAGGCCGTCGGCGGCAAGCTTGAACAGCTTTCGGAGGTTGTATTTCGATGCGCCGGCGGCCCGCGCTGCGCGTTCATACGGCACACCAATCTGGCGGAAGCCTGACCACGCGCGCAGTCCGCGCACAAACCGGTTGCGTTCGGGCATGGCATTGATGGTTTCCACAACGCGCCGGCTCATCAGGCAGAAATCCCCGGAATCCAGCGGAATGTCAAACGCCACCAGCCGTGCGATCAACCGGTAAAAGGCCCAGTAACAAAATCGTTTCAACCAACCTTCCTTGCGTTTTTGACGGACGGCATATACGACATCAAATCCCTCACGCCATTTCGCCAGCAGGCGGGCGATTTCCTCCGGCGGATCCTGCAGGTCGGCGTCGAGGATCACCACCACATCGCCGGTGGCGAAATGCAGTCCGGCACTCACGGCGATCTGATGGCCGAAATTGCGCGCAAAGGACAGGCCGCGCCAGCGCGGATCCCGGGCATGCTGCCCCTTGAGAATTTCCCAGGTGCGGTCATATGAACCGTCATCCACACAGATGATTTCGTAATCGTCCCGCCACGTGGCTGCGACCATACCCAGCCGGTCAAACAGTTTGGGCAGCACGGCCTCTTCATTGAAGCAAGGCACGATGACGGAGATTTTGGACATGCACGTTGCGCGTAGTTAAATCGTCATCCGCCTTCCGGCGCAAGTTAAATGCCTGTATTTTTCCGCAACAGCCAGTGGGCTGCGACACTGTCGGGGCGGCCCAGATATTGCGCAGCGACGTTCCAGCCAGGCTCCTTGTATTCCGCCAAAGTTCGAAAACCACGGATTTGCGTCGTGTAAACATAGGAATAATCTTCTTGATTGGTTTTCAGGTTCCACCACGGCCGGAAGATGGGATAGGCTGCACCCACCAATAGGCTGCCTGTGAACAGAACGAACAGCGGACGCTTGAATGGGAAAAGTTCACTCCGAAGACATGTGATGGCGCCCAGTGCGCCCAGTATCAAGGCAGGCGTTCCGGCCTGCAATCGCAGATCACCGCAATAACCGAATTTGCAGAGCGGCAGTAGCAGCAAAAAGCCGGTGGCCAAAAGAAACAGCGGTCGGAACTCACCCAATACACGATATCTCTGGTCTATGAGAAAAAGCAAAAGGACCGGACTTAATTCGGCAACAACGAACAAAAAATAAAATACCAGCCATTCTCTGCAGGGAGCCAAATTCCAGACGAAGCCACGATCCAGCAAAGCCACATGACCCTGAAAGTAAACCCCCATGATGGCCAAAAGAATCCCACCGCCCACGAGGTTGAGCCAACTGAAATAAGGCCGCCACGGCACGCGTCTTAAAGCAGCCAGCGGCACCAGCAGCAGACCAAGACAGGTCATGGGACTCCAAAGCAGGCAGACGCTCCACGTGAACACTGCTCCGCGCGGGTCTTTTTTTGTCCAAACCATTTCATATAACAATGCCATGCCCAGCATGGCCACCAGTCCATGTTGGGGTTGGAATTGCAGTTTGGTGAAGAAATCATAATAACTATGGTACAGGCCCAATTGCTGCAATATGGACCGTACGTGGAAGGCGTCCATCTGGCCGGGAACGCGGGTGTGCTTCAAAGCCAGCAAAACTAAATTGGTCGCGGCAAACAGCAGGAAAATCAGGAGCGATGCCTTCGGAGTTTTGGTGAAAGTGGCAACCCAATAAAAGAACAATGCTATGCCGGCAAAAGTCCACAGGAATGTCAGCACCGGCATCGCAGCATCGCCCAGGATCCGTCCGCCCAAAGCCGGTACGAGATAATAGCCCAAGCCGTAGCATAAATAGGATTTGTCTCTGTCCGGAAGTGGATAATTTACCGGCCAGTCGAAATGAATCAGGTCATGAAAGACCAGGTTGTGTTTGATATAATCAAACTCCTGTGGCACGAATCCACCCGCCCCGGCCAGCAGCGTCCAATAAAATGCCAGAGCCAGAACGAACATCCGGTTTGTGCGGCCCAGAACCTGACGCGGTTGCCCGGACCGGTTTTGCCACACGAGAAAGACCGAACAGATGACAACCAAAATCGTGGCGGGAATGCCAATCCATGGGCGCACCCAAGCGGCCAAAAAGATGAGGTTGGGAGCGGCTAGATAAATCAAGGCGAGCGGAAAAAACAGGTCATTCGTTAAAACGGTTTTTCCAGCCGCATTGCGCACCATAAGTCGAGGTAGGATAAATCCCAGTTATCAGTGACAACAAGGAAATTTCCCCGTTCGCACGCGTAATAATTGAGATTCAACTATTGGTGCGACTGCGACGCCGGCGAACGGTTTTGCGTTTCCGGGTCAAATCCGGTTCCACCAGACGGCTGTGGGATTGGCCACATCAAAACGCACGCGCTGGTTCGGGCTCGCCAGTGTGTAGATGTCATAGCTGTCCGGCTTCATCGAAAAATGGCCGGCCGCCAGTCGCCGCAGGCGGTGATGGGCGATCCACAGCGGCTTCAAGGCCCGGACCCATCCGGCCGTCATGGCCAGGGTTTCTGCAAATTCCTTGTTGGCGCTGGGACTCAGGCACAGGTTGTCGCCGGTGTCGGTAAAGGCCGACTGGAAGCCGTCCATGACCTTCATTGGCACCTTGTCTTTCATCAGGGCCATGACCCAGTGCATATCGCCCAGCACCCGCCAGCGGGTGTCGAAGAATATGCCGCGTTCGTGAATCACCCGCCGACGGAGGAATACCGAACTGGTCAGCACCGGAAAGCGACACCAGATGTGGTGCGGAAGCGGCACCAGCGAATGCCGGTGACAGATGTATTTTCCTTCGCCGTCGGTGACGATGCTGCCGGCGAGCGCGACCTCGATCTTGGGATGGTTTTCAAAAAAATCATGGACCGCTTTGAGCGCACCCGGCAGGTATTGTTCGTCGCAATTCAAATAGGCGAGAATGTCGCCTTGGGCGCGGCGATAGCCACGGTTGACGGCATCGTACATCCCGCCGTCCTTTTCAATGAAGGCTTTTGCGCGCCGGTCGTGCGGAAGCCAGTCCTGGGTGCCGTCGTCCGAGCCGGCATCCTGCACGATATGCTCGAATTCAACGCCTTGCTGGTCCGCCACAGAAGCGATGCAAAGCTTGAGCCAGTTGGAATTGCGGAAGCTCGGCGTGACGATGGAAAATTTCACGAGGGATTTTTAACAGCAACCGGGTGATTTGGCAAACGGCACCGTACGCCGGATTACTCGCCGGTGGTTGACGCCGGGATGAAGTCATGTCCGGCCCGGTGCGCGTCCAGCCAGTCCACGACATCTTGCTGGTTGGTGACCTCGTTGCGAAGCATGGCCAGGATCAAATCGTGCGTGAGCACGGTGTTGAATTGCGGCGAATATTCCGCCGGGGCGGTGGTGCCGGGTGGCTTGACGAGGAAGGGCACGCGCAGGTCGCGTTTGCCGTCAAAGCCTTTTGAAGTTCTCCAGGAATGGTCGGCGGCAATGATGATCCAGCATTTTTCCCACAGGCCGGCGGCATCCATGGTGCGGTGGATTTCACCCAGTTCGTAATCGGCCAGCGCGAGATTGTTGAAATAACCCTGCGAGCCGGACATTTTGAAAATGGTGTCCCAGATGGAAATCTTGTGTTTCTCCGCACTGTAAACTCCCGGACGGTGCGGCGGCGGCAGGTGCAGCAACACCAGCCCGTAATTTGTGTTGGTGCCCACTGAAATGGCCGTTTGCAGGCTGTCCTCACACAGATTCGCATACACCTGCCGGACATGGAAGGACCAGGCCAGCGATGCGATCTGGTTGTGCAAGGCGCCGGTAAATGTGCTTGCCCGCGCCGATTCATACGGGGGCCACGGATACCATTGACAAAAATTCAACTGCCCGCTCAACAACCGGTCATAAGGGAGATACCAGCCCACCAGCGCGGTGTTGAAACCCAGTTGGCGCGCGGCGGAAAACACCGTCGGCAGACCATTGAAGGTGGTCGTCCTGCCCGTGTCAAACAGCGTGGTCATGAGATCGCAACCATTGCAGACTTCGGCGGCCCGCACGCCCAGAATCGCCGGCGGCATGGACAGCATCGTCGCATCACCCGGTGAGTAGGCATGACTGGCATGTAGCGTCGCATTTTCCACGCGATCGAATTCAGGCAGTTCCACGCCTGCCGGTCGCTGTTCAAATGCCAGCCGGTAATCGAGCTCGTCAAAAATAATCCACACCACGCGTGGCTGGCCGGCGTGAACCGCAGCCAATGGCGCCAGGGTTCCACGATCACATTCCCGGACGTGCGTGATGCCAAGGGTCAACAGAACGATTTTCACCAGCATCACACATGCGAAGGACGACAGGATTCCCAACCCGCTCGCGACCACGATGGCAATCCGCCGATGTTGCCATAACACCAGCGGGATGATGACCACCAGGCTTAACAGCACCACCGGCTGTTTGAAAAAGGCCAAGATCTGGTAGTCGGCAATATTGTAACATTTGGCGCGGATAAAATCTGCCGGAATCAGCAACAACGAGAATAACGCCAGATGAAGAACCAGCTGGACCACCGGATTCCGGAACCGATGCACCAGGCGCATGCCCAGCCAGATCACTGCGGTCACCCAGAAAATATTGGACAGGAGCGCCAGCAACTCCGGTGTGGTGACCGCCAGCCGGTCGTAGAAACGATCATCGTCAAACAACAGGTCAAAATCGGGCCGTAGAAAGATCAGGTTCGCCAGCGACACCGCCACCAGCGCGTCCTTGACCTTTTGCTTGACCGGTTGCGACAGGGGTATGGTGCCTGCTTGACGATATGGCATGGGTGGTTCAGGTGGCGGATTTTTTCCTCAGGCAGTACATCCGCCTTTGGGTTCCCGGCAGTGCGAGCGACCGGACAATTTCAAAATATGGCGCGCAGGCTGATTCGAAGTCTTTTGCCTCCAGCGCGGCATGGAGATAATCCCGCCCGCGAGTGAGACGGCGGAACATGGCGTCCCCAGGTTCAATGAATTCAATCACAAGCAACGAATTGGTTAATTCGTAGGCCAACCGTAAGATTTCTTCAAGTGGAATCCGTTCCGTCACCAGCAAATGGTGGATCAACGCCAGCATCAGCACGCCGTCAAATGCCCCGGTGGCACGGTCCAGAAACGAGGGGCATTCTCCGTTCCGCCAGCCAAGCGCCGGGCTGGGCCGCGCCAGGTTCAGCACCAGCGGCAGAATGTCCAGCTTTTGATCACGCGCGCGCCGCCAGATCGCCCCGGTGCACGCCGCATCCAGGTCAACGGCCACCACCGCTGCGCCTGCCCGCGCCGCCAGAACGCTGAAATGGCCGGTGTTCGCGCCGGCATCCAGCACCCGCGCCGGTTTGAACTCGCGCAACGCCTCGGTCACAAATTTTTCCTTCGCCACAAAGGCCGGATCGTCATAGCTGTGCGTGGCCATGTAGTCCGACCACACCGATTTCTGTTGCACCGCCGGCCGGAGCGAATCCAGGGATCGGGCCAGGCGCCGGAACAGCGATTCCAGGATGAACCGCGCCTTTTCCGGATTCGCCAGCAATTTTGGCTGGTAGATCCGTTGGTTGTCCGGATTGGCCTTGCGCGTCAGCCACGTGGGAATGGAAACAAGGGAGAGCATTCGCGGCTTGAATTTTTCCAGCGGCCCGCAGAAGCGGTAAACCTCCTCCGGTTCAATGCCATCCCGGTTGGCCATGAACAATCCCACCATCGGCAACCCCCAGCGGCGATTGACCAGCAGTGGTAGGAGGAACGTACGGACGAACTGCGCCTCCGGCAACCAGATTGGATCGCCGGGATTTCGGCGTTCAAATGACAGTGCGTCAATGAACACCGGCTCACTGCCACGAAACAAAACATTGTGGGGCGTCGCATCCTTGAGCCCAAACCCCTCCGCGAGTGCGGTTTGGGCGAGTTCGAGGGTCAGGCGGCCGGCCGCCCAGAGCATTTCCGGAGGCCATTCGTGCGGGTAACTTGGAAACGGGATGCGCTCATGTTCAAACACGGCACCGGCGGCTGGTGCGCTGAAAATCAGCGGCAACCCCGGTTGTGTGCGCAACGCGACAGTTTCACTTTCGTTCAATCGGCGGGTGGCAACGAATTGTTTTCCTGCAATAAACTGGCGCGCGCAATTGGTCTGCAGGAATTGTTCGAATTCAGCAACCGCATCGGCGGCGACGAAGCGCAGCACGCGACCCTGGAAGAAGCAGCAACAGCCAGATGGATCGCGAAACGATGGTGCCGGTTGGAACATTTACCGCACTTCGGTTTTTGTTTCAACTTTGGTGGCAAGACTTTCCGGGGAGACGGTGATTTTAGTGGAGACGGCTTGAGGTTTCCGCCCGTGCCCGAATATTTTCCGAATTGTGCTGACGATCCAGCGCCGGGTCTTGTTCAGATAAAACACGAAACCGACAATTGCCGCAATGGCGGACTGCCATAGCAAGGCGCCCAAACCAGGATCAACGTATGCCAAAACTATTGTCATTGAACAATTTCCGAGATTACGGAGAATAACATTAGATTACGCTCATTTTCTTGTCAAGGCTTCGTCCGGAATCGCTGTGCAATGGGAATGCGCCGGCCCATGCCGAAAGCCCGGGACGAAACCTTCAAACCCGGCGCAGCCTGGCGGCGCTTATATTCGCTGAAGTTGATTTTGTTGATCACGTCGTTGACCACTGCCGCGTCCTCTCCAAGCCGGATGATTTCCTCCTTGCTCAGGTTCCTTACGACGTAGGCGTCCAGAATCCGGTCCAAGATTTCGTAGGGTGGCAGCGAATCCTGGTCCTTTTGGTCCGGCCGCAGTTCCGCACTCGGCGGTTTTGTGATGGAGGCGGTCGGGATGATTTCGCGTTCGCGATTGACCCAGCGCGCAATCTTAAAAACGTCCGTCTTGAAAACATCCGCGATGGGACCCAGGGCGCCGTTCATGTCGCCGTAAAGCGTGCAATAGCCGACGGCCATTTCCGACTTGTTGCCGGTGGTGAGCACCAATGCGCCGAATTTGTTCGACAGCGCCATCAGGGTAACACCGCGCAGACGGGACTGGATGTTCTCCTCGGCCTCGTTCGGCTTGGTGCCGGCAAAAACCTTGGACAACTGTTTTTCGACCGCTTGAAAAACAGGCTCAATCGGCAAGGTCTCGTAGCGTATCCCGAGATTTTTTGCCAGCGCCTCGGCGTCGCTCAGGCTGCCTTTGCTGGAATAGCGGGCGGGCATGGAAACGCCGAGCACCTTGTCCGCGCCAAGCGCGTTCGCCGCCAGCACGGCCACCAGCGCGGAGTCAATTCCTCCGGACAGGCCGACAATCAACGACTGGAAGCCGCACTTGTGAACGTAATCACGAATGCCGAGCGACAGCGCGGCGAACAACTGCTGCTCGCGGGCCGGCCATGTGACCGGCACCGGCGGCGTATCCGCATCCAGGTCCACAACTAAAATGTCCTCGGCGAAGCTCTTGCCCAGGGCCAGCGGTTCGCCGCGACAATTGAGTGCGACGCTGTGGCCGTCGAAGATCAATTCATCGTTTGCGCCAACCAGGTTGACCTGAGCCAGCGGTATCCGCTCGTCGCGAGCCACGCGTTGGAGCATGGCCAGCCGGGTCTTTTCCTTGCCGTCATGCCAGGGCGACGCGGAAATGTTCAGGATGATCTCCGCGCCTTGGGCGATGAGTTCCTTGATCGGATCGCGGCGATAAAGCCGTTCCGGCCAGAAATCCTCGTCATTCCAGATGTCCTCACAGATGGTGATGCCGAGTTTGCGGCCGTTGAACTCAAAGGGAGCGATGCTTTTGGCCGGCTCAAAGTAACGGTCTTCGTCAAAAACGTCGTAGGTCGGCAGCAGGCTTTTGTGGATGCGCCAGATGATATTGCCGTTCTGCAGAATCGCGGCAGAATTGCGGAGCGCGCGTGCGGGGCGTTCGGAATTTTCGTCAACGTAGCCCACGCACAACGGAACCGGGCCGATGCTTTTGGCGGTTTCGGCCAGCGCGGTGAGGTTGGCCGCAATGAAATCGGCGCGCAGGAGCAGGTCGCGCGGCGGATAACCGCACAGAAATAATTCCGGTGCGAGCACAAACTCCGCCCCGAGTGAGCAGGCCTTTTCGTAACCGGCCACGAGTTTTTGCCGGCTGGCCGCAAAATCGCCAACGGTCGAGTTGAGCTGGAGCAGTCCGATTTTCATCGGTCTCAGGTTAATTGCCGGGCGCAATTCCACAATGAATTTGCACATGCCGCCACTTAGGAATTGAGTGCCGCCGATTGCAAAACGCGTGCGGGTTCGTCAGTTTCCACACCGTGGAGGGCTTCGGCCAGACTGGTCAAATGATGTTCAAGGGTAAACCGGTTCAGAAACTGTTCGCGCAGATGTTCGCCGGGATCCAGCACCATCAACGTCAACAGCGTATCGGCGATGGCCTCGGGCGATTGGTCGGCGACGAGGCCGGGATAAGCCGGCGGGAACATTTCGGGTATGGAACGCCAGCGGGTGGTTACTACGGGCAGGCCAAAAGCCATGGCCTCAATCAGCGTCACCGGCTGGTTTTCAGCCAGGTAGCGGGTGGGAAAACAAAACAGATCGGCTTCCCGCAGGGCCGTTTCCTTTTTTGAACCGGAAATGAACCCCAGAATTTCCACGGCGCCGGCGAACTCGGGGTTTTTCAGCAATTCGTCAAATTCCAGTTTTTCCGCACTGGTCACGAACGTGCCGGCGGCGAACAGCTTCAATTGGAGCGGACATTTCCGGCCGGTCAACATCCGGTTGGCCAGAACCACCGCCTGTGCGGCGGCAAACAGCCCCTTTTCGCGCATATAATGGGCGAGATACAACACCTTCACAATTTGCGGATCACCGCCGGTGGCCTCGACATCAACCGGGCCGGCTGGCTCGTTCCGAAGCAATTTCGTACGCGCGGCAAAGCGGGCCTTGCGCCGCGGCAAAACAGCTTTTTCAAAGTCCGGGCACGGATCGGGAATGCCATAGTTGACCAGCCGGATCCGCCGCGACAGAAGTTTTTCGGCGTCGGCAAAATTGTATTTGGAAATGACAATGCTGAGCGCCGGTTCTTGGAACGCATGAAAGGTTACAGCGCGGGTGCGGATTTGAACGGACGTTTCCAGCCATTTGGCCAGGCCGGCGGCGTGCCAGTGCAAAATGATCCGCTTGAAAAACGGACGGCAGAAGAACATGACCACCCAGTCGCGGTAAAGGGCGACGCGTTTGCCCGGCGCCGGGACATAATAAAGATTATCCACGCCGTAACGGAACCGGCACCAGATGGCTTCCAGGCAATACAGGAACAGCCGCAACAGCTTTATGCTCTGGATTTCCCCGATGTTTTCCAGGGTCTTGGAAAGCTGGGCATTGACATGATAACACTCAATCCCGAAACGGTTCGGTGGCTGGAGACGGATTTTCCTTTTCCTCCGGTCGCCGCCAAAGCCGTTCAACATGAACTGAACCATGTAGCTTTGACCGTGATGCGGCGGCGGCGTGTGGGCAAAGACAAGCAGCTTCATGTGATTTGAATCAAGCTCGGGCTTGAATTTGCGCGAAAACCGGCGCCGAAGGAAGATATTTTGTGAGGGAAAACCGGTTCGGCTGGCGTTTTGATTCACCTTCCGTATCCTGACCTCCACGCACTTTAATTTCCATGGCCATTGAACGAGTCAACGTCCTCGGCGTAGGCATCAGCGCCATCAACCTGCCGGCGGCGCTCGCAGCCATCGGTGACGCGGTGCGCACACGGCGCAAAGGCTACATTTGCGTGACCGGTGTGCACGGGGTGATGGAAGCGCAATCTGACGGGGCGTTCCGGGAAATTTTGAACGGCGCGTTCCTTTGCACGCCGGACGGAATGCCGATGGTCTGGATGGGGCGGTTGCACGGCCACCGGGAGATGCGCCGCGTTTACGGGCCGGATTTGATGTTGGACGTGTGCGCGTGGAGCCAGACCAATCCGTGCCGGCATTTTTTTTTCGGGGGCGCCCCCGGGGTGGCGGAGAATTTGCGCGACATTTTGACGCGGCGGTTTCCAAAATTGCAGGTGGTTGGCTGTTACGCGCCGCCATTTCGCCCGCTCACTGCCGGTGAGGAGCTGCAGTTGCAGACAATGATTCGCGCGGCGCAACCGGACATCCTGTGGGTCGGGTTGAGCACGCCCAAGCAGGAAAAATTCATGGCCGAACTGCTGCCGCGGCTGGAGGTGACGCTGATGATCGGTGTAGGCGCGGCGTTCGATTTTCACAGCGGGCGCGTCAAGCAGGCGCCGCGCTGGATGCAGCGCAGCGGGCTGGAGTGGCTTTTCCGGCTGTGCTGCGAGCCGAAGCGTTTGTGGAAACGCTATCTCAGAAACAATCCGGTCTTCGCATGGAAGATTTTCTGGCAATTGACCGGTTTGAAGAAGTACGAACTGAAATAAGGCGCAAGTTGTCCTCTGGAACAAATGGTTCGGCCGCCTGCGCCAACGCTCCGAAGAGCCCGGCCTTGGATCATTTGGTCCAAATAACGAACGACTTCAAGGTTTCTGCGGGATGATAATGGTTCTGCCGGATCCAGCCTTGGAACACACCCCGGGCGTCGAAAATATCCGGCTTTGAGAGAATAATGACATCCGGAGCGGGAAGGTTTTGAATTTCCGAAGATTGCGGGCAAAAGGCCCTTCCGGCTTCCGGGCGCAAAGACGCACAGTCGAGATGGTAGTATTGAGGGGGAATACTGCCCGCCAGCCACCAGACAGATTTTTTTTCATCCAGGGCACGCTGGGCAATTTGCACCGCCGTCCGGTAATCTTCCTTCCGATGCCGGGCAGCGAAACGCAAACTCAACGAGGAAAAAAATAGCAGGGCTATCAAGACAGTCGGCAGCAGTTTTGCAAGCCGGCTGTGACTTTCATAAAGGCCTTGAATCGCCAGGGCCAGCAGCGCGACATAGAATGGAAACACCGGCGCGAAATGGCGCGCCCAAAATGCCTTCTGCAAGCAGATGGCCACCACGATGAACACCAGCGAAACGACGCTCAAAATGCCAGCGAGGCCCGCAGACAATCCGGCCGGGGAATTCCCGCGCCGGAGATACAGACCCCAGACCAGAACCAGAGCCAGCAGCAGGAAGCAAACTGCGGGAAGCGTGAACTGGAAGGCATGTTCGCCCAGTGTGGCAAGAAGATGCGGGGATTTTGCCATTTCCCGGATTTTATCCACGGGCAGCCCGAGACCCGTCATGCCGGTCAATTCATAAATTACGTAGCCGAAAAACTTCAGATCCACGTGCCACAACTGCGCGCCTTTGGCGCCTCTGGCCAGCGGATGAAAATAATAAATGCCGATGGGGATGTTGGCCATGGCCCCGCCCAGTAAAATCAGGATGGACTTCCAGCTGACTTTCCACCGGCCCAACCCGGCGAAGATGCCCCCGGTGACGGCAACGACGATCACGGGCAGGGGGGCCAGCACGGTGGTAAGACAAAGAAAGAAGGCGGCCGACGTGAAGAGCCACGCCCAGGATTCACCGGTTCCCTTGAGCGCAACGAATTCGATGAAGCTCGTGAACAGCCACGCGCCACAGGCGATTTGAAGCGCATAAGGCCGCGCCTCATTGGTATAAAACCAAAAATATGGTTGTATCGCAAGGAACAGGGGAAGCCAGGGCAGGTTCAATCGTTTGCCGGCTCGATGGAGGGCGAGAAGCGCGAGCACCCCCCAGAGCACATTGATCGAGCGCAACTGCCATTCGGAGGTGCCCAGCGTTTGGCCGCCGACCCAGGCGAAGAACATCGAAAGCGGCATCGAGCAATCAGTGGACAGGTCGCAACTGAGATGCTGCCACCATGAATGAAAATCCGGCTGTAATGCATACATGGCCGTGCCGGCTTCATCGAGCCACAAGCTTTCCGATGTGATCATCAAGGGAAGCAGCAGAAGGCCCAAGGCCAGCCACATCACCGGAGTGGATTTAAGCGTCATGATTTTTCAACTGGAACTCGATTAAACAGCGTCACCTTGAGACAATCTGTGCGGCCCAATGAGATCGTTGGTGTCTGGCAATTAAGCAGGCTGGCCAGCCCGTTACATGGAGTCCGACCACAGGTTATGTCCGGTTCATATCTCCAGACAATAGGATTTTGGTACCCAGGCGCCAGCCTTTCCTTTGGGGCTTGGCGAATTTGTTTGAGTAAACCTTGCCGCTTTGCTATCTGAAGGATGGAATCACGCACGCATGGACGAAAACCAAACCAAGGCAGTTCCGCCAGATTGGCGGACGGACTCGATTGAATGCTGGCACCGCCTGCCGAACAAGGCTTTCTTTTTCACGTTGCTCGCGGCTTGGGTGTTGCTGTTTCAGTTTTGGGGCAACTCCATTCTTGGCTATATCCACACGTCATCCTTGTTCGCCTGGCTTTATAACGCCTATAACCAGTCCGGCGAGACGGCGGATGACACCAGCTATGGCAACCTGATTCCATTTCTGGTTGTTGGCATCTTTTGGTGGAAGCGGAAGGAGCTGCTCGCGTTGCCGCTGAAACTCTGGTGGCCAGGGTTGCCGTTGCTGGCGGCGGCGCTGGTGTTGCACGTTTTTGGTTACCTCGTCCAGCAGCCGATGATTTCAATCGTCGCACTGTTCGCGGGAATATACGCAATAACAGGTCTGGCTTGGGGACGCGAATGGTTGCGGCACAGTGCGTATCCGTTTTTTCTTTTTGTGTTTTCCATCCCGCTGACCGCGCACCTGAATTTCATCCTGTTTCCGCTCCGGCTGTTTGTGTGTTGGCTGGTGGAGATGGTCTGCCACGTGGTTGGCATCGGCATCATTCGGCAGGGCACGCAGTTGATTGATCCGTCCGGGACCTACCAGTATGAGGTCGCAGCCGCCTGCGGCGGCATGAGAAGCCTGATCGCTATTTTCCTGCTCGCGACCGTTTACGGGTTTGCGATGTTCCGTTCGCCGGGCAAGCGGATTTTTTTGATGGCTCTGGCGGTTCCCTTTGCCGTGCTGGGAAACATGCTGCGTTTGCTGGCCATCATTGTTGCGGCGGAAATGGGCGGACAGTCATGGGGTAATTACGTCCACGAAGGCGGTCCGTTCGGCCTCATCAGCCTGTTGCCTTACGTTCCTGGAATTGTCGGCCTGCTCTGGGTCGGGCGCTGGCTCGAAAAGCGCGAGACCGGGAATAAATCCGCCGGAGGAGAACCCGCATGAAGCACCAAAAGTGGATCATCTTTTTGGCCACGCTGGTTTTGATCGCGGGAACGGCGGGGGCATTGACGTGGCTTCGGGCGAACCAGAAACTTGGCAAACCGGGCATCATGGCGGCTCCGATTCCTGGAAACGTGATGATGAAAATCAATCTGCCGGAGAACGTGCTCGATTTCACCTCCACCAACGTGCCGGAGCCGGAGGTGGTTTTGGGTTATTTGCCCAAAGACACCAGCTTTGTGGACCGCCAATACCACGAGCCGGATGGATTCTGGGTGAATGCCACCATCGTGCTGATGGGGGCGGACCGGACGAGCATTCACCGGCCGGATTACTGCCTTCCGGGGCAGGGCTGGAGCATCGGTTCAAAAACCCTGGTCAACCTTCCCGTTGCCGGCGGGCAGCCTTATGAATTGCCGGTGATGAAGTGGGTCATCCACAACTCGTACCAGACGGCCGACGGGCAAAAGCAGGAAGTGAGCGGGATTTATGTGTTTTGGTTTGTGGCCGAGAACGAACAAACCGTGGACAACCTGCAACGCATGTGGTGGCTGGCGCGGGACCTGTTGCGCACCGGCGTGTTGCAACGCTGGGCTTACATTTCGTACTTTTCTGTTTGCACACCCGGCCAGGAAGACGCCACGTTTGAGCGAATGAAAAAGCTCATTGCCGCCTCGGTGCCGGAATATCAATACCCGCCCGGCAAGCGTTAGCCAAAATATTTGAATTCACCCGCAACTTTTCTATTCTAAACCAGGTTTCAAAATTTAAGCCCTTTAGCCATGCTGCGACGTGATCGTCAGATTCGAACGCAAATCCATCAGTTGGCGGATGCCTGTCTGTTTGCGGTGAGCTTCTGGATTGCATTTGCCCTGCGTGCCGATCCGCAGATCATCGCGTGGCTGAAACTGGACGCAATTCCGTCCGACATGTTTAACCAGGTCATCTGGCTGTATTTCGCATTGATCCCGGCGGCACCCCTCGTGCTGGAGTCCCAGGGCTTTTACAGCCACCCGGTCATGTGTCTGCGCCGGGACATCATCTGGTCGCTTTTGAGAGGTTGTACCATCACCACCATCGGACTGGTGTTGATCATGTATGCCTTCCACTTTGTTTCCCCTCGCGGAGTGATGATTTTTTTTGGCGCCATCAGTTTCAGCCTGGTTTATCTCAAAGAAGAGCTGGTGCGCTGGGCGTTGAGCAGCAAGTTCGCACAATTTCAATATAAGCGCCGTTTCGTCCTCATCGCCACCGGCGATGAAATTATCCGGTTGCGGCGCGAACTCAAGCTAAGATCTGATGAGAGTGTCGAAATTGTGGCAGAACTGAGCCTTGGAAAAACCGCAGTGCAACAACTCGCGCAACTGCTCCACGAACACTCGGTGAACGGCGTGATCATCAGCGCCCGCCACACCTACTTCGAGCAGGTTGAGAGCGCCATCAAAATCTGCGAACTCGAAGGCATTGAAGCCTGGCTGGTCGCCGATTTTTTCGGAACGCAAATCTCTCGCGCGCGTTTCGACGAACTGCTCGGTTATCCCCTGCTGGTCTTCCGCACCACGCCCGAAACCTCCTGGCAGGGTGTTGCCAAGCAGCTCATGGATTTTGTTGGCGCGCTTTTGCTCCTGGTATTGTTGACGGTGATTCCGGTGCTGCCCGCCATCGCGCTGGCAATCAAGCTGACTTCGCCGGGGCCGGTTTTGTTCCGCCAGCAGCGCTCCGGCCTCAACGGCTCGCCCTTCACGCTGTTCAAATTCCGCACCATGGTCACCAATGCCGAGCAGTTCAAGCATGAGCTGGAAGCCATGAACGAAATGAGCGGACCGGTGTTCAAGGTCACCAACGACCCGCGGGTCACGCCGATCGGGAAATTTCTTCGCAAATACAGCCTCGACGAATTGCCGCAGTTGTTCAACGTGCTGCGCACCGAAATGAGCCTGGTCGGCCCGCGTCCGCTGCCGGTGGATGAGGTGAGACGTTTTGAAAACCTGGCCCATCGCCGCCGCCTGAGCGTCAAACCCGGCCTCACCTGCCTCTGGCAGATCAGCGGCCGGAATCAAATCTCCGATTTCAAAGACTGGGTGCGGCTGGACCTCGAGTACATTGACAACTGGTCGCTGTGGCTCGATTTGAAAATCCTGGTTCGCACCATTCCGGCCGTGTTGACCGGCTCGGGTGCAAAGTGAACCCTCTGGCCTCCTCATGAAAAAGAAACTTCCCATATCCGTGGTCACCGGCGCGGCCGGATTTCTCGGCTCACACCTGACCGATCTGCTCCTGGCCCGCGGCCACAAGGTCATCGGCATTGATAATTTTGTCACCGGCTCGGTAAACAACATCGCGCATCTTGGCGGCAATCCGAATTTCAAGTTCATCCAGCAGGACGTCACGGAATTTATTTTTCTCGAAGGGCCGGTCCATTACGTCTGGCACTTCGCCTCGCCCGCCAGCCCGATTGATTATCTCGAACTGCCGATTCAAACCCTCAAGGTCGGTTCGCTCGGCACCCACAAGGCGCTCGGCCTCGCGAAGGAAAAGGGCGCGCGCTTTCTCATCGCCTCGACCTCGGAAACTTACGGCGACCCGCTGGTCCATCCGCAAACCGAGGATTACTGGGGCAACGTCAATGCCATCGGGCCGCGCGGCTGTTACGACGAAGCCAAGCGGTTCGCCGAGGCCCTGACGATGGCCTATCATCGTGAACATCAGGTCGTCACCCGCATCGTCCGGATCTTTAACACCTACGGCCCGCGCATGCGGCTCAACGACGGCCGCGTTGTGCCGGCGTTCATCAGCCAGGCGCTCAAGAACAAGCCGGTCACGGTGTTCGGCGAGGGCCGGCAGACCCGCAGCTTCTGTTACGTGTCCGATTTGATTGAGGGCATTTATCGCCTCATGATGAGCAGCTACCATCTGCCGGTGAACATCGGCAACCCGGTCGAAATGACGATGCTGCAATTCGCCGAGCAGATCATCCGCGCCACCGGTTCGCGCAGCAAGATTGTCTTCAAGCCGCTGCCCCAGGACGACCCGAAACAGCGCCGCCCCGACATCACCCGCGCCAGAAAGTTGCTGGGCTGGGAACCGAAGGTTCCGCTGGCCGCCGGTTTGAAGCACACGATCAAATACTTCAAGACCAAGGTTTGATCGCGCCTGGCCGCACGGATGCGCTTGGCGATTTGCTGAAATCCGTCCACAATCCGTTCGTGTCTGAGGCCAGCAAAATTATTTTCCGGGCGTGCCGGTTTGAATTCGTCTTTCCACGTCCGTCGCTGGTCATGGGCATCGTCAACGTCACGCCCGATTCCTTTTCCGACGGCGGGAAGTTTCTGGACGCGGATGCCGCCGTTGCGCATGCGCTGGAACTCGTCGCCCAAGGCGCGGAGATTTTGGACATCGGCGGCGAGTCCACGCGTCCCGGGGCGGAGCCGATCAGCGAAGCCGAGGAGTTGCGCCGCATCCTGCCCGTCATTGAACAGCTGGTGCCACAGGTCAGGGTTCCACTTTCGATTGACACGATGAAGCCCGCGGTGGCGCGTGCCGCGTTGCAGGCGGGTGCCAGCATCGTCAACGACGTGGCCGCTTATCGCGAGGGCGACGCGATGTGGAAGGTTGTGGTGGAATTCAGCGCCGGGTATATTTGCATGCATGCACGCGACACGCCCCAAACCATGCAGGTCAATCCGGTTTATGCAGACGTGGTGCGCGAAGCCGGCGATTTTTTTTCCGCAAGGCTGGAAAAAATGAAGGCTGGCGGAATGACGGCCGATCAGGTGGTGCTGGATGTCGGCATTGGTTTTGGCAAAACGCTCGAACATAATTTACAGTTGCTCGCGGCCTTGCGGAGTTTTAAAACCTTGAGGCGGCCTTTGTTGCTGGGCGTTTCACGCAAGTCGTTCATTGGAAAACTGCTCGGCACAGAATTAGCTGCACGTCTGCCGGCTTCGCTCGCGTGTGCGACCCTGGCGGTGGAATCAGGTGTGCAATTCATCCGGACACATGACGTGGCGGAAACAGTCCAGACGGTGCGGATGACGGAGGCCATTATGGCAGCGCGCTGCGAGCGCCGATAAAATTTCCGCGACGGTCACAGGCCGCCGCTACAACAAACAAATGATGTGGGTTCAACTTGAAGGCAGTTGGCGGGCCGCGCTGGAAATTTTAATCCTCGCGGTGGCGATTTATTATCTCTTCCGTTTTCTGCGTGGCACCCGGGGCTGGCCGGTGGTCATCGGTTTTGTCGTGCTGCTGCTGGCGCTGGCGCTGGTGACCACGATCCTCGATCTGCGGGTGTTGCGCTGGCTGCTCGGCACCTTCTCGGCGTTTTTCGCCGTGGCGGTCATGATCATCTTTCAGCCGGAACTGCGCCGGATGCTGGCGGAACTCGGGAACCTGCCGCTGTTTGCCAGCGTGAGCGAGCAGCGTGAAAGCATCGAGGTCATCATCCAGACGGTCGAGCGGCTGGCCGATGTGAAAATCGGCGCGCTCATCGCCATCGAGCAGAACATCCAGCTTCAGGAGGCCGTCGAGTCCGGCATCCGCGTGGATTGCGACGCCACGCCGGAAATGCTCGAAACGATTTTCTTTCCCAACAATGCGATCCACGACGGCGGCGTCATCATCAAGGGCGACCGCATTGCCTATGCCGCGTGCATTTTTCCGCTGACGCAGCGGCAGGACCTGAACAAATCGCTCGGCACGCGGCATCGCGCGGCAATCGGGTTGAGCGAGGAAACCGACGCGGTCATCGTGGTGGTGTCCGAGGAAACCGGGATGATTTCGCACGCCTACAAGGGCCAGCTCGTGCGCGGCGTGTCGCTGGAGGAATTGCGCGCGTTCCTGACGTCCGTGTTTGTGCCGCCGGCAAAATCACGCCATGGCATCGAATGGTTGCGCGCGCGTTTCGGCGAGCGTCACCGGTCCAGCCAGGCTGTGATCACCAAGAACGAGCCGCGCCCGGCCGTCAAACCGCCCGTGAATTGATTTTTTATGGCAATCCGCGATTGGGTCACAACTGATTTTGGCTGGAAACTGTTCTCACTGTTTCTGGCGGTGGCCATCTGGCTGACCGTTCATAAGATTTACGAGGAGCCGGTTACCGGTTCCGAGCCGGCCACCGAGCATACCGTGACATTTGGCAATTTGCCGGTGCTGGTAGTTTCTGCCGCCTCGGATGTGCGCGATTTCCGGGTGGCCCCGGCCACCGTTGCCGTCAAGGTCAGCGGATCGCCCGAGGTCATGGCGGATCTGGAAGCCAATCAAATTCACGTGGTGGTGGATCTCACGGACATCCAGGCCGCCCACGATTTGCGGCGGCGTGTGGATGTTTCCACGCCAACCGGCGTGACGCTTGTAAGTGTTGATCCGCCCAGAGTGGGCGTGATTGTTCCGCCGATGCCTGAAACAAATAAACCATGAGTTCTCCCAAAAAAATCTTCGGCACGGACGGCGTCCGGGGCACGGCCAACGTTGAACCCGTCACCGCCGAGACCGCGCTCAAGCTGGGCCGCGCCGCCGCGTATGTTTTCAAAAACCTCGAACGCCAGTCGCGCGGCCGCGGCCGCCACAAAATTGTCATCGGCAAGGACACCCGCCTGTCCGGGTACATGCTCGAAAACGCGATTTCCTCCGGCATCCTTTCGATGGGCGTGGACGTCCTGTTCATCGGGCCGCTGCCAACGCCGGGCGTGGCGTACGCGACGCGCAGCCTGCGCGCCGACGCCGGGATCGTCATCACGGCCTCGCATAATCCCTATGCGGACAACGGCATCAAGTTCTTCCGCGCCGATGGCTACAAACTTGATGATAAAATCGAGGACCAGATCGAGGACCTGGTGTTCAGCGGAAAGATTGAGAACATCCGACCGACCGCCGATGCCGTCGGCAAGGCGGTCCGCATTGACGATGCGCTCGGACGTTACATTGAATTTGCCAAGGCTTCGTTTCCACGCGGCTTGACGCTCGAAGGGGTGCGCATTGTTTTGGATTGCGCGCACGGCGCGGCCTACAAGTCCACACCCTGCGTGTTACGCGAACTGGGCGCGGAAGTCATTGTGTACGGCAACCAGCCCGACGGCACGAACATCAACCAGGATTGCGGTTCGATGCATCCGGAAGTCATGTGCCGCAAGGTCGTCGAGCATCAGGCGCAACTCGGCATCGCGCACGATGGGGATGCCGACCGGGTTCTGCTCTGCGACGAACAGGGCAACTTGGTTGACGGCGACGACATCATGGCCATCGCCGCGCTGGACATGATCGCGCGAAAGACCCTTGCCAAGAAAACGCTCGTGGCGACCGTGATGAGCAACGCCGGCCTGGAAGCGGCCATCAAGAAGGCCGGTGGCAGGATGCTCCGCACACCCGTGGGCGACAAAAACGTGATTGATGAGATGCTGCGCGGCGGTTTCAACTTTGGCGGCGAGCAGAGCGGCCATCTGATTTTCCGCGATTTCGGCACAACCGGGGACGGTCTGGTCGCCGCGCTGCAAATGCTCCATATCCTCAAGGCGAAGGACCAGCCGCTTTCAAAACTGGCGAAATGCTGGACGCGTTTTCCGCAGTTGGTCACGAATATCCGGGTGCGCGAGAAAACTCTGTTCGAGCAGCTTGACGGCGTGTTGAAACTGGTCGCCCAGGCCGAAGCGGAACTGGCATCCGCCGGCGGGCGCGTGTTGTTGCGATATTCGGGCACCGAGCCCAAGGCGAGATTGCTGCTCGAGGGCCGTGACGCACAGGTTTTGGAAAAGTGGTCAAAGCAAATCTGCGGCTCCATCAAAAAGCAGATCGGCGCATAGGTCCGGCCGTCAGCGGATGGTCAGAATCTCCGGTCGCAACTGGCCGATGTACAAGCCTGGCAGGGTCTGGTCGAGCGCGCCGGGAGCCGGTTTTTCCGAGCCGACGTGGCCGTCGCAAAAAACCACATTGGCCTGCAGTGAGTGACGGAAATGGCTGCATTCAACATTGTCCAAATTGGTATTGTTTGGAGCCAGCTCCAAATAGTAGGATTCCTCGAACTTCGGACTGCTGGCGGTGGCATTTTGAAAGGTATCTACAATCGCAGCGTCGGAAAACAACGCCGTTTCAGCCGGCCTGGAAACGCGGCTGATGTTGGCCAGGCTGCTGGCCATCGTTGGTGAGACATATCGGTTGTAACCGTAGCTGAAAATGACATTGGTTCCTTTGAGTTGAAAACAAGGCGAATTCCACACCGGCGAAGGGCAAAGGCGGACATCGTTGCCGTGCAGATACGGATATAAGACGCCCGTGGACAAATCAAAAGCGCGTTGGCCTTCCGGCGCTTGTGTGCCCTCAATCCAGCCAAACCACCAGAGTGCGCCGCTCATGCCGTTCATCGTTTTGGGAACAGAGTAAAAATAAAAACAATTTCCCGCGTTGCTGTCCCAATACAATTCCGTCGCGATGCCCAATTGGCGTAAATTGTTTTCGCACACGGCGCGTTGGGCGGACAGCCTGGCTTTACCCAAGGCGGGCAGAAGCATCGCCGCGAGAATGGCAATGATGGCGACGACCACCAGCAGTTCGATCAAGGTGAAACCCGGCGCGCGGCGGACGGCATGTGGCGCGACCGGAACGGACGCTGCGCGTTCAATTCGAAATTGTTCCACGCAAGGCCGGCAGATGCAGGCGCGGTTGCGGAGATTTTCCGGCACGCGCGCGAGCAACGCTTCGGGCATCTCCGCTTTCGCGCACCAGCACACGCCTTTGTGCGTGGCGGGCGAACAGAGCTGGCACTCGTTCGCCACGCCGCACAGCGGGCACAGCGATGGATTGTAAAAACTGGCCGGCTTCATGGTTGGTCGGCGCGGATGCGGTAAAAGGACTTGTCAGCCGGCGGCGCAGCATCCCCGATGACGACGTTGGCGCCATTGCCGGAGACGCCGTTGGTCACGGTCGTCCAGTTCTGCAAATTCGCCGAGCGTTCGAGCGAATACAGCCAGTTGGCGCAGCTCAGGAATTGTGCCTGCCACTGGCCGCCTTGAAAGCCACCGGTCAGATTTTTTATCAGCGCGGTGATGGCCGGATCCGGTTCCGCCGGCGCGTGTTTGTGCGCATTGAAGGGCGCGTCCAAATCCGGCTCGTATTCGCCGGCCGCCACGGAAAAGCCAATCCAGGAGCCGTTCGTCAGTTGCAAGCTGCTCATTCCCGCCGGAGCAAGCGCCCATTCCCCTTGAAATCCTGAAGACGCATAGACGGGATCGGTTGAAGTCCAATAAACATTCGTGCCCCGGTCCGGTGAGTTAAAAAAACCGCCGGCGTCGCCCAATTCAGTCCAGATTTCCCAGTTTGCACCGTTAAAGCCACCCCAGTACAAATCGCCGGGGTTCAATGGAACTGCCGCATCAATGTCAACGGTGACATTAGTCAGGAGGCCATCGGCAAAAAAATTGGTGGTGTTCCCGTCGGTGATGCCCAGGTCGCCGCCCCCGCCGAGATGGAAACCAATGCCGTAAACACTGGTACCGTATTTGGGATAGGTGACTTCGATTGCGTAAAGGCGCGGGTCAGCCGCCACGATGGCATTGAACATCTGGATGCCCGTGGCCGTCCCGTTGAACCGATAACCCCAGACCAGCGATTTGTCCGTGATCGGTGCGGGAACCGTCGTGTAGCCGAACGACTCCGGCGTTGCCCATTCCACAACCAATACCGCGCGATTGGTGCCGGAACCGGCCCAAAACTGGATGTCGTTTAACGCGACGGCCGGGGACTTTGGGGCAACAAACAGGCTGATCATTGCCAGCCACGAACTGAGTTTTTTCATTTGAACTGATCTTTCAATATTGTTCCGCAAAAATCGCGGAACGGGTTTGCGATTGAGAGACCAGTGCAGAGTTTGAAGATGGAAAACAAAAAACCTCCAAACTCCGGCAAAACGGGGAATGAAGGCATTCAGCGAATCCTGTCGAAAACCGTCCGACAGACTGGCCCCATCCTTCTCTTTGACGGAGAAGTGGCCCCGAAAACGTTCGGAGCCCGACGAGCACAACCAAACCGGTATCCTGACTTTGGGCTTATCCTCGCTCCCGCCTTCCCGAATTGCTTCAGTGGCTGATCGTCGCAAGCTCTGGCTTGCAACTGGGAGTTCGCCGCCCGTTACAGTGGCGCAACCGTCCCGGATTCTCACCGGGTTCCCTGACATTTGACTGTGATGATGAATGAGCCAACGCTCATTCGTTTCAAAGAACAGTTTGTTTCTACTCGCTAAACGTAAATCCGCAAGAAGAATTTAAAACAAACCCGTTCAAGGCCCGGTCTTTAAACGGAACTCCGGATGCCGGAAACCCGCTCCGCGCTTGCGCAAACTTGGTCCGGGCACCTATAATGACAACCCATTTTAATTATGAGCCAAACACCCATTCGCGTCGCCGTCACCGGAGCCGCCGGTCAAATCGGTTATTCACTTTTGTTCCGCATTGCCTCTGGTGCGATGTTCGGGCCGAACCAGCCGGTTATTTTGCACCTGATCGAAATCGAGCCCGCGCTGCCCGCGCTGGGCGGGGTCGTGATGGAACTCGACGACTGCGCGTTTCCGCTGCTCAAGGGCATCGTGGCCACGTCAAATCTCGATGAGGGTTTTCGCGGCGTGAACTGGGCGTTGCTCGTCGGCAGCGTGCCGCGCAAGGCCGGCATGGAGCGCAAGGATTTGCTCGGCATCAACGGGAAAATTTTCATCGGCCAGGGCCAGGCCATCCAGCGAAACGCCGCGCGCGATGTGCGTATTCATGTCGTCGGCAATCCCTGCAACACCAATTGCCTCATCGCCATGAACAACGCGCCCGATTTGCCGCGCAACCGGTTCTTTGCCATGACGCGCCTCGACGAAAACCGCGCCAAGGCTCAACTCGCCAAAAAGGCCGGCGTGGACGTGACCGCCGTCAGCAACGTGGCCATCTGGGGCAACCATTCCGCAACGCAATATCCCGATTTCACCAACGCCAGAATCAACGGCAAGCCCGCCACCGCCGCGATTTCGGACGAGGCGTGGCTCAAGGGCGAATTTATCTCGACCGTCCAGCAACGTGGCGCGGCCATCATCAAGGCGCGCGGCTCATCCAGCGCCGCCAGCGCGGCCAATGCGGTCGTGGACAGCGTCCGTTCCATCATCGAGCCGACACCGTCCGGCGACTGGCACAGCGTCTGCCTCTGCTCCGACGGCAGCTACGGCATTGAAAAAGGTTTGATTACTTCATTCCCCGTGCGCAGCGACGGCGAGGACCTGCAGATTGTCCAGGGCGTTTCAATCAACGAATTCAGCCGCGCGAAAATTGACGTGACCATCAATGAATTAAAGGAAGAGCGCGCGCTGGTGGCCGATTTGCTGGTGAAATGAAAAGTCGCCCGAAAGTCGGCTCGACCGGCGAACTGGCGTTCAACATCGAGCCGAAGCACGCCATTGATTTTGCCACCGGCGGCATGCCCGTGGTGCTGTCCACGCCGAATCTCATCGGCCTGCTCGAGCGCACCGCGCGCGAAACGCTGGCCGGCTGCCTCGAAGACGACGAACGATCGGTGGGTGTGGAAATTGAGCTTCGCCACCTCGCCCCCACGCCTGTCGGTCACACGGTCCATTGCACGGCGCGGGTGATTCATACCGAGGACCGCGAAGTGACGTTTCAAATCTCCGCGCGCGACGAGCGTGAAATCATTGCCCGCGGCCTGCACAAGCGTGTTGTTATTCGCATCGAAAGCTTCCGCCGTCGCGTGAAGGGCAAGGCAAGCTAGTTTTGCCACGGAGACGCAGAGTCACGGAGTGAATTTGTCCTTTGCGCCTCTGTGCCTCGGTGGCAATTTCATTTTCTTTTCCTTCTCCCCGATTCAGTTTAGCTTCGCAGACGTATGGCTTTTGAATCCTTCCGCGATTTCGTCAACGCACTCGACCGCGCCGGCGAACTGAAACGCATTTCCCAGCCCGTCGCCACCGAACTTGAGATCACCGAGATCGCCGACCGCGAAATGAAATTGCCCGGCGGCGGCAAGGCGCTGCTGTTCGAGCAGCCCACCGTCAACGGCGTCGTCTCGCCGTTCCCCGTGGCCATCAACACGCTCGGCTCGCACAAACGCATGGCCATGAGCATGGGCGCGGAGTCCGTGGACGAAGTCGCCAACGAACTCGGCGCGCTGATGAAGGCCAAGCCGCCGACGAGTTTCAAGGAAGCCATCAAGCTGCTCGGCCTCGCGCTGGATTTGCGCCACGCGAAACCGAAAACGGTGAGGAGCGGCTCGTGCAAGGATGTGATTCAAAAATTTGATGCGCCGGCTGCGCGCAAAGAGCCGTGGCCTAAAGCGCCGGACATTCTGGGGAGCGCGGGCGTCTCGCCCGCAGTTTCCGGCGTCCTCGCCGGAAACGGTTTGAAGAACAAAAATGTCGCTGGCGAGACGCCAACGACTGCGCCCGAGACGGGCGCGCTCCCCACGCTGCTCAATCTCCCCATCCTGAAATGCTGGCCGCTCGACGGCGGACGTTTCGTCACGCTGCCCTGCGTCGTCACCAAAGATCCAGACACCGGCGAGCGCAACGTCGGCATGTATCGCATTCAGATTTACGACGACAAAACCACCGGCATGCACTGGCAATTGCAGAAAGTCGCCGCGCGCCATGGCCGTCGTTACTACGAACGCGGCGAGCGCATGCCCGTCGCTATTTTCATCGGCGGCGATCCGATGTTTCCCTTCGCCGCGACTGCGCCGTTGCCGGATGGCTTGGATGAATTCCTCCTCGCCGGGTATCTGCGCAAAAAATCCGTCGAGCTCGTAAAGTGCGAGACGAACGACCTCGAAGTTCCCGCCAACGCCGACTTTGTCATCGAAGGTTACATTGATCCAACTGAGCCATTGCGCGAGGAAGGGCCGTTTGGCGATCACACCGGATATTACACGTTGCCCGAGCCGTATCCGGTGTTTCACGTCACGGCCATCACGCATCGCAAGGACGCGGTTTATCCGGCGACGATTGTCGGCATTCCGCCGATGGAAGATTTTTACATCGGCGGCGCGAGCGTGAAATTGTTCCTGCCGATCTTCAAGATGAATTTCCCCGAGATTGTGGACATCGCGTTGCCGGCGGAAGGCGTGTTCCACAACCTCGTGTTCGTCAGCATCAAGAAGACCTACCCGATGCAGGCCTACAAGATCATGCACGGCCTCTGGGGCATGGGGCAGATGATGTTCACGAAATTCATCGTGGTGGTGGACGCC
>Ga0265338_10000628_pt1 | contig 61310 bp, 49 predicted proteins | sample 42126metaG_FD_193579 | JGI IMG/M metagenome (GOLD analysis project Ga0265338, IMG submission 193579) | Rhizosphere microbial communities from Carex aquatilis grown in University of Washington, Seatle, WA, United States - 4-21-26 metaG | ecosystem: Host-associated > Plants > Roots > Rhizosphere... | reverse complement strand
AGACCGCCGCGGGGCTGTTGGGCGCGTTAGCCCAACCGGTGTTCTGGGCTATGAGCCCTCCGCTGTTGTCATAGACTCTGAGGACTGGTTCAGGCAGGGGGTTCGACACCCCAAAGCTGCTGAGCACAGGGCCGTCGCCGCCGACCTCACGGGGGAAGAATCTCCTTGATAGGCCGAGGCAAGCAGAGCATTCATGTACCTTTCCGCCTCACTGCGAGTCGGAAAGTTCTTTTGCACCCTCCTGCCATGGATCATTCCGCTCACCCGGTAGACATGCTGTCCGCTGGGATTCCTGAACTGGACGATCTTCAACGTGACGTTGGTCGAGTTGCCCATGGTTCGGATTTCACGGAATATTTCACAGATTTTGCTAAATCCTGACCAAGGCTGACCAGACCCGAATCATAAGCGGGAACGCTCACAATCACGCAACACGTTGATTATGAGTTAAAAATGAGTTGAATGAAATGAGATCGGGGCGTAGCTTAGCCTGGTAGAGCGCTACGTTCGGGACGTAGAGGTCGTCAGTTCGAATCTGACCGCCCCGACCATTTTGTGAGTCTGTACTGTTCCGACAGGTGGGTTGCTTCCGGCAAAGATTCAGACGCGCCGCCGACACCCTTAGACAAGCGTCTCCGACAGGCACTTAGCAGCGCCTTGGTTCTTGAATGACTGCCGCTGAGCTCTAAGATTTCAGGCACGCATTCGCGTTTACCATGAAATACTACATGAAAGCGACGGACGCCGAGTATACGATCGAGCCATCCAGCAGTGAATCGTGGGAGCTGAAGGAGCGCACCGGAACCGCTTCGTGTTCGGTAGGAACCTTCAAGACGCCCAATGAAGCCGCAGTCGTCCTCGGGGCTCGCAAGGTCAAGACCCCGGAGCGGTACGGACGGCGTCTTTCAAGACGGCTTTGGGTTCTCTCCTCCTGGCAAGTCTGCCAGCAGACCTGACCCTGGAGCCAGTGCCCGAGAATTCGCGGTCACATCCGAGAACGTCGTCATCCTAGCGCGCAACCCGGGCGTGGTTGGCAAACAGCCAGTTTCCACCCGTGCGGCCGAGGATGATTGTTCCCGGTACAAGTGCCCGCAGATGGGACAAGCAGTCCGGGGCGTCGGACAGCAGGTAGACCCGCCCTGATCCCGTCCACAGCCGCTCAAACTCCTCGTCGGAGACGAATCCGGCCCTGGCGTCGCCGTTGCGTGATCCGTACATGAGAATCCCGAACATCCCGCGATAGATGAGGGCGCGCTGGCCGGTATAGAAGCCGATGCCGGCATGGTTCTCATACTTTCCCTCAACCACGATTTGCTCGCCTGGCCGAAGCTCATCCCGCAGCACACCCGCCAGCCGCGAAACGGAACGCTGGGGCTCGAAGAGGAGAAACCCCTTCTCGACCGTCACCAATCCCGCGGCCATCGCGCCAGACAGGCAGATCACCGAGAGCCTCGGCCGGTGACGGAACCAGGCCCAGGCGGAGACGGCAGTTCCTACGACCACAAGGGCGACCGAGGCCTCAAGAAGGGGAACCACGACGGAGAAGCCGGGAACAACGTAGACCTTTGCAGTTGGGGGAACGCCGCCGGATGCAAGGTCCGCGGGGGCGGCAACGCTCGGGAAGAGGTTATAGAAACGCACGTGCTCGAGGCGCGGGAATAGGTAGGCCGCGGGCACCAGGAGGACGGCAAGGACGATCAACGCTATCCATGTCGCCTTGAGCAGGCCGGACTGCCTCCTCTCTCCCGCAGTTTCCGTCTCGCAGTCCCACAACCTGCCCACGATGAGGGCAAGAGCCGGCAGTGCGGGAAGCGCGTAGTATTCGAGCCGGGAAGCGCTGAGGGCGAAGAAGCCGACAACGGATCCCGCCCAGACCAGAACCAAGAGGGACCCGCGCTCGGCACGGTCGCCCGAAAGCGGGCGGGGCCAGGACCGGTGAAGGGCCGCTGGAAGGAATACGCTCCAGGGGCAGAACCAGACCAGCGTCATGGCCAGATAGGTCGCGACAGGGAGGGTCGCATAGTTCACCAGCTGGCGGTGCCCGAAGAATCGCAGGATGTGCTCGTTCACGACATAGAACCACAGGAACCCCGGATTCTGCCGGTCCACAAGGATGTGCCATGGGACGGTGATGAGCAGAAAAAGCGCGCTTCCGCGGACGAGTTCCAGCCTGCGCAGGACACGCCAATCCCGCGTGAGCAGGAGGAAGGCTCCGATGGCAAGCGCCGGAAACACCAGCCCGATTATCCCCTTTGCGAGCACCGCTCCTGCCATCGCAGCGTAGCCGCCGAACACGGCAGTGCGCGGCGGCGCCTCGTCCAGGAGCGCCCGGCAGATTCCCCAGAATGCCGCGGTCAGAAGCGACACGAACAGCATGTCAGGCAGCATCAGCCGGCCGAAGATGAAGTAGCCAAAGCTCGTGGCCAGGACCGCTCCCGCCGCAAGGCCGGCACGCCGGTTCCAGATGTCCCTTCCAATGCCGTAGACAAAGCCCACTCCCGCGACCGCCGCGAGCGCCGTCGAGAGCCGCGCGGAAAACTCCGAGACGCCCAGGGCTTCAAACGCGAGGGCATTGAGCCAATAGAGAAGCGGCGGCTTCTCCACAAACGGAATGAAGTTGAGGTGGGGCGTCACCCAGTTCTTGAGCACCAGCATTTCGCGGGAGATCTCCGCATAGACGCCTTCGTCCATGTCGTACAGACCGACCTGACCGAGCCGGAAGAGGTACAGCGCTGCGGTCCCCGCGAGAAGCAATGCCGGTGCCCAGTGTTTCGTCCAACCAAACCGATGCTGATGATCCGCTGGAGTCATTGAACGATGCATCTCCAAGAATCCTGGAGGAGGCTTCCTGGGAGAATAGCCTCCGGTCTCGTCGGGCCAAGGCACATCTTCAGCCTCGCGGGGCGGCGCGCGGGATTCCCGGCCGAAGTCTCCGGCCGGCCCGGTTACCTCACCTCGTAGACCTCGATCAGAGCCACGCCGGTGTCGCCGCTCGCGCCTGAAATCTGGGCCGTGTAGGGGCCCGGAGGCAGCGTCACCAGGATCGCCGAGTCGTTGCTCAACGAACTGGCCCACGGGAATGCGCCAACTTGGGAGGCGGCATTCACGATCTCCGCTCGCCCACCCCAGCCATTGTTCGTGGCCAGCACGCCGGTCGTCGAATTGAGTTGAAGCTTGGGATCCGGAAGCGTTCCGGGCACCCCGAACTCCGCAAGCGCAGGTCCGGAGGCACGAATGAGGACCGTCTCCGCCGTTGAGCCTCCGATCACAAACCCTGCGATCAAAATGCCGCCCCCGGTGCCCACCTGCACACGAGTCGAGAGGTTGACGAGGCGCGGGGTCGCCAATGTGTACGTTCCCGAAGGCGTGGCGTCGTAGACCTCCGCCAAGGCAACGCCGGTGTCGCCGCTCTTGCCCAAAACCTCAGCCGAATAAGGACCTGCAGCCAGGGATTCGAGGAGCGCCGAATCTAGGCTCGTGTTGCTGCTCCATGCGAAGGCACCCACCGCGGCAGCGGCGTTCGAGATCGTGGTGCTGCCTTTCCAGCCGTAATTGCTGTCCAGGAGTGCCGAGCCCCCGTTGTAGAGCTGCAGCTGCGGGTCGGGAAGCGTGCCGGAGAGGCCAAACGCGGCGAGCGCCGGGCCGGACCCGCGGATGAGGAGCGATTCGTTACCGGAGGTGCCGGCCCCTCCCACCGCGAAACCAGATATCAGGATGTTGCCGCCCGTGCCGACTTGGGCCCGGCAGGATAGGTTGATCAGCCGTCCGGGGTCCGACGTGTTCACCACGCTGAGCGACACGGCATTGCTGGTCAATGAGCCCGACGGGTTGGTTATCTTGCACGTGTAGCTTCCGGCGTTGGCTGCGGTCGCCCCGCTGACCACCAGGGTCGGGTTGGTGGCCGATGTGATGGCCGCCCCGTCGAGGTACCATTGGTACGTCGGCGCCGGCGTTCCCGTCGCGGACGCGCTGAAGACGACCGTGCTGCCGCTCGCGACCGTCTGGGAGGAGGGTTGGCTCGCAAAGGCAGGTGCAAGCGAAGGTTTTGTGAGCGAGATCACGGTTGCGGAATAGGGCGCAAAGGTTGCCGTGAAACTGGCCGCTGCGTTCGAGAGGGATGAGACGGCCACATCGGGCGACGTCGCCGCACCGGGGATAGGCGTCGGCGTCGGTGTCGGCGACGGCGAAACGGACGCGACTTCGAAGTTGTCGAGATAAACCGTTATCGGATTCGAAGCGTTCACATTGATTCCAATCTGGAACCAGCCCGTGGCGATTGAGGATGCGATCCCCGTCCGCTGGGCGGCCGTCAGCGCAAAGGTCACCGAGTTCTCCTGGTTCAACACCAGGCTTACCGGGGTGATCTCCGCATAGGGGATGCTGATCCCGTTGATGTAGATGCTCGCCGCGGCGGTGCCTGCCGAGGCGACAGGATAGATGTCGAACGAAACGGACGAGGCCGTGCTGAGCGCAGTGCCCATCGCGGCTGTTGAATTCTGAATGACCGCGTGATCGCCCAGGCCCGACTGCGTGGTTGTGCAGGCCAGGCTGGAGTTTCCGTTCGTGACTCCCGTGGTGGTGCTGTAACCGATGCTGTAGGCGAAGGGTCCGACCAGTCCGAAGTTGGGAGTGACATCGGGGCCCGACTGGTTGACCCAGCCATCCATCTGATTCTCCCACGACGAGTTTGCGCTTGGAATGGTCGCCGTCTGGGCGACCTCCTCCGAGCACTCATCCTGAGGGATGCCGTACGAGTAGACCTTAGCGTTCGCCTGCGGCGTGTAACCCTTGATCGAGATGTTGGCATTGAACGTCTCGCTAGGGGACTTGTTGATCACGAGGAGGCTCAGTGAGTCGTCCTGCCGGTGGACCGCATAAGCGGAGAGCAGCGTGCTGTTCGATGCCGTCGCCACGACGGCGTCCCCCTGCCTCGCGAAATTCGACAGGAGCTTCATCACGTAATAGGTCGGGTACCGGTCATGGGACGTCGGGTCCAGTTTACCCGCTTCCCCATTCTCCACACCGTAGTCGCCATATAGCCGCCATCCGTAAAGCGAAGGGCTGAGGTTGATGGGAACAGTGCTGCTTCCGCTGGTGTACGTGGTGCCCGGGCCATTGTACATGTCCCACCAGATCAGGGAGTTGAACTCCGTCTGCATGACGCTGGCTATGCTGTCGGCCATGTAGAGCCCGTTCACCACGCTCACTGACTGCTTGCCGGGACCTGCATAGACGGAGTTGTTCTCGGTTACGAGCAGCTGGACCGAGGCGCCGGACGAGCCCAGATAGTCGGTGAGCATCTGCCGCAGGCTGGCCGCGTCGTTGGGCCAAGTGAGGGCCGCCTGAAGGAGAGTCGCGTCGTTCTCGCTTCCCGGGCTCCCGTCGTACCGGTGATAGATGAGATAGTCAGGCAGAACGCCGAGGGCCTTCATCGTGGCCAGCATCACCGGTGTCCACCCGTTGTGCGCTGTGTTCGTTCGCGTGTTGGTCGCCGGGTGGGCCGTGTAGCCGTTTGAGTCGGCGTCCTCCCCGGTGACAGCGACCACCCCAATCTTAATTGTCGGATCCACCGCCTTCATGGCCTGGATATATTGCACGGCTCGCGTTGCATAGGTGTACGGGTCGTAAGGCAGGGCCTGTTTGTCCGTCTCCCAAGTCCCATAGCATTCGTTCCCGATTTCCCAGTACTTGAATCCGTAGCCCTTAGTGACATTCGAATACGTCACCCAGGCCGCGGCCTCCTGGGACGTGCCGCTGCCATAGTTAGCCGTGATCACGACCTGGGTTCCGGCCGCCAGGGCCGAGGCTGAAAATGTATCAAAATCGGTCGATCCCGCGTTCTGCCCCTCGACCTGTGACGTGTTGTTCTGCCAGTTGTAATCGTCGGCCGAGGAGCCGCCCGGATACCTGAGGACCCTCACCTGCATGTCCTTTAGGTCTAGGACCGTCTGCGGGTCCGGGTAGGCGCTGTCCCAAACGGCCGTGTTGAGGCCGAACACCTTCTCGTCGACCAGCCGGACCGTCGTGGTCGTGTCCACCGTCACATTAGCGGTTTGGGCATGTGCCGCCGGGGTCATCGCAACGGCGAGAAGTGATGAGCAAACCAGGGTTTTCAGAAGGGGGTGCTGCACGGCGTGGGGCTTGACTATCGGTTGAACCAATCGACCTGGATGAATTCTTGGGGTTCCGCACTATCTCGGTCAACAGTCTACGCAACCGATTCTCCGGTCAATGGGGGCCGGTGGAATATTTCGTCCTCAAGAACCTCATGGTAGTGTGAGAATCTTGCTGGCCACCGGTCTTGCGATCGCCGCGGTTTCAAACGCCGCCGAGCCTCTGCGATTCGCGAGCGGCTCCGCGCGGGTCACCCTGATCGAGCTCTACACGAGCGAGGGGTGCAGCAGCTGCCCGCCCGCCGACAGCTGGCTTGGATCGCTTCGCGACAAAACCGGCCTCTGGACGGAGTTCGTGCCTGTCGAGTTTCATGTGGATTATTGGAACGGGCTGGGTTGGAGGGACCGGCTCTCGTCCCACGACTTCACCGCGCGGCAGTATGCCTATGCCTCGGCATGGGGCCGCCAAAGCGTCTATACGCCGTGCTTTGTTCGGAACGGCGCCGAGTGGAGGCCCATTTGGGGGGCATCCGACGCCTCCAATGGACGCGTGGGATCGCTTTCGATCGAAGTCGGCGCAGGCGATGTCTGCCGTGTCGCGTTTGTTCCGGGTCCCGCAAAGCGCGCCGCGGCAGGTTCCTACGATATCCACGTGGCGCTCCTTGGCGGGGGCGTGTCGTCAAGGGTGACTGCCGGCGAGAACAGAGGGGCGACACTTGGGCACGAGTTCGTCGTACTCGAAATGGTGAACGACACGTTGGCTCCGGACGAAGCGACGCGCACCCACCGGGCAACCGTTAAACTGCCACGCTCCAGTTTTCCAGGCCTCAAGCGGCGCGCGTTGGCGGCCTGGGTTACCTTGAGCGACGCGATGACGCCCCTCCAGGCAACGGGCGGCTGGCTTCCGTAGAATCCACTCACAAACCCAGAAACCGATGTGTCATTAAGGACGCAGGCACTAGCGGCTCTGGGTGTGTTCTGAGCGCTCGCGTGGGCCTCCAAACGACCCCGGCATCCAGGGGCCTGCTCGGGCGCCCAACCTTCAGCGGATGCCGGTGGGCGCAGCATTTCGGCGGAATGTTGACAAGATTCGGACATGCAGGACCCTGATTTCCGAGGCGGCGCCGCGAGCGCCCCTTTCCCCAATCGAATCCCCTCCCCATGAAGAAACCAACCCTCGTTGGATGGCTAATTGTCGCATGCGCCCCCACGCTTTTGATCGCCCAGGATAGGCCGTTGCTCATGCAGGGCGCCACCCTGAACGCCAGGCAGGCGGCCTTTTCCTTTGGGGATGACATATGGATCGTTGGCCGCGAGGGCGGCGAAGCCACCCGGCTCATCGCAAGCGGCGGGATCAACACGGGCCCCGTCTTCTCGCCGGACGGGAGCATGATCGCCTACACCGGGAACCTGAACGGCAACACCGACGTGTTCGTGGTGTCGTCAGCGGGCGGAGAGCCCCGCCGGCTGACTTACGACCCTGCGCCGGACGTCGCGCTGGGATGGACCCCCGATGGCAAGAACATCCTGTACCGTTCCGACGGCCAGAGCTTCTCGCAGCGCTACGAGCGGCTTTTCACGGTGCCGGTGAACGGCGGGCTGCCGACGCCCCTGCCCTTGCCGATGGGGGTGCAGGGCTCGTATTCCCCGGACGGCAGCCACCTGGCCTATGTCCCGCTCTGGAACCGCCGCAACGGGGCGGTCGACGCCTATATTGCGATCAAGCGCTACCGCGGGGGGATGGCCGCTCCGATATGGATAGCCGACCTGTCCGATTCGAGCGTCGTGCCCGTCCCGCGCGAGGGCTCCAACGACACGGACCCGATGTGGGTGGGCGGCAAGGTCTATTTCCTCTCCGACCGAAACGGCCCGGTGACGCTCTTCAGCTACGATCCGAAGGCAGGCTCGGTGACGGAGGCTATCCATAACGACGGATCCGACTTCAAGTCGGCCTCGGCCGGCCCAGGGGCCATCATCTACACCCAGCTTGGATCCCTCCACCTCTACGACCTGGATTCGGGGAAAGCCCGGCAGGTTCACGTCACCGTTTCCGGCGACATGCCCGAGCTTCGACCGCGCTTTGAGAAGATCCTTCCGAAGGATCTCGTCACCTGCGGGATCTCGCCCACGGGCGCACGCGCCGTCGTCGAGGCCCACGGCGAGATCTTCACGATCCCGTCAGAGAAAGGGGACATTCGCAATATCACCCACAGCCCGGCGGTCGCCGACAGGGACCCCTCGTGGTCGCCCGACGGCAAGTCGATAGCCTATTTCTCGGACGAGTCGGGTGAATACGCGCTCCACATAAGCGACCAGACCGGCGTCGGAACGGTCCGCGCCATCGACCTGGGGATCCCGCCGTCGTTCTTCTACCGGCCCACCTGGTCGCCGGACTCCAAGAAGATCGCCTATTATGACAAGCGGGGGAGCCTATGGTATCTCGAGCTGGACCACCCCGCACCCGTGAAGGTGGACACGGACCGATTCGGCAGCGAGGTGTTTGAATTGGGCTGGTCGTCCGACAGCCGGTGGCTGGCCTACACGAAACAGCTCGAGAACCACCTCCACGCCATCTTTGTCTACTCTTCGGTGACGGCGCAGGCGACACAGCTTACCGACGGGATGAGCGACGCGACGTTGCCGGTCTTCGACAAGAACGGGAAGCAGCTCTACTTCGCAGCCAGCACTGATTCCGGCCCCACCACTCAGGGCCTCGATATGGCGAGCGACGGGCGGAGCATCACCCGCAACGCCTATGTCGTCGTTCTTAGAAAGGACCTGCCGTCACCGCTCGCGCCTGAAAGCGACGAGGAGAAGGGTGACAAGGCGGACAAGGCCGACGCGCCCAAGGATTCGAAACCCTCCGGAGACCAGGCCGATAGTCCCGACGAGAAGGAGGACAAGGTCGAAAAGCCGGCAGCGGCAGACGGAGCCGAAAAGGCCGATGCAGCGGACAAGGGCAAGGAGGACGGCGCGGCCTCCAAGGCGAAGAAGAAGGAGCCGGCAAAGGTTGAGATCGACTTTGAAAACATCAGCCAGCGAATTCTCGCCATCCCGATCCCGGCGGTGGATATCCTCCACCTTGCTGCGGGCAAGGAGGGTATCCTGCACGTGGTCTACACCGACAAGGCGCCCCAGGGCCGGGGGGAGACTGTCGCGGTGACCGTTGAGCGTTTCGTATTCAAGACCCGCAAGACCGAGAAGCTTCTGGACGGCGTGTCGCGCTTCGCCCTTTCAGCCAACGGCGAGAAGATGCTCTACGAGAAGGACAAGAAGCTGTTCATCGTGCCCGCGGAAAAGGAGCCCAAGCCGGGCGACGGCGCGCTCAAGATCGAGGCAATGGAGGCCTACGTCGAGCCCCGCGCGGAGTGGCGGCAGATCTACCACGAGATATGGCGGATCGAGCGGGACTTCTTCTACGACCCGCATTACCACGGCGTCGACATCGCCGCGGCGGAAAAGGCCTACGAACCGTTCCTGGACGGCGTCGCCAGCCGGTCGGACCTGAACTACCTCTTTGGGGACATGCTGGGCGACTTCAACGTGCTGCACATGTTCGTGGGGGGAGGCACCCACCTCCACGAGGAGACCATCCACGTTGGCCTGCTCGGAGCGGATTACGCGGTCGACCATGATCGCTACCGGTTCGCGCGCGTCTACGACGGCGAGAATTGGAACCCGGACCTCCACGCCCCGCTCACTCAGCCCGGAGTGAACGTTAAGGCCGGCGAGTACCTGCTTGCGGTCAATGGACGCCCGCTGCACGCATCGGACGACCTCTACAGCTTCTTCCAGGAGACCGCGGGCAAGCAGACGGTTCTCAAGGTCGGCCCGAATCCGGATGAGACTGCGTCAAGGGACGTGACCGTTGTACCCCTCGAAAGCGAGTTGGGCATCCGGCACCTTGCCTGGATCGAGGGAAACCGCCGCAAGGTCGATCAGCTGAGCGGGGGCCGGCTGGGCTATGTGTACCTGCCGGACACCGGTTGGGGCGGATTCTCGAGTTTCAACCGCTACTTCTTTGCGCAGGTCGGCAAGGAAGGCCTCGTGGTTGACGAGCGGTTCAACTCGGGAGGACAGCTGGCCGACTACATCATCGACTATCTGAGGCGACCGATCATGAACCGCATCACTCCCCGCGAGGGTGAGGACGTATCGAGCCCTGGCGAGGCGATCTTTGGGCCGAAGGCCATGATCATAAACGAGTTCGCCGGCTCGGGTGGCGATGCGATGCCTTGGTATTTCCGAAAGGCGAAGATCGGACCGTTGATCGGGATGCGCACGTGGGGCGGCCTTGTCGGCATCGGCGGCTATCCGGTCCTGATTGACGGTGGAACGGTGACCGCCCCCCGATTTGCCATCTACGGCCTCGAGGGCCAGTGGGAGGTGGAGAATCACGGCATCGCCCCGGACATAGAGGTCCCGCTCGACCCGAAACTCGTCCGGCAGGGGCATGATCCCCAACTGGAGAAGGCCGTGGAAGTCGTCCTGCAGACGCTCAAGGAGCACCCGCAGCCGACCTACGTGAAACCGCCCTACCCCGATTATCATCCCAAGCTGCCCTCGGTTCCCTAACGCCAGCGCAGGCCCGGAAGGACCCCATTGAAGAGCCAGGCGCAATCTCCCGGACCATGCTCAGGCCGCCGGTCAGGCCTGCCTCCGGGAGCGGGTTTCCGCGTCGGAGTGCTCGCATTCCTTTCTGCCGGCGCCGGTCTTCTCTATTCCCAGACGCCCGCACCAGACCTGAAGCAGCGGCCTAACTCGCCCGTCCTGGCACAACGCGTGCCCCGAGATCCAAGACTGCCGACAATCTGGGTGGCCGGCGACTCGACGGCCGCCGTCGGGACCGGTGAAACCCAGCAGGGATGGGTTGTTCCCTTCGCCGACTACTTTGATCCGGCGAAAATAAACGTGGTCAACCGCGCCCGCGGGGGCCGCAGCAGCAGGACATTCATCACCGAGGGCCTGTGGGACAACCTGATTGCCGGGGTCAAGCCCGGCGATATCGTGCTGATCCAATTCGGTCACAACGACGCCGGTGCGCTCAACGACGAGCCGCCTCCCCCTCTGCGCGCACGCGGAACCCTTCCCGGGCTCGGCAGCGAAACCAAGGACATCGACAACGTGCTGACGAAGAGGCACGAGGTCGTGCACACGTACGGGTGGTACATGAGCAGGATGATTGCCGATGCTAAGGCTAAGGGCGCGAGGCCGATCGTCCTGTCGCTCACGGTGCGCGACATCTGGCAGGACGGGCGGGTCGAACGCGGACCGGGCCGGTACGGCGAGTGGTCCGCTGCATTGGCAGGAGAGGCTGCGGTCCCGTTCATCGACGTCACCAACACCGTGGCCGACAAGTTCGAAAGAATGGGCCGGGACCGGGTGCATGCCTTCTATCCGAAGGACCACACCCATTTCAATGCCGCCGGTGCGGACATCCACGCGGCCGCGGTCGTGTCCGGGCTCGCGGAACAACGGGTGAGCCCCGTGACAGGCTCGCTTTCCGCAAAGGGTGTGGCGGTCGCCGCAGACGCGACCCCGTAATTCGGGATTCGCCTGACGACCAGACTTCCGTTGTTGAGAGGCTTGGCGCATGCAAAGCAAGTAGCCGATCTGTTCGTACGGATTGCCTGGTCGCGTTGCCAACCTGTCTAGTGCAGGAAGCACGCGGTCATAACCTAACCCGCTGATAAGGAATGGTGCCAGGGGCGGGGATCGAACCCGCGGCCAAAGGCTTATGAGTCCTCTGCTCTACCACTGAGCTACCCTGGCTCATCCTGAGTAGTCTAGAATGCTCGGCGGCTTGCGCGACCGGCAAGCAAAATTCGGCGGTCGATCTCCATTAAGCTCGCACCGGCTGCAGACGCCGCTTGCGGGGCAGAAAGCGAATATCAACACGGCGCTCCACGGCAGCTGCGATGCGGTTTAGCATGGCGAGCGAATGCCCTTCATAGTCGGCGTCCTCGAGCCGGGAAATCACGGATTGGGTGGTGCCCACGCGGCGGGCAAGCTCAACTTGGGAAAGGCCGGAGCTCTGTCGAAGTTGAAAAATCTTGTGGGCGACTTCTCGATTGGCCACTTCCTCCTCAAAACTTTGCTGCCGTCGCGGATCGTTGCCGGCGATGTGGGCCAGAATTTTCAAAGCATCGGTGGTGGTCTTCTTAGGCATCGGAAATCTCTCCTTTGAATGTGTGAACTGTCGGATTGGCAGTGAAGCCGGCTTTGCGGGTTATTGCGCGTTTGATATCGGTAGCGGGCAAAGTGGCTTCCTTGGACAAGCCGTGGGCAATAACTGAAACCGTCTGCCCATGAAAAAAGTAGAGTAGGCGGTAATTGACTGAGCCCATACGCACACGCAGCTCATAGATGCCATCACGCAGATAATCAGCTTCAGGTCGGCGCAGTTCGTGACCAAGAAGCGCCAGGCGGGCAATGGCAGCCCTGCATTTGTCGTAAGCTTTGGAATTCGTCGCATTTAGTTCTCTGAGCCACTCAACGACTGGCGCGTCGCTGTCCTGCTCTTGGTAAAAGACAACGTGGATCGAAGGCATCGGAGTCAAGCCAGTTATCGCATTTTTGCGATAGACCGTCAAGACAACAAGCAATTCAGATTCATCGGTTTTGTTGTCACCCGACTTGTCACCCGATTCGAAAAAATGGGATCCCTCAGGATGACTCGGGATGAAAAGAATTCTCCGTAAGGGAATGACTATCCAACGGGAGATGACTCTAGATGATTCAGGTCGATTGCAGCATATTGGGCCATAACGAATTATGAGTCCTCTGCTTTACCACTGAGCTACCCTGGCATATCCTGAATGGTCTAGAATGCTCAGTCGCTAACTCGACCGGCAAGCAAAGTTCCGGTCGGATTTCGACAGAGACGTGGCCCCGACCAAACACTTGCCCCAGGCAGCTACTTTGTCCTTGCGCAAACGATACAGTCGCGCGGCTCCGGTCCGATCGTCGGACAGACGTGCCAGCGCCTCAGAATCCCTTCTCGGGTCATTCCGGCCTTTTCCATCACGCGGGCGGAACTCGGATTCTCGACGTCACAAAGGGCGTAGGCACGATAGATCTCTGGTTGTGAGAGAGCCCAATTGACCAAGTATTCCAGCGGCTCGGCCATAAGGCCGCGGCCCCAAAATGGCTTTGCCAAAACATAGCCGAAGTTGACCTTCGAACCCTCTGGGCGCATCCCAATCGTACCGATCGGCAAATCGGTCTCCCTCAAGCACAGCTCGTAGCGAAAGGCCACCCCCTTTTCCCATGCGGCGATCTGAGTGCTCAGGAATTCCACAAGTGGTTCAACGCTAGCATGCGGCTTCCAAGATAGAAAGCGCGTCACCTCCGGGTCCGCTGCGTAGGAAGCGAGGATAGCCACGGCGTCGTCGAGCTTTGTGCGGCGGCACAACAGGCGATGGGTTGTAAATACTTCTGGCGGCCGTTCCACGATTTGGTTCACGGGCTGGCTTTCCTACCAGATGATGGAGTTGCGGAGTCCCTTATGGCAACGGCTCAATTCTGCCGGGCAGCTTGAAATGTACTGTCTGGTCCCAAGCTGTCAAAAGCTCAAGTCGGTGCCGCCGAAAGCCAATTCTATAATGTGGCAATTGAACGCTTACGGCTCGGCGTTCAAAACAGTCCAGCGAAACGGAGCGGGTCAGAATGGAAACCCGCCTCCGTGCGCCTCGGCGCTCAGTTAGCAAGCTGGCTCAGCTTCAATGAAGCAACACCCTCCACCGGCGTGCCCTGCGCGAGCGCTGGCTTGAAACGAATGTCTTTCACCACCGACTGGAGATAGGAATCCTCAATCTTCTTCTCGCACGCGCTGTCGGCGAAGACCGTGTCGGCAAGGCCGTCCTTCGAAACTCGGACATAGACGATTTCGGGGTACTTCCCCTGCTCAAAGTGGCTGGCGAGGTCGGCGGGCATATTGCCCATCACGGGCACCGCGTGCATCGTCTCACCCTTGTGGGACTCGAGGTAGACCGTCTTCACGTATTCAAAGGCCTGGTCGAACGTCATCACCTCGCGCTTCTCCGCGATGTTCGTCGCAATCTCAGTGCCGCCGTCGTAGAGGTGCAACTGAAACTCAACCAGCTCGTAATTGATAGGGAAACCCTCCTCGGAGAATTTCACCTGGGCCGGGGTTGCGCCAATGGGATCGAGCGCCTTCGCAAACACGAGGCTTTGGACCGTGCCCGGCTCGCTGCCCGGGGGATGAAAACGCGCCATCGTCACGATGTAGGGATCCTGAAGCGGCTTCGCGGACGAGATCTCGAATTCGACGCTCAGGGCGTCGTATCCCGAATTCTCCGGCTGCCTTGCCATGAGCTCGGTGCTTGCATTCGCACCGGACGAAGCGCTCGCAGCAGCGGCTGCGCCGGAACTCTCCCCGTGGGCGGCCGCGGTGCCGCCCGACGGGGTGCTGCCACTCGTCCCTCCGGTGTTAATGAAGGAGGGGTCGATGGCGCTCGCTTGGTTGGAGGCCGCCTGATAGCTCGCGTTGACGGTCGCCGCTTTGCCGAGGCCTTGCGTCAGCCTGACGGCGGGATCGTTGGCAAAGGTGTAGGCGCCCTCCTTCTTGAATCCCGCAATTGTCGCGGAAACTTCCGACAGCTTCAGGCTCGGCACTATCTTGAGGTTGATCGGCGCTTGCTTCGCAGAGATCACCTTCTTCTGACCATTGATGTCAACCACCCATGCCGATCCATCGACGTCGCGGACTGGGTAGATGCTCTTGTCGAGATTGACCGATATGTTGGCCCCAAGATAGAGCGTATAGGTCTTCGGCGTGGTCTGCGCGCCGGCAGTCGCCGGTAGCATCGCAGCACAAATGAGGGCGGCGCAAAGCATGTGACGCGCCGTGGGGGTTTTTAGTTTGTTTTGCATGTTTCTGGAGTCCTTGCCGCCGCTGGCGGAGTTCCCGGCCATAGTATACAGTTGAACGGGGTTAATTTGAAATGGTTACGGTAGAAATTGCCAGATGGGTGATGTGCGGCAGATGCGCGTCGTGAGCCGGCCCTGGGGAACGTCCCTCATCAGGGCCTACAGGCTAGATTCTCAGTCGGCTGAGGTTCACCGAGGCTGTTCCCTGCACCGGCTTGCCCTGCGCCAGCGCAGGCTTGAATAGGATGCACTGCACAACCGAATCGAGATACGCGTCATCAATCGCCTTTGAGCACGCCTCATCAGAAAAGATCGCATCGGCCATGCCCTCCTTCGTAACCCGCACGTAGATCGTCTCGGTGTACTTTCCGGCCGCCATCCGCTCCTGAAGGTCCGCCGGAAGCTTCTTAACTATCGCGGGCACCGCCGGAAGCGTTTCGGTCTTATGGGCCCCGAGATACGCCGTCTTCACAAAATCAAAGGCCTGGTCGCTCGTGAGCGCCTCCCGCTTCGTCGATATGTTGGTCGCGATCTCGTCGCCGTGGTTGTACAGGTGGATCTCGAAGCCCCTCAGCTCATAGCCATGCGGAAAACCTGCCTGCTCGAACTTGACCTTGGATGCATGGGCCTCAATCGGCTCAAGCGCCTTGGCATAGACGAGGTCGCGGACCGCGCCGTCCGGCGACCCCCTTTCGTGAAACCGCGTCATCACGACGATGTAGGGATCGTTCAGGCGCCTTTCCGACGATATCTCAAATGAGACGTCGAACGCGTCAAAGTCACCCGATTCGGAATTCGCGTCCTTGAGGTAGATGTCCGCGCTGCTGCTCGTCGCATCCAGGTTTGCCTGCGCCGAGGCAAGGACCTGCGCCGTCCCGTCCGCTCCTGCCGTCACATGCCCTTGGTTCGAAGAGGTGGGGCTGGCGCCCATCTGCCCCGCGGCCATCGCGGTGTTGGACAACGCCGTTGCCTGGTTCACCACCTGGTGCTGGCTCACGTCCACGGTCGCCGACTGGCTCATCCCTTGTGTCATCCTCACGCTCGGGTCGTTCGCAAAGGTAAAGGCGCGTTCGGCCTTGAGCTTCGATATGGAGGCGGAGGTCTCCGTGAGCTTCTGGACCGGGATAATCTTCATGTTGATCGGGCCCTTGTCGCCGGAGACAAGGATCTCCTGGCCGTTCGAAGCCACCACCCACGAACCGCCGTTTACGTCGCGCACAGGATGGAGCTCGGCGCCCTGGCCCACCGATATGTTCGCGCCTGTGAAGAGCGTGTACGGCTTCGAGGCGTCCTGTGGGTCGGCGGCCGCCGACACCGCGAAGCCGCCCATAAACATGGCGGGAAGCAGGAGCCGCACGGCGATTGACTTCATACAGGAGTTGGTCCGAGGGCGTGTTTTCATGCGTGGTTTACCAACGTGGTCGACGACCGGATATACTATTGGTATAACACCAGTCAGCAACGGTTCCCTTCATTTCGTTGCCACTATTCCCCGGATCGCCAAGGACTAGCATCTCGCGACGGGCCCTGACCTGCGTCGATTTGGGCCAATAGGCCCTTAGCGGATGCAGCGGAAAACGTCTCGCGCTTATGGGCGCAAAAAGAACCCGTTCTAACCCGGTCAAACGCCGCGCCTTCTGCCGGCGCCGAGGGTCCCGGCGCGGACATCATTCGCCACATCGCGCCTCGGCTCTGCGCCTGGGCGCCGGGAGAAGCCCTATTTCTTGGCGTTGGCCTCCGGATATGGGTACGCCGGGAGCACATTCGCCTGCGGCGTGACCTGTTCGATGTTGGGAGTGACATCCGCGTCGGCGCGGCCGATGGCCCAGTTGATCCCCCCAAGAAGCACCGACTGGAACATCGCGCTTGTCCAGACGTCGTCGCGGTGGCCCATGTTCGTGTAGAAGACGCGGCCCTTGCCGTACATCCTCGCCCAGGTTGAGGGATAGCTGGGGCGCGCGTACATGGGGCCGGTCATGCCGGAGGTTTCCTGGACCAGCACGACGTGCATGTCCTTGGCAAAGTCTTTCAACGTGTACCATTCCTCAATCAGGTCGTTGCCGGCGGGAACGGCGGCGGCGCCCGGAAACCTGCTGTCGGCAACAGAAAGATGCGACGGCTGCTGGCTGCCGTGGATGATGAACTCCGCGCCGATCATCTTGATGTAGGGGTCGGCATTGTCGCCGTCCCCAAGGAATCGCGCACCCGCGATCTCCTTGCCGCCGGGCGAGTGAAAGGTGTCCGTGGCGCTGTGGGTGCCGATGAATCCCTTGCCGTCGGCGATGGCCTGCAGGAACGCCTGCTTGCCCTGCGGGCTCATGGCGGGGTTTCCGTCCGTGCCCACCTCCGTCAGGTCACCCGTGGTGTAAAAGAAGAATGCGTCAAACTGGGCGAGGTACGCCGGAGCAAACAGGCTGCCGTCCTTCGAGAACACAAAGTCGATGTTGTTCTTCGCCCCCAGGTCCCTGAGCACTTGGAACGCAAGGCCGGGCACCGCGCTTCCTGGGAACGCCTTGAACGGCTTGGTCGGATCCTTGATGACGGAGTGCTCGTAGCCCGAGGACTTGGTGAAGACGAGGATGCGTTTCGTGGGAAGCGACGCGGGGTCGCCGCCGGCATCGGTCGCGGCAAGGAGCGATCCGGTGACCATCATGGCGAGGGTTAGGCAGGCAAGCTGGGGTTTCATGGGTGGCATGAAACCTTGCCCTTGAGGGGAAAAGGTCAACAGCGCCCGGAGGATTGGGCCGGACGCAGAAGGCGCGCTTAAGGGGCCTTTAGTTTGCTATCTCAGGGAGCGACCAGAGAAGGTCGACCTGGAGCGTCCCGGCAAACTGAGGGTCATCGAGGTCCGTGTAGCGCGCACCCGAGTACCTGGGCGCGGTCGCGAGGTTGTTCGGATTGTAGTTGGCGCGGATGTGGCAGCTCATGCAGTTGCAGGCCACCCCGACGCTGTTCGCCGCGGGCTGGCCATTCGGGTCGTTTCCTGGTGTCGAGTCCGGCAGGTTGGCCGGTCCGAACCGCGCCTCCAGGTATGGGTTGTAGGCATAGAGGGCCGAGCCGGCATTCTGCCCGCCGACATTGGGCTGGGTGGGGCTCGTCATGTCATAGGCGAGCGACATTGCATAGTTGCGGGCGGCGCCCTTGAGCTGGTCGGGCCGCAGGCCCGCGATTGCCGGGGAACTTGGGAGCTGCGGGTTGTCCGGAGTCGGGCTCCACCAGAAGGTCTGCCAGGTCCACCGGGCGATCTCGCGGCCTGCTACATGCATCGCGACCAGAACGGCGTAGTCCCCGGCCTTCACGTTTGAACCTGGTTGCATCAGGTTGAACTGGGCCGCCTCGTACGCGGAAATGCGGTGGTTGATCATGCTCGACACAGGGTAGGTCGTTTGGTCCGTGCGGGAGCCCCCGTCCGTCGATGCCTCCATGTCGACCTGGCCGCTCCCGCTTCCGCCGCCCTGCACGTCGATCCAGACGACTCCGGGCCACATGTACGGGGCCCAGGCCTGCGGGGTGGAGGGGGGGCCGGTCCAGACATTCAGGCGGTAGTAGCGGCCGTCCACAAGGGAGCCGGTTGTGATGATCTGAAACGCCGATTTGAGGGTCAGCGCGGTGGACGGGAAGACGGGGATCTGCTGGGCGCCCCCCATGATGAGCTGGTTGAGGGCCGCGGTGCTCAGAAGATTCTGCTTTATGACATGGTCGGCCGCGGTCGGGTCGAACTTGACGTAGCCAAACACCGTCTCCGATCCCGCTGCCTGCGCCATCAGCCCACGGTCGCGGGGCTCAAGCCCGTGCTCGAACTGGACGAAGTTTCGGAGCGGGGAGCGCAGGCGTGGCATTGCTCTGAGAGAGGCCGCGCCGGCCGCCTTCGGCTGCGCATCGACCTCCTGGGGCGTGAACCACGTCTCGAAGACACGCAGCCTCTCCCCATTGTCGACCTCGGCCGTTTGCAAGGTCAGGGCCGTCCAGAGCCCCCAGCCATGGAGGTTGATGTTCTTGAACGCAGCAGCCGCCGAATCAGGCGAGCCGGCACCCAGCTCGCGCACCCACGTGACCACGGTGGCCTCGCTCTCGGGAAAGTGAAACCCCGGGACCTGGGGGTCCGGCAGCGGGACCGCCGTGATCGCTCCGGCTCCCGCCGGCAGCGCCCACAGCAGCCCCACCATCCAGGACAGCGGTCTCCTATGGAACCTCATAGACCTCGATCAGGGCGACGCCCGTGTCGCCGCTGGCACCGGCGATCTGCGCCGTGTAGGCTCCGGGCGGAAGCGTGACAAGGATTGCCGAGTCATTGCTTGTCGCGCTCGACCACCCGAACGCGCCCACCGCCGCGGCGGTGTTCGAGATCTCGGCGCTTCCTCCCCAGCCGTTGTTGCCGTCCAGGAGCGTTGTGCCGGAATAGAGACTGAGCTTCGGGTCGGGAAGCGTTCCGGGCACCCCGAATGCGGCAAGGGCCGGGCCTGACGCCCGGATCAGCATCGTCCTCGCCGACGATCCTCCGATGACAAAGCCCGCGATCAGGATGCCGCTCCCCGACCCCACCTGCACGCGCGTCGATATGTTCACAAGACGCGGCGACGTTGGCGTGTAGGTTCCCGCGGGTGTCGCGTCGTAGACCTCGACCAGCGCGACACCGGTGTCGCCGCTCTGCCCCTGGATCTGGGCCGTGTAGGGTCCGGTCTGAAGGTTCTCGACAAGCGCCGAGTCGTGGCTCGTCGTGCTGCTCCAGCCGAAGGCCCCCACGGCCGCCGCGGCGCTCGAGATGGCCGCGCTTCCGCCCCAACCGTTGTTGGTGCCGAGCACGGTGGTCCCCGAGTAGAGCTGCAGCCCGGGGTCCGGCAGCGTTCCCGAGACACCGAACGAGGCGAGAGCCGGACCCGACCCGCGGATCAGGAGGGGTTCCGAGCCCGTGGTGCCCTGGCCGCCGACAACGAACCCGGCGATGAGGATGTTGCCCCCCGTCCCGACCTGGGCCCGGCAGGAAATGTTGATGAGCCGCCCGAGGTCGGTCGTGTTCGTGAGCGAAACCGTCGCCGCGTTGCTGGTAGCAGTCCCTCCAGCGTTTGTGGCGACACAGGTGTAGCTTCCCATCGCGGTGGCGGCGCTGGGGAGCACGAGAATCGGGCTCGTTGCACCCGACACGGCCGTCGAGCCGTTCCACATCCACTGGTAGGTCGGCGAATTGCTCGCCTGCGCGGTCAGGGCCACCGTGCCTCCCGTCACCGTCACCGAGATCGGCTGGACTGTGAACACCGGGGCGGGTGTGCTGCCGCCGGCGGGCGACACCACAACCGTGAAGGGGAAGACGGCCGAGATGCCGGTGCCGACAAAGGTGCCCCCGCTCCCGCCCTTCTCCCCGCCCAGGGCGAAGCCCTGGAGGTTGAAGGTGTATGTCCCCGCGGTTGTGGGGGTTCCTTTGAGTTCCGGCGTTGTCGTCGAATTGCCCGAGGTGCCCGGCGTCCACGGGTCGCCGGCGGTGCCGGACGTCGTCGCATCGAGGTTGCCGGGACCCGTGAGGGTGCCCCCGTTCGGCTCCACGGTCGTCAGGACGAACCCCGGCGGGATCTGTCCCGTCACCGTCCACGATCCGATGTTCATCGTGTTGGTGATCGTGAAGCCAACCGGCGTGATAGCCACGCCGACGGTGGCGTCGAATTGGGGAAGCGACCCGCTCGGGTTCGGGGTCAGCGTGGTGGCGAGCACCGTGGCGCCCGCCACCGAGTCGATGGCGCCCAGGGAGGCGGCCACCGCGGCAGCGGACTTCAGGAGCGTGCCGATCGGCGACGAGGCTACGAGTTCATCCGCGACGGCGGCGACGCGAAGGACCGGTGTGCGTTGCAGCACGGCTACGAGCGTGGCCGTGGATAGGTTTATCCAACCATAACGGCGTTGGAGGTATGCGGCGAGTTTCATGGTATTCTATCTTGGTTTTGTTCCTGTGGATCAATTGCTGGAGATGGGCGGGATTCGTGGTCTGGGAGTTCAGTTGCAGCCGCAGCCGCTTCCCCCGACGCCGCGGCCCCCGGAGGCCGCCTCGCGCGAGAAGTAGACGTGCTCGGTCATCGCCGTGCCCTCGGGGTCGCGGTCTGGATTCATCGCGGCGTCCGCAAGGGCGGCGCGCTCCCACGGGTGGACGCGCACGGCGGACGCGGTCGAGCACCCTCCCAGCAGGACGCCCGCGGCCCCGAGGGCCGCCAGCAGCGAGAGCTTGCGGCGCAGGCTTCTCATGGCGCAGCGGACTTCTCGTCCAGAAGCGATTCGATCTCGGAGCGGAGCTCGCGCTCGGTCTGCTCTCCGTGAAAACCCGGATGCATGAAGCGCACCTTTCCGCTTCGGTCGACCAGGTAGCTTGTCGGCATGGTCGGAACCCTCACCACGCCGACAAGCTTGTGCCCGGGGTCATGCACAGTGGCGAACGACGGCTTGAGTCTCGCCACGAAGGCCGCGAATGCGGACGCGTCGTCGTCAACGCTGACGGCGACAACCACTAGGCCGCGGTCGGCGTACGCCGACTGCAGGCGGGAATACGCGGGGAATGAGGCCTTGCAGGGCGCGCACCAGGACGCCCAGAAGTCTACCAAGACGACCTTGCCGGCCGTGCCGGGCAGCGGACCGCCGACCAGGCCGGCCTCCCCGAGCGAGGGGAACGCCTTGCCGGGCGCCACCTGCGCCGGCATGCCGGTCGACAGAGCCGCAACGGCCGCGGCCGCCGCGATTGCCATCCCCAGCCCGCAGGATCGTGTCAGTGATGATGCTACCATAGAAACTTCACCCCGACGGTGGAAATGCCCGCCCTTGGGTATGCGCTTGCCGGTGTCACACCGTCCCGGCCCTTGAGGACGTACTCCTCGTAGGCGGCGTCGAACTGGACCCACTCCCCCGCCTTCCACGTCACCTTCAGCCCGTAGGAGTACGTGTCCTCCGCGGACAGGCGAAAATCGGATGAGTAGTAGGGCGCCGTCCCGTTGGGAATACGCACGGGGACAATCTGCGTATCGTCCAGGTTGTAATAGTAGAACCTCGCGGCGCTCTGGCGGTAGTAGCGCACCGAGGGCTGCAGGAGCCACCTTGCCCCGAGGTGCTGGATCCAGGAGAGGCCCGCAGTGTGAGCCACGATCCCGTAGGTGTCCGTGTAGAAGCGGTAGCTTCCCTCAAGCGCCCCGCGGGCGCCGGGAAACGCGCGGTCAATCGAAGCGTAGACGGCCTCGTGGTCGCGCTCGTTAGGGCTGTTCTCGGCAAACGACTCCTGGAGGAAGATGTTGGTGATGATCTCGATCGACTTCTCCACGAACTTGTGCGGCTCGGCCAGGTACCCTGTCTCCCGGCCCATCGAGACGTTGACCGTCACAAAGGTGCGCGCGTCGAGAACCTGCGTGATGCCGACGATGGCGTCGTTCGTGTGCTTGGGCAGGTAGGCGGGCTCGAAGAACACCTCGACGCGGTTGTCGGTGCCGGCCAGCCCGACGCGCAGCGTCGTGTTCTTCTCGTTGAAGTCGGTCAGCGTGTTCACCGACCAACCCAGGGAGACGTAGTCGCTCTCGCGGCTCTCGGCGAAGCCCGCGTCCACGTTGAAATTCTGGATCTGCTGCGAATAGTCGCCGCTCCACGCCTTGCGGCGCGTGTGAATCTCGGTGAGCGCCACCTGGTCGCTTCCCGGAGGGGCGGGCCGGCCCGTGGGCGTCGCGCCCGCGACGGCGTCGATCGTGCCCGTGAGGCTCAGGTGGCCGAAGGGCCCGACGTCCTGGTCCACCGTCCCGCCCTGCGTCTCAACGGTGATCCGCCCGTCCTCCTCGCGGTAGTTCTCGAACTTGTAGGCCACGGAATCCTCGGCCCTCGCAGCCGGGCGCGTCAGGTACATCGCAAGCGTCACACTCAGGAACGCGGTGGAGGCGGTCGGGCTTCGTGAGCGGGAACTCATGCGCTTCGCCCGCCAGCCGCCCGCGCGGATGACTTTCCCCAGATCTTTGACATGCGGCTATCGTCAGCCGATTGCGCCTTGGACTGAAGCAGCCTACCGTAACGGGTCTGTTACGGTGCCCGCGCTCTGGCTTGCGCCTCTAGAAACGGGCGCTGAACTGGATGGCCAAGAGGCTGTTCCAACTGCCGGTGTCGGCCTTCTGGCGCTCTAGGCTGTACTGCACCTTGACCTGCGTATGGGGCGTCATCCGGTAGCCGGGTCCCATGTCGACTCGCCACACGTCCCTGCTCCAGGGCGCCGACCGGCCGTCCGCCGTGGCGAGCGACGAGAACAGCTGTTGGTTCCAGCGAAGGGCGCAGAAGAACTGCGGGGTCAGCTTGTACTTTGCCTCGACGTAGTACGCCTGGGTGTCGGCGCTGCCCACGCCCGGAATCTCAAAGCGCGCCTCGTAGACCTCAGCCCAGAGCTGCGCGTGGTGCCACGCAAAGCTGACATCCTGGCCGAGGACGACCTCGCGGTACTGGCCGAGCGTGCGGCCGGGCGGGAGCGTCGCCCCCGCCTCGGGCTGCAAGTAGGTTCCCGCGCTGGCCGAGAATCCGACGTTCCACATCTCGCTCGGCAGGTATCCCAGTCGCCCGCTGATCGTCGGGTTCTGCCACTGCGTCTGCGTCGGGGCCCAGGTCTCCGGCCTCGATGACAGCGCGGCGTTCTTTATCTCCGCCGCGTACTCGATCTGGCCAACCTCCCCGAAGACCGACGCGCCGCTGGCATAGCTCGGGCCCCAGATGACCGGGAGGTTTCTGTATTGATCCGGGAAGGCCCCGCCCTGGACGGGGCCCGGCCGGACTCCCGCCCAGTACATCAGCTCCTCGACCGAGCGTGCGCCGTTCGTGTCCCAAATCCCGGTCAGATTCTCGTAGGGGAGCGGCGCGGTGATGAAGGGATTGTCCCAGGATCCGTGCCGCAGCGTCCAGCTGCCGACCACGGTCGCGAATTTCCCGGCCTGCAGATTCAGGCGCCCGTCGCCCAGAGGCGAGTAGCGCAGGACATACTCGTCGGGCCTGACGCGGGGCCCGCTTTCCCCAGGGTCGAACCCGTTGTCCGCGCGGACCTGGGCGAACGCGTAAACGTAGGACCCGAGCTGCGCGTCGACGAAGAGGCTGAGCCTCGGGTTGAAGAAGGCGTTCCTCTCGACAAAGATGAGCCCTGGCTCGGTCTGCGTCACATAGTACCCCTCCAGGTCGAGGTCGCCGCTGACGCGCAGACGCACCTGGTCGTTCCACCCCCCGAACGAGAGCTGGTCGTCAATCCGGTCCATGGGGTCGTCCTGGCCGAGCGCAGCGCCGGCCGCGAGGAAGAGGACGCCAGCAAGGAGCGGACGCGGGACGGCGAGCATGGTGTTGCGGGCCGCCGGGTTCACGCGGGCTTTGCTGCTACGGCGCCCGCTGCCAGGCGCAGCCGCAGCTCGAATTCCGTCCAGTCGCCATCGGACACGGACAACCGAAGCGAGCCTCCGTGGAGGCGGCCAAGCTCCCTCGCGAGGTTGAGCCCGATCCCGTGCCCCGGCACGTTCTCTCCCACCGCGCCGCGGTGGAACCTCTCGAAGATGTGCTCCTGCGACGACGGTGGGATCGGGGAGCCCGAGTTGCCGACCGTGACGACCGCCCACTCCCCCTCCCCGCGAGAGGCAATCCTGATCCGTCCGCCCAACCGGTTGTATTTCCGGGCGTTCTCCAGCAGGTTCTGCAGGATGAGCGAGACGAAGCGCTTCTCCCCGGTGATCCAGAGCTCGGGCGCAATGTCGGCATCCACCTTGAGTCCAAAGTTGTCCGGGAACGCGCTCAGGTCGTCGAGCAGGCCGGCCAGGAGCGGGCCAAGGTCCAGCCGGCTGAACTGGATCTGAAGGCGCCCGGCGTCCATCCGGGAGAGCAGCAGGAGGTCCTCAATGATGCTGGCCAGCCGGAAAGTCTGGTGCACGAGACCCGAGACCTCCTCGCGGGCCTCGGGCTGCAGGTGGTCGCCCGCGAGAAGCTCCTCGAGGCCCGAGCGAATCACCGTCACCGGCGTCTTGAGCTGGTGCGAGGCGTCGGCGGAGAAGCGCGCCGAGCGCTGGAGCTCGCGGCTCGTCATCTCGAGCGCAGCCTCGGCCCGGTGCCAGTGCGCCCGGTTCTCCTCCGAGTCCTCCGCCAGCTTCTCAACGGGCTCCGAGAGCCGATGGGACAAGAGCCGGCTCGCAAAGAACGCCCCCAAGAGAAGCAGCGCACCAGCTCCGCCGAACTGCCAGAGAAGCCGCCTCTGCCTGGCGAGCAGGTCCCCGAGCGGGTACACCGACACCTCGAACGCCGGCGGGAAGACCGAACCTGGGTTGAGAAGCTTGTAGAAGAGAAGGTACTCGGCCCCCCCGGCCGACAGCTGCAGGCCGCCCTCGACGGCGCCGGGCGCGGCAACCGCTCGCTCCAAGGCGCCCGAGAACACCTGCCGCTCGGATTCCCCAAGTGAGGGGAACGCCAGACGGCCGTTCAGCCAGGCCCCGCTTCGGATCGCGGCCCCACCGCCCCCGGTCCAGGGCGCCTTGAACCCCACGACGATCGCCGAGATGACCTCGCCGCTCTCGGTCGATGCGATCGGCATTGCCACCAGCTCGTCGACCTCCCCGCCGCCGCGGACGAGGAAGCCGGTCTGCGGCGAATCGGGGAGCGAACCGAGCGCGAGCCGCGCCTCGTCCTCCGGGGCCAGGGCGCCCGCCTCCCCTGGGCCGGGCGGCGTGATCACGCGGCCCCTCGAGTCGATGAAGCGGTAGTAGAGGGCGTGGAGCGAGTACGCGGCGGGCTCGCGGGCCTGCTCCATCACGTCCGCCATTTCGTCTCGGGCGCTTGGATACAGGAGGTCCGGCGCTCCGTCCTCGAGGGCCGCGTGGATGCGCGGCCGCCTGGCGAGGGCGCGGCAACGCTCCGCCAGCGCCGCGTGCCGCACATCCTGAACGGCGTGCGACGCGGCCAGCATTTCCTGGAACTCCCCCTGAAATTCCAGCCTCACGGCCGACGCGGCGCTGCGCTGGGCGAACACGAACCCTGCGGCAGTGACGGCCGTGACGACGAGCATCATCGCCACCAGCAGCTTCGTGCGGAAGCTCGCGACGCCCTCGTTCCCCGGCTCCTGCGGCAGCGTCACGGGAAGTCCTCGCGCAGCGCAGAGGCGGCCGCCAGGTCCACCGGGCGCTCGAGCGTCGTCTTGCTGTCCAGCCAGGCCTTGAGGACGTAGTGACCCGCAGGGAGCCCGTCCAGGCGGTAACGGCCCTCGGCGTCGCTCAGGACGAAATGCGGCGTGTCGAGGACGAGGATCAGGGCTCGCATGTGCTCGTGGATGTCGCAGCGCAGGGTCACGAGCCCGACGGCATCGAATACCACAGAGGGTATGGGCCTCTCGTCGGAGCGGTAGCGCCCAAGGTCGAAGCGCTTCGCCGGCGAATAGGAGAAGATGTTGTGGTACGTGTTGTCCAGGTTGGGGAACTCCACCCGGGTTCCTACCCGCACCGGCAGGAGGTACGGAACGAAGGCGAGGTCCTTCTGAACCATCTGCGCGGCCTTCGGTCCGGCCGGCGGTGGAAACAAGCCCTCAAGGTAGACGACGGCGAGCGGGGGGTACGGCGAGAGCACCCCCGCGTACGCGACGATGCCGTAGCGCTTGTTCATGACGGGCGCATGAAGCGGCTTCGGGAGCCTCACGCTTCCCTCGATCGACGCCTGCGCCAGGGCGGCCGCCGCCGGAAGCGCCGCCGCCGCGAGAAGGGCCGCGAATCTGCGGATGGCCGACGTGGTCATTGGTGGGCGCTGATGGTGTAGCCGACGGAGCGCAGCGTCCGGATTAGGGGCACGTCGAAGCCCGAGTCCACCTTCTTGCGCAGGCGGGTGATGAAGATCTCCACCGTGCGGGTGTCGTACTCGTGATCCCGCTGCCAGACCCGCTCGCAGAGCTCGGTCCTCGAAAACACCCTTCCCGGCTCCTGCATGAGCAGCTGCAAGACGTCGAACTCCCTCGGGGAGAGTGCGATGGGCCGTCCCGCGCGGCTCACGCGCCGGTGGTGGACGTCCATGTGCAAGTCGCCCACCTCGAGAAGGTCGGCGGCCGTCGGCGTCGCGCCGCGCCTGCCGAGGGCCTCGATCCGCGCGACGAGCTCGTCCATCGAGAACGGCTTCGTCAGGTAGTCGTCCGCGCCGGCCTTCAGTCCCCGGACCCGGTGCTCGACCTCGCCGCGGGCGGTCAGGATGAGGACACGCGAGGGGCTGGCCGCCTTGCGCAGGCCCGCGAGGACGGAAAGGCCCTCGAGGCCGGGGAGGTTCAGGTCGAGGACGATGAGGTCCGGCGGGTGCTCCACCGCGGCCTTGAGCCCCTCGGCCCCGTCGTGCCGCGCCTCCGCGCTGTGCCCGTGGCGCACCAGCGCCTGGGTGATGTGCCGGGCCAGCTGGCGTTCGTCTTCGAGCACGAGGATGCGCATCGCGTGGGTGTGTCTACCAAGGGCCCGTGCGCCGCCGCAAGAGCTCTCGGGGCCTGCGGGGGACATTTCGGGCCTGTACCACCGGGTCCCGCCGTCGTAGGATAGGACCCTGAAATGAAAATCCTATTCATTGGCGGAACCGGGTTCATCAGCACGGCATGCACGGAGCTCGCGGTCGCCCGCGGCTTCCACGTCACGCTGCTCAATCGGTCGCAGCGCGCCCTCATTCCGGGCACGCAGACGATCGTTGCCGACATCCATGACTCGGCGGCGGTGGGCAAGGCGCTTGCCGGCACCACCTGGGACTCCGTGGTCGACTTCATCGCGTACACCCCGGCGGACATTGAATCGCGACTCGCCCTCCTGAAGGGCAAGACGGGCCAGTTCATCTTCATAAGCTCGGCGAGCGCCTACCAGAAGCCCCTGACGGACTACCTTGTCACGGAGTCGACGCCGCTCGCGAACCCGATGTGGGACTACTCGCGCAACAAGATCGTGTGCGAGGAGCGCCTGATCCGTGCGTACCGCGAGGAGGCCTTCCCGGCCACCATCATCCGGCCGTCGCTCACCTACGGAAACTTCATCGTGCCGCTCGCGATCAACAGCTGGCTGAAGAGCTTCACGGCGGTCGATCGCATGAGGAAGGGCCAGCCGCTCATCGTCCCCGGCGACGGCCTGACGCTCTGGACGATCACCCACAACTCGGACTTTGCGAAGGGGCTCGTCGGGCTCCTGGGGCACCCCGGATCGATCGGGCACGCGTTCCACATCACCTCGGACGAGGCCCTCACCTGGGACCAGATCTACCGCATGACGGCCGAGGCCGCCGGCGTCGCCTCTCCGAAGCTCGTCCACATCGCCTCGGACTTCATGTGCGCCTGCATGCCCTCGATGACGGGCACGCTCCTCGGCGACAAATCAAACACCGCGATCTTCGACAACTCGAAGATCAAGCGCTTCGTCCCCGACTTCGTCGCCACCACGCGCTACAGGGACGGGATCTCCCGGACGATCCGCTGGTTCGACTCCGACCCGGCGCGCAGGGAGGTGGACCACGAGGCCAGCGCCTCGTGGGACCGCCTGATTGCCCTCTACGAGCGCGGGCTCGAGGCGGCGGTCAGGGAGTTGAGGCCGCCCGTAGGACCCGCCCGTCACCGCCAGTAGCCGCGGATATAGACGTAGGTGCCGCCGCGCAGTCTCCAGTGCGGCCGCACAAAGGCGACGGCGTCCGGGGGTGGAATCTCCCAGTGTCCGGGCACCCAAAGGTAGCGGTACCCGTCATAATCATAGTAGCCGTAGACCCAGATGGCCGACGGCGTCGGCTGCGCCGTCTGATACTCCGCAGGAGGAGGAGGCTGAGGGGGGACCGCGGGGACCGCCACGTTCGTCGTGGCCTCGTATTCCGAGCGGTAGATCGTCCCGTTCTGCTGGTCGACCGCGTTGCCGAGCGTCCCGCCGGCGATTGCGCCCGCCACGGCGCCGATGGCGGCGCCGCCGAGGGCGTTGTGGCCGCCGCTGTTGTTGCCAATGATGGCTCCGGCAAGCGCCCCGAGCGCCCCGCCCGCAACCGCCCCGTTCTGGGTGTTGGGACCGGTGCCGACGCAGCCCGCGCAGAGTGCCGCCGCAGTGGTGATGGCTAAAATTGACTTTGTGTTCATGTGTTGGACTGACGTTTATAGAACACGCAGGTTACTCGAAGTTCCGTGCAACGGCGCAATTTTTATTTTGTAACTGCCAGAGGGGAAAAATGATGGGAATCCCCCCGCCGGGTCACTCCTCGGCCTGGAGCGTGGCAACCACCGTGAAGTCCTCAAGCGTCGTCGTGTCGCCCTTCACGGTCCCGCCCGCCGCGATTTCCTTGAGTATCCGCCTCATGATCTTGCCGCTGCGCGTCTTGGGCAATCCGGAGGCGAACCGCACGTCGTCGGGCCGCGCGAGGGAGCCGATCTCCTTGGCCACGTGGGCGCGGATCACCTCCTTGAGCTCCACCGTGGCCTCGATTCCGTTCTTGAGGGTCACGAAGCACACGAGCGCCTGGCCCTTCAGGTCGTCGGGCCTTCCGACGACCGCCGCCTCGGCCACGAAGGGGTGCGAGACGATGGCGCTCTCGACCTCGGCCGTGCCGATCCTGTGGCCGGAGACGTTCAGCACGTCGTCAATCCGACCGACGACCCAGAGATAGCCGTCCTTGTCAAAGCGCGCGCCGTCACCGGCAAAATAATAGCCCGGCAGCTCGCTCCAGTACTGGCGCCTATAGCGGTCGTCGTCGCCCCAGAGCGTCCTCAGCATGGCGGGCCAAGGCTTGGCGAGGAATAGCCGGCCGCCGCTGCCGCGCGGGACGTCGTTGCCCCGCTCGTCCAGGACCTTGGGGACGACGCCGAAGAACGGCACGGCGCATGAACCCGGCTTGAGCGGCGTGACGCCCGGCAGGGGCGTCACCATGATGGCCCCGGTCTCCGTCTGCCACCACGTGTCGACGATGGGGCAGCGCTTCTTGCCCACGACCGTGTAGTACCACATCCACGCCTCGGGATTGATGGGTTCCCCCACCGAGCCGAGGAGGCGCAGGGAGTCCAGCCGGTGGCGCTTCACGTAGGCGTCGCCCCACCGCATGAACGCGCGGATGGCGGTCGGCGCAGTATAGAGGATGGTCGCCCCGTGCCTGTCGATGAGCTCCCAGAACCGGTCGGGCTCCGGGAAGTTGGGGGCCCCCTCGTACATCAGGATCGTGGCGCCGGCCGCGAGTGGGCCGTAGACGACATAGCTGTGCCCGGTGACCCAGCCGACGTCCGCGGTGCAGAAATAGACGTCGTCGTCCTTCAGGTCGAAGACGTACTTCATGCTGAGCTGGGCCTGCAGAAGGTAGCCCGCGCTCGTGTGCAGGACGCCCTTCGGCTTGCCCGTCGATCCGCTCGTGTAGAGGATGAAGAGCGGGTTTTCACTGTCGAAGGCCTTCGCCTTGTGCGAGGAGGGCTGGGACGCGACGAAGTCGTGCCACCAGCAGTCCCGCCCCTCGACCATCGGCACGTCGTGCCCTGTGCGCTTGAGCACGATCACGCGCTCGACCGTCGGGGTGCCAGGCAGGGCGCGGTCGACGTTGCCCTTCAGCTCGACGACGCGGCCGCGGCGCCAGCCCCCGTCAGCCGTGATGATGACCCGCGCCTGGCAGTCGTTCACCCGGTCCTTGATCGCCTCACTTGAGAATCCCCCGAAGATCACGGTGTGGATCACCCCGATGCGGGCGCAGCCGAGCATCGCAATCGCGGCCTCGGGGACCATGGGCATGTAGATCGCCACGCGGTCGCCCCGGGCAAGGCCGAGAGCCGTCAGCGCGTTGGCCATCCTGCAGACCTCCTGGTGGAGCTGGCGGTACGTCAGGGTCCTCACGTCCCCCGGCTCCCCCTCGAAGATCATCGCCGCCTTGTTGGCGCGGCCCGAGGTCAGGTGGCGGTCGAGGCAGTTCTCGGAAACATTCAGCTGGCCTTTTTCGAACCACTTGGCATGCGGCAACTTCCAATTCAGGACCCTCTTGAACGGGCGCCTCCAGAACAGGAGCTCCTTAGCCTGCCGCCCCCAGAATTTCTCGGGAGTGTTGACAGATTCCGCGTAGAGCCTTTTATACAGGGCTTCACTCCCAAGATTGGCTTGGGCTTTGAACTCGGCCGAAGGCCTAACAACCCGGGTTTCTCGGGATATAGAGGTAATCGTCTGGTCGGTCACGTTGTGGCTGATTGGGGGTTAAGGACGCTCGAAAGCGCGGCACTTATCCCCCCTTGAGTTTTGAGCGTCAAGCGCGGGAGCGACCCGTCTTCATTTTGTATGGAAAAGAAATCCCTTTCCGCCCCTGCGGAACAGCCCGCAGCGCCCCCTAAGGACGCGGTTGAAACCCCGGCCGCGCCGGCTGCGCCGCCGCCTGCAGCCCCTCCCGTCGACAACACCATCCGTGTCGAGGGGATCCTCGACATCGATGTGACAAAGGGCGGCAACGGCCAGCTGCTCGACATGGCGAAGAACGGCAAGCGCAGGCCGACCGACACCTTTGTCCCGAAGGAGCTCATCCGGCGTTTCAAGCTGAAGGCGGGCTCGATGATCGGGGGAACGGCCTTCCCCCCCGAGGGACGCTTCCCCAACCCGAAGATGCGCTTCATCGAGACGGTCGACGGCATGGCGCTCGAGGAACGCCGCACGCTGCTGGACTTCGTCTCGCTGACGACGGTGTCCCCGGACAAGCACCTCAAGCTGGAGATGAAGGACGGCCGGATGACGACGCGCGCGGTCGACCTCTTCTGCCCCATTGGCAAGGGCACTCGCGGGCTGATCGTCGCCCCGCCGCGGACCGGCAAGACCATCCTGCTGAGGGACATGGCGCTCGGCATCCTTGAGAACAACCCGGAGTGCCACGTCATGATCCTCCTGGTCGACGAGCGGCCCGAGGAGGTCACCGACTTCCGGCGCAGCGTGCCGGCCGAGATCTGGGCCTCGTCCAACGACGAGCAGATCGAGAACCACATCCGGATAGCGGACCTGTGCATCGAACGGGCCAAGCGGCTCGTCGAGTCAGGCAGGCACGTCGTCCTCTTCGTCGACTCGATCACGAGGCTCTCCCGCGCGCACAACACGCAGCGCAACTCCGGCAGGACGGGCTCCGGAGGCCTCGACGTCCGCGCCCTGGAGCGGCCGCGCCAGCTCTTCGCGGCGGCGCGCAACACCGAGGAGGCCGGGTCGCTCACGATCATCGCCTCCGTGCTCGTCGAGACGGGAAGCCGGATGGACGACGTCATCTTCCAGGAATTCAAGGGCACCGGCAACATGGAGCTCGTCCTCGACCGCAAGTGCGCCGAGATGCGGCTCTGGCCGGCCATCAACGTGGCGGCGTCGGGCACGCGCAAGGAGGAGCTCCTGATCGACGCCAAGAAGCTCGAGGGGATCCACTTCTTCCGCCGGGCGCTCGTGCAGCAGAAGATCGAGGAGGCGACCGAGACGATGATCGCCCGGCTCTCGAAGACCAAGACCAACGACGAATTCCTGAAGCTTATCGCCCGCTAAGAACAAACTTCGCTCTTGCCCGTGTGCGCTCGCGGCGGGCATCCTAACCCTTCCCCCCTTTCCTACCGCTGAACCCGACGCATGCATAGCTTCTCCGAGCAATGTCTCGACATGGCCCGGTCGATCCTGGGCCACAATCTCGACTCGATACAACCCGACGGCACCGTTCTTCCCACCTCAGGCGAGCAGTCCCGGCCGGATGAGCCGGGGCATGTCGTATTCGCGCTCGGGGAGTACTACCGCAACACGGGCGAGACGACGCTCAAGGGCTTTGACCTCATAGACCTGGCCGCGCGCTGCGTTACGGCCCAGATGTTCACGGAGCCGCTCGCCGAGAACGGCCTTGCGTACGCCGCTCTGGGGCTCCTGTGCTTCGGGCCGTCGAAGGAGCGCAACCCCGTCTGGGAGCGCCTGGTCGAGGAGACGCAGAACCGCATCGACAAGCAGCTGCTCCACCGCAGCGACTACGACAACCACTGGCAGGCCTTCAACGTGGCGAAGGCGGTCGCCCGGTTCAGCTTCGGCCTCTCGAAGAAGGACGAGACCTCGCGGCTCATCGAGCGCATGGTCGACCGGATCAACCAGACGAGTTCGGCCGGCTTCTTCGACGACTCGGTCGAGGGCCTCGGGGGCAACTTCAGCCTCTATGGGGTGATGACGTTCGTCTTCATACGCTCGGCGCTCCAGCTCCACGCCAACAGCGGCGTCCGCGACCGCAAGCTCCCGACGCTGCGCACCTACGCGGAGAAGTACATCCGCATGATGCCCGACCTGGTCCGGCAGGACGGCCTGGGCTGGTCCTTCGGCCGCGCGGCGGGCGCGTACGGCCAGATGCACTGCGTGAGCCTCATCCTCCAGGGGCTTCGCGACGGCTGGATTCCCGACGACCAGAAGCAGAAGTACTTCGATATCCTGCGCCGGCTCTTCATGTTCTTCTACCAGACGTACCTCGACCAGGAGCAGGGGTACCTCGATCTGCGCGACGACGAGCGCACCGCCTACAAGGCCCACACGACGCGGATGGCCAACTTCGACGCCGCGCGCTACCTCTGTCAGTGGTCGCGCCTCATGCGGACGGTCCAGATGCCCCAGGGAGCGCCGTGGGCGGAGCCCCCAAAGACCTCGGGCCGATTCGTGATCTTCGACAAGTGCAACCGCAAGGAGCAGGGGCTCTTCATGTACCGTGACGCGGAGTCGGGCCTGCACCTCACCCTCCCCCTCATAAGCTGCGGCAAGAACCTCTCGAGCGATGCGCTTTCGTTCCCCCACTCCCCGGGCGTCTTTGACTGGCCCAACAACGTGTACCTGCCGGTCATGCTGCCCGAGCTCACGTTCGGCGAGCACGTCACGCTGCCGGCCTTCTACGGCAAGAACTGCGTGACGGGCCTCGGCATGCGCAACAGCTTCTACTTCCGCTACGAGCAGCCCGACCTGATCAACCTCAAGGAGGAGATGGTCAAGAACCTGGCGAGCGTGAAGGTCCAGTGGGCGTTCGCCGGCAAGAACGTCTCGTGCGAGTTCGCCTACACGGTCAAACAGCAGGTGACGCTCGACAAGTTCCGCTACGTCCTCGTGGTCGCCGCACCCCATTCCAAGTACCGGGTGCAGGGTTCTACCATCCTCGGGCCGCTCGGCCACCGCTGCAGCGTCGTGAAGGACGACTTTCAGGGGAACTGGCAGGACACGGAGGTCGTCTCCGCCGACCCGACCTACCGCACGAACTTCGGCAAGATCCACTATCTGCAGTACCTCGTCCGGGACCACCCCCTCATCATGAGGCCCGGGCACGTCTACCGGCTGGCCGTCACCTTCGAACCCGACATCGTTCGGGAATAGCCCCGATGCTGTCGCGGCGCATCATCCCCTGCCTCGACGTGACCGCCGGGAGGGTCGTGAAGGGCGTCAGGTTCAAGGAGCTTCGCGACGCGGGCGACCCCGTCGAGTGCGCGGCCGCCTACGACGCGCAGGGCGCGGACGAGCTCGTCTTCCTGGACATCACGGCCTCAAGCGACGGCCGCCGGATCATGCACGATGTCGTCGCCGCGACCGCCGAGCGCTGCTTCATGCCGCTTACGGTAGGCGGCGGCCTGCGCTCCACCTCCGACATCGAGGCCATGCTCAAGTCCGGGGCCGACAAGGTCTCCCTCAACACCTCGGCCATCGCCGATCCGGGCCTCATCCTCGAGTCGGCCGACCGGTTCGGCTCCCAGTGCATCGTCCTCGCCATCGACGCGAAGCTCGAGCCCGGCCCCAGGCCGTGGTGGCGCGTCTACACGCACGGAGGGCGGAACCCCACGGGCCTCGACGCGCTCGAGTGGGCCAAGAGAGGCGTCGGGCTCGGGGCCGGCGAGATACTCCTCACCAGCATGGACCGGGACGGCACCCAGGCGGGCTATGACATCGAGCTCACGCGCCAGGTGAGCGATTCGGTGCCGGTTCCCGTGATTGCGAGCGGCGGCGCCGGCACCCCGCAGCATTTCGCGGACGTGCTGGGCGCCGGTGGGGCCAGCGCCGCGCTCGCGGCATCCCTTTTCCATTTCGGGACATTGACAATCCCTGGGCTCAAGGCGTTCCTCGCGGGGCAGAACGTGCCGGTCCGGGTCTAGCAAGCCCCCCTGAAGGCAATAGTCCCCGGGTCCCGGCAAAGGGTGCCGCGTTGCGGATCCTCAATGCACCGGCGGATAGCGCCTCCCTCCCTTCGGTCCCCGGAGTGGCGGCCGTCAACGGGAACCCGTCGCATCGGCAGGCCGCAGCTTGCTGTGTCGCTGGCTGTAGCTGAAATAGATCACCAAGCCTATTGCCATCCAGATCACCAGCCGCAGCCAGGTATCGCCCGGCAGCGACACCATCTGCACCAGGCAGATCCCCGCCCCGAGGATAGGCACCAGCGGAACGAACGGCGTGCGGAACGGCCGTGGCGCATCCGGACGGAGCTTGCGAAGGACTGGGATGCCGATGCAGACCAAGACAAAGGCGAAAAGCGTGCCGATCGACACGAGTTGGCCGAGGACGCTCAGCGGCAGGAGCGCGGCGGCCACTGTCGCCACCGCTCCGGTCGCGATCGTCGTGATGTACGGCGTCCGGAACCGGGGATGCACCCGGGCAAACGAAGGAGGGAGGAGCCCGTCCTTGGCCATGGAGAAGAAGATGCGCGGCTGGCCCATCAGCATGACCAGCACCACCGAACTCAGGCCCGCAATGGCGGCGATTTCGACAGCGAAGCGAAGGACAGGAGGGGCCCCGATGTGCTGCAGCGCATAGACGACCGGCGCCGGGTTGTTCAATTCCGTATAGCGGGCCATGCCGCAGAGGACAAACGAGACGCCCACGAAGATCAGCGTGCAGATTCCCAGGGAGCCGAGAATCCCGATTGGCATGTCGCGCTGCGGGTTGCGCGCCTCCTGCGCCGTCGTGGAGACGGCATCAAATCCGATGTAGGCGAAGAAGATGACGGCCGCCCCCTTGAAGATTCCGCTCCAGCCGAACTCGCCGAAACGCCCGGTGTTCGCCGGGATGAAAGGGGTCAGGTTGGCCTTCGCCAGGGCGGGATGGCTGAATAGAAACCACGCGCCAAAGCCGATGACGGCCAGCAGGACCGTCACCTTCACGGTCACAATGACATTGTTGAAGGCGGCCGATTGCTTGATCCCAATCACGAGGAGGCAGGACAGGAAGACCACGATCGCGGCGGCCGGCAGGTCGAAAAGCGCCCCCGTTGACTGGAAGCCCGCGCTCGAGGCGTACTTGATCGGCGCCTGGCTCAGGGCGGCCGGCAGGCGCAGGCCGAACTCCGAGAGAAAATCCTGCGTGTGCCCCGACCAGCCGACCGCCACCGTGGACGAGGCGAAGAGGTACTCAAGGATCAGGTCCCAGCCGATGATCCATGCGACAAACTCGCCGAGCGTCGCGTACGCGTAGGTGTAGGCGCTCCCGGCGATGGGGAGCATGGCCGCAAACTCCGCGTAGCACAGTCCGGCGAACAGGCAGCCGAGGCCCGAGATGATGAACGAGAGGACGATCGCCGGTCCCGCGTAGGTCGCCGCGGCGTTTCCGGTGATGACAAATATGCCTGCGCCGATCACGGCGCCGATGCCCAGGCTCACCAGATTGAGGGGCGACAGGCTCTTGTTCAGCTGCTGGCCTGTGGCGACTTCGGCATTGAACGCGGCAATCGGCTTCGTCCGGAACAGGTCCATGTGATTGGTGCACTATTGGCAGATTTGGGCCGGCAAGCACGCATAATGCTTTCGGCATCTCGGCTTACCGACCGCCGCGATTTTGGCCCGACACCCCAAATGCGGGCAGACAAAGGTCGCCCCGTCGGTTAGCCTCCGGGGAAACCAGACTACCCCATGAGCAAATTATCCGATTCCGATATCGCCCGGATGCACCCCGAGACCCTCGCTCTTAGCTACGGCTTCGACCCGTGGCTGAGCGAGGGCGCCGTCAAGCCGCCCGTGTTTCTCACCTCCACCTTCGTCTTCAAGCACGCATCCGACGGCAAGCAGTTCTTCGCTTGGGCTCACGGAGAGGGTACGCCGCCGCCACGCCGCGAAATGGGCCTGATCTATTCCCGGATCAACAACCCCAACCTCGAGATCTTCGAGGACCGCGTTGCCCTCTGGGAGGGCATGAAGGATGCCTGCAGCTTCTCAAGCGGAATGGCCGCAATCGCCACGACCCTGCTGGCCACCCATCAACCGGGCGACGAGATTATCGCCTGCGCGCCGGTCTATGGCGGCACCGATTCGCTCATCCACCATTTCCTTAAGCGCTTTGGCATCGCGGCGCATTTCGTGCCGGCGGGCTTCGACGCGCCGGCGCTGGCCGAGCCGCTCATCACGCCGCGCACCCGCTCAATCTACATCGAAAGCCCGGCGAACCCCAATAACCGGCTGACCGACATAGGCCGCATGAAGGAACTGGCGCTACGCCACGCCCCCGCGGCCCCTGGCCGCAGCCTCGGGCGCATCCTCGTGATTGTCGACAACACGATGGCGGGCCCGGTCTTCGCCCAGCCCGCAAAGGTCGGCGCGGACATCGTGCTCTATTCGGCCACGAAATTCATCGGGGGCCACTCGGACGTGGTCGGCGGAGTGGCGCTGGCCAATGACGACGGGCTGCTCGCCGCCATCGCGCAGCACCGTGCGCTGCTCGGCGGGATGCCCAATCCGTACACGGCCTGGCTGCTCACGCGTTCACTAGAGACCCTCAAGATCCGAGCCGAGCAGCAGCAGCGCAACGCCGTGGAGGTGGCCGCGTTTCTCGTCTCGCACCCAAAGGTGCGCAGGGTTCTCTACATCGGTCTGCTAACCCCGGACGACCCCGAATTCGCGATCTACCGCAAACAGCACACGGGGCCGGGCTCGCTGATTTCGTTCTATATCCGCGGGGGGGAGAGGGAGGCGTTCCAGTTCCTCGACCACCTCAAGGTCTTCCGGCTCGCGGTCTCACTCGGCTCCACCGAATCGCTGGCGCAGCATCCCGCCACAATGACGCATTCAGGCCTCACTCCCGAGGACAAGCAGATGGGAGGAATCAGCGACGATCTGGTACGCCTTTCCATCGGGATAGAAAACCAGGAGGACCTCATCTGGGACCTGCAGCAGGCTCTGGAGAGCGCCTGAGCGCCGCCTACGGAACGGACAGGGACGCTGATTGGGGGCCGCAGGTCTTTCAGGACGGCGCGGGCGTCGCCGGTGTTGCGGGGGGCGCCTTTGGCTCGCCGACAAGGACGGAGAGCTGCTCGCGCACGGCCACGAAGAAATCGGGGCTCAGGTCGATGGCCGGCACCTGGAAGAGCTGCTTGGTGCGCGAGTGCTCGTAGAGGTCCCTCCCCTCGGGGGAGCGCCCCCTGGGCCTGAGCAGGCGCTTTCTTTCAAGCAGGAGGGCGAGGAAGCGCACGAGGCGGTCCGTCTCCGGCGTCGCCTCGGTCGACGGGTCGGCGAGGGTCAGGAAGAGGTTTTCCGCCGTCAGCTTGAGCGCCCGGTCGGCGTTCCCCTCCTTCGGCTGGGGCTTGAAGACCTGCACCCAGCGGCACGCAACATACCCCTGCGGGACGACCTGGTCCGCGTTTGCCTCGAGGGCGTCGTAGCGAAGCACCGCCCCGGAGTCGGTCATCGACAAAAGGCTCGCGACCCGGTCGCCCTCGCTGAAGGGCCTTCCGGAGACAAAACACGAGGACGCCCGGGGCTGAAGGTTCAATTCCATGATTTGGAACCTTTCTTGTTTACTTCCACCGTGTGTGGACGCTAGCAAATTTGCGCCGCAACGCCACTTGCGCCAAAACCAATGACCGGACGCCTCATAGCCGTCGGCGACATCCACGGCTGCCACCACGAATTCTCGGATATGCTCCAGCTGCTCGACCTGAAGGGGGGCGACAGGGTCGTGCTCCTCGGCGACATCGTGAACCGCGGCCCCGACAGCACGAAGGTGATCGACCTGGCGAAGGCCTCGGGCTGCGTCTGCCTGCTCGGCAACCACGAGCTCAGGCTCCTCAAGTTCAAGAGGACGGGCGACAAGAAGTACATGAAGGAGCACGACCTCGAGACGTTTGACGCCCTGCGCCCAGAGGACTGGGCCTACCTTGAATCCATGCCCCTCACGTACGAGGAGGCGGCCCTCAACACCGTCTTTGTCCACGGGGGGTTCCTGCCCAACGAGCCGTGGCAAAGGCAGCCCGCGGAGGTCGTCACGAGAATTCAGGTTGTCGACAAGGAGGGGCGCGCGAGGAAGAGGGCGGACGATCCCAACGCCCCGCCCTGGGCCGACCTCTGGGGAGGGCCTCCCTTCGTGGTCTACGGCCACACGCCAAGGCCCGAGATCTACAAGCTCAAGTGGTCCATCGGGATCGACACCGGCTGCGTCATGGGGGGCTACCTGACAGCCTACATCCTTCCCGAGCGGCGCATTGTGCAGGTCAAGGCGCGGCAGCGCTATTTCCCGTGAGCACCCTCCTCCTCTGCCTCGACATGCAGCCCGTCTTCCTGCGCGTTGTCGGGAACGGCGAGCGGGTCCTGCGCCGGTGCAAGTTCGCGGTCGCGTCCGCCCGCGGGCTCGCGATCCCGGTCGCATTCACCGAGCAGGTTCCCGCGCGGCTCGGCGGGACCGAGCCCTCCCTTCTCGGGCTCGTGGACGGGCCGGAGGTGCATGCGAAGGACACCTTCTCCGCACTTGCGGCCGAGAGTCCCGTGCGCCGCGCCCTGACGCACGGCCGAGGCTTCGAGCGGCTCATCATCTGCGGCGTCGAGACTCCCATCTGCGTCTTTCAGACCGCGACGGACGCCCTGAAGGCGCGTCTTGCGGTCACGGTGCTCAGCGACTGCGTCGGCGCGCGGCGGGAGGCCGACGCCCGGGTATGCCTTGACGCGCTGGCGCGCTCGGGCGCACAAGTCCTGCCGTCGGAAACCGTGTTCTATTCCGCTCTGGGCGGGGCGACCCACCCCTTCTTCAGGAGTTACACGGAGCTGGTCAAAAAATATGGCTGATCCAAACCCTCCCCTCTCATGTGTCCGCGACCTAAAGGCCTCGGATGCCTCCTCCGGGCGCGCGTTCGCGAGCGTCCTCGTGCTCAGGAAGCTTTCGGTCAAGACGGCCGCGAATGGAAACCCGTACCTGAGCGTGGAGCTCGGCGACCGGACGGGATCATTCAACTGCACGGTCTTCTCGGACAGCCCGGCGTTCGAGGTCGTCCGCTCTGCGGAAGAGGGCGCGGTGCTGAAGGTAGAGGGCAAGGCCGAGACCTACCAGGGCCGGCTCTCGCCGAAGCTCCTGCGCGCCTCCATCGTCCCCGAGGACGAGCTGCAGTCGCCCGAGGTGATCGCCAGCCTCGTGGAGACGGCCCCCGAGGACGCCGACGCCCTCTGGAGCGAGTTCATCCAGTTCGTCGATTCCGTCGGCCAAGCCGAGCTCCGGGCGACGGTCCGCAATGTCGTGGACGAGGTCGGCGAGACCTTCCGGACAGCCCCCGCCGCCACGATGATGCACCATGCCTACCGCCACGGGCTTCTCGAGCACACCGTCCACATGGCCCGCGCCGCGAAGGCGCTCCTGCCGCTTTACCGTGACGTCGACCCGGACCTGGCGATGGCCGGGATACTGCTTCACGACAGCGGCAAGACGATCGAGTACGAGGGGCCCCTGGCCGCAAGGAGGGGGCGCCGGGGCATTCTCCAGGGGCATGTCGTGCTCGGCTACCAGCTTGTCCGCAAGGCGGCGCTCAAGGCCAAGCTCGACCCCGAGCGGACCGAGCGCCTCGAGCACATCATCCTCAGTCACCAGGGTAAGCTCGAATGGGGCGCGGCCGCGATGGCCGCCACGCCGGAGGCCGTGTTCGTGTCGATGGTTGACAACCTGGACGCCAAGATGGGGATGGTGCAGAGGGCGCTCAGGAACGCTCCCCCCGGAGAGGAATTCACGGAAAGGATCCTGGGCCTCGAGGCCCCGCTCCTCATCAGGCGGCTACCGGGCTGAGGCCGCGGGCCCGGCCCAAAGGTTCAGACCTCCCTCAGGCGGGCGCCCATCGCCAGCAGCTTCTCCCGCATCAGCACGGGGTCCTGCGCCTTCTCGAGGACCTCGTCCGGCGAAACGAGCTCGCGGTTGACCAGGTTCATGAGGTGCGTGTCCATCGTGATCATCCCGAGGTTCGCGCCCGTCTGGATGTCGGAGTTGATGCGGAATGTCTTGTTCTCGCGGATCAGCGACGCGATGGAGCTGGTGTTCACCATGATCTCGTAGCCGGCGATGCGGCCGCCGCCGATCTTCTTGCAGAGGACCTGGGAGATGACGGCCACGAGCGACGACGCCAGCTGTGTGCGGATCATGTCCTTCATGTTCGCCGGGAAGGCGTCCACGATGCGGTCGACCGTCTTGGCGGCGCTGTTGGTGTGCAGCGTGCCGAAGACAAGGTGGCCCGTCTCGGCGGCGCTGATCGCGGCCTCGATCGTCTCCAAGTCGCGCATTTCGCCGACGAGGATGATGTCGGGGTCCTGCCGCAGGGCGCGCCGGATCGCCTCGGAGAAGCTCGGAACGTCCACGTGCACCTCGCGCTGCGTCACGACGCAGCGCTTGTGGGGGTGGTAGTACTCGATCGGGTCCTCGATCGTGATGATGTGGCCGTCGCGGTTCTCGTTAACGTAGTTGATCATCGACGCCAAAGTCGTCGACTTGCCGGAGCCCGTCGGTCCCGTGACCAGGATCAGTCCGCGGGGCCTGTACAGCAGCTCCCGGATCTTGTCGGGCATGCCAATGTCCCTCAGGCCGAACATCCGGTTGGGAATTTGGCGGAGGACCATGCCGTAGTTGCCCTTCGACTTGAGCACCGACACCCGGAAGCGGGCCTTGTCCATGTACGCGAAGCCGAAGTCGGCGCCGCCGTTCAGCTTGGTGCTCTGGATATGCACGTCCGGCGTGATCGAAAGCATCAGCTTCTCCGTGTCGAGCGGCGTAAGCGGCGGCCCGTCGATCGGCGTCATGCTGCCGCTCAGCCGGAGCGTCGGAGGTTGCCCGACCTGCAGGTGGAGGTCGGACGCGTTTTGCTCGAAGACGAGTTCGAGCAGTTCGTTCATCTCGTAGCTCATGGTGGCCCTTGGTGAGTGCCTACTGTCGGCTAAGGCTGAGGAGGAATTCAGCGTTTGATTTGGTCTTCTTCAAGCGCTGAATCAACATTTCCATCGACTCGATGGGCCCGAGGCCCTGCATCGCGCGCCTGAGGCCGTAGATGCGCTGGAGCTCCTCCGGGTGGTAGATCAGCTCCTCCTTGCGGGTGCCTGATCGGTCGATATTGATGGCGGGGAATATCCTGCGCTCAACCAGGCCGCGGTCAAGGTGGAGCTCCATGTTGCCGGTGCCCTTGAACTCCTCAAAGATGATCTCGTCGGCCCTGCTGCCGGTGTCGACCAGCGCGGTCGCGATGATCGTGAGGCTGCCCGCCCCCTCGATGTTGCGCGCGGCGCCGAAGAAGCGCTTCGGCTTCTGCAGGGCGTTCGACTCGAGGCCTCCGGACATGATCTTGCCCGAGCTCGAAGCGAGCGCGTTGTAGGCGCGCGCAAGCCTCGTTATCGAGTCAAGGAGGATGACGACGTGCTCGCCCTGCTCCACTAGGCGGCGGGCTTTCTCCCCGACCATCTCGGCGCAGTGCACATGGCTTTCCGGTGCCTCGTCGAAGGTCGAGGACACGACCTCTCCCTTCGTGTGGCGCCTGAAGTCGGTGACCTCCTCGGGGCGCTCGTCGACGAGGAGAAGGATAAGCTTCGCAAAGGGGCTGTTCTCGGAGACCGAGTTGGCGATGTTCTGCAGGAGTATCGTCTTACCCGTCCTCGGGGGGGCGACGATGAGACCGCGCTGGCCAAATCCGATGGGTGTCAGGATGTCGACCGCCCGCATCGACACGTCCTTCTGGATGTCGGGGTCCTCGAGCAGGATCCGCTTCAGGGGATAATACGGGATAAGCTCCTCAAACGGGGTGACCTTGGAGATCTCGTCGGGATCATGACCCATCACCTTGTCGATCCGGATGACCGACGGGCATCGCTCGCCCTCGCGGGGCGGTTGGATCAGGACCTCGACCTGGTGGCCGCGCTTGAGCCCGTAACGCCGGATGAGACTCTCCGGAAGGAACGGATCCTCCGGATAGAGCCGGTAGTTGACGAACTCGTGAACGATGAACGATCCCCGGTCGGTGATGTCGACGTAGCCGCGGTCGGCAAGGGCGCGCTGCTCCTCTGTCGCCTTCACGAATATCTGCGAGAGCAGCTGCAGCCTGTTGGGTGCGCCCTCGAACGAGACCTTCATGCCCCGCGCAAACGCGGTGAGGTCGGCAAGGTTCAGCGAATAGAGGTGGTCAAGGTAGAGCGCCTCCCCCTTGCCCGAGGAAATCTCCTTCGCGAGGGCGTCAAGCGCGGCAAGGTCCGCAAACCGCGCAGGGTCCGGTAGGTCGCCGTAGACCGGCGGAGGCGCGGGCGGCGGCGGCTGCTGGGGATAGCGCGGCGGCCCGCCCCCGGGCCCCGGCTGCCACTGGCCGCCGTGCCGGCCGCGTTTGCGCTTGTTGCGCTTCCAGGAATTGCGGTCCTGCCACTCGCCGCGCCCCCCGCCCTGCCCGCCTCCCTGGCCGCCGCCTTGGCCATACCGGCCGTCGTTTTCTCCGGCGGGCTCTCCCCCGACATCGCGGCTCTCTTGGGCGGCTGCCGGGAGCTGCGGAGCCTCCTGCGGCACCGGTGTTGGCGCGGCCGGCGGCTCGGGCTCGGGCCTTTTCTCGGGCACAAAGACGGCAGGCTTCGCCTCCTCCTGGGCGGGTTCCGTTTCAACGTTCGCCTTGCGGCCGCGCGGCCGGCCGCGCGGCTTGGCGGCCTTGGCGCTGTCGCTAAGTGCGGAAGCCTCGTCGTCGGACTTGGGAGGAAGGGACATCAGTGTGTTCTGTGAAGGGTGCGCCTGCCTTGGATCGGTTCAGTGAGGTAACGATGCGGTCGACCTGTGACTTGAGAAATCCGGTTGAACCATCATTCCAAAGGACGAAGTCGGACAGCTCGATCTTCCGAGCCAGCGGCAATTGCTTGGATATGCGTTGCTCGGCGAGCGCTCGGTCCAAACCGCGCTGCTCCAAACGAGCGAGTTGAGAAATGCCATCACAGGCCACGCAGACCGTGAAATCAAACCAATTCTCGAGGGATATCTCGTACAGGAGCGGCACTTCCATCACCCAGTCGCAGCCGGGTTCTTCCCGGAGCAGCCCCCGGGCGATATCGAAGAACCCGGGATGCGTAAGATTCTCTAGCCAAATCCTTTCCAAATCATCCGCGAACACGATCTTCGCCAGCGCGGGGCGGTCGACCTGTCCCGTTGGAAGGAAGACCCGTTCTCCGTAGCGGCCCCTTAGGGCTGTGGTCACCGGTTCCGACGGAAGAACCCGCTCCCTGACGATAATGTCGGAATCGATATGACGGAACCCCCATTCGGCGAAAAGCTTCGCCGCCGTCGATTTCCCGCAGCCAAAGCCCCCGGTGAGTCCTAGAATCATCGTCAAACGTTCATGTGATACGGAAACCGCCCCCAGTTCAACAATGGGTTGCCGTGTCGGACACGGCAGCGTCCGGCTTACGGTGACCTACCCGCCTTTGACGCCTTGCGAACCGTATTTCCAGATCATCGGTATCAGTCGACCGACGCCCCGCACCTTTGCCGAGAATTCGCGCGGCGCGTGGAAGAACCGAAGCAGCCAGCCCAATGCCAAGCGGTCCGCCCAGACAGGGATCCTGGCCTGCCGCCCCGAGAGAAAGGCGATGGCGCCACCGACGCAAAGGATCGCCGGCTTGTAGGAGAGGCGCCTGCGGAGCTCCCAGCCGAGCCTCTCCTGGACCCCTCCGCTCAAACCCACCGCAATCAGCTTTGGCCTGCGGGCGTTTATCAGGTCCACGAGGCGACTGTCGGATACCGGACCCTCCCTTGGGTAGATCGGGGCTACGTACGCATCATCATCTGTGACGTCAAAGCCGCGGCTGCGCAGCCATGCCAGGTTGGCATCGGAATCAGCAGCCGAAGGCATCACCCAGAACGTGTCTCCTCGCCCTTGGAAGTCCTTCCCGCCCACCAGCCCGCGAAGCAAGCGCAGGCCAGAGATCCTGCGGATACGCTCTCCCGTCCGAAGAAGCCAGAGAACGACCATGAATCCGCTGTCGGTGATGGCAAAGTCCGCGCCCTCCATCGCCTCGCGATGCGCGGGGTCGTCCTCAAGGCGGACCATCACCGGGGCCGACGGCACGACGATCAAACCGCCCCCTGAGACAAGCCCAAGGAGGCCCTCGAGATCGGAGATATAGAATCTCACCCCGAGAATCGTCCTGAATTTGTCCCGCACGGGATGGATACCATCGAAAGACCAAAACCCCTGAAAGCGCAAAATGAGGCCACTCGCGGCTTGACGCTGGGCCCCAAATTTGGAGCGTTCTCCCTTCCGCAAGATGCCCTCATCGTCTAGCGGCTAGGACGGGGCCCTCTCAAGGCCCAAACAGGGGTTCAATTCCCCTTGAGGGCGCCATCTGCGCGTTGATTATTAAACGGTTACACCCAATTCAGCGGCAGGTTTCTTAGCTTTTCCCCGATCCCCCCAAGCGGGCGCCCGTTGTCGAGCTTGACAGAGCGACATATGTTTTTGCGCATCGTGCATTGGGCAGTTGAGAAGGGGGCCGTTTGCGAGATCGGGCGCCTCGGTGTCTCCGCCTGGGTGCGGCAACGCAATTTTAATCGAGAAAACAGGTGATTAAGCTTGCTTCCGTAGAGAGACATGTCTAATTTATCGTTATAACTGGAGCGGGATGTACCGGACGATAAAGCTGTCGTATATTGCCTCCAAGGACGTCCTAAGCTGGCTTTCGAGTCTGTAGGGAGTATCGAAGATAAATACCACTAATACAGGGACTACGTAAATCCACGCAGTTTCCATTATAGAAAATTGTGATTCACTGCCAAAGCGTCGATACACTGCCTGTCTCATCCCGATCCGACAATTTCTGTCCATATCCCGCTAGTGCGTCTAGGTATTCAGACGAACGTTGTTACAACGGCGCCTAGGCTAATACGAATAAACATCCCACTAAATCCCCAGCCACTTTGCTGAACGATAAAGACAGCTTCCTCCTGCTAACGGAAGCCGTCGAAGACTGCGCCATCTTCTTGCTCGATGCCGGCGGGCATGTCGTCAGTTGGAATGTTGGAGCAGAGCGCATCAAGGGCTATCGCGCTCAGGAGATCATCGGCAAGTATTTCTCAGTCTTTTACCCGCCCGAGGCCGTCCAGCGCGGCGTGCCCGAACAGGAACTGAACGTCGCCGCCAAAGACGAGCGGTTTGAGGGTGAAGGCTGGCGCGTTCGGAAAGACGGAATGCAATTCCGGGCCAAGGTCATCATCAAAGCGCTGCGCGACAAGGACGGCACAGTGCGGGGTTTTTCAAAGGTGACCCACGATCTTAGCGAGCGCAAACGGGCGGACGAGGAGGCCATGCGCATGGTGACCGTGGTGAGAGACTCGAACGATGCGATCACGATCCAGGATTTTGCGGGAAAGATCATCGCCTGGAATCACGGCGCCGAGATGATGTTCGGCTACAGCGAGCAGGAGGCGCTCAAGATGGAGATTTGGCAGCTCGCCCCCGAAGACAAAGCGGCAGAGCAAAAGGATTTCATGCGCCGGCTGCTTGCGGGCGAAACGATCACCTCCTTTGAGACCCAACGACTGACCAAAGACGGGCGCATTCTCGATGTGTGGCTCACGGTAACGAAACTGATGGACGATGCCGGAAGGCCGATTGGTATTGCGTCCACCGAGCGCGACATCACCGAGCGCAAGAACGCCGAGCGCCAGATCCGCGAGCAAAACGAAATTCTCTTCAACTTGCACGAAGGCCTGATGATCGTGGATCTGGCCAATAAAATTACTCTGTGGAACCGCGCGGCCGAAAGGATCATCGGCCGGACCCAGGGCGAGGCGCTCGGCCGCGACCCTATTGAGGTGCTCGGTATTGATGATCGTGACGCCATTTCCACGATCCGCACGGCTGTAGCGCAGGTAGGATTTTGGAACGGGGAGCTGAAGGCGAAAACCCGCGACGGCCGCAAGATAACCCTAGAAGGCCACATCACGTTCGTCCGCGACGATTCAGATCGGCCCCGCGCCCGCCTCAATCTTTTCTTCGACATTACGGAACAAAAACTCATCGAGGAAAAATTCATTCGCGTCCAGCGTCTAGAGAGCATCGGAATGCTGGCCGGCGGCATCGCACACGACTTGAACAACATTCTGGCGCCGATGCTCATGGCTGCCGGTTTGTTGAAAGACAAGCTCACCGAGCCGCGCGAACTAGCCATCTTAACCATGATCGAACAAGGAGCGCAGCGCGGTGCTGCGATCATCCGGCAGCTGCTGACATTCAGCCGCGGGGTTGAGAGCGCGAGGGGGAATGTGCAGTTGCGGCACTTGATAAGCGAAATGCTAAATATCATCCGGGAAACATTCCCGCGTGACATCGATCTCGACTCCAAAGTGCCCGTCGATCTCTGGGTCGTCAAAGCCGACCCGAATCAGCTCAACCAAGTGTTAATGAACTTGTGCGTGAACGCACGCGACGCCATGCCAAATGGGGGCAGACTCTCGCTAACCGCCGCAAACACGCGTCTGACCGAAGAGCAGGCAAACCTGAACCCGCTGGCAAAGCCCGGCCGCTATGTAGTGGTGACGGTGGCCGACACCGGCAGCGGCATTCCGAAGGAAATTATCGACCGCATCTTCGAGCCCTTCTTCACGACCAAGGATGCCGGGAAAGGGACCGGCCTTGGCCTCTCGACAGTGATGGGCATTGTCAAGAACCACGGCGGTTTTGTGACGGTTTATAGCGAGCCTGCAAGAGGAAGTCAGTTCAAAGTCTATCTGCCCGTAGCTGATGAACCGCATGCCGAACCCGAGAAAACCTCGGTGAGCGCGCCCAGCGGCCACGGTGAACTTGTCCTGCTAGTGGATGATGAAGCTTCCATTCGCGAAACAACCAGGCAAATGCTGGAAGCGCACGGGTATCGTGTTATTACGGCCGCCAACGGAGCGGCGGCATTGCAAATGTTTGTCCAGTATCGCGATGCCGTGCAGCTCGTTTTGACAGACATGATGATGCCAACGATGGACGGCGCTCACTTAATTCGATCGCTGCGAATCCTCGAACCGAGCGTGAAAGTGGTTGCGATGAGCGGACTCGATAAAGCCTTCCTCCCCGAGGAACTTGACGCACTGGGCATCCAGGAGGTCGTGGCCAAGCCCTGCGATGACATTCAGCTTCTTCAGGCCATCCAGCATTCGTTAACGATCACATGAGGATGACTGAGGCCGAAAGCTGTTGGAATGCTGCGGGAATAGCCTAGCACATCAGAAACGGTGAATAGACGGTGGTTTTTTGAGCTGTTCAGGTTCGCGTCGACGGAATTTCGGATCATTATGTGCGCGCAGGCTGGTTTGTTCCTAGGTAGAGTAGGCAGGAGCGCTTGTCGACGGCTTGTCCGTCTACCGGCTCCTGCCTACTCTTCCTAACTATGTGCAGCGATCGCCCGTCTATTTCATTCTCAACACGAGGGGATTCTGCCGTCGCGCTTCACATAATTCGGCACGCAACATAACACAACCTATGCGCTGCACCACATAGATTATGCGCAAAGACCAATGTCGCTGTGTATAGCTGAATCTGGCGGGCGCATCGTTTGCATGCGGCGCGCAAATTCAGAGCTGTCCGCTTTACGGATATATCTGCTTTTCGTATAGTGGCATGGTGATTCAAAGCTTCCGATGCCGCCACACCGGGCAGCTTTTCAAGGAGGAACATTCCCGCCGATTTGCGAACATTCAAGACACTGCCCTGCGCAAACTGCGCATGCTGGCCGCAGCCACCGAACTATCCGCCCTCCGCTTTCCACCAGGAAACCAACTCGAAGCCCTCAAGCATGATCGTCAAGGTCAACATCCCATCCGCATCTCAGAGAAATGGCGCCTTTGTTTCGTCTGGCGCGACGGCCATGCGCATCACGTCGAGATTGTCGACTATCACTGAACACCGTTCCCACACACGAATCTAAGACACATCAAGCTTCCCATGCATAACGCTATAAGGCTCGCTAAGAATCCCCATCCGGGGGACGTCCTCAACCTCGATTTTGTTGGTCCGTTCGGCATCAGCTATTATCGGCTGGCCGAGGTCACGGGAATTCCTACTTCACGCCTGTACGAGATTCGCGACGGCCGGCGCTCAGTAACTGCCGACACCGCTCTTCGCCTCGAGCGAGCCTTCCTAGGGGTCAACGCACAATTCTGGCTAAACCTGCAGTCCATGTATGACTTGTCTGCAGCTCGCCGTGCCGGCGGCAGGTCTTACGCGCAGATCAAGCCGATCATCGATCCGGGAAAGCTAGCCGTCGCATAGCTCGGCCCGTGTTTTGATCACCCGTTGCAGTCCAATTCCGCAGGGCAGATGACCCATCCAAATGAGATTCGCGCCTAATTCAACATACCTAGGTCCGCACCAGCTCGAACCTGCGCGGAAACAACCTCCAAAACGGGACAAGGCCTGTGAGATTCCTGTGAAGTTCTTCCCCTCCCTCTGATAAGCTCGCCCCTTTAGGGTGCCATCTGGCCGATGCGTGTTGCACAAGGATCTTGCTTTCGTGTTGGCGCTGGTCGGCCGGCCCAGCTGAATCTCGATTCCGCCCGTGCTCCCCTCATTCCTGGCCTCCTTTTTCTTCGCCTTCAACGCGACATGCGCCAGCCACAGCATTCGTTTGCTGGGCACCCTGCGGGCGAATCTGAGCAGGCTCATAATCGGAGTCCTCGTTCTCGGGCTTTTCGCCCACACGCTGGGCGGCGGCTTCTCGAGTGCGGGAACGGCATGGTTCTTCCTCAGCGGAATCATCGGACTCGGGGTCGGCGACCTCGGCTCGTACGGCGCCCTGCCTCTTCTCGGTTCGCGAATCACGATTCTCATGGTTCAGTGCGTTGCGGCGCCCCTCGCGGCGCTCGGCGAATGGTGGTGGCTTGGGACCCGGCTGTCGCCCTTGCAGATCATCTGCGGCACGGTGATCCTTCTCGGCGTCGCCGTGGCCATCATGCCGAGCCGCTCGAGTCCACCGCACGTCCGGGTTAAGCCGATTGGGTTTCTCTACGGATTCATCGGGGCCTGCGGCCAGGGCCTCGGCGCCGCGCTCCTCACCCGCAAGGCGGTCATGGTCGCGGCCGCCGCGGGCGAGTCGGTCTCGAACGTGACCTTCGGGCTTACGTCCGCATACGAGCGGATGCTGGCTGGGCTCGCTTTCACCCTCTGCTGGTTCTGGGTCCTGCGTCTGGTCCGAAGGCTTCCGGCCTCGCGACCGCGGCCGCCGGCGGAGTCGGGCGCCCGCTGGCTGTGGACACTAGCCAACGGGCTCGCCGGCCCCGTGGCCGGTGTCGGCTGCTATCAATGGGCCCTTGCGACAACGCCGAGCGGCGTCGTCCTCTCAATTGTGGCGACGTCCCCGCTCGTATCGATCCCGATCGCATTCTGGCTCGAGGGCGATCGTCCGTCCCACCGCTCGATCGTCGGCGGGGTCATCGCGGTCGCCGGCTGCATCGTGCTGACGCTCGTCACCCATCACTGATGGCACCGGGCAGGCGGCGGGTCCCGGTCTGACCAATTTCGCAAGAAACGCGCAGCTTTTGCGCAGGCGCTAGGATACGATCCGCATATATGAGAGCGCCGGCAGTGATCGTGGCGTCGGTGGGTTTCATTTTGACGGGCGTGGCGGCTTTAGGCTCTTCGGCAAGCGCTGAACAGATACTCCTTTACCCGCTGGCCCGCGCGTTCGGGGTGCCCCCGGAGTCAGAATTGGCCATCTGCCGCGCCGCCTTCGGCAGGCTTGAAACCCGGTTCGACACAAGCCGGATCCTGGTGGAGCCGGTCATGTACGCCCCGGGTCACCAGAGGCAATGGAGAGGCGACTGGGCGCAGGCCCCCGCCCAGAAGGCCGGCGCGCGATCAAGGGCGCAGTTCACGGTTGCCTCCGCCCCTCCGGACGTCCCCTTCCCTTCCAAGATGTACCACAACCAGCTGCGGTACCTGTGGGACCGCTCCCGTGTTTACGGGCCGTCGGTCAAGGCCGTAGCGGCCGGCGTCGGTTACGTCTGGTTTGTCGAGGTCTTCACCGGCCCCGATGGCAACGTGGCGGCGATCCAGGCCTACATCTTCGAGCGGGGCGGCCAGCTCGCCTTTGCCCGGCTCTTCAACTCCGGACACTTTGGTCCCCGCCTTTCGCCGGAAGGCGATGCGGCCCTCCTGTTCGTGGTGAAAACCCTGTTTGAGACGCTGACTCTGCCTCCCGAGCGGGCCTTCCCGCTGTACGGGATCGGCTGATACAATTTCCCGCCGCATGAATACCACAAGCCCCTCCGCGACCGCCTGCCGCTGGATGGCGCGGATCGTCAGCACGCTGCTCATTGCCGCAATCGCGGCCATCGCAATTGGAGAAGGGATGCCGAACCCCTTCACGCGCGCGATGTCCCCGATCGAACTGCTCGGCTTCGCGGGGCTCTCCCTGGTTGTGCTCGGCTTCCTGATGGGATGGCGCTGGGAGCTAGCCGGGGGAATCCTTTCAATCGTCGGCGTTTGCATGCTCTTCGGGCCGACGATGGCGAACGGGAGGATAACCTGGTTCATCGTGGTCATGCTCGTTCCGGGCGTGCTCTACATGGCGAGCCGCCTTCTAAGAAGCGGCGCGCCAAAGCCCTCGGAAACCAAGCCGCCGACAGGCGCCGCGGGCTCCTAGGCTTTCAGTCCCTTTTGCGCGCGCCCTCCCTTGGGACGGACGCCCGCAGGGGGGTCCTGCCTGCGTTTTCCGGGCGGCCCGGTTTGACGGCGACCGGCCGAGCCTCAAGAAAGGCTCCTTTGACCTCGACGACGAAAGCGCAGCCGCCCCCGGTTTTCCGCGAATCCCCGCCTTCGCACACGGGCGGCTTCTGGCCGCCTCTGCTGATAGCGGCCGCTGCGCTGGCCGCCTACGCCAACAGCTTCACGGGGCCGTTTGTCCTGGATGACCTGCCCTCCATCGCGGCGAACCCGACTATCCGTCACCTGGGAGCCGCGCTGCGGCCCTCCGCCGCCACGACGGGCGGAGGCCGGCCGATCCTGAACCTCTCCCTGGCGATCAACTATGCCATCAGCGGATCGGCCGTCTGGAGCTACCATGCCCTGAACCTGGCAATCCATGTCCTGGCCGGGTTGGCCCTCTTCGGAATCATCCGGCGGGCGCTCGAAAGGCGGACGGGCACGGCGGCCCCGTCCATCGCCTTCGCGGCGGCTCTTCTGTGGATCCTTCACCCCCTGCAGACCGAGTCGGTCACCTACATTGTCCAGCGCGCCGAGTCGCTCATGGGGCTCTTCTATCTTCTCACGCTGTACTGCTTCATCCGGGGATCCGGGACGGAGGGAGTCCGTGCGCGCAGGTGGTACGCCCTCTCGATCGCCGCCTGCCTCCTCGGCATGGGAACAAAGGAGGTGATGGTTTCCGCGCCGCTCGTCGCCCTACTCTATGACCGCACGTTTCTCGCGGGAGGCTTCCGCGAGGCGTGGCGTCGCCGTGCGCCGGTCTATGCCGGACTGGGCTGCACGTGGCTCGTTCTCGCGTATCTCGTCTTCTCCGCGCACGGCCGGGGCGGGACCGCGGGTTTCGGCAGCGCAGTCGCCTGGCAAAGCTACGCCCTGACCCAGCTTCCGGCGATCGCCCATTACTTGCGCCTGTGCTTCTGGCCGCACCCCCTCGTCTTCGACTATGGCACCGCCCTGGCAACCTTCTCCCTCTATGTGGTGCTCTGCGGGCTGCTCGTCGCATGCCTCGTGGCGCTGACTGCCTGGGCTCTCTTCAGGCGGCCGGCGCTGGGATTCCTTGGGGCGAGCTTCTTCGCCATCCTGGCCCCCAGCTCGAGCTTCATCCCGGTGGCGACCGAGACCATGGCCGAACACCGGATGTACCTGCCGCTTGCTCCTGTCGCCGCGCTGGTGGTGATCGGAATTTACAGGTGGCTGGGCCGCGCCGCCCTGCCGGTGTGCATGGCCCTCGCAGCGGGGCTGCTCTGGACCACCTGGCAGCGAAACGAAACCTACAGGAGCGAGATGGGCCTGTGGGCCGACACCGTGAACAGGCGCCCGGACAACGACCGGGCGCGCACCAACCTGGGAAACGCCCTGAGCGCGCAGGGCCGCACCGCCGAGGCGATCGTCCAGTTCGAGGAGGCGCTTCGGCTCAATCCTCTGGGTGCCGACGCGCGCAACGACCTGGGAAACGCGTTTAACGCGCAAGGCCGCACCGCCGAGGCGAACGCGCAGTTCGAGGAGGCCCAGAGGCTCAACCCGGACAGCATCGAGGCGCACAACAACCTGGGAAACGCCCTTAACGCCCAGGGAAGGGCTCCCGAGGCCATTGCCCAGTACGAGGAGGCTCTTCGCATCAATCCGGACTACGCGGAAGCCCACAACAACCTGGCCAACGTCCTCAACGCACAGGGGCGGAGCGCCGAGGCGATCGTGCACTTCGAGGCGGCGCTGCGGCTAAAGCCCGAAGTTGCCGAGGTGCACAACGATTTGGGAAACGCCCTGAAGGCGGCTGGCCGCAGCGCCGAGGCAATAGCCGAGTATGAGGAGGCATTGAGGCTGGATCCGCAGTACGCCGCCGCGGAAAACAACCTCGGAAACGCGCTCAATGCGCAGGACCGGGCTCCCGAGGCGGTCGCCCACTACGAGGCGGCCATCCGGCTTTCGCCGGACTCGGCCGCGTTCCAGATGAACCTTGCCGTCACGCTGCTCAAGATTCCCGGCCGTGCGGCCGAGGCGGTGCCCCACCTGAAGGAGGTTCTCCGGCTTCAGCCCGGCAACGAACTGGCCCGCCAGATCCTGGCCAAGATCGGCGCGCCCGACCGATGATCGGCCGTAGCAAGAGGCGGCTTGTCCTGGCAGGCCGGAGGCGCTAGACTCACGGACGTCCCAAGGGACGCATGTATGCCGTCTGGACCCCGCCTGTCTCGAAGGCTGCTCGCCGCAATGCTTGCGCTGGCCTGCCTGTGCGCCGCCGCCGCCGTGTCTGCGCAGGCGACTCCGGCCACCACGGCCGGCGTCCGCGAGCCGGCCGTCGCCGGAGTGTTCTACCCGAAGGACCCGGCAGAGCTGTCGAAGGCCATCGACTCCTACCTGGCCGCGGCGAGGGTCCAGCCCGTCGGGGAGCTCAGGGCGCTTGTGTGCCCCCACGCGGGTTACCCGTATTCGGGCCCGGTCGCCGCGTACGCCTACAAGCTTCTCGCGGGCCGAAGCTACGACACCGTCCTGGTGATGGGTCCCAGCCACTACTCCGACGTGCGCGCCGGCTCGGTGACCGACGCACGTCTCTACCGGACGCCGCTCGGCGACGTGCCGGTCTCGGAAAAGGCCCGGCTCCTCGCCATGCTTAGCCCGTACGCCCTGGAGCCGCGCTGCAACGTCCAGCGCCCGGACTTTTGGATTGAGTCCTCGCGCCGGCCGCCCCTTCACGACACGGCCGACACGTGGGAGCATTCGGTGGAGGTCGAGGTGCCGTTCCTCCAGAGGACGCTCGGGCGCTTCGAGATCATCCCCGTCGTCTGCGGCGAGGTCGACACGGCCCAGGCGGCGAAGGCGTTGGAGAGGATCCTCGACAAGCGGACGCTGATCGTCGCCAGCTCCGACCTGAGCCACTACTATCCGTACGACGAGGCCCGCAAGCTCGACCAGAGCTGCGTCGACGCCATCTGCCGCCTCGACATCGACGCCATGGAAAGCGAGGAGGCCTGCGGGCGGATCCCGATCCTGATTCTCATGCACGCGGCAAAGGCGCATGGCTGGAAGGTGCGCCTGCTCGACATGCGCAACAGCGGCGACACGGGCGGCGACAAGTCGCGCGTCGTCGGCTACGCGGCGATCGCGTTCTACGAGCCGTTCGGTGAGCACCTGGGCAAGGACGAGCGCAGCTCACTCCTGGGCATCGCCCGCAGGGCCCTGCACGAAGCCGCGGCCACGGGCCGCCTGCCCGAGGCGCCGCGATCCGTCGCCGGGCTGTCGGAACCGAGGGGCTGCTTTGTCACGCTCACGAAGCATGGCGAGCTCCGCGGATGCATAGGCAACCTGACGGCAAACGGGCCGCTCTACCAGGTGGTCGCCGAGGACGCCCGCAGCGCGGCGCTCTCCGACCCCCGCTTCACGCCGGTCTCCGAGCGCGAGGTCGACGGACTGAAGATCGAGATTAGCGTCCTGTCCGAGCCCAAGCAGCTTTGGTTCTCCTCGCCCGAGGACCTCCTCAGAAAGCTCCAGCCCGGCGTCGACGGGGTCATCCTGCGGATGGGCGACCGGGCCGCGACGTACCTTCCGCAGGTCTGGGAGCAGATTCCGGAAAAGGAGACCTTCCTGAACAGCCTCGCGGAGAAGGCCGGCTGCGATCCGTCCGAATGGCGCAAGCCCGGGACGAGCGTCTTTCTCTACGAGGTTGAGGCCTTCAAGGAGCCGGAGAGCTAGCCGCCATGGAACCGTCGGCGGCGCCGCGGCAGGAGGGAGTGCGCGCCGCCGTGCTGGCCTCCATCGCCGCCCTGGGGCTGTCGTCCATTGCAACACAGCTCAGCCTCCTGCGGGAGCTCCTCGGCGCCTTCTCGGGCAACGAGCTCGTGCTCGGGATCTGCCTGGGGAACTGGTTCGCGCTGACCGCGGCCGGAGCGTGGGTCGGCGAAGCCGCGGCGCGCCTTCGCCGGCCGATCCCCGTCTTTGTCGCCGGCCAGCTTGCCGCCGCCCTAATCCCCCTGGCGCAGGTGGCCGCCGTCCGCGGCCTGCGGGACATCGTCTTCCTTAGGGGCGAGGCGGTCGGTCTGGCCGGAACATGGCTGGGAAGCCTCACGCTGCTCGCACCCTACTGCCTTGTGGCGGGAGCGCTCCTGACCCTCGGGTGCCGGATCGTCGCCGAGGACGGCGGGCCGGGAGGGATCGGGCCGGTCTACTTTGCCGACACGGCCGGATCGGTAGCAGGGGGCGCGCTATTTGTCTTCGTCCTCGTGCCCCATTTCGACCATTTCGCGCTCCTGTGCGCCCCGGCCTTCCTCAACCTTGCCGTCGGCGTGCACCTTGCCTGGCTGAGCCGCTCGCGGGCGCTCCTCGTGCTGGGAGCGGTTCTCGCGGGCGGCCTCGCGCTCGGGATCACGCTCGTCGACGTGGACTCGCTCACCACCGCCCTCCAGCACCGCGGCGAGCGTGTCGTCCTCAGGGAGAACTCCCCCTACGGCCGGCTGATCGTGTGCGACAGCTCCGGGCTCCTCACTTTCTATGAGAACGGAGTTCCCGTCGCGGCGACCGAGAACACGACCCAGGTCGAGGAGGCGGTCCATTACGCCATGTGCCAGCGGCCGCTGGCGCAGCGGGTCCTTCTCATCGGGGGCGGAGTTGCCGGCGACGCCCGCGAGATCCTCCGGTACCCGTCGGTGGCCGAGGTGACCTATGTGGAGCTCGACCCGGCGATCGTCGCGGCGGGACGCCGCCTTGTCGCGGGCAACCTGGACGATCCGCGGATCATCCTGGCGGCCGCCGACGGCAGACGCTTCGTGCGGGAAAGCCGCGACCGCTTCGACGTCGTCATCGTCGACCTGCCCGATCCCTCGACCTCGCAGCTCAATCGGTACTACACGGCGGGATTCTTCTCCGAGGCGCGCAGGGCCCTGAAACCGGACGGCGTCCTGGCTTTCGGCCTCGGGCACTACGAGAACTTCGCGGGCCCGGAGCTTGCGCGCCTGCTTTCATCGGCCCGGCGGACGCTGCAGGGCGCGTTCGGCCGCGTGGTCATGATCCCGGGAGTCCGCGTGTTCTTCCTCGCGTCGGATGGGCCGCTGGAGCCGGACGTCGCCCGCCTCATGGACGCCTCCGGCGTTCATCCGCGCCTCGTGAACCGCCATTATCTCGAGGCGACGCTCTCGCCGGACCGACTGGCCGACATCGGCCGCGCCGCAGCCCGGCCCGCCGCCCTCAACACCGACCAGAACCCGGTCTTGTATTACTATGAGCTGCGCCGTTGGATGAGCCAGTTCGGCGGGACCGGCGCAGCCATGGGCGCCGTGCTGGCGCTCGCGCTGGCGGCCTACCTCGCGGTCCTGGGTCCCGTGCCGCGGGTCATCTTCGCGGCGGGCTTCGCGGCCTCCGGCCTTGAGATCGTGCTCCTTCTCGGCTTCCAGATGATCTTTGGTTCGGTCTATCGGCAGGTCGGGCTCGTCGTGACGGTCTTCATGGCCGGCCTTGCGGCGGGGGCCTGGGCCGCAGGGCGCGCGGCGCCCCGGGTCTTCGCCGCACGCGCGCTGGCGTTTCTCGGCCTTGGAATAGCGGCCCTTGCGGTGGCCATTCCACCCATCCTGCGCGCAAGCCAGGTTTTGGACGCTTTGGCGGGCACCCCGATCATGGGCCAGGGTCTGATCCTGCTCGCAACACTCGTCCTCGCGGCGATGGTCGGCGCGCAGTTCCCGCTGGCCGGCGCCGCGGGAGGGCGAGGCGCCGGCGCCGCCCCCGCTCGCCTTTTCAGCGCCGACCTGGCCGGCGCCGCCCTGGGGGCCTTGCTCGTCGCCTCGCTCCTCGTTCCGCTGGTCGGCCTTCCGACGGTGTGCCTCCTCACTGCGGTGTTGAACGCGGCCTGCGCAGGATTAGCCTTGGGCGTCAGGCCATGCACGCGTTAAACCATATCTGTCTCAAGCTTGTGCGGTGGACCGGGTGGATCCTGCTGCCGGTCATCCTCGCCTTCTTCGCGACGGGATACGCGATCAGCGGGCGCTATGGGTTCGGGGCCCTCACCGACGAGCGGACGGCGCTGACGCTCCACAAGCTCATGCACCTGCCGCTCGGCATCCTCGTGGTTGCGCACGTGGTGCCTTCGGTGTACCTTGCCATGCTCCGATGGGGATGGATCAAACAGCGGTCGGAAGCCTGATCACCAGGCGTCGCGCGCTGGCGGGCGGCGCGGCGGCATTCGCGTGCGCGGGGCTGCGCTGCAGCGGTTCGTGGATCGACAGCCTCCTTCACATCGGCGATTCCGAGGCGCCGGCGGAGGTGTTCAAGGGGGACGCGCCCGACGACAGGCTCTGGGAGCTCTGGCGCGGGCGGGGCTGGGTGCGGGAGGCGTCGCACTACCTGAAGCTCGGGGCGAACGTCCAGTGCAAGACCTGCCCGAACAACTGCATCCTCGAACCCGGAGACCGCAGCCACTGCCGCAACAAGGTGAATCGGGACGGCACGCTCTACACGATGGCCTACGGGAACCCGTGCACGTTCCACGTGGACCCGGTCGAGAAGAAGCCGCTCTACCACTTCCATCCGGGCACCACGGCGTTCTCGCTGGCGACCTCGGGCTGCGTCTTCCGCTGCCTAAACTGCCAGAACTGGGAGATATCCCAGAAAAAGCCCGAGGAGACGAAAGACCCCACCGGACCCGAGCTTAGGCTGCGTCCTCCCCTCCCGCATTCGATGACCTACGAGGACGTCGCGCGCGCTAGCCTCTTCCCGGACGACGTCGTCGCCGTCGCCAAGGCGCTCGGCTGCCCGTCGGTCGCCTACACCTACTCCGAGCCGACGGCCTACTACGAATACGCCTTCGACACCTGCAGGCTGGCCCGCGAGGGCGGCATCAGGAACATCATCGTGAGCTGCGGCTCGATCGAGGAGCGACCGCTGCGCGACCTTGCCCCGTTTGTGGACGCGGCCCACGTGGACCTGAAGGGCTTCGACGACGAAACTTACCGTCGGCTGAACTCCGGAAAACTCCAGCCCATCCTGAACACGCTCAAGACGTACCGCGACCTGGGGATCTGGTTCGAGGTCATCAACCTCGTCGTTCCGACCTACACGGACGACCTGGACGCCATCAGCCGGATGTGCGGCTGGCTGGCTGACAATCTGGGCCCCGACCGGCCGCTTCATTTCTCCCGCTTCAACCCTCAGCACAAGCTGGACCACCTCCCGGTCACGCCGATCGACATCCTCCTGCAGGCCCGCGAGGCCGCCCGCGCCGCGGGGCTGCGTTACGTGTACATCGGGAATGTGCGCGAGGTGGCGGACGCGGGAACGACGTACTGCCCAAACTGCAAGCGGCCGGTGATCGAGCGCGACGCCTACGCCGTAACGGCGTTCCGGCTGGACCGCGGCCGGTGCCGCCACTGCGGGACAACCGTCGCCGGCGTCTGGGACGCGTGAGGCGCCGCGCGGCCCTACGCGTACAGGGCCGCCACCTCGTAGTCGTCGACGCGCGGGATCGTGAATTCCACCGTGTTCCCGTCCTGACGGAAAGCGATGACGCGCTCGGAGCGCAGGAGCTCGACCCGCACGACGCTGCGGCCTGAGGGCAGGATCATCCGCACCTTCTGCTCGCCCACGGGGTAATGGCGCCGCAGCCAGCCCTTGTGCATGTTGGGATTCGTGTAGTTGAGAAGGTGCACCGCGAATCCGGGGGGCGTCTCCCATACGAAGCACTCGATCACCCCTTCACCCTGCACCGTGACGGGCTGTCTGCCGCCCGTCAGCCAGGCCACCGAGTTATGCAGGAGGAGGCTCAGGTCGGTGTGCCCGGACCGCCAGGCCGTCCGCTCGATGTCCCCCGGGAAGTAAAGAAGCCGGCTCCGGCCGTTGTCCCGGGCCACGACGGCGGGCTCGTCGGTCCTGTCGACCGGCGCGTAGGACAGCTCCGGCGGGTACGCGGTGTGGGCCGGGACGACCGAGAGCACCAGGGGGCCAGAAGCCTTAACGGGAAGGCGGTAGGCTCCCCCGGGAATCCAGTTGGTGTCCTCGAATCCCCTGAGTATCTCGTGCGGGCTCTCGATCCGCGCGTAGAAGCCGTTGCCCTTGGGCCCGGCTACCTCGCCCACGGAGTCGATACCAAAGAGGTCGGCGAGGCCCGAGTTGGCGCGGCGCCGGCCTTTCTCGTCGAACATCGCGGTCTCGAAAGACGCCATCAGGGAGCCGCCCGCCGCGACGTAGTCGCGCAGCTGCGCGCACTGGGCGTCGCTCAGCCACGCGATGTTCGGCAGAAGAAGCGCTGAGTATTTCCCAATCGATTCCGGGCCGAGGTCGTCCTCGTGCACGAATTCGAACATGAAGCGGCCCTCTATCAAGGCATAGTAGAGGCCGTCGATGAACTGGGACATCCCGCCCTCCCCCGGGGGCGTGTAGAAGAGGTGGGAGCGCTGGCCCATCACGACGCCGACGTTGGCCACGCCCCGCACGCGCTCAAAATGAAGGTCGTGGCGGGCGAGCCACTCCATGTACCGCCGGCCAATCTTCTGCCAGCGCCGGTCCTCTCCCAGGCCCTTCTGGGCGCCCAGCCAGTGGTACCAGATCGTCATGCCGCTCGCAGCCGTCTGGTCCATCCAAATCTCGGCCTCGGGCCTCGACTTCGTGACGTTCCTCCAGCGCACGGAGCCGCAGGTTGACCATGCGCCGGTCACGTTGGTGATCGTGCGCCCCTTCATGATCGCCGTCGCGACGCGACCCTGCTGCGAAGCGCCCCAGATGGGCAATGCCTCGCCCCCGCGGCCCTGGTTGTCGCAGTTGAACCACTCGCAGACGCTGGCGAGGCGCTTTAGGTTCGGCGTGGCGTGGATGCCGCCTCCCATGTTCGCAAAGAACAAGCTGTCCGGCTTCTTCTCCTTGGCTATCCCGTCATAGAGCTTCCAGAGGGTTGCGACGCGCTCGGTGAACTGCTCCCAGTACTCCGGGGACCTCGGCTTGGCCAGCTTGCGGCATTCGGCGCAGTAACAGACCGGCAGACTGCCGAACGCAGGCCAACCGTTCGTGAAAATCCCGTCGACGTCGTAGTTGGCCTGCACCTCCCGCATGATCGCCGGCATGTGCTCCGTGAAATACGTGGAGAACGTGCAGGTTTGGAAGAGCCTGGGGTCCTCCCCGTGGGCGAGGAACCCGCCGTTTTCGTCGCGCATGAACCACTCCGGGTGAGCCTTTACGGCGTCCTCCCAATTGAGGTCGGGGCTCGTCCGCGCGATCACCCGCAGGCCCCTCTTCTTCGCAGCCGCCGTGCAGGCGCCGAAGAGGTCCCTGTCACCGAGGAACTGGCTTCGCCGATGGAAGGGGACCTGTGTCGGGTAGAATGCGAGGATCCCGGTGACGCTCACCAGCACGGCGTCGACCTTGAGCGAGGCCCAGTAGTCCGCCCATTGCTCGACATCGAGCTCAACGGGGTCGCGTTCGTTGAAGTTGAGCTGGCCGATCCGCCTGATCCGCTGGTGCCACGGCACCTCGGGGGCGCCTGCGGCCTCGGCGGCGGCA
>Ga0265338_10000627_pt1 | contig 61334 bp, 76 predicted proteins | sample 42126metaG_FD_193579 | JGI IMG/M metagenome (GOLD analysis project Ga0265338, IMG submission 193579) | Rhizosphere microbial communities from Carex aquatilis grown in University of Washington, Seatle, WA, United States - 4-21-26 metaG | ecosystem: Host-associated > Plants > Roots > Rhizosphere... | reverse complement strand
GGATTCGAACTTTGCTAACAGAGTTAGAAATAAAAATAGATCAGAAAACCAAACTTTTCTGATCTGTTATTTTTCTTGGCTCCGGGGACTGGATTCGAACTAACAATATTTACCACCTGATTCCAGGCTCGCTTTACTGTAGCTTACATCTGAAAATATCAAAATCCTGGAGATGGTTGTTGCCGATTTCCAGGTCATTTACACAGACATTTACTGGGACATTGCCTGCGTTTGGTAGTATAATGTCGGTGTATGAAATATTACGCTCCAGTCTACAATATAACACCTAAGATCACGAGTCTGGCGTACCAAATTGCGCAGGATCTAGAGCGCATAGATATTATTCGTGAACAGGTTCTTGCGCCCTACTTACGCCGCGAGAATCGGATAAAAACGATTCGCTCCTCACTCTATATCGAGGCTAACAGTCTCAGCTTGGATCAGGTTGCTGACGTTATAGACGGCAAGGTCGTAGTCGGCCCCAAGCAGGATATACAAGAGGTAAAAAATGCCGCCCTGGCGTACCAGAGGCTACTTGATTGTAATCCGTATAGCGTGAGTGACCTTCTCGCGGAGCATGAACTTATGACCAAAGATACGGTTAAAGAACACGGCAGGTTTCGTAGTCAGGGCGTTGGTGTGTTTGCCGGCAAAATCCCTATTCACGTTGCGCCACCGGCCGATCAGGTGCCGACGCTTATTGAACAGCTGCTAGAATGGGTAAAAACCGCTGCATTGCCGCAGGTTATAAAATCATGCATATTCCATTACGAATTTGAATTTATCCATCCATTTACCGACGGCAATGGGCGCATGGGTCGCATGTGGCAGACACTCTTGCTTTATCAGGAAAATCCTGTGTTCGGCTGGCTACCGGTTGAGACAATTGTCGCGCGACGACAGGAAGAATACTACGAAGCAATCCAGCAATCTACTAAGCAAAACGACAGTGCTATTTTTGCCGAATTCATGCTGGAAGCGTTGGCCGAGGCGCTCCGGGAGTTTAAGGATAACCGAGGCATGGTTGGCCAACCCCTGGATGCCCCTTTAAACAAGACAGAGCAAGCAGCACTGGGAGTTGTCGCAGGCAACCCCTACGCTACATATGAGGAGATTGCTAACAAGATTAACAAGACATCCAAAACAGTTCAGCGTACACTGGCGAGTCTAAAGGAGCGAGGGCTCGTATCCAGAGTCGGTTCGGATAAGACGGGCCATTGGGTGGTATATGGGGAACAGGAGCCGTAAGCAATGAGCACATACGTGGATAAAGCAATCAATCCCAAGACCGGCAAGCCTCAGCTGGCGCTGTTCATTGATGACTACTACGGTACACACCGGTACGGCGTGGGCTTCAAAAATAACGGCACGGACGCCTACCTGTATGATGTAGAAAACAGAGACTCCGACTATACGGTCTATCCGTTAGAGGATATAGAATCAGTGCCGGATAAGTAGTAATGAGGTAAAAGGAGTGTCTATGAGCGAAGCAGCAAAAACAGAGTGGGTTGACTGGCTTAATACGAAAGTGCTCCAGAAAGCGGCGGTTGTAGACGAAGCGGGCAACGTGTTAGCGCTGCATCGCAGCGAAACGTATCGTGGCTCGCGTCCCGGCAAATGGGATCTACCTGGCGGCGTTGTTGGGCGGGAAGATATCGAAAGTTCTGATGCCGCCAAGCCGCACGAGGCTTCTATCCGCCGCGAAGTGGCGGAAGAAACCGGATTGGCAGTCATTGCTATTGCTGCCACTTTCGTGGATTCCTGGACGTTCGAGCGGTCGCCGGGCACTATTTTGGGCATTGCTATTGGATATAAGGCAACCGTCTCGGGTGTCAAGCCGCTGGTACGGCTGAGTGATGAACATGTCGAATACCGATGGGGTGCGCCGGCTGAAATACTCGCCCTGGAGTTTGGCGAAGACGGCGGACTTCACCCGTCAGTTATTCGCGCGCTTGGTTACCCATCATAGAAAACGGTAAGGATGTCAACATGATTATTAGGGCTAAACTACAAAATGACAAGCGGGCTTACAGAGATATCTACGTCGATCCGTTTGTAAATCTGCACATTATTGCTTCGTATGTCGTGGGTGCGTTTGGGTTTAATTTTGACCACAGTTTTGGCTTCTTCCGGTCGTCGGATATATACGGCAAAGGGAAAGATCTTGAGCACTACGAACTCTTCTACGATATAGATCAAGAGGTGGAAGAAAACTGCGGCAGTGTTGCGCATACAATTGTCTCCGATATTTTTGTGGCGAACAAGCAGAAATGGTGGATGCTATTCGATTATGGAGACGATTGGGTCTTTGAACTTGAATGTAAGGACATAGACGACGAAGGCCGATTGAAAAGTGGCACTGTTATAAAGACTGGCGGTGAGGCGCCGGAACAATACGAACGGCATACTTTGCGCGAAAAATAGCAAAAAGTAGCAACAATTCACGACTTGATCAGGGGGTCGGTCTAGGAACCCGGTCGGGTTTTCGTCTGCTGAGTCCCTCGGGAGGAGAGCGACTGGGTTCGAACCAAAATAACAGAGGTAAGCAAGCAAAAACCGCCGTTTCCGGCGGTTCCAACCTGTTGTGCGTTAGAACAACATTTGAGCTTTCTTGCCTGACCAAGGAGAGAAGTTAAGGGCCGGTCTAGGAACCCGGTCTGGGTATTTCACTGCTTGGTCTGGCTCAGCTTACCGGTCTTGAACCTTTAGTCTGAAATACTATTTTGTATCCATCGGGTAATTTCCGGTACGTTGACCGTACTAAAGTCGGTAGTATCGACTATGCGTATTGGTCCATCAACATCGAGCGGTTGGTCTTCTTTGTTCTTGATGCGCTCGTGAAAGCTTGCCGCGTAGTCTTTGACTGTGCCGGTATCATTGTGTCCGGGATGGCGATCCCGGTGTTGACGATCAAAATAGCGCTGGGCAAGTACATTGACCTCGGTACGGCATACAATTTGTATGATATAACAGTCATACGTTTCTTGCCAGCCTCGAAACTTCTCACTTGCCAACGTGGGTGAATAGTTACTCTCGAGTACCAGGGATTCACCATTTTTCAGATGCTGCTCGGTAATATAGTCCATGATACCGAATGTGGCGTGAGCTAATTTTGCCGAGAAAGCTATATACCCAGTAGAGGAAGTAGTACGTACAGGAGCGAGTTAGCTCGCAGGTTTAAACGTGAGCCCTATGATTGTACAAGGGTTAGCAGCGGGGGAGATATATAACGTTAGTCAGAGTATTCCTTAAGTAGAGAACTAAGGCTTAATTTCTTAAGGGCCCCAGATTCAATCCTGTGAACATTCTCACGAGTGCAGCCGAGCATCCGGCCAACCTCATCAAGGGTCATTGGATCAGGGCTTAGAAATCGTAGTTTGAGTACTCGCGCCTCACGTGGCTTTAGTCCATCAAGCGCTCTCGCTATATCATCAGCCTGTGTTGCCCTAATCGCAGCGTTACTAGGTGAGACCTCATCTGCATCTGCATCCACTATCATATCTTGCAACTCGTTTGTGCCGTCATCACCTATCGGCGCATTAAAGCTGACTGGCGACGCAACCTGATATGCTTTTATGACCTTTTCGACCTTTTCCAGCTTAACATCCATCTCCGCAGCCAGTTCCTCGGGTGTGGGTTCACGATTAAGTTCTGAAAGCAACTGGCGCCGGACACGATCTACTCGCCTAACCTGTTCCTCCATATGGACTGGCAACCGTATGCCGCGACCCTGATCCGCCATACCTCGTTGGATAGCCTGGCGGATCCACCACGTGGCGTAGGTACTGAATTTATAGCCTTTTGTGTAATCAAATTTCTCTATAGCACGCACGAGCCCTATGTTGCCCATTTGTACTAGATCCAGGAGCTCAAACCCACTGTCCCGTCGTTTCTTGGCAACGCTAACAACCAAGCGGAGGTTTGCCTCAAGCATCTGTGCCTTAGCACGCTGGCCTTCTTCGGCAACCACTTCCAAGTCTTCGCGCCATACACCAGCAGCGGTTACACTAAGCTGTCCCAGCTTTTCTTCTGCATACAGCCCGGCCTCTATCCTTTTCGCAAGCTCTACTTCCTGTTCGGCGTCTAAAAAGGGACTCTACCTATCGATTTTAAGTAGGTATGTACGATGTCCGCCGCAGGTGAGTCGTCGTCAAGTTCATCAGCTCCTAATAGATAAGTTTCCTCGATTGCACCAGGAACTACGTCGTCTACTGCTTCTGCATGTACGGTTGCAGGTCTTTCTCCGAGGGGCGGCATATTACTTACTATTTATAACATATTGTCGCGCAAGTTTACAACTTCGTGCGCTTAACCACTACACACCTCAATCCGGTGTTAGCCTAGTGTTCCTTGTTTGCGATTAAAAAAGATCAAGTCGGACGCTACGTGCAGATAATATCCGGCCGACCATGACGCCACTACAATGACAGAGGGCGGACCAATTCTGAAACCGGGGGCCTTGCTTAACTGAAGTTTAAGGCTCCATTCTTTGTGTAAACGTACTGAAAAGTTCGGTTTCCAGTCTGCCCTACATAAAAATAGAACTCCGAAACAAGGAGTTATATCGTTTGTATTAGTTACATATCTCAACCGCCTTTGACGAATTGGAACCGCATCAAGGCTGAACTGATAGAGATGTGGCAGATTGTGAAGACCGCGCAGCAATTTAATCTGTCGATAGCTAAGGGGCTTTGATGGAACTCAGCAGGGCTAGTGAGCGAGCTTCACAGCTATGGTTGCGGGACTTTTGATGATAGATGGCGGCAGTACTTATGAATAGTTCAGAGTTTCTGACTCACTTCAACAAATCATGTCTTGTCAGTGAGGGGTTTCGATAAGCTTAATCAGCCATATCAGCGTACCCCTCGGACGCTCACAGTGTGCAGATAGCACCTTAGGTACCTACAGTGTAGGTGCGCAGGCCTTGTGGGGCCGATCGAGGAAGTTAAGGATGCCTTCAGCTGTCGCCGCAGTAGTTCGAGCAGTCGCTGAACTGGCAGCAACCGAAAGGTACGTGGTAGCACCGCGCTCCGATAATACCGGTGCTCGGCACAGGCCTCGTAGCCAGGAGCGTGAGCTCCTCGAGCGTGACCGGGCGCACGATGGGCAAGCCGGTAAGGGCTCCTCTCTCGGTGTACGAGTGGCCATTTACAGGCCGAGTGTCCTCAGGAGATGCTGGAACTCGTTGTCTTCGGGTGACGCTTGCTCCCATTCAGGGTGCGCCCAGACATCGCCCCGCTCGCTGTTGGAGCTACCGACTTTGGCGCCCGCCAACGCGCGTATGGTACGAGGCCACGTGAGAGCAGCCCCGTCACTCCACGGGAACAATATGGTGTCGTGCGTCCCAAACCCCTGGGCAGTGAAGGTGATTCCCTCCGACAGACATGTTGTTGAGCCCAGAGGGCAAATAACGGGCGTCGTTCTGTCCTCACCGCTACCCTGGCGCCAGGATCCAAGCGCACCACCCTGCGGTGGTCCGTTGGTACTGATCAGGGTAAGCACCCCATTGCAGAACTCTTGCGCGTTGATATCCCGGCACAGCTTGATCCCTACCCACTGCTGGAACCAGCCATGATCCCCACAGGGGAGGATCGTGATCGGGCTATAGACCGCTCCGAACGATGAGAGACAGTGGTCAGAGTGGTCTTCGGGAGTCATCGTCCCGGTGAACGTCCAGCCGGTCAGGTAGCGTGGCAACGCTGACGATGACGACGAAGCCGTCGCGCCTGCGTTCGCCGACCCCGGGCCGACACCAGCACACGCCGCAAGCAGGCCCATCCCGAGGACCATGGCTATGACAGCACGCCACCTGGTCCATACCTGCCTCAGGTGCTGTGCGCGGTACGTAGAACTACTTGTGCAGTTCACAGTCAACCTTTCTTGCTCGTTGGGCACATCTTCTGGCAGATCGCCATAAGACCGCCATACGATAACATCACATAAATCGCCGGTCAAATTAATCAAGATCAGCTAAAGACCACCTCCGCAGAAAAGTACGTTAAAATTAGTACCTCATCTAGAAGTGCCGTCAAGAAAATGAGCCGAACACGACCGCCCAGACACCCGGAACATTAGCCTCTTCTTGATTTGGTGACAATTTGTATATAATTGCGTAAAAAATAGATAATGCATGTAGCCACGCATTTCCAAATAAAAATAACCTCTGCCCAAAAAACAGAGGTCAAAATGCTCATGGCTCGGCGTTTCCTTCTGGAATATAACCATTGCAGAAGGAAGTGAATCTAACGTCAAGGAAATATGTAGCCTGATTGATGAAGATACTATTGAGGAGGAACAGGTACGTTAATGCAACTCCAGCGATCTGCACGTAAGCCCCCTGACCCGTTTGGTCTAAGGTTATGTGTGTAGTTCATAATCCCAATGCAGCCTGTAACTTCCACTTATCGAAGCCGAGTATCTTAGTGATCTTTCCGTTGCCATCATCGATAACCGTGAACGGAACGCCTATGACGCCGTTACTGATCTCAATGTACTCTTGCATAACCGACGGGTTGGTATCGGTGACTTTGTAGACATAGAGAATGTTATGCTCATCAAGCCATCTGCGCAGGGCGCCACAAAAGGTGCAGGTAGTTGCTGAGTAGATAGTTACGTGCATGACTTGCTCCTTGTTTTTGTCATTAGTTTCCAAAGGTGAAGGTGTCCAGTGATACGCCTGGTGGCACGTCTAACGTTATGATGCCGCTCGTAAACTTAGGAAAGCTGGCAATGCGGTATAGGTTCGGCATGCTGATAGCTACTTGGCTGTTCGCGACGTCAGCGCCGGCGTAGCCAGCCTGAGTGATAGGTTTATCGTTGAAGCTGATATTGACCGTTCCCGGACTTATTGTGCCACCAACAAGATACACATTTTTGGAGGCGACGTTTATCTCTAGTCTCGCGTTCTTAACAGCTGTGATCGAAGTTCCTGACACATTCCATTCTCCCGACAGGCTCCAGTCCGAAGCGCCTAATGACTTCGCAAAAGCATAGGCTTGATCTGACTGGCTGCCAAGTCGCGGCGATCCGACGTAAGCATTAGCACGGTCGGTGCCAAGATAGGTTTCGGGTGTCTGGTTCTCGTTGACTGGCGCTGGTGTATTACCTGGAGCAACGAGCTTCGGAGATAGCTGAACCCCACTATTCTCTGCTAGTAGTCCACGGATAGCTTGTTCCATTTGGTTGTACTCTCCCTCGCCAAAATCTGCTCGCCGGATGCTTCCGTTCTGATCTATGAGGTATTCCGCCGGCCAGTATTCATTTTGATAGGCACCCCAGGTTGCCAAGTTACCATCAATGGCAACCGGATAGGTGATATTGTCCTGCTTGACTGCCACCTCAACGTTGCTGGGCATTTTCTCGTAAGAGAACTCTGGTGCTTCGATGCCGACAACTACCAGACCGTCTTTCTGATATGCCTGGTACCAGCCCTCGACGTACGGAATTGAGCGGATGCAGTTGATGCAGGTATACGTCCAGAAGTCTACGAGCACTACTTTACCCCTAAGCTGGGATAGTGTGAGCGGGCCCCCATTCACCCAATCCTGAATGCCTACAAACTCAGGTGCTTGCACTCCTGGCTGTACATTATATAGGCTGGCGCTATTAGACACCGTTGGCACTTTGGCGTTCGTTTGTTTGGGGATAAGCTTCGAACTGAAATGGTCAAAGTTGAGCGGCGTGTGGTTGGCCATCCAGACCTGCAGCTTAGTCCCGCTGCCCGTAACAATCAGTATGCCAACAAGGACAAATAATGCCCCTAAGCCACGCTGAAATGCACCACGTGGATCGCTCGCAAAACGCAGCCGAGTCGTCAACCGTTGTCCGTAGTAACTGACCGCCAGAAGTATGAGCGCGAGACCGAAAACGTAGCTTACGATATACGACATGGCAGTAGTGAAATGAGCTGGCAGTACACTCGCCAAGATGTAGGCGTAGACCGGACTGCAGCTGGAAAACACTGGACCGAGGGCGGCGCCCGTAATAACCGGGCCTAGCCATTCCTGCCTGCTGCTTGTGCCTTTACCGAGCAGGCTCTGTGCGCGGTGTTCAATCCCGAGCGTGCCAATGAGCTGGACGTAGGCGAACGGAAATAAGGTTGCGAGCCCAAGTGCCACAATGATACCGCCTGAGATGTAGGTAAATACCTGCGGTGGTACGCTAATGAGCAATGTTGTTGCCTTGAGTAGTACCGTGAATAGTATCAGCGAAGCCGCCAAAGATAGTGCAATCAGGAATGGCCGCCGTTTATCCTTAGTATCTCCAGAGATCGAGCCTCCGATAATAACAGGCAGCAACGGCAGAACACATGGTGCTAGTACGGTTAGGATGCCTGCTATGAATGCTCCGATAAGTAGAAACATATGTGCTACGAGTAGTCGATTAGTTTGTGGCGTTCATGGTATCTGCCGAACTTGAGGTGTTCATCATAGCGTTGTGAGCGGCCATTTCATCGGATTGTTTTTGTTTCATGGCGGCATTCGTTTCGGCTTTCATGATTGCGTCCTTCTCCATGGCACTATTCGCCATCATGGCGTGGGTGTTGTTGGTTTGGTCCTTGTGGTGTACCACGAGGCCAGTACCGATTGAAAATGCCGCAACTAAGACGATGGCAACAACGACTATTACTTTTGTATTCATGAAATCTACCCTCCGAGTTTATTGGTTATGTTTCAGAGTGTAGGCTATTAAAAATGTAAAGTCAACTTTACATTTTGTCATTGCTAATGTAATTCGTAATCTTGGCGAGTACCATACCCGCCAGGCCAATAACCAACCACATATCTAGGTGATGCTGCAGGGTTTGAACGGCAACGCCGATCGTCAGTACGGCCGCTCCTGTCAAATACGCCGAGCGGCCGGTTTGAGCCATAAGCTGGTATTCCCGCTCGTCGCGTGGTGATTCACGCCAAACGAACACGCCGAGTCCGAACACTAGCATTGCAAGAACGGCTATACAAACCACTATTAGACCCATAGGCATCCAGTATGGGTGGACTAGGAGCGCCAGTACGGCGAGAACTGCCACGCTCATCCCAAGCTCACTGCTAAATTTTTGTATGTTGCGGGTCATATGCTAAAGATCTCCTCTACCGGGCGTTTGAGTGTCCGGCTCAATTTAATGGCAAGCAATACAGAAGGAATGTAGTTTCCCTTCTCAATGGCGATAACCGTCTGTCGCGTCACGCCAATTCTGTCGGCTAGCTGTTGCTGGGTAAGCCTTGTCTCCTTACGCAGCGCGGTGACGTTATTGTTTACAACTTCATTTCGTTTATAGAACATTTCAAAAGTCTAGTTAACTTTACAATCATAGCACGATCGGCAGACTCCTATCGGCACCCGTTCTTGTGTGAGGTGATCATTCTTTGGGGGGTTATACTGGATTCGAACTTTCTTAACATGGATAAAACAAAAAAGATCAGGAGAATCAAACTTTCCTGATCTGTTATTTTTCATTGCTCGGCAAATGGTTTTTATTCCAAACTTTCGATGAGGTGGATAGTGTTAAGGATAAAAGGGCGGAAGTCGAGCAGGTCCGTGAGTTACTCAAGAGCGAAAAAGTCCTAGCGAGGACGTGCGCTCTGAGCGATGATTCTGTTGTGCGCGGACTTGTGCTACTTCAATAGGGTTGTCACGCCCTCGTGCTCTACGATGTTTAATAGCTTCAGTGCAGCACCTTCAGGTTTGGTTGTTCCGGCTTCCCACTTCTGAGCGGTAGTGACGCCTACATTAAGTATCTTTGCCCATACTGCGCGACTCAAGTTTGATCGCTCGCGCAGTGCTCTAATCTGGGCTGGGGTCAGTACGTGCACCTCTGGCAATGCCAAAGCTTCGAGCCTACTCATGGTAACCTTGTCCGCGTTTGCGTCTTTCGCGGCTTCTAAAACTATTTGTGTAATTGTTTTACCATTCATCTTTATTGCTCCTTCCTTATTTCTCGTAATGCTCGACTTTTGAGTCGTGATTCTAACTCGGTGTCAGTCAGTGATAAATAGAACTTACCTAATTCCTGTAGCATCTTCTTTTCTTTCTGGCTGATATTTGCTCGTTCACTTTTCTCGAACCCGTACATAAAGATAGTGCGAGTACTTTTTGAGAAGGTAACAAGAGTTCGTACGCTTCCACTTTTGCCTCTCCCCTTTGTGGCAATCCGCTCTTTGAGCAGATGGCCGCCAAGGTCTGCGTCAACAAGGCCTAACTCTATTTCGTCAACCGCGCTACAAAGAAGGTCGTCTGTTAGGTCGCAGGCCTTGGCCCATTTTGAGAATTCTTTAATGACGAATATTCGCATACCTCCCTCTATCCACTAAGGATACAGTATTTGAGGATAGAGGTCAAGCAACAGAGTACTGGATTCGAACTTTACTCACAGAGGTGAAAATAAAAAAGATCAGGAAAACCAAACTTTCCTGATCTGTTGTTTTTCATGGCTCTGGTTGTTGGTCTCGAACCAGTGCTTTATGCTTTTCTCACACGTTATCTTTGGCGGCATGGTGCCATAGCGGCAATAGTGTGTCGGATTACTTGCACTATGAGATGAAGGTTAAATTCAGAAAGAATTGACACTGCCGAGCTACTTCCCTGACTAGCAAGGCGTGCTACTGCACTTGTAATATTAGTTATTTAATGCTATAATTATACTCGATGAATACCCACCTTTCTGGCGAACAGGTCGAGGCGTTCCGTACAGTTGATCTCCGCCTAACGTTCATTGCTCATGGCCTGTCCTGGCCCGATTTTATTCATCCTGAAAATGGGCCTGCTGTTATCGGTGTAAATGACAAGGATTATGCTGCGGTTGATAGTGCGCTAGAGGGGATGTCTAGTGGTGATATTGCGGTACGAGAACGTATCTTCGGGGGCGGCTCAGACCCAGACCATATACCTTCAAATAGCGATATCCTGTCTGTGATACATGGTGCGCTTCATCAATCCCCTTACGCTGGAGGCAACCCCCTTCAGAACGTCCCCGACTTCAATAACTCTTTACAAGAGTTCACTCATGATTATCAGCCAGGCACAGTTCGGAATCGTGCTGACATTGCATCTGCGCTTACGCAGAGCCTGGAGATGGGTCGACAACTGTGGCTTGTTGACCCTTTTAGTTATATGGACGGTGTTGCGGCCACAAAGGGGATTACTCGCGCGATTGCTGATTCAGCTTATGAAAAACGACGGCGAAATGAAGTACTTGATACAAGAATCCGTAACAACGATATGGTACACGATTTAGGCAGTATCGCTATGGACGTGGCCGGTAGCGAAGTACAAACTGAGGGACGAAAGCCGATCGTATCTTTTGTAGCCGGCCGTAACCACAGAGGAGTAAAGGATTTACTGAGTGAGCAGGGTGTACGGTTCACAAGTCAAACTACCCGCACGCCGTTGGCTCCCTATCTGGTAACGTTAGCGGCGCGTTCAGATCCTGGCCATGCATTAGATAGATACTATGCCGCGCAATGGTTTCGTAACTTACGTGCGCAGGGACATATGCCGAAAAATACTATCGTCCAGCGTCAGTATGATGTTTGATAGTATTTCTCTGTAGCGTAGAGGTAAAAAGTAGCCTCTGTTTGAATAACAGGGCTTAAGTTGCTTATAGCCCCCTGCCGGACGAGCTTCGCAACTTTTGGTCAAGCAATAATACTTAGACAAACAAAAAGACGTACTTGATTCAATTCAGTATCTTGTACGTCCTTTAAAAAAGAAGGTTCAGAACCTGTGCGTTACAGCACTGCCGAGCCTTCAATGCCTATATTTTAACATGGACTATTTGGTTAATTCAACTATGGCTTTATATTTGTCGATGAGGATGAGTCTCTTTATGGGTTTTGTATAGCCAAAGTGCCGTTCAACCTCACTGCGTATCTTAGTCATATGCATTTTGGATCTACGAGCATCAAAGACTACGTTGGCTGACTGTTTGGCGGCGGCCTTTATTTGGTGCTGGACATTATATTTGCCATCGCCCGTAGGGCTTTTGAGTTCCCACTTAACTCCATTAATTAGAAAATCTGGCGTTTTTTGATTGGATCGTAATACAAACTCAACGTCAGTCTTAAAGTAGTTGGCAAGCAGCGTAGCTGCTGTAATCTCGTAGTGAGCGGGCGAAGGCTTCAAGTCAGTAGGAATAATAACGCGGTATTTTGCCATATGCGGATAATTATAGCAAACAAAAAAGACCCCTGAAAAAACAGAGGTCAAAATGCTCATGGCTCGGCAAATGGTTTTTATTCCAAACTTTTGAAGAGTTGGACGAAGTTAAGTGTAAAGACGCGGAAGCACTGCGAATGCGCCGGCTCCTCGGCGAGAATCAGGAGGGGCTGGGATATGAAACTGACTCCTTTCGTGGCGAGTGTCTAGAGATCCGTTGGGTACCATTGACTTGGTTACTAGCGTCTGGTATGTTGCTTGCGGTACGGGCGCAGCAGGAAGAATTCTTGCTTTTCGCCGAGCCAGAAGCTAATAGTCATAAGCAGCACGATGAGGTATGATGGCCAAGCTAGAAGTAGGAACTTTACAGTTCCCGAAAGGTGAGGCAAGCTGGACGAGGTACCGATAGGTTTCGCGAGGTTGCTGTTACCTCCAGAGGTTGTCGCTTGGGTGTGCACGAATGGTGCCGTGCCGTCTATATTTGTGATAAGAGCGGCTAGTTGTGTCGTGTGTAGTTGCCCCACGCTATCGACTGAATGCACGATCACCGGGTAAAACCCAGATGTTGAATACTTGTGATGGATGGTAAAAATCGGATCACCTGGGAATGTCAGGTTTGAGGTTTCACCATCACCCCAGGTTACGGCAACTTTGTACGGTGGTGTGCCGCCCTCTAGGTCTAGCTGCCAATTAAATGTTTGTTGCGAAGTAAACGCGTGAAACTGAAAATTGCTGGTGAGGAGTAGTGGGGGTGTTGCTATTGGGGTGGTTGTAACGGTGTTATTTGAGCCTGGGCTGTTTGTCTGACTAGGGCTTGAAACCGTGGGAGTTGTTAAACCGCCGGTGGCAGGTATGGCAGGAGCTGTATACGTGATCTGTATCGATGCCGATGTGGGACCGGCCTCATTTGTTTGGGTATAATCCTGCACGGCGATGGTATTTACTCCGGTGTAGACCGAGGTGGTAATGGTATAGCTGTTGCTGGCGCTACACCAGGCAACACCATTGAAGGAGTCATTGACATTGAGTGTGACGTACGAGTTGAGTGGGCAAGTTCCGTTGACGTTTACCTGCGCCGTTTTCAGCATGGTGCCACTGGTCGGGGTCTGTATAGTTGCGGCAGTGTGCAGTGCCGGCGCCTCGACCGTAGAAGAAATGATCGTTGCGGCAACTACGCGGTATGTCCAACCGACCATGAAAACGCCTGTGCACAAAAATGCAAACAGCCCCAACGGATGTAGCAGTATCCGTTTATGTACCGGGTACGTGGCTCTACGCTGCTTGCTTGTAAGACTTGCTCCGCGTTGGCGAGTTTGCTTAGCCTTTGGTTGCGTAGTGGCTTTTGTGTGTGTAGGTGTTTTCATAGCGCCTTACAAAAGAGCCGCCGACCTAAGGGCCATAACCTCGTTCGCCATAACCCGGGTTGGTAGATTTCGGGGCTTCGACACTCTTTGATAATGCTCCCAGGAATGCCGCAATGCCAGTAAGCCCTACGATCGCAGAGACGAGCGAAAGCACGAATTGTTTCCGAGTCACTTCGGTTGCTAAAAGCTGTTCGAGTTTTGCCAAGCCGGTATCCTTGATTTTATTACGAAGCTTACGTTTATTGTATCACGGAGAGGTTGCTTAGTTGGTTACTGCAGTGTAGGTCACTTGAGTACTGTACGCACCGTTGGCTATGCTGGTATTGGCACAGACACCGTACCATACGTTAGTTGTCACAGCGGGGTTGGCTGCAACTGAGGTGTCGGCGATAGTATCAGCTATGGTATTGCTGGCGGGTATAGCGGCGAACTTCGTAGCGCCAATACCGGCAATACCGGTATTGGTATGGCTGGTTGTGGGGCCAGGGCCAAAGCCTCCGACGCCATCTACGCGATAGCCCCAAGTGTTGGCGCTCAGCGCTGCCGGAGTAGCCTGGGTGGCGGTGACGGTGTTTATACTGTCTGAGCCTTTCTGGAGTGCGGTACTGGTGCTAGAGTCTGAGAGTGTTAGCGTATATCCTGCAGAGTTATCGGTCTGTACTGATACGACATCGTTTTGGACCGTACAGCTGCCCGCAGAGGTTGGCGTAACATTTACGCTAACCGTGTTACTGCTGCTGATACTGATGCTGCATGAGCCATACTGGCAAGCTCCGTAGAGGCCACTACCATAGCTGATAGCGAAAACCGGGACGCTCGGCACAGTCAATAAAAGAAGGGCCAACAATGGGAATAGCCATAGTCGGGCTCGTGTCGTATGTGCCTGTTTCATGATGCACTTTTGTCCGATTGCTTTCGTTTAGACTTGTGACGTGCCAATGTGCGGCTACCGAAAAAGGTGGCTAGGACGGCAATGATACCGAGCCCGGCTATTCGTACGCCTTGTGAGGCAACCAATACGTACTTCGTATCGAGTGATTGGGGCTTGCCGAGCACGGTAATTGTGCCGGTGACCTTGAAGAGGCCGAAGGGTGGGGCTGCATCCCAGCTGACGGGTATATGTCGTATAGTCTGTGGTAGGATAACTTTCTGAGTGGTCAAGTCGTACTTAGAGTGACCCAATATATCCTGGACACTGATGTGTATATCTGAGACATAGTGTATGCCCCCGTCATTTTCTAATCGTAAGGCGGCAGTAAGTGGTGGTTTTTGTAGAAACGGGCTTGCCCAACTGAGTAGTTTGCCAGCATTTTTAACATGTCCAGCCACTGTTATATAAAAGATCTCGCCAACACGTTCGTTGATAATGACTCCCTGTTTCGACTTGCCAGTCTGGGTCTCTACGAAAGCAACCGCGTAGTAACCACCGGGCTGTGTGCCGACTGGGACGGTGACCGTGTATGGAACATCCAAGGTTTGCCCAGGTTTGACGGTCGCTTTCGCAGCAGTGAATTTTAACCAATCAGCAATATTTGAGTGGCCTGGTAACGGGGCGAAGTCTGGGGTGTAAGCTTCGCCTTGGACGGAATAAGGCGCGCTGTAGATATAGGCAGAGTATGCCTGTGAACCTTGATTGATGATTTGGAAGTTCCCGCGAGTGGATGAGCCGGGATTGATGGTCGGTTTTACCGTAGTGGGGGTAATGGTCAGAATCTTGCTCGGAGGGCTGTCAGCGTGTGCATGGACAGACACTAGAGCGAACGCCGTTACTGTGACAATGACAGCAAAGATATAGGTGGTCGCTCTCCTCATGCAGGCAGTATAACCGTTAGTTGGCGGTTACGGTATAGGTGACGCTGTTAGTATATGTACCAGTAGCTTGTGAAGTGTTAGCCGCTACACCATACCAGACAGTTGTGGTGTCATTAGAGGCGGTGCCAGCTGTAGTCTTGAGTGTGTTTGGCGACGCGGTGGCGGGAACAGCGGCGAATTTAGTGGCACCAATGGCCTGGCTGCTAGCGCTGCTAGTCGGGCCCGCCCCGAATCCGCCCAGGCCATCGACGCGGTAGCCCCAGGTGTTGGCTGCCATGGCAACGGGGGTCGCCTGAGTGCCGCTAGACGCAGGAACGGTATTGCCGCCTGATGTAAGCGCAGAAGCGGCACTGGTTTCGGCGAGCTGTAACGTATAGCCGGAGCTATCATTGGTGCTGACAGTGACGGTGTCACTGGCGATGGTTTGCGCACCAGATCCGGTTGGCGTCACGTTTACATTCACCGTGCCGTTGCTGCTCAATAGGCTAATGACGGCACTAATGTTCGAGCTGATAGTAGTTGAGGTTGTAGCGGCTGCCGCCAATACGGGCGAACAAAGCACAGCTGCGCTTAGTAGTGCGGCTAATCCCCAAAGCTGCGTCTTATTAAGCTGTGGAATTTGCAAAGAGGTATTAATTGTGTTCATGGTTACCACGCTGGTTATGTTTATGCTTACTTAGGCTTATGATATCGATTAGTGCGGGCGGAGTCAATGCGACTATAGAAACAGAAGCGGACCCCGGCGATTGCCTGACGGATAAAGCATATGCTATGCTTTGACTAATAGTTTGGATACTAGGGCCGTAACTTAGAAGGGGTTTTATGTCACGTTTGCCCACTCCCGGAGGGGATAACGACAATTGGGGGACCTTGCTGAATGATTTTATGCAGCAGGCGCTTGCCTCTGACGGGACGCTCCTAACATCTGCAACCAATAGCTACACTGGTACTACTAATACGAATCTAGCGAACAGCTCACGCCCAGGTCTAGTCCAACTTACGGGTGACCTTTCTGTGCCGTATTCAGCTCCGAAAGTCGCAGGACTGCAGGGCGTTGCAGTAGCGACGACTTCCCCTATAGATGGTCAAGTGCTTGCATATGCTAGCTCAAGCGGCAAATGGCAGCCGACTACCGTCAGTAGCGGCGGTTCGAGCTGGACCGGCGGGATAGATGGTGGCAGTGCAACGTCAGTATACGGTGGGGTTAGCGCCATAGATTGCGGAGCATCTGTCTAATGTCAATACAGATCCAATTCCGCCGTGATTCCGCGGCAACCTGGACTGCCAACAATCCGACTTTGGCCCAGGGCGAAGTCGGCCTCGAGGTAGACACGAATTCTTATAAGATCGGGGATGGCTCGACGTCCTGGAATAACTTGAACTACAATCAGTTGGCGCCAGAAATTACTACGCTGTTGCTGGACGGCCAATCAAACGATGCGTCAGCGCCTTCGAGCGGCAACCTTACGGTATATACAAAAGCAATCGCTGGCCGGATGATGTTGAAGCAAGTCGGCCCCAGTGGCCTTGCCACTGCCCTGCAACCGTTCCTGGCGCGTAACAAGGTTGGCTACTGGGATCCGCCGGGCAACGCGACGACTGTACCAGGGGTGTTTGGTTATACGGCACCAACGGTGCAAGGTACGGCCACTGCCCGCACTATCGCTACAACCAACCTGTTTAACCGCATGCGCCGGCTGGGCTATGTATCGTCCGCAACGGCCGGTAACCTTGCTGGCCAGTATCTCGGGGTCGCCCAAGTGACTGTGGGTGATGGTTCGGGTAATGGCGGGTTCTATAAAGTCTGCCGCTTTGGCTGTAGCGATGCCGCTACAGTTGCCGGCGCACGCCAATTTGTAGGTGTGAGTTCTGCTACTAGTGCGCCAACAAACGTTGAGCCCTCAACACTTACTAACTCTATTGGCATTGGGCATGGCGCTTCGGATACTACCATGAAAATGTACTACGGTGGTACTACCGCACAAACGCCGATTGATTTAGGCAGTAACTTTCCCGCAAATACTCTCTCAACCGATGTGTATGAGTTGGCACTATTTGCGCCCCCTAATTCAAACAATACGGTGTATTACGAGGTGACACGACTGAATACCAGTAATGTGGCTACGGGTACGTTGACCGGCACAGCTGGCACGGCGCTACCTTCATCTACGACGCTGCTGGCATATCAGCGTGCTTGGCGCTGTAACAATGCTACCGCGAAGGCCGTCGGCTTAGATATTATGAGCGACTACATAGAAACGGACAACTAGTCGTGGCGGTTCAGATACGATGGCGGCGTGACACAGCGGCCAATTGGACTGCGAACAACCCAACGCTTGCCCAGGGGGAGCCAGGGTTCGAAACAGATACCAGAAAGTACAAGGTCGGTAATGGATCATCGTCTTGGACGTCGCTAGCGTATGGTGGATTTTCCGATCAGAATATCGCTGCCCTATTTACGAACCAAAGCAGTGACCCGTCCGCTCCGGCATCTAATAAGCTTCAGACGTACGGCAAGCTTATTGCTGGCCGGATGATGTTGAAGCAAGTCGGCCCCAGTGGCCTTGCCACTGCCCTGCAACCGTTCCTGGCGCGTAATAAGGTCGGCTACTGGATGCCGCAGGGTAACTCCACTACCGTGCCGGGGGTGTTTGGTTATACGGCGCCGACTAGCATTGGTACGATTACGGCCGCCAACGTAGCGACTACTAATTTATTTACACGTATGCGTCGGATGAGCTACGTTTCGGCTACGACCGCTAGCTCCTATGCGGGACAGCGCGTGAGCGTTGCTCAGATCTGTATGGACAGCGGCTTCTATAAGATTGTGCGTTTTGGCATAAGCGATGCTGTTCTAGCTTCACCGGTGAATATGTTCGTGGGAGTCAGCTCTACGACGTCGGCACCATCTGGCGGCACTGAGCCGTCTGCGCTGACGAACTGCATCGGTGTCGGTCATGCTTCAACGGACACTAACTTGAAGATTTTCTTTGGGGGCTCGGTGGCTCAGACACCAGTTGACCTTGGCTCGAATTTTCCCATAAATACAATAGGTACTGATGCGTATGAGTTAGCATTGTTTGTGCCATCTGGTGTAGACAACACTGTGCACTACGAGGTTACCCGTATAAACACGGGCAACGTTGCCACGGGGACAATCTCAGCGGATACCGCCGGAATTACTCTGCCAGCACCGCTGCTGTTACTTAACTATTGCTGGCATTGGCGTTGTAACCTTGCTACTGGAGTGGCCGTCGGCTTAGATATCATGAGCGACTACATAGAAACAGACAATTAAGCCGTAGGACTACATTCTTATGTTACCCGCTACTACCGAGCCGCAATGGTATGCTGTTAATAACGGGACTGCCGATAACGTTTAGCGGACTGGTAAGGGTCTTAGATCGACAGGCAGCGTATGAGATACGGTTGCTATACAGAGAGAGTTATAACAAATCAACACTTCCATATGACGAAGCAAACTGGGTTTGAGCAGGTAGCTTCTTGCGGACATTCAAAATAAGAATTACTTGATATTCCCGTGCGTAGTGCATTCGAACTTTGCCAACAGGTGTAAAAACAAAAAAGACCAGAAAACCAAACTGTCCTGATCTGTAATTATCTCTTAGCTCAACTGCCTTTGACGAAATGGATCCAAGTTAAGGCAGAACTGATAGAAATGTGGCAAATCGTCAAAGTGGTACGGCAGCCTAGTCTGTCAGAGGCTAAGGGACTTAGTTAGAACCTACAGCGCAAAGCCTACATACTCCCTGTATTTCCACTTGGTGCTCAAGTGGCCTAAAGTTGTGGCTTGCCGCCACACTGCCGATAAACGCTTCCAGCTCCGCTTCATTAATTGGGATGACTTTGTGGCATTTCAGGCACGTCAGGTGATGGTGATGCCCCGCGAAGCTATCACTCAACTCGACCTTATACTTCCACCCGATATTCACCCGTTGTATGATGCCGAGCTTCTCAAACAAGGAAACGGTACGGTATAAGCTGGCACGGTCAAGGCTGTCTTTACTGAGGGCATACAACTCGTGCATCGATAGCGGCTCGCTATCTTCGAGCAACTCGAAGACCAACTGGCGCTGCTTCGTCAGACTTAAGCTGTTATCGTGTAAAATCGTTGCAATTTTAGCTTCTGATTGCGACATGTTTGCAACTATAGCACTAGTTGCGACTGATTTGCAAAAAAGTACAGCCGGAGATTATGCTACTTCCGTATTGAACGAACAGGAGAATCTACGATGAATGCAAAACGCATAGCCGCGATAGCGGTACTAGTTGTACTTGTTGCCGGGGCTAGCGCCCTAGTCATACATAACAAATCCCAAACGCAGAGCAGCGGATTACAGGTGGTTGCGGCAGAGAACTTCTGGGGCAACATTGCTTCACAATTAGGCGGCTCGCATGTACATGTCACGTCGATCATCACCGACCCGAACGCCGACCCGCATTTGTATGAGTCAGACGCTCACGATGCCGTCGCTATATCTTCCGCTAAGGTGGTGATCGTCAACGGCCTGGGCTACGACGACTTCATGAACAAGCTGCTTGGCGGTGCCAGCAGCAGTAATAGAAAAGTTATCACGGCGCAGCAGGTACTTAGTGTGGCCGACGGGTCGAATCCGCATTTGTGGTACGACATACCCCGCGTTCCAGGAGTGGCGGCCAAAATCACTGCCAGCTATATTGCCGAAGACCCGGCGCACAAGGCGGATTACCAGCATAATCTGACTACCTTTGACCGGTCTCTGAACCTGTTACTTAATACTATCCAGCAGATTAAACAGCGCTACGGCGGCGCACCAGTCGCCTACACTGAGCCGGTGCCTGGTTACCTGCTTGCGTCTGCCGGTCTGGATGTAAAAACGCCGGAAGATTTTGCCAAGTCCATCGAGGATGGTGACGATCCCAGTCCTGCCGACACGAGCACGATGGACGCGCTCATGACCGATAAGTCCGTTAAAGTATTGCTCTATAACTCTCAGGCAACAAGCCCGGCCACGGAGCACGTTAAGGCGCTCGCCAAACAGGTAGGCATACCAGTTATCGGCGTCTCTGAAACTCTTCCAGCGCACATGAACACCTACCAGGCATGGCAGGCCGGTCAGTTAAGCCAGCTTGAAAGTGCCCTAGCTGAAACGAAATAATATGTTGGCTGATATACGAGATAACATTCACCTCCGGCACGCGACCCTGAAGCGTGGCGATCGCACCTTATGGGATGGCCTTGATCTGACCGTCAAACCCGGTGAGTTCATTACGGTACTCGGCCAGAACGGTGCCGGTAAGACAAGTCTGCTTAAAGTGTTGCTCGGACTGGTCCCGCTGACGGACGGCACAGTAAACGTACTCGGCAAGCCGGCACGGCGAGGCGACAAGTCTATCGGCTATATTCCACAGCGAAAAGGTTTCGCGGCCGACGTGCCAATTGGAGGCATTGATCTGGTACGGTTCGGAGCAAATGGTTTCCGATACGGCTTCGGACAACCGCGCCCGCTTTTAGAACAACACATTGAAGATGTGATTGAAGCGGTCGGGGCAGCCGCCTACGCGGATAAGCCGCTCGGCGAATTATCCGGCGGCCAGCAGCAACGCTTACGGGTCGCGCAGGCTTTGGTCGGTAAGCCGGATATTCTGCTCTGCGACGAACCATTGCTGTCACTCGACATCGCGTCGCAACGGGCGGTTACACAGCTTATAGATTCATATCGTCACGACCACCACGTGAGTGTCATATTCGTGACGCATGAGATTAATCCCGTCCTACAGTACACGGACCGAATACTGTACCTTGCGAACGGCCATTGGGCCGCTGATATAGCTGACGCGCTGTTACAGCCGGCTACGTTATCAAAACTTTATGGCACCGCTATAGAAGTGGTCAGGACAAAGAACCGTGTCTTGGTGCTCGATAGCGACGAAGGCACGGCTACTGGCGGTCATCACGGGAGCAAATCATGATTATGCCCTTCTATCTATCTGAACCCTTTGCCTGGCACGCTCTATTGGCTGCCGTGCTGATCGCGGTAATCTGCGGCGTAATCGGTGTATTTGTCACGCTGCGTGGCATGGCATTCGCAGTGCATGGCACAAGCGAATTAGCGTTTACGGGCGCTGCCGCTGGGCTGCTTATCGCAGACAACCCGATTGCTGGGGCATTCGGGGGTGCAATCGTTGTGGCTACGACACTTGGTGCATTAGCTGTCAAAGAAAGGGAGCGGGATACGACCATAGGTGTTGTATTGGCTTTCGGGCTTGGCATTGGCGTGTTACTGCTAAGCTTTTACCACGGCTTTGCGACTGAAGCGACTAATATACTGTTCGGGAACATTTTCGGGGTAAGTAACGGACAACTTCTTATACTGCTCGGCGTAGGTCTAGGCGTCTTACTGGCAATGGCCTATATTTACCGGCCGTTGCTGTTCGCGTCGATTGATCCAGAAGTTGCCGAAGCCCGAGGCGTTTCCGTTAAGGCATTGAACATAGCTTTTTTGTATATCCTTGCACTAACTGTTACTGCGGCCGCGCAAGTTGTCGGTACATTACTGGTTTTGAGCCTGGCAATCACTCCTGCGGCAGCCGCCAGCCGCCTAGCGTCAAAGCCGCGTAGTGTTGTCACGCTATCCGTATTGTTTGCGCTACTCGCTAGCGTCGGGGGCTTATTTGTTAGCCTAGCCAGCAGCTCCTTGAAGCCAAGTGTCTGCATCACGACAATAAGCTTCGGTCTGTACGTATTCGCCCGCCTCTATGGCAAGAGTACGTCGAAGGCCGTGGCTAAAGCTCGCTGAACAGGCGCTTGATTTTCTTATCGACGGCCGGCGTCCAGCGAGGTAATACGTATGCCGCTAACCAGGTTGTGACAGGCAGGGCCAGTAGCATGCCAATGCTCGCGACACAGGTTCGCATGACTTCCTCGGCAATGGTTTCAGTATTGAGATTCACCAGAAGTGGAGCATGGTAGTGTAGCTCCTGATTCAACACAATGGTGGTAACTATTGATGGCAAGGCGACCCCTACGTAGACAAGCGCCAGTGTGTTGATAAGCGCCGCTATGTGTTCACGCCCCACCGACATACCCTTCCAGAAGAGCCGGCCGAGTGATTGCTTGCGGTCGGCCTTGTGTATCTCGTCCACGGTCGCCGCCTGACCGGTTGTGATGTCAAACAGGGGGCCAAGTGACGCGATAAGAACGCCGCCGGTCAACAAACCACCAATATCAATAGGTTGAGTCGCGTAAAAGATGCCCATGCTATCCTCAGTCACGATTTCTGAAGTACCCGTTACGTACGAAGCAAAGGCAGTAAGCCCTACTATGAGCGCCAGGGTCGCGATGGACGCCGCAAACGCCACAGTCGTGCGTTTAGTAAAACCGTGGGCTATGAAAAGTGACGCCATCGTGATGAGCACCGCGCCAACGATGCAGGTAGCGAACGCGTCATGCCCCTGGACGATACTTGGTACGACATACACCGCCAGGATAGCCACGCTGATCGCCAGTCCGAAGATGCTCGTGATACCCCGCCACCCGCCGATAGCAACAACAAGTAGCAGTAAGACGATAAATAACGTTCCTACGCCCGGCATATACCATCGTGACATCAGGCCATACTGATTGTTGCTATTTTCTTTTGCCAGCAGTATCTCGCTACCAACCGGTAGGCGCTTACCCGCCTTGTCGCCGAAGGGCACCCGCGGCACAGTTGTAATCGTACCCTTCTGCGGGCCGTCGAGCAGTTTTGCCCTAACGTTCTGGGAAGCGCCTGACAAAGACTGCGTATCTTGCACGGACATAACAGTAGCCCGGTAGAAGTGCTCGGAGCCGTTTATGGTGTAGGGGCTTAACTTCACCAGGCTGATGCTGCTTATGAGCAGCAGCGCAGCCATCAGGCATCCATAAATCACATGGCGCTTATTAATATGAACTTTTTGCGCCGAGTATCTTAATCTGAGGGAAAGCATGCCCTAGATTATATGCGAAAGAGACAATAAAAGGACTATCTGGTGGATGGTCCTTTTATTGTTGTAAGTCTTACTGGCTCGGCAAATGGTTTTTATTCCAAACTTTTGAAGAGCTCGATAGTATAAGAGATAAAGATGTAGAAGCTCAGCAAATACGCCGACTTCTCGATACGTTTGACAGCTAACTGTAGAGCTGACTATGAGTACCTACCGTATCGAAAATCACTTCACTTTCGTGCTGCAGGTAAAGCGCTCGAACGTCACCCGTTACATCGATGCTTCGATATTCCTTCCACTTCCCTTTCAGCTGATGATTACGAAGCGTTGGATGGAGTGGGTTCTCGGCAAACATCTCTATTCTTTCAAGTAACTTCTGGCGCACTTTAGGGCTTAACTTCTTTGCTTGAGCCATGAAGTTCTTGGAATATGAAATATTCATTTCAATTCGTTAGCCAAAAACCTGAGACTTTCTTTATTGTCACTAAAGCGGTGGTAATCACTCTTCTCGATCTGTTTCTTCGACGCAGCCAATTGCTTGGCTGTCTGCTCATTTGGAATTTCTGGTATCTCAAAAACAACGCTCTGTTCGGTAGTAAAACGGCGGAGCTCATTGTTTAAAACTGCACTCACACTTACGCCAAGCTTGCTTGCAACTTGGGTTGCCGCCTTCTTGAGCTCGGGATCGGTTTTGAGATTTATAACTGCGTAATCGCTCATACCAAAAGTATATACTATTGGTATAGACAATGTCAACAACGCTAATGATTATATTTTGGAGTGTCGTTTACTATATAAACCAAACAAAAATACACCTCATTCAAAGAAGTGTATTCTATGTTTCTGACGTGGCTCAACTGCCTTTGACGAAATGGAACCGGATTAAAGCTGAACTGATAGAGATGTGGCAGATAGTAAGGGCGGGTCAACGAATTAGTCTATCGCTGGCTAAGGGGCTTTGATAGAACCAGGGGTATAGTACCTGCTTTAAGCATTAGGTTTAAAGGGTTATTTATTGGCTTAGACAGGTTCCTATGAAAACGAGCACGAGCCAACATATGCGTAACTTAAAGATGCCAGTCGTACCTGTATCTAAGTATAGTATGTAGGACATGGCGGGAGTTTTATAATATAGAAAGTTGAACAGGAAGGTTTTGTGAGCCAAATTACGCCAGAAAGTAATTATGACTGTGACCCTTATATACCTGGGGCGATGCCAGATGGTACTGAAGGAACTGATTGCTACGCTCCGACGCTGGCCTACCGCATTAATGATCTTGAAAGGGACTTGGTTGGCGCGGATGGCCAAGTTGTTGCCAACGCAGGTGAGGAGGTACTTGAGCTTGGGTTCACTGGTCCGTTTGACCCGTTGTACGATGCGAGGCATGTATTGGATAGGCGGCTTGAAAACATTGCTGCTATACATGGCCTGTATCGAGCTATGCTAGCACCCGAAATAGATGGAGCGACGCTGTGGCTTGCAGGGGATGATCCAGGTGACAAAGCGCTTGTACGGGATAAATTTAGAAATGGTGAGTTACCTGGGACAGTGGTCATGCATACAAGTCGGACAGTTGCGGCTGCAGCCATTAGACAGTTTGGGGGCAGATCTGCAAGAACTGTTGCGTCAGACAGACCTGCCATTCATGCTTTAGGTGATGATGCCGCTACGGTCTACATGTCCATGAACGACTTTCTGAAGAGAAGATTTATGGGCGGCGATTAGCTAAAGTATGCTTCAACCTGGCTTAAGAGGCGCTGAGTTGGCCAGTGAACCTGTTGTAGTGGAGTGGGTATAATACGAGAATGAAAGCCCTAGTATCAACCTGTTCGTACGATCACCCGACATCGCCTCATTTAACGGAAATGAGTTTACGAGTAAGGACATGCCAAGTGCTGTTGAGTTTGGAAATCTTCAGGTGCATGAAGACTACCGTGGTGCTGGTGTAGCTACTCGCTTGGTGAGCGCCTTAGCGTATATAGCTGTTCGCCATAATACTACTATCATGTATGGTTCTGTGGCGTCTCCGCACGTTCTACGTATATTTCGCAGCATCATGGGTGAGGGAGCTATCAAATATTTATCAGGGTACCCAGTAAGGGATGAGCCGCCCCCTACCACGGATGCGGCTATAGAGGCACTTGTCCACCTCGAGGCTGACGTGCCAGATCCGGACTGGCGGGACGGTATTACAGTCCATGTTGGTCTTACTGGGCTAGCGAGTGCTGACCTGGAGCAGCCTGTTGAAGTGAATGAGTCGCTTGTATGAAATTAATATTCGTACGACTTAACGTAGCGGTAGCTCAATATAAACACTAACCGTACCATTTGAGCGCAGACACGAACGTCGATTAAGCTACATAGGTTTATCGCAGAATAAGGCCTTTATCTGGGTGTGGTTTGTTCTTGCGTTGAGTGTCAGGGGGAAGACACGAGACCTGGGCTTGCGGCGTTGCTGAGGGCGTCTAGCTGTCGCTTTAAGAGAGCTAGCGTATCCTCATCAGCATCAACATCCTCTACGTTCGGCGCCGACCCTTCAGCATTGAGATTCGCCACAACATGATGAACTCTACCATCAATATCGAACGTGTCACTCGTGAACTGAGAGCCGTCCTCGGTACTATGCGATAAATGTATGGCTCCCATTCTTGGTGGACCATAGTAGTCGGGAGGGTTTCCTTGCTCGCTGACAGAGAAGTCAATAGTGGTGTGATCCAGATCTGCTGACGTATTTGGCACTAACGTGACCTCACCGTCTTCGCTTATAACAGGCGCTATCTCAAGGCGAAAAGCACCGATATTGTCCGGTATCCCACACTTTTTACGTATAACGGCACATGCTTGAATGCACCCGCGAAATAGCTGTCGGTATTCGTCAGAATACTCGCCAGCTGGTCGTGCTACTTCCTCTATCACGAGTCTTACCCCCTCTTGATTACAGGCGCTGTCTCTGAGCACTATAGCGCTCCCCTGGCCAGCTGTCCACAGTCCTCGGTGTATTGTTGCAGTGATTTTGGGCACACAGTGTTTAGCTCAGCTGGTCTTTTGAGGTGGACTGAGCCAGAAAGTTCGGTGGCTAGTTCGCCCTTTATAAAGATATAACTCCCGTAAGAGGAGTTATATTGTTGTACTATTTACTTGGCTCGGCAAATGGTGTTTATCCCAAACTTTTGAGGATCTGGATGGAGCTAAAGATAAAGAGACGGAGGTCCAACAAATCCGTCAGCTTCTCGGTAATGACCAGGAGGAGACGGCGTGTTAGCACAACTCCTCCGACGTCAATCGAACGTTTCTCCTGGCCTGCTTGGCTCAAAGCTATACGACACGATTTATCGGAATATATAAGTATCTGTAGGGTAACGCTTAGTTTCGGGATTGTCTTTATCCACCTTCCCTTAGCAACGGAGAAATATCCAGCGCTGAGCATTTCTTGATGAGGTTCTGCGATGATACGGTATACTCTACGCTATGATTGACATGACTCGTGATCCTGGCTTTATAGCTATGCGGGAGATTAACACCCGCATGACCCGTTTTCCTGATCCGGCAGCAGACTCGGTCAGGCAGCAGCTTGATATCTCGCATGAGCTGCTACCTGAACCTACGGAGCCGGTATGCGTGCCAACCATCGACGGTTTCAAAATTGTGGTTGATCCGGCCGGTAGACCTGGTGTTATCGACAATGACCTGTATCGTCTCGGATGCTACGAGGCGGGTACCTTGCAGTTTATAAGAGAAAGCGTATCGGACGACTCCACTGTTGTGGATGTTGGTGCTAACATCGGTGCCGTTACTCTATTTGCGGCGACATTGGTGCCGCGCGGATGTGTAATGGCATTTGAAGCGTTGCCGTTTATCGCCGACGACCTAGAACAAAACGTTGCGATTAATGGCTTTACCAATGTTGTCATACACCGAGTAGCTCTCGGCGAACGTCGAGGTCATGCCAATATTTTTCCTAATCTTGAAGAGCGTGGGAGTCACTCTTTGTTAGAGAAAACAAATGATTCACGCGCCTACGGTGAGCCTTGGCAAGTTCCTATTCGCCCACTCGATGACTTCACACGCGGCGTCGGCAAGATAGCGGTTATTAAGATGGACGTCGAAGGCTATGAAGCAAGAGTAATTGAAGGCGCGCAACGGACAATAGAGAAGCATCGGCCGAAAATCATACTGGAGTACGACACGACAGGAGATCTTCGGGAAGAGTTGGACGAACAAATTATGCAACTGCCTTATGACGTGTACACGCTTAAGTTCGGCAGGCATTACGAGTCACCGGTTGTCCCCGTCGGCCGATTAGAGGACTTGCCGGAAGATAAACTAGCTACATTGGTATTGCTACCCAAAGCTTCATGAACTTACCCGAAACCGCAGCGCCTGAACCGCTGGAAAGAATGTCTGTCCTTACGAAAAGGGAGGATTTGGTATGGGAGGGCGGAGGCCTTACCAACCCGGGAGTGGTGCGCCTTGAAGACGGAACTATTGGTATGGTCTACCGTGGCTGCGGCAGTGACGGAAATGGATATCTTGGGTTTTGCCGTTTTGATCCGGAAGGCCGCGAGGTTATAGAAGGGTCGCGTGGCGAACGCCCGCTTATCACACCAACTGCCTCGGATCTGGCGGAATTCCCTGAAGGTTATGGAGATCCCAGGATTAATAAAGTTCAGGACTGGTACTACATTTGGGCGAATGGTCGCAACAATGCTGCGCTCGAGAGGGGCAGGCTTCAGTATGACAATGATTTCGCAGGTCAATATATGGGAGGCCGACAGACTGTTGCATTTAGGACAAAAGATTTTGAGTCCATAGAATCTTTAGGGCTTTATGGGCCTGACGAGTTTGATAAGAACGCATTCCTCCATCCGGAACAAGTAGTGATCGATGGCGTGTCCCGCGTCGCCATGTTCCATAGAGTTCAGTACAGTATTCAAGTTGCCGTCGCTGAGCGTATAGAAGATTTTCATGAGCGGCGTTTTTGGCGGGAACACATGAGTCGGATTGATGCATTTACCTTTGCCCGGCCGGTGTTCGCATGGGAGGGTGTTTTCGCAGCTGAAGGGTGGCCCGGATCGATCGCCGGCGGAGCTCCTCCGATTGAAATCGATAGTTCCCTACTGGAGGGAGTTGATCAGATGAATAGACGACATTGGCTACTCTTCTACAATGGTTCAGGTGCGCCGCGTAAAGGGACAATTGCTAGGGATAGAAAGATAGGTGCTCTAGTCTATACGATGAAAACTGATCCAAATGCAAATGAACAGCCGTTTAGCGTTGTAATGCGTACGCCGCAACCCCTTTTAGTGCCCAAAGAGGATTACGAAAAAGATGCCGCGAACGGAGATATTGTTTTTGTGACCGGAGCTTTACCGACTCCAGATGGCGCGGCGGTCGATTTATTTTACGGAAGCGGCGATCACAGAATCAGTAAGTCCCGCTTCGATTTACAGAGACTCATGAAGTATCTGTGTCAATTTGATGGAGACGGTCAGCGGCGAATCGCCCAATAGGTAAAATTATGATGATGTTGGTAAGCGATAACCGGCGAGGCGAACATGGCACTAGAACGTTTTTCGGATAACGCAATTTCACCAGCGGCCGCGGAAGATAATCGTGATGTTACAGTCATACTGCCAATTGCAGGCAAAGCCACTCGCGCACGTGAAGTTACGCGTGATGAAATACCCAAACACCTGATACGTCTAGGCAATGGTCGACCGATATTGGATATTATCTGTGGTCATCTTCAGGAATCGGGTTTTAGGAAGTTTGCTTTCGGCGTAGGTTTTTTGAAGCAACAACTCATTGATCATATTACTGCTGGTACATGGGTTACGTCCCCGGATACTACCTATGCCATTTCTCAGGAGGATGAGCTGCGAGGCACAGATCATACCATCCTGCATGCGATCGGCTCTCTAGGTCTAAAGGGTCAAGCCATGCTTATACCTGGGGATCTTATGGTGCCCTGGGAGTCCTTAGCCCCTATGAACAAGAGTCATAGGCAACGAGGAGCTGACGTGACACTGGGTCTAACTAGCTATATAACAGACCGCACGACAGATGTTGGTAAAATGATTCTTGAGGAAGGCACCGATCGATTGCTTTGGTGTTATGGTAGGACGGAAAGCTCGCCTGAGCCTATGCCTGGAAGCCGGAATCTTACCAGTGGCGCAGTTACGGTCGTTTCTATTGAACGGTATATCGAGATGTGTGGCACGTTTACTGCGACACACCCGAATGAAGCTGCCAGCTTGCGTGACAACGTATTGTCTTGGGCGCTGCAAGGTGGTGACTTCAGCATACAAGGTCATGATATGGGCGGAGAGGTTTTAGATCTCGGCACGCCTGCAAATATATATCATGGACAGGCCGACTGGGCTCGCTATGATTACACGGCCTAGCCTGCGTAAAACTAGCTTAGATTAGAGGCATCTTATACAATCGTCTTAGTATGGATCACAGGACAATCATCTTTGACGCGACCGAAGCAGTAAATTCCCAACGCAGAGGTATTGGTGTCCAAATGCGTTCTTGGCTCGAAGTAGCCCCGTTTACCGAGTATCCAAACCTACGATTTGTACTTGCCAGCAAGTCGATGCCCGACCAAGAGCCGCTTCATGTTGAAGCGCCAAACGTTGAACAGCTTACTCAAGAAACTGCCACTGAAGAAGCTTTTATTGACTACCTCTATGGACTTGGTGGCGACCTGTTGTTTTTCCCACTGGCGTCTCAGGAGTATGTCCGTGAAGGCGCTGCTAAGATAGTGGGTGTCGATTACGGCATGGAAGATTTTTACTGCCGGAATTACATTGCCCCCCGGCCGGTGACAGAATTTATGGAGTGGCACGAGTACGCCATGAAGCGCTATGACAGTGTTATTACCGTCTCCAAGACATCGCAGCGTGACTTGGCATGGTTTTTCCCCGAGTATAAAGACAATGTGCAGGTAGTTTATCCAGGCAGTGTGAAGACAGAGACGGCTCCCGAAAAAGACCTGCCGGAGTCGTTACGGGATACGCCCTACTTCTTAGTTATTGGCTACGAGCATAAGAAAAACATTACCCGTATTGCCGATGCGTTTGATACCTTCAAGCAAAAGACCGGGTCACGCACGAAGCTCGCCATTGCCGGTAGTCCTGGCTTTGGCGGTGAGGAAATAGAGAGCCACATAAACAGTTTGGCGAGTACCGACGACATTGTGCGCTTGGGATATGTACCCGCACCACAAAAGCAGCTACTAGTGCAGCACTGCCACGCGGTCGTTGCACTAGCTATCTATGAGGGGTTTGGTATTTCAGCATTAGAGGGTATGGAAGCCGGTAAGGTGGTACTGGTCAGTGACAATGGGAGTCTGAAAGAAGTGATTGGTAACGCCGGATATACTGCCGACCCGTTCTCTACCGCTTCAATAACGAAACAACTTACTCTTATTGATGGTCTCGATGGTAATCCAAAAAAGAAGTACATACCAAGCCGCCTTGTGGTGTTTGACCAGACGCTCCAAACCAAACTGCTCTTGCAGCACTTAAGTAAAATGGTCACGTAATCAGGCACAACATCGTGAAGTATAAGGCGGTAGTCTTTGACCTTGATGACACGTTGCTAAAGACGTACCCGGTGAAGTGGGAGCAGCATAAGGCGACCGCCAAGCAATTCTACAACACAGAACTGACCGATGACACCATTCGTCAGCACTGGGGCAAGCCGACGAGAGATTTAGTGCACGTGTACTACGATGCAGACGACACTACTGAAAGTAAGGTGGCAAACTACCGATCACTGGACGATGAGTACCTTAAAGAGCTGCACGATGATAGCATCAGTGTCTTAAACTACCTCTCACGCCACAAGGTATTTACTGGCCTCGTCACTAACGCTACGCGGGATACCGTGCTTACTGATCTGTCGCGGTTAGGGGTGAAACTGGATTTCTTCAACCTTATACAAACGTTTGACGATACCCACGTGTACAAGCCTAACCCGAAAGTGTTTGAGGTGATGCTGCATACTTTGACCGGTAACGGTATCAGCGACCATATTCTCTATGTAGGTGACGACATAACAGATTGTTACGCAGCATCTATTGCCGGCATTGACTTTATAGGCGTGACGACAGGCGTTAGGACTCGGGAAGATTTTGAGCGGGAGGGTGTCAAAACAGTCATTAACGAATTAAGTGAGCTTCCGAGACTTCTTGCCTAGCTGGTTACTTGAGGTCTTTCCAAAAGGTTTCAACCCCTTCGGTAGTCATGGGGTGCTCAAGTGCGTCACGCATGACCGTAGGTGGTAGCGTTACGGCATCTGCCCCAATCATGATGGCGTGGACGAAGTCGTGGACTGAGCGAATGGACGAAGCCAATATATGCGTGTCGCTGCCGAGTGACTGTTTGGCCGCCAGTATCTCCTCTAGCATCTCTAACCCTGCATCGTTGTCACGCGAGCGCTTGCCGTTAGAGTGGAGTTCGGCGATCTTATCGGCATACCGGCCGATAAGAGGTGCTATGTAGGCTGGTTTTACGTGCATAGCCAGGATTGACTGCCCTGCCGCAAAGACCATGTGGAGGTTCAGTCTTACTTCTGGAGCCTCTTTAGCAAGTGTCGCTGCCGCCTCTAGGCCATCAACAGACACCGGGACTTTGAATACTACCTTATCTGCTTTATACCACGGTTTTTTACAGAAGTCCTTCACGATAAGCTCTTTGGTAGCCTTAGCATCTTTCGCTAACGCCTCGACGTGTATCTCTAGTTCGGGAAACTTCTTGCGTACCTCGGTCATAAACTCGTCGCTTGGTTTGTGGTAATCCCGTTTTATGATGGTCGGTGTGGTTGTGACGCCGTGCAGCATAAAAGCGTACTTTTCAATCTCGGCAATATCAGCAGTGTCTAAAAATAGAAGCATCACACCCCCCTGGCTAGTAGTTTTTATATGCGAAAGACTTAACTATAAGAATATACAACGTGCTGCCCGACATTGCTATAAACTACTAAGCCCTGTTACCCTAATACGGTTAAAGAGATCAAAACATAGATGCAGGATAGCTTGATCAGCGACCTAGTAGCCGCGCTCTCTGAAAAGTTGCCGACCGACAGAGGTTCCTTCATAGCGCGCATAAAGAAGCGACTCGGTAGTTCTCTCCAAAAAACCATAGACAGTCACAATACCAGTTCTGTTATTTTCGTGCTCGATAATCAGGGGCAACAAATATTGCTTAAGGCTGAACTTGGAGAGAACACCGCCACCCATAAAGAGGCTGGCTGGTACGAGCACCTTACCAGGATTGGCCTCGGTGGAGACACACTATATCTGGGGTCTGCCGAAACAGGCAAGTTTGCGCTGGTTGTTCTTCGGTATATCGACGGGGCTATCACGTTGGACGAATGGGCGGTAGAACACCCTTCCAAACGTGACCAGTTCCGGCAGATGGTACTTGCCATGCTCCGTTATGACCAGTCGTTATTCTCAGATACCGCTACGAGCGTTGCACAGGATGTTGTTGAGCAGTTTCTTGTCTCAAAGTACCATGCGCGCAGAAAAGAAGCAGCAGCGACACGATACCTGAACGACCTGTTTGCGACTCGCCAGATTACCATTAACGGCCGAAGCTATTTAACCCCTGACTATGCCCTCAAAAAACTGATAGCACCACCAGTCAGACGTAAACTGATACCTGAGCAGGTAGGCCTAATCCACGGCGATCTCCACACGGGAAACACCTTAATAAAAAACGATATGTCGTATTACGTTGATCCGAATGGCAACTTACAAATGCCGCTAGAATATGACATTGCCAAGATACTGCACAGCGTGCATGGCCAGTACCCGGTAATTATGAGTGGTGCGTTTACCTTAGTAGAGCACAAAGGTGGCAAATATGAGTTTGACCTCAAGCGGCAGCCTATATATGCTGCCGCTCACCAGACGTTACAAGAAGAAGTAGGCCACGAGCAATATTTACGAAGTTTATTTATAGGGGCGCTGCATTTTGCAACTATGCTTCCCCATCATGTCCAAAACCAACTTGAAACCACGGCGCTATTTCTACGCTCGACCCAGTTGTTTGGCGAGCTATGCTCGTTGCTAAACTTACGAAACTGACAGGTATTTATTGTTAGGGCGTTCGGGGTATTACGGGTCTATTGGGCTGGCCGTATCATGAGCGCTTAGGTATATTAACATTAGCCGTTGCCGGTGATTTGGGTCTGGTTGCAAATAGCTGGCAAAAAGTTTGGTTTCCACTTTGCCCTCTATAAAAATATAACTCCTTTGAAAGGAGTTATATCGTTGTGCTATTTACTTGGCTCGGCGTTTGCTTCGGGAATATAACCTTTACAGAAGATAACGAACCAAATGTCAAACGGCTCAATCTGTTGCTTGAGGGCGTGGAAGATATTGAAGATGAGGAGGCTTTGTTATGATTTTTCATCTTCTGTGTCGTTCCAAGCGTCACTTCCCTGACCTGCTATCCTCGGAGCTCTACAATGAGCGAACATTCTACGGTACTTTCGTTAGCGACTTGGCCTGTTGTCGGCGCGAAGTGCTAATCGAAAGTCCCTTCCTCACAACCCGACGAGTGAGAGAGTTACTTCCATCAATACGAAAGATGACCGCTCGCGGCGTTCGAGTAACCGTAAATACGCGTCAACCACAAGAACATGAAGACTATATGCGAGCTGAGGCCGAAGATGGTATCGGCTTACTGCAGTCATGTAGTGTTGAGATTCTTTTTACCGGCGGCCATCACCGAAAACTAGCAATTTTTGATCGTAAAATACTTTATGAGGGCTCACTAAACATACTATCCCAAAACGACAGTTCAGAGATTATGCGAAGGATAGACTCAGAAGAGTTGGCGCAGCAAATGGTTAAGTTTATAGGATTATCCAGTGTGCTTATAGATTAAGCACCTATTCTCTGCCGTCTATAAGTGCTACTCTCCTGATCTTATGCGAAGGTCTCTTGTATCGCCTATTTAAGCACCATAGACTGTTTTATATTCTTCTATCTGAGTATCTTCGATTTTCTGAAATAGAACCGGAATGTCGTCAAAGGTGTGCCCAGCTTGCAATCCGTTGATGTCGGCCGCTTGTTTCAGTGGAATGCTCTCAGTATGCAATGCGGCCAGTAGTTGGTCTGCCGCAAATGGCGTGATGGGAGCAGCGGCTATGGCGTAAAGCCGTATAAGATTAACGCATGTCCGAATGACAAGTGCCGCTTGCTCCGGCTCCGTTTTAATGGACTTCCAGGGTGTCCGGTTGTTGAGATAGGCATTCCCAACGTCCCATAAGTCTCGCGTAGCTTCACTGGCTTTACGGAACTCGCGTTTTTCGAAGTGCTTACTTATGGCACTAGCCAGACTGTGACATTCCTCTTGCAACTTCTGTTCTGCCGCTCCTGGCTGACCACCGGACGGGATTACGTTACCGTAATGTACCGTGGCAAGCTTAAGGACGCGGTTTACAAAATTACCAAACTTATCAGCCAGTTCATCATTTATCTTGCTTTGCAAAAGTTCCCAGGTGAATGCAGCGTCGGAAGATTCTGGCGCATTGGCAATGAGCGCATAGCGCCAATAATCGGCCGGCAAGATATCGAGAGCTTGGTCAGTAAACACCCCACGGTGATGGCTTGTTGAGAACTTGCCACCGTAGTAGTTCAGCCAGTTCAGGCTTTTTAGGTAATCTACAAGCTTCCACGGCTCCCTCGTGCCCATAATGGTTGCTGGAAAGAACACCGTATGAAACGGCACGTTGTCTTTGCCCATAAACTGCGTGTACTGGACGTTATTCTGGTCAAACCACCATTGCTTCCATTCGTCTTTATCTTGTCGCTGACTAGCCCACGTCTTAGTCGTGGCAATGTAGGCGAGCGGTGCATCAAACCACACGTAAAAAACCTTGCCTTCAAATCCTGGTCGCGGCACGGGGACACCCCACTCAAGGTCTCTAGTAATGCAACGGTCTTTTAAGCCTTCATCAAGCCATTTTAAGGCGATTGAAGATGTCAGCTTTGGCCATTCGGGGTGCGATATGACCCACTTTCTTATTTCAGGTGCCAACGAAGAAAGCTTAAGGAACAAGTGCTTTGTTTTGCGTTGTTCTAGGTTTGTACCGCCCGATATAGTTGACCTTGGGTTTAATAAGTCAGTTGGGTTTAAGACTGACGTACAATTTTCACACTGGTCACCCCGTGCCGCCTCGTAGCCACAGCGAGGACACGTACCGGTGATGTACCTATCTGGCAAAAAGCGTTTATCGTCAATCGAATAAAGTTGGACAATTTCGCGCTCTTCAATGAAGCCATTCTCGTCAAGCTTGCGGTAGAAGTGCTGAGTTAGTTCATGATTGTCTTTTGAAGATGATTGGCCGAAGTAGTCAAATGACAGACCAAACTGCTCATATATGGCCTTCTGTTTTTCATGATGCATTTGGCAGTAAGCAGCCACGTCTAAGTTGTCCTTTAGGGCTCCGAGCTCAGCAGGCGTGCCGTGGTCATCTGTTGCACAGATAAATAGGACTTCATTGCCTTGTTGCCGAAGATATCTTGCATACACATCAGCAGGCAGCATCGAACCCACCAAGTTTCCAAGGTGCTTCGTGCCATTGATATAGGGGGTTGCGCTGGTTATCAGATGTCTCATGAACGTGCTCCTTTATTGTCTAGCACGGGATCACCGATGACAAGTCCATGCAGGCTGCTTGCTTTACCGCAACCGCCTACCACTACTTCGAGTAAGCGGTGAGGCCCATAACCCGAACTACCTATTGTAAGTGCAGTAACATCTTTCGGTACGTCAGCAAGCCTGCGATAGCAGGTCGCTACTTCGCCATTAGACAATTCTATCTGCTTGCCTTGCTCAAAAGCGATATCTTCAGGCAAGAGGGTTGTTTTGACATCTTCAAAATTGTCCACCAGCCAAACGAGGTTGTGGATGTTAGGCAGCTCCATCAAGGACTGTTTAGTGGACGGCACCGGTCGGCCTTGCCACAGCCAATACGCAGCGAGCGGTAGGAATTCCAGGCTTCGAAATTGTGAGTGATTTATTTTCTCAGCTTCCTTAGGGGTAATGTCGCCCCACTCAATAGCGACCGAGGTTACGGTGGGGACGTCCAAAAGCTCTACCTCATTAATAATTCCTAAATCACGAGCAAGCCCCAGGCAATGCCCTTCGTATGTGCTGACGACTAAGGTATTGCCGAGGCGAAAGTAACAGAAGGGTGTGCCATTGTCCCACTTTTGTTTGATGTCTTCTGCTCGTGGCGCAACGTTAAGTAGTACGATATTCTGACGGCCATTGTCAGCTAACGGAAACTTGGTAAGCACATCCAGCTGATCAATGAGATTGCCCGCTGCCTCAATGGGCGAATACGAGCTGACCCCTAAAAATGTAGGCTTCACTCCAAACAGCGTATCGAATCTAAGTTCTTGACGTGTTCTGGCTGACCCATCTGCACAGTCTGTAATGATTGTTCCTATAATATCTGTCATTAGAAAATCCTAAGTTAGTTGACCACACAACCAAAAAACCGGCCCTAGGCCGGTTTGTGTGATCGATATTTCAGGTAATCAGAGCAACGGCCTAGGGCATGGCATAGGCATCATCATTGAGCGGTTCTGTGGCTTGCGGCCAATCGTAATCATATGCGAAGGATAGGCGTAGTTGACAAAAATGTCAATACATTTCTTTGAATAAAGTTTGATCGTTCTAAACGCCCTACTGAAAACATAACTTTTTAACAGAGGTAATTCTGTGGATAAAAACATGGCTCCGGGGACTGGATTCGAACCAGCGACCTAGTGGTTACACTTATCTACTACTTTCGTAGTGGCGTGGACTATCTCATCATCCCTATCGCAAGGATATGGGATGCAGGGCGCTATCGAAGGATTATTGTTCGGCTCACCTTCTAGTCTCTGAACCTTCCAGTCTCTCTGAACCTAAGACTGGCTTGGCTGCGGATTATCATATCTTTCGACGTAGACTTCCCGCAATTCACCCTGTTTTCACCGTTTTGTTGCCAAAACGTGCTGCCTCTCTTGACAGCCACCCGCTCTACCGCTGAGCTACCCCGGAATATAACGTACCTATCTCAAATACAGGTGTTATTCTAACGTTTCGATGCGCCTCTGTAAATAGCACACCCGATTTTAGTCAGGTCTTTCGTTTGGGTGGACGCTTGGGATGGACTACGTGGGTAGTCAGGCTAAGGCTTTGTTGCAGCTTGCCAGTCATGCGGCGTAATCGGTGGACTGGACTCGCCTGAGTGACTATGTCCCGGTAAGCTGCTTCATAGCCGGTGACCATCTTGTCGATAGAAAAGTTATCCTGGACATGTGTACGGCAATTATGTCGCTTTACCTTGCCGATCTTATGCACAGCCTCGATCATCTCGGCAATACTGTCCACAACAAAGCCACTCTTCCCATCTTCGATGATTTCCGGTGCTGCACCACGCCGCAGGCTGATCACCGGCGTACCACAAGCCATCGCTTCGATGGTCGTGAGGCCGAACGGCTCTTCCCACTGGACTGGCGTTAGCAGAGCTTTCGCCTTCTGGTAATACTTCGGCAGATGGTTCCGCTCGATGTGGTTAAGGTATAGGATGCGGTCATTTAAGAAGGGCTTGATGTGCTGATCGAAGTATTCCTGGCTGTCCGGATAGATCTGACCAATGATGATCAATCGGTGACCGGTTTCTTTGGCTACTTGTATGGCCTCTTTGACACCTTTGTCCGGCACGATTCGCCCCACATAGAGCAAATAGTCTTCCGGGCCGTCCGAGAACGAAAAACTGTGCATGTCAATGCCGTTGTACACGTTGGCAACGTAATTAAGGTCAGGCGCGTCGCGTCGCTGGTTGAGGGAAATGGATACGAAATGCTGGTTGGGCGTCTGATAAAGCTCGAACAACTCCTTGTGTATACGAGTTACAGGATCGTGCAGTGTATAAACAACCGGAACCCGTTTGTATATTCGCGCCAACGTCAGGGCTGTTTCGGGATGGTGAAAATGCAGTACATCATATACGCCGCGTTCGGCCCGTGCGAACATCTCGCTGGCGAACCGTTGATCCCACAGCGCAGGCACACCGCTCGCGTACCGGTCGGCGGTACGAAACAGATTGGTCAGTTCCTGCTGGTTATGGGCGAGCGGCCGTATGTGCAGGTTTTGTACGGTCACATGCGGGTCGTGGAAATGCGACCCGAGGGGTGCAAAAAAATCCACCTGGTGACCACGTCTGGCGATACCTTCCGCTGTCGCGACTGCGATATCAAGCGGTGCGTACATCATATCGTTGGGTCGTGGTGCCGGAACGTAACCAAGGACCATCATAGCTATGCGCAAAGAGCTTTTCCTCCCGATGAACAGCACACAGTATGCACGTAATCTGCGGACGATGCAATTAGGTCACCGGTTATAGTATGTTGTGGTGGTTTAACTAGTGGGGTTTGAGCGCGCGGTTAATCTGGCGGGATTCGTCGCGGGCTTTGAGGGTCTGGCGCTTGTCGTAGCGTTTTTTGCCCTTGCCGACCGCAATGCGGAGTTTGATGTAGCGGCCACGCGTGAGTAGCTCTAGTGGCACAATAGTGCGCCCTTGTTGCTTGGCTTGGATGAGCGCGTCGATTTCGCGCCGCTTAGCCAGCAGGCGGCGGGTACGGGCCTGCTCCTGCTCTTCTATGCGCACGCCGCTGGTGCCGTTGATGGTTCCGTTCAGCAGGTATAATTCATCGTTTTTGACGGTCACATACGCGCCGCGCAGACTGCCGTGGCCGAGCCGCAGAGATTTTACCTCAGCACCGGTAAGCTCCAGGCCTACTACCAAAGAATCACCAAGTTCATAGTCGAACCGGGCGCGGCGGTTTTGGATACTTCTGGGCGCGTTCGCCTTTTGCTTTGCCATGATGTTTACTGATTATACCGTGGTTTAAACCGCCCGTCGGGTAATAACCACTCTTTGAAGCCGTTTTTTCGTATCAGATATCGCGCCGCCTTTTGTATTGCACGAACGCGGCCTTCGCCCCGGACATCAATCCGGAGGTGTTTGACGGCCACCGAAGGGTCAAAATAGCTCACTAATCCCAGACGATATGCCCGCAGCGCAGGGTCGAAGCTGTCATGCTCGCGCAGCGCTGCGTCAAAACCTCCGATACGTTCAAAAGCGCTGCGCAGTACAAAGAAGTTTGCTTCGACGCACCAAAAGACCGGCCGTCGTTTCGGCTCCGTGGCGATATCTGGCCACTCAGCCCTTACGCCTGCGCTCAGCTTGCGTATAAGGTGACGCCACAGCGGATGCTCTGCCTGAATACTGCCAAAGAGGTGCTGTACCATAGCAGTTATATCTGTATATAGCGAAAAGCGCGGCCCGTAATTCCATGGGATCTGCCTGCCATCCTTCTCGAGAACCAGACCACCTACAAAACCAGTGTTCTGCGAACGTATGAGCTGGCGTGCTTTGGTGGGTACATCGTGGGTTAAAAGCTCTACGTCAGCATCTAAGAAATGGATGATGGCTTCATGCGCGAGTGCTTCCAGGATGCGGTTGCGATTGCCGCCTGATCCAATGTTAGTGAGACCCTCGATCACTGTGATTTTACGTCCGAAACCCTTAGCAACTGTCACGCTGTCATCGGTTGATTTATCATCGAGTATAAAAATGTCGTCATAGCCCTGACTGAGTAATTGCGGCAGCAGTCGTCTAAGGTTACTTGCCATATTATAGTTCGGTATAGCGGCTACAACAGGCAATGCTTCTTGTGACATATCGTTTACTGCGCCAAAATCTGTTTAGCCTCATTCCAGACGCTCGGGTCGTGCAGGACGGTCATGCGGTAGTACCAATATTCTGCACCCCAATAGTCGATGTTTCTTATGCCGGTTTGCTGGGCGAATTTGGCTGTGGCTTTGAGTTTGGTCACGTCTAGCGTTTTGCTTTGCTCGGCTAAGCTTGTGTGCAGTATGTCCTGTCCGTTTGGTGGCCACGGTTCGGCCTGCAGCTCATGTATTACCGACGGTTTGCCGGTAAGGATCTGCTCTGCCCCGGCTAGAAAGGCGTAGTACCAGCTAGGGAACGGATAGGTGAAATAGCTGTGTACGACGTTGGTGGTCCAGACATGCCGGTAGACTGAGATACCAACGATGTCCGGTAATGGCTTACGAAGGGAGAAGCCGACGTAGTTGTCACTGCGTGAAACAATGATTGGATGGTTCGGATCAAGCTTCTTGACGAGCGCCATTTCTTCATGCAGGCGTCCGGCGTCGTAGTTATTACAACTGCCAAATGTGTTGAAGAACTCGTTTTCGAGCTGGTAGCTTTGTAGTGCCGGGTTGTTTTTATATCGGTCCACAACTGCCGTAATGTAGGTGTTAAGTTGCGGCTCCCAGGTGTTTTCCGACGCGGCGGTGTTGACCCAGCTCGGCGCATGGCATTCCGGCCAGCGCGGCTGACGCAGGCCGAGACTTAAACTAACCTTTGCGTCGTGTGACTGCGCCTGCTGCATTTCCCAGTCAAGCTCACTGAAGTCATACTGGTCTTTGGTCGGTTGGATATCGCTCCAGTAACTGACGAGCCGTAAATGTTTAACGTGCAGGTCATCCAGGATGGCAGTGAGATTGGCGTGCGGATCGGTGCCGAGGTAACTGGCGTAGTCGGCAATAAACGTTACCCCGAGCGTGGTCGGCCTGCCCTTCTGCTCATGCTGGTACCACACGGCGATGCTATACATGCCAAGAAAACAGATCACCACGAGAATCACCAGCGTGCTGAGGACTTTCTGCCACCACCCGCGCTGCCAGTAGTTGAGCGGCCAGCACGCAGTGAATTTTGCGGCTGATTTCAAGCGGGAGGTATATAATTGGTTGCGGTTTGACATACGTTAAGACTTTGAAACGCGACCACGCATTGCGCGTCAGCATCGTGATACCAGTGTACAACGAAGCTGGGCGAATTGCCGATTGTCTGCGCGCTGTTGCCGCGCAAGTCATCCAGCCGTACGAGGTTATCGTGGTGGATAATAACTCGACCGACGGTACGGCGGCGATTGCCCGGCAGTTCCCGTTCGTACGGATAGTACGCGAGTCTCGTCAGGGTGTGGTTTATGCCCGCCGTCGCGGCTTTGATGAGGCATGTGGCGATGTTATCGGTAGCCTGGATGCTGATACGGACATTCCGGTCGATTGGGTTCGAACGGTGCAGCGGATTTTTACTGAGCCGGCCGTCAACGCTGTTACCGGTCGGGTGCAATATCGTGATATCACACTGAGCGGTGTTGTCAATGGGGTAGATTTGGCTCTGCGCCGCTACTTTGCATGGCTGTATCCCACTGCTGGTCCGACGCAAGGTGCCAATATGGCTCTCAGGCAAGAGGCATGGACACGGGTGCGTACTTCGTTGTGCGTAAAACAAGGGTTCCACGAGGATATGGATTTGGCAGTGCATCTGGGGGAAGCCGGGTTAGGCGTCCGCCTGGATGAACGCTTGCGGGCCACGCTTGGCTCTCGGCAGTGTGCGCTAGATTGGGCGGAGTTCCGTATGTATGCGATGGCCAATCCGCACAGCTATCGTCTGCATGGCTTGCGGACGCGATCTATGTGGGGAGCGGCTGCGACCGTTGTAGTGCTATATCCGCTACTTAGATTTTTACATCAAGGCTACGACGCCGAGCGTCAAAAATTCTCGTGGGTAACATTGCTGCGCGGTGAGCTGGTTCCTCGCGTCAATCCTGCCACGTTTGTCGACTAAGCGCCAGCTTGCGCCTGGGTCTCGTTCATTTTGTAGCCACCGTGGTCGCTGGGCGTAGGGGTACAGGCGCCCCACAAGCCCTTGTGTGCGGCCATCGCCGTCTGCTCGTCCTTACTAAACTCGGCCGATTTGCTATATGGAAAATACGGGTAATAGAACGCATAGCCATTTGCAACGAGCTGCTGGTTCAAGTCGGTACCGTCAGGTAGATATACGTAGCGCAGCAAACGGTTGTAACGGTCGCGGTTAGTACTTAGATTATCGCTCACTAGGCGTACCTTGCCGCCGGACGCTTTGATGCGACTTTGGGTGTATGCTGCCGCAGCCGGCCCGTAACACTGCACGGGCGTGTTCGGTTTGTGCGTTTCGGGCGTGTCGATGCCAATAAATCGTACTTCCTGCGCTTGCCCATTCATATCTACTGAAATCGTGTCGCCATCGACGTAATGGTTGATGGCGTACAGCCCCGGCTGGGTGGTCATCACGCCTTTCTCGGGCTTGTTGAGCCAGCCATGGTTTTGTATAAGGGCGATCGCAATGATTAACAATAGTCCCACCAGACCGATACCATGTCTGCGTCGCAGTCTCCGTGCCATGCGGTCAGTATAGCGCAGTTACTCACACCACAGGCAAATTGTACATTACTAAAGTTGTATATATTGCAACAAAATGCTATTGTATAGCAATACATGAGTGCGCCTACACCTGAAAGCATACCGTTACCCTCTGCAGATAAAGACAATTGGCAATTGAAAGCACCTACGACTTTTCAGGCGCTTGCCGCATTGGCGGCCGACCCTGATTGGGAACTACGAGCAGCGTGTAAGCACGCTGATGTCGGTCTGTTTTTTCCTTATGATGGTACTGCCGAGTCTGAAGATGTCGTCCCAAAAGCTGACTTAGATGCTGCCGAGCGAGACGCTATGAAAAATGTGGCTCCGCTTTGCGGAAGTTGTGTCGTCCGGTTCGCTTGTATAGGCTCCGCGGTGCAGGAAAACAGCGTTGGCATTCGGGGTGCTACTACTACTCTGCAGCGACAAGAGATGCGCAGATACGCCTTGCCAAGCCGTAGGGGGCGAAAGGGAAAGGCTCTCTAAGCTAAAAATCGATACCCTTGTTGGCCAGGAATTTGTCGTCGAAGTGATGCTTGATCTTGGTCATGTCGGTGATAATGTCAGCTTTGCTTTCGAGTGATTTGGGAAAATTGCGGCCGGTCAGGCATAGGCTGGTGCCGGGTGCACGCTGCTCTATGAGCTCACGCAGCTTGGAGACAGGTAGTAAGCCATCATGAACGGCGTTGTTTACTTCATCACAGATGACCAGACGGTACTTGCCGCTTGTGGCACATTCCAGGGCTTGCTCGTATGTCTCGAGCGCGGTCGCTTTGTGTTGCTCCGGGCTGACATTTGTCTCGCTGATGTTACCGGCATTATAAAAACCTTTGCCGCCCTTAAAAAAGTACAGCTGGTCGCCGTATACCGGCATGATGTCACGGATGAAGGCGTGCTCACCCACACCCCAGTATTTTATGAATTGAATAAACGCCACGTTCCAGCGGTTACCGAGCGCACGGGCCATCAGACCCAGTCCGGCGCTGGTTTTGCCCTTCCCCTCGCCGGTGTATACGACCACGACTGACTCTTTGGTCTGAAAATCCTCGAATGCCATTCAGGGCTATTGTATACTAACTAGCTTTGCGTAGCTCGGTTTCTGAACCCTTTTCTGCTTGTTCTTGTTGCGTCTTCCAGTGTATGACCCTCTGAACGTATAGGCGAAGCACGGTAGTGCGTACTGCGTCACCTCGACCGCCTTCTTTCGGGTTGCTCTTACGCACGCGCTCTGAACCCAAGCCGCGCTTGGATGCGGTGTAGTCGCTAGAACCAGTGTATACACTCGATGCTAACTTATAGTCGGGGTGGCTCGTAATCGCGTCGTCGCTTTCTTCGTCGTATACTATGAATCTGTCGAGTATTGCGCCACCGAGCACGGTCTCGATAATCTTGCGCGCTTCAGCGTCTTGATCACCAGGCGTTACTTCGCCAGTCAGTACACTAAGATAGGCTTCGGGTGAGGTGTTGATACCGCGCTGTAAGGCCTGCAAACAAAAAACTGCCTCGCCCACGGCAATACCATGCTTGTCATTCGTATATTGTTCGGCCCGCGGATCAACAGTGAAATGTGGTTCGGCTAGAATTATTTCTGGCATTTGTTACAGCTCCTCCAGCGCACTTATATAACACTATGAGGCACATGGCAGTAAGCAATCTCACTAAACGTTAGGCGACGTGTGCTAGCGCTGCATCAATGCGTGGGCGGTCAAAACCGACGATAACCTCGTCGCCAATCTTCAGTACCGGGATGCCCGTCTGACCGCTGATTTTCACGGCCTCCACGGCAAATTCACGGTCGCTCTCGATGTCTTTGTCGGTGTATTTCACGCCCTTCTTGTCCAGATAATCTTTGGCAGCATGGCAGAAGGCGCACCAGGTGGCGCTGTAAATGACGACCTTGGGAGTATTTTGAGCCATGGATAATCCTCGTTTATTACTATACTTAGTATAGCACAGTAGCTGCTTACCAATTTCACGTCGTGACCTCGGTGCCGCAGCTAACCTTACGACTTCTCTGCTTGCAGGAGTATTAACAGGGATGATATACTTATCACCGAATGAGTATCTCACACGGGCCAGCGGTACATGCGCCGACTCCGCTACGGGGTGGTCACAAGGTCTCTGCCGACCGTTCCCCTGTTGCACCCGAAAAATCAGCCGCTATGCGCAACCGCGTTGTGTTTATGGCGCTCAATATGTTCTGGCAATTGGCCGTGGCCGTGTTGGTGCCGCTGATCGGCGCTGTCCAGATCGGCAAACATTTCCAGGCGGAAACGGCCGGCGTGGTTATTGGCTTGGTGCTGGCCATCGCGGCCTCAACCGCAGTCATGTGGCGGACTATGCAGATTGCTGCCAGCCTGCCTGTGCCAAAGCTGACGGCCGCGCAGAAACGTGCTGTCAAAAAGCAGTACGAGGAGGATGACGACTGATGTTCGACTTGCTGGGCGGTTTCGCCGCTGATGGCCCCAATGTGCACGTTGCTCCAGGCACTGACTTCACCGTATTCGGTCTCCACATTACCAACTCCATGCTGTGGGGCTGGATTATATGTGTACTGGCCGCTATCTGGTTGGCTGTCTTGGCCCGTCGCATGACGGTCAAACCCAAGGGTGGCGTTATCCAATACGTCGAAGCTATCGTAACATTCGTGATCGACCTGGTGGAAAACGCCTTTAACGACAAATCCGTCGGGCGCAAATACGTGCCGTTTTTCGTCACGGTATTCTTTTTTGTGCTCATTAACAACTGGTCGGAGCTGATCCCTGGCGTTGGCGATGCTATCCAGATTCACGGCCATCCTTTCTTACGCCCGATTACGGCTGACCTGAATATGACTATAGCTATCGGACTGGTCACGATGGCGGTGGTTTATACGGCTTCCATCAAAGAGGTGGGCGGCTTTGACAAATATATTCGACACTTTTTTATCGGTAGTCCTCTGAATCCGCTGTATCTGGTGATCGGCCTGATCGAAATGCTCACTGACTTAACACGCGCTTTCAGCCTGGCGCTCCGGTTGTTCCTTAATATGACGCTGGGCACTATCGTTATTGACGTATTTGCGTATCTGGGTACCCTGCTGGCGCCGGCCAGTGTCCTGGCGCCGATTACGGCGTTGCCGTTTACCCTGCTGGAGCTTGGCGTGGGCGCTCTGCAGGCTTACATTTTCGTTATCCTTGGTGTGAACTATCTGGCCATTTCGGTCAATAGCGCGCACGCGCACGACTTGACCGAAGAAGGGTCACCTGAAACAATAGGTGCAGCGGCTCAAGGGGCACAAGGATAATGCACGTACGTCGCGGTCGGACAGAGCGATCTTCAAGTAGTTCCAGTGAAGATACCTCAACTTCGATCGTGATGCGTGTGGACATCACGTAAAAGTAATAAGGAGAAAATAGTATATGTTACCAGTTGCAATTGCGAGTACTGTTACTCAGCCCGAAGCAATGCAGACTATCGCCCACGGTATTATGATTGGTGCCGGCTTTATCGGGCCGACCATCGGTATCGGCCTGGTCGGTGCTAATTACATGAGCGCCGTCGGCCGCAATCCCGAAGCTGCCAAGTTCCTGGGCCAGGCTCTGTTGTTTGCCGGTCTGATTGAGGTATATGGACTGCTGGCCTTCGCATCAACTTTCTTTGTAAAGTAGGATAAACCGCGAATGCTTCCAAATATACCAACTAATTTTGCTGACAGTGGTTCCGGCCTCGGCGCGCTGGGCATTGACGGCAGGGCGTTCCTCATCCAGATCGTTACGTTTTTGCTGGCTTTCTTAGTGTTGCAGCACTTTGCCTTCAAGCCGATCGTGAAGCTGATGGACCAGCGTCGCAAGACTATCGAAGAGGGCGTAGAGCTCGGCGAACAGATGAAGAAAGACAAAGCCGCGCTTGATGCCAAGGTGGCCGACGAACTGGCCAAAGCCCGCGCTTCGGCCGACGGCATCATCGCCGAAGCGAATGAAAGCGCTCGTCAGGCTATCCGCGATGCTGAAGAAAACGCCGGCAAGAAAGCCGACGCCATTGTCAAGGAAGGCCAGGACCGTGCAGTCAACGAAATGACTCGCGCCCGCAAACAGCTTGAGAGCCAGATCGTCGGCTGGGTGTCCGATGCAACCGAAGCCATCATCGGCGAAAAGGTTGATGCCAAGAAAGACGCAGCTATTATTGATCGCGTGATTAAGGAGCAGAGCGCTTAAAGATGAAAGCGCCGCGTACCCAGATCGCCAGTACGGTTGCAACGCATACCTACCATGACGGTGTCTCGAAAGACTACGCCCGGCAGGTGGCTGCCTTCTTGCTTGATGAAGGCAGGATTGGTGAGCTGGACTCGCTGCTGCGTGATGTCCAGGCCGATTGGGCACTGCATGGGTACGTTGAAGTGCTGGCACGGAGTGCCTATCCTTTGAGCGATACGGCTAAAAATGACATTGCGGTACGCGTTAAGCCTTTATTTCCTAAGGCCGACAAAATTATTGTCACCGAGGTGCTGGACCCATCGGTGATCGGCGGTGTGCAGATTCGTCTGAGCGACCGTCAGCTCGACCTCAGCGTCGAGGGCAAATTGAACACGTTTAAACAGCTAACTGGAGCCGGAAAGGATTAATGAATGGCTGAATTATCAATAACTGAACTCTCGGCCGATATCCGCGCGGCCATCGAAGAGCTCAAAAACCGCCCCGAAATCGAAAGCGTAGGTGTGGTTACGCGCGTGGGTGACGGCATTGCCTGGATTTACGGCCTGAGTGCCGCGGGCTACAACGAAATGCTTGAGATTGACGGCATTTCGGGCCAGAAGGTTACTGCGTTTGCATTTAACCTTGCCACAGACGAAATTGGTGCTGTAATCCTGGGTGACACTACCGAAGTTAAGGCCGGTGCCACTGTGCGCCTGAGCGGCCAGGTGTTGACGGTACCGGTTGGCCCGGAGTTGGTTGGTCGCGTGGTTGACCCACTAGGGCGGCCACTAGATGGCGGTGACGCTATCAAGACTAAGCAAACCAGCCCGGTCGAGCGGCCTGCCCCGGGTGTACTTGATCGTAAGCATGTACATGAACCGCTGATGACCGGCTTAGTAGCGATCGACGCCATGGTGCCGATCGGACGCGGCCAACGTGAGCTGATCATTGGTGACCGTCAGACAGGTAAGACGGCCATTGCGGTTGACACGATGGTGAACCAGGCTCGCCAGAAGTCCGGTGTTATTAACGTCTATGTCGCCATCGGTCAGAAGTTGTCCAAGGTTGCTGCCTTGCAGGAGCGCCTGAAGCGTGAGGGCGTGATGGACCAGACGATCATCGTCGCTACTTCCCCGTCCGACCCAGCGGCTATGCTCTACTTGGCCCCCTACGCCGGCGCCGCTATGGGCGAATACTTCCGTGACAACAAGCAGCACGCACTCATCATCTACGATGACCTGACCAAGCACGCACAGGCGTACCGCCAGATGTCACTGCTGCTGCGTCGGCCGCCGGGACGTGAGGCTTACCCTGGTGACGTGTTCTATTTGCACTCCCGTCTGCTCGAGCGCGCGGCTAAGTTGAGCGACAAGCTCGGTGCCGGTTCTCTGACCGCCTTGCCGATCATCGAGACGCAGGCCGGCGACATTTCTGCCTACATTCCGACAAATGTCATCTCGATTACCGACGGCCAGATTTTCCTGGAGACGTCTCTGTTCTATCAGGGTATCCGCCCGGCTATTTCCGTCGGTTTGTCGGTCTCCCGTGTAGGCGGTGACGCACAGACCAAGGCTATAAAGGCTGCTGGCGGTGGCCTGAAGCTGAGCTTGGCACAGTTCCGCGAGCTAGCGGCCTTCAGCCAGTTTTCGACCGACCTGGATGCCGACACGCGCCACACTATTGAGCGCGGCCAGCGCCTGACCGAGCTGCTCAAGCAACCTCAGTATGCACCGTATGCCATTTGGGAAATGTACAGCGTACTTTACGCAGCTACGCAAGGTGCGCTCGATGTCGTGCCGCTCGAGAAGATTGATGCCGCCCGCGAAGCCTTACTGCGTGAGCTCAAGGCCAAACATGCCAAGCTGGTTGAGGCTATCAACACCGGCAATAAACCGGAAGACGCCCAGAATGACGAAGTCCTAAAAGTTGCCAAGGAAATAGCCAAGCAGTATGAGGTAAAAATTAGTAAGGAAGGCACAAAATAGCAATGACCTTATCCGGTGAGCAAGAGCAACGGCCTGATCGGAGTGACACAGCTCAGGTCCAACGTCGACGCGCTCATGCTGCTATGGTCGCCGCGGCCCTCGTGGAAACATTAAATGTTGATGCGACGTATCCGGGCTCAGTGAGGTCTACTCTGGTGAGCCTTGATATGTACGGTTCTACGTGGCTTCTTGATCAGAAAGATCCGCGAGGAAACGCTCTCCGGGCGTTCGTCAGGGATTTGGTTGGTATGGTCGAGTGGGCTGATGGTGAATTAGCGAGAGGCACACAGCATGGCTAGTACTATTGTTCTTCGGCGGCGCATCAAATCTATCCGCAACACACGACAGATCACGCAGGCTCAGCAACTGGTGGCGGCGAGCAAGCTGCGCCGCGCGCAGGAATATGCGCAAAGGAGCCGGGCCTACGCTGAACTGGCCGAGGAACTGCTAACTCGTCTGAGTGGGATCGCCGAAGTAGGCCGTGAACCGTTATTCGAGAAGCGGCCGGTTAAGAACCGCTTGTATATCCTCATCACCAGCAATACCGGCCTGGCCGGAGCGTACAATGCCAATGTACTCAAACTGCTGACAGCGGCGGTCAAGGAAGACCAGCAAGTCAAGGTAAGCAGCCATGTGCTGGCTATCGGTAACAAGGGTGCGCGGTTCGTCCGCCGCATCAGCGAGATCGAACTTGATGCCGCCTACCCCGGCTTCGGCGATGAGCCGACGGCCAACGACCTGCGACCGGTGCTCAACACCATTGTTGAGCAGTACAAGGATGGTACGGTTGACGACGTGCGCGTGCTGTCTACCGAGTTTCGCTCAACAGTGAGCCAGGTTGCGGTTACGCAGCAGCTGTTGCCTGCTGAACCAGTTTCGGCCGACCAAGCGACATCGAGCACCATCAGCAACTTTGAGCCGGATGTTGAAACGGTTATTGACCAGGTTGCCACGCGCCTGATTGAAGCGCAGGTCTGGCAAGCTTTGCTGGAAAGCATCGCCAGCGAGCACGCCATGCGCATGATGGCCATGAAGAGCGCCACCGATAATGCCAAGGACCTGATCGACGACTACACGCTGGAGCTGAATACAGCCCGCCAAGCGCACATCACACAGGAACTGGCCGAGATTACCGGCGGGGCGGAGGCATTGAATGGGTGATGCGGCGAGGTACTGGGATGGTGCGGAACTGCCAGAGGGTGGTCAAGTTTTCATGGGGCAAGGCTTGCATGCCAGGCCTGGTAAGCCTGGCCTGGCTCAAGCGGCATTTACGCTTGCTGCAGCAATGCGACCAGATTTGGGACGTGACGACTTGTGGCCAGTAGCTAGAGAGCTAATGCTAACAGGGATAGACGCAATGGCTGGTGGCTCTGAACCCAGCAACGGAACCGATATCGAGGAAATATAGGAGACAATAATGGCAGAAGCAACGAAAGAGAATACTAAGACTGGCAAGATCACGCAGGTGGTGGGTGTGGTTGTCGATATAGAATTTACAACAGACTCGCTACCGGCGATTTATAATGCGCTGACCCTTGAGCACGATGGCAAAACCCTGACACTCGAGGTAGCCCAGCACCTGAGTGAAAGCAGTGTGCGCGCCATCTCGCTGGGCTCAACTGACGGTTTGAGTCGCGGCGTGGAAGTTACAGATACCGGTAAAGCTATCAGTGTGCCCATCGGTGAAGAAACACTTGGCCGCATGTTCAACGTAACTGGGCAGCCGATTGACGGCCAGGGCGGCAAGTTCACTAAGACTGCGCCGATCCACCGCGCCCCTCCGGCCCTGATCGACCAAAGCGGCTCAATCGAAATCCTGGAAACCGGCATCAAGGTTATTGACCTGATCTGTCCGATGACCAAGGGTGGTAAGGCTGGCCTCTTCGGTGGTGCGGGCGTGGGCAAGACCGTGCTGATCCAGGAGCTTATCAATAACATCGCCAAGTTCCACAGCGGTTACTCGGTATTCGCTGGTGTAGGTGAGCGTACCCGTGAAGGCAACGATCTGTACTTCGAAATGGAAGAATCAGGCGTTATCAAGAACACCAGCTTGGTATTCGGCCAGATGAACGAACCGCCAGGAGCTCGTCTGCGTGTGGCGCTTTCTGGCCTGACTATCGCCGAAGGGTTCCGTGATCAAGGCAAGGATGTGCTGCTCTTCGTAGACAACATTTTCCGCTACACTCAAGCCGGCGCCGAGGTGTCTGCCTTACTGGGCCGTTTGCCGTCAGCAGTGGGGTACCAGCCAAACCTGGCCGAGGAGATGGGTCAGCTGCAAGAGCGTATTACTTCCACCCGCGAAGGCTCGATTACCTCTGTGCAGGCTGTATATGTGCCGGCCGATGACCTTACCGACCCGGCTCCGGCTACCACCTTTGCCCACCTCGACAGCACCATCGTGCTTAATCGTGCCCTGACCGAAATCGGTATCTACCCGGCTGTTGACCCGCTTGACAGCTCCAGTACCATTCTTGACCCCGAAATCGTCGGCGAGGAGCACTATCAGGTTGCCCGCGAAGTCCAACGTGTGCTGCAGCGCTACAAAGACCTGCAGGACATCATTGCCATTCTGGGTATGGAGGAGCTCTCTGAAGAGGATAAGCAGCTTGTAGCCCGTGCCCGTCGTATCCAGCGCTTCCTGTCCCAGCCCTTTTTCGTGGCTGAGCAGTTCACTAACAACCCTGGCCAGTACGTCAAATTGAGCGACACCATCAAGGGCTTCAAAGAAATCCTGGACGGTAAACACGATGACATTCCAGAAACCGTCTTCAACCTCAAAGGTACTATCGAAGACGTTGTTAAAGCTGCAAAGGCGGTCAAATAATCGTGATCGAGTTTGCCTTCAAGTCGCCTCAAGCTCCTAACTCGGCTATCGATTGTCCGTCAGCATTAGAACAGCAAGACCGGTGCGATTCCCAAGGAGTAGAGGAGCTGTGGAATGATGGTGGAGTGTTCGTATGTGGAAGGAACAGTTTCTGTCCGTTCATTGCTGGGTTGCTCATAGATGGCGTGCCATCGCAAAGAACAGGAGCAGAGGAATGATCCATTTCCAGCTAGTAGCCCTGACTGGTACGAAGTTTGATGGCGACGTCTACGAAATCATCCTGCCGACGCTGGATGGCGAAATCGGCGTGCTGCAGGACCACATGCCGCTGGTTAGCGTAGCGACTACGGGCGTGATCGCAGTACGCAAAGAATCGCGTGATACTGACCGGGACCGCGAATACTTCGCGATCAGCGGCGGTGTGATCGAAGTCTCTGGCAATAACTTACGTGTGCTGGTTGACGAAGCTGACGCCGCTGCAGATATCAACGAAGCCGAGGCCGAAGCCGCCCACGAGCGTGCCAAACAGCTCAAGGCTGAAGCCAAAGACGAGGTCAGCTTGGAGCACGCCCAGCAGCTTGTCGACCGCACCGCTGTACGTTTGCAGGTCACCAGCTTGAAGCGCCGCCACCAGAAGTAGTGAGCTTTAGAATTCTTGCTGCAGATTGGGCTGTTGGTAGCTTTTCACAGCGTCATCTTCATCAGTTTCGTTATCACTTTGAGTGGTAGTGAATTGTGCGGCTAACGGTTCGCCGCTGAGCGCCCGACCAATGTTTACCGCGAGTTGTCCGCTGGTGCGTGAGACCGCTCGGGCGATGATGCCGCGCAGCTCTATGCCGGTTATAACGTAATGCTTACTGTGGCTGTCGTAGTCCAAGCAGGCTGTGAGCTCCCGCATAAGCGTATCGACGTGCGTCTTTAAAATCTGCTCCCAGGCGGGGTCAACTTGCTCCAGTACAGAACGGACTGCCTGTGCAGTCCGTTCGTCTAGTGTTGTGCCCTTGCTGGCTGCCGGTAACGCTCCTAAGTACCAGCGCATGGTGCTTGTAGTCGGTGTTGGCGGCGCTGCTGCGGATCGATCACTCATGGACGGTACTCCCCTATTTACTAAGTGTCATTATAAGGTGTACAATCGTATAGTTTTGTGATAATTCTCACGTCTAAAGCGTAAAAACGCAAAATAGCAAGCAAAGCTTCGAACATATTGCCAAATCCTTGCCGATCCAGGTTGAAACTGAGTGTTGTGGTTTTGCTGGATGTAATGATGCTGTGCAGTGTACAAAAGAAAGGAATAAACAGGTGAAGAATTCGAGTGGTCTTACCATTGCGAAGATTAGTGACGGCTTAGGTATTGGCGAAGGTAGTATTTCAGCTACCGCAATTGCTGGCAGCGTCGATGCGGATATGATAAACCGGGTGGACGATGCTATTAACTCGCCCGATATCCTGGTGGACGTGAGCCGTGATGATGACGGTCAGTTAGTTGATGATGACGGCTGCGGTGACGGCCGGATGGTCACGGTGGTAATGCGTGGGCGGGAGCTGCTGCGTCGCTCACTGAACCGTGCCAAAGTATTCGGCGGTGGCAGTACGATGGCGATGGCAGATCTGGTGGGTTCCGGTGAGGCTGGCGAGACGCTGCTGGCTACTTTTCGTGTCGCTATTAACGAACTCGCCGAAAAAATGATTAATTTTGGCGCGCATACGGCTGACCAGGCGGTGGGGTCCGAAAAATGTGGTTGTGGTGCGATCGACGAAGCATCGACGGTTATCGCCCGGGTGGCGGAGTACCGGGATGCTATTGCCGACCAGTTTGAGGCGCTTGGCGTATCGGCGGATGGCCTGAGTGACGTGCTTGATAACTTTGCCAACTTTGCCCAGAAGATCGCTAACCAGGAGTATCGTGGTGCCGACGTTATGCAGCTGATCGTTGACCGCGGTAAAATCGTGAAACAACTCGGCGGTAGTCACGTGGAGGCCCGTATCGTTCTTAATTATATCCCGAACAAAACGCTTAACCAGAGGCTTGTTCACTCGATTAGTGATGGCAAAGTAGACATATTCGGCGTGGACGTGTGGCGTATGCAGGAGCTGGCGGCGGATTTGCATCCGGGCGATGAACTTGCTGAGCGCCGCGCCTTCCAGAGTATGCTCGTCTATACACTGGCAGTTGCCGAGGTGCTTACCAAGGGTGATCTGCCTGTTTACGCTATCAAGCCTGCCGAAGTGCGTGAACCAGTATTATCCCGCCAAAGCGTATTGCAGGAATCTCGCTAAGAGTTTATAATCGCATTAAATTAGCGATTCGAAGGAGTTCCAATGTCAGTAGAGTCTATCCGGCAGAGTGCGGATTTTTTTGGTGGTCCAGACAGTGATAATAATTACGGACCTATTACACTGCTGCCAGGCGGAGGTGTGGTCGACCTTTGCGTAGACCCACGTCTGCGTAAGGGGCTAAGTTACCGTCCTGGCATGGTATTCGCTCAGAACGCCGGTGGTCTAGCCGGCCAAGGGATGGACGGAGCGTTGTTTCTCGGTGCGGAAGAAGGTGTTTCAGCCAGTGTCGACCTCGGAATCGCGCTTGCCCAAGAGTGGTGGCCCTACGATGTTGCATGGGTACACCTTAAGTGCAAAAATAATGTCAATGTCGTCGGTATCTTTGATGAAATGGCAAATCCTTCAGATCCGACTTTGGCTACCATGCGGCGGTGGGCGCACAGACTTGACTTCCCAATCGTTGATCAGCATGCCGACCGAACAAAGCGCTCGGCTGGTGTTTTGGCTGATCTGCTCAGGGGTACTACCATTGAACAACTGGCTCAGCCCGACAGCGGCCATCCAAGCTATGATGTAGTAGGTCCGAATGAGTCTGGCGTATATGTGGCTGTCTTGGAGCCCGGAGTTGGCCTCAGGTATGACAACCGGCCAGCAGACGAGGAAATACAAGGCTATGTGGACACGGTAGCGCACTCCACGGATCGCGCCGAGGTTGCGCATGGCTTAAACACAGCACAGCGCCATTTGCTGGCTTTTATCAGGCTAGCGCGTGCTGCTACGACGCGAACACTTCTCATGCGGGACCATGCGGACAATGGTTATTTATTCGAGATGTGGCGCAGCACAGGAGGCGACGCGAAAGTAGAACAGGTAGGCTTCGAGTAGTCGCGGGCGCTACTTGTGTATAGTGAGAGCTTTTACTGATAGGCTCTCTGGCACTCCCCTTTACAAAACCATAACTTCACTGTACGCTAATGAATATTAAGCAAAAAGCGGAGGTTATAAGATATGTTTCGTAAAAATAGGCTCGCGATGCTTGTGGGTGAGTTCTTGGGTACTGCGGCCCTGACGCTGATCGTATTGGCGATCAGCCGCTCACAGCTCAACATCGCCTACTTTATTGCCACGTCGGCCGGCCTGATGGTCGCGCTCATGACGCTGGCACTGGCCGGTATTTCCGGTGCGGTATTCAACCCGGCCATGACCATCGGTCTCTGGACGGTACGCAAACTGCGTACCTCGCAGGCGCTGGCTTACATTGTTGTCCAGCTGGCTGGTGGTGAGGTGGCATGGTTACTGTTCGCCTACTTGACCAAGATCGGCACTATTCATAACACAGATACCTACAATGCTCGTCTACTGGTTGCCGAGGTGGTCGGTACCTTCGTGTTCTCGTTCGGTTGGGCTGCGGCTATTTACCAGCGCTTCAACCTGTTTGCGAAGGCGGCGGCGATTGGTGGTTCACTGACCGCCGGTGCGCTCGTGGCATCAATAGCCTCTGCCGGTTTCCTGAACCCGGCGGTCGCGCTTGGTCTGCGCCAATGGGCATGGGGTACGTACGTGCTTGGTCCGGTATTGGGTGCGGTTATCGGCTTTAACCTCTACAATCTGTTGTTTGTCGAGACTGAGTTGGCTGAGATTGCCAGTTCCCGTGATGAACGGGCTAAGACTAGCAAGCTGAACGCTACGCTTTCGCAATCCGAAATTGAAACTGTCGAAGAAGCCGAAGAGGCTACTGAAGCCAGTAAGGCTACCGCAAAGCGCGCCAGCAGCCGCAGTGCAGGCACAAAGTCACGCAGCAGCACCGCTGCCAAAAAAGCCCCTGCCAAGCGTGGTCGCTCCACTTCGGGTCGACGCCGCAATCCGAACGCTGCTTAGTTAGGCACGAAGTTCAAATGAAAAGACCATCCTGCGGGGTGGTCTTTTGGTGTAGTATCAGTTTTCTTATGCTGCTAATAAACTGTCTTCGAAGCGCTTAATATCCGTGAAGGTGGTGCCGTAGCTCGAGACGTCGGGCATATCGGCGGCCATGACGTGCCGCCACATGGCGGTTATCAGTCCTTTGACGCGCGCAAGCTCATCATCTTTGAATGTAACAATGTGTTCCTGGATTTTGCCGTCACCATTTGGCTCTACGAACACCAGTTTACCTTGCTCTACCGTATAACCACGGAAAGTATGTGAGCCTTGCAACAACAGCTTGTAGCAATATAATTGGAGCTCGTAGCGGTGGCGTTTGGTAGCGCCACTACCTAGGCTGCCAGTCTTGTAATCTACCACCGTAATACGTTTGTTGGTTTCATCGATTTCAAGCAAGTCGATTTTCCCGCTCATGCGGACATCGCCGTACACAACGCCTTCGTCGCGGAAGTTGTACTCAGGGCGATTACCGGCGGTGAAGCGTTGCACATCGTCACTCAAAAACACCTCAAGCGCCTGTTCGCCGCGAGCTTGCTGGACGGCTAGTTGTTCAGCGGTGAGTGGCTTAAGTTCCAATCGTTTGGCAAGATAGGCTTTTACCTGTTCTGCCGTGGGCAGTACGCTATGCTGGTTGAGTTCCAACTGCACCCATTGCAGCGTTTCGTGCATGGCATTACCAAAGTCTACATCTACGCTCGGTGCGCTGGGGAACTTAAGCAAGGTGTTCATGAGGAAACCCTGCGGCCCGGCATGCTCCAGATCGAGAAAGGTCGTGAGGTGCGTTGGACTGAGCTGGTAGCGGCTGAGGCGCTCCCGAAGCTGTTCACGAAGTGGCGGGGTGAGCGTGGCGTGACGGGCTCGCCAGTTGGTTTCAAGGGATGCTAATGCGACGGTATTGGTTGTATCCTTAGCGACGGTAGCGTACTGCGCTGGCAAAGTGCCGCTAATCACGGAGTCGTCTGTCTGCTCGACTTCCGCGAGGTATTTAAGCCGTGCTGGTTTCTTGCCGCCAAAAGTAGCGGCGTGGCTAGTCAGATGTAATCCGTGTTTGGCGCGGGTCAGGGCGACGTAAAAAATGCGCAGGCGCTCGTCCTCAGTCGTGCCGGCGTGGCGGATCGGCGCGAGGTTGGCGGGCAGTGTGATCTTATTGCCATTGCCCCGAGCTCCACTGCCCCAGACATTGTCCTGGCAGCAAAGCAAGAACACATGAGCGAATTCGAGGCCTTTGGCCTTGAAAACCGTCATGAGCTGCACGGCATCGGCAGCTTCCGAGTAGGGGCTGGTGTTGATCATCTGCTCCTCAGCTTCTTCGTATTCGTGCACGAAAGCCAGCAGATCGGGCAGTGTGAGTGAACCTTCGCGCTGCTGCTCGTGTTCGCGCAGGCGCTCGCGCAGCACCGTGAGTTCGGTGGCGGTCTGGTATAGTGTCCCCTGCTCTGCTTCTATGAATGCGCGTAGTGGTGAGCGCACCTGCGGGCTGTCCGTATCGTTAGTTATTACATCATCCGTGCCAATGAGTTTGTCGAGTATGGCTTCCAACGTTTCAGTCTGTGCCTGTCCTGCCAGGCCGTAGAACAAAAGCGCGGCCGGCCGGAACTTATCGCTGGCCAGCAAGAGCTCACTCCAGTGTTTGCGCTGGTCGGCGGCATCCCATGACAGTTTCCAGATATCGCTGACGGCAAAATTCCAGAACGGATAGCTTAAGACCTCCGGCCAGTAGCTGTCGGCGAGGGCGAAATTACGGACATGGATGGCTAGTACCAATTTGCTCATGGTGATGAGCTGTCGCACCACCGGTGCTTCCAGGATATTTTCGCGACGCTCGTACCGCAGCGGGACGCCGTCCAGGTACGGCACGAGCGGTTCGAGGTATCGGTGTTTGGGTGCAAGCACGGCGATATCACTGGGTTTTGTGCCGTTTTTAATAAGTTTGCGGATTTTGGCGGCGACTCCGGCCCGCTCGGCGACATCGCTCAAATATTCGGTACGCGCGAGTGTGATGTTCGGTAGCTTCGTGTTCCGGGCGATGAGCGTTTTATCTAACTTAGGAAAAGCGGCCGACAAATTGTCGGTAATCTGCAGCGCCACATTGCGCGCGGTCTCCAGTATTTCCGGCCGCGAGCGGTAGTTTTCGGTCAGGTTTATGACCAGTACATCCCGGAACAGGTGGAAAAAATCGAGCATATTGCTGTACTGCGCACCCTGAAAGGCGTAGATGGCTTGGTCGTCGTCACCGACGGCCAAGACATTTGGGCGGCCCTCACTTACCGGATTGTCAGTTAGTAGCTCAACCAGGCGTAGTTGTGCCGCGTTGGTGTCCTGAAACTCATCGAGCAGTACGTACTGATAGCGTTCCTGCAGTGTATATTTAAGCTCCAGGTTGTGCTCCAGGGCGTGAATGGCGCGCAGGATCATGTCGTCAAAATCGTACAGGCCGCGGTCGGCCAGGGCTTTTTCGTAGGCTTCAAGGGCAGCCGCGAGCTCGGCTATACGTAATGCTTCCAGGCCGCCGGCCAGTATGTAGTGGTTGTCGGCATTTTTGACCAGCCAGTCGTTTTTCCAGGCGGTGAACGGTTTGGTTTTACCGGTCGCTTCAGCGGCATCAATGGCCAGAGCAAGCTGGTCGGCGGCGAGCTGAGCCAGGTTCTCAAATGGCGGGTGCAGGGGTGCGGTTTCGGCAATATGCGCAAGTTCGGTGTGGATAGTGGCAAAAACCGGTGCCGCCGTATCAAGTTTGGTCGGCATGCGTTTGATGAACGGCTGCAGGGCTTTCGCGATCGCGGGGCTAGCTTGTTCGATAACGGCTAAGTTACCGGCGGCGATGTCACGCAAGGCCTGCGGCGTCAACAGACCGCGTTTGACTTCACTGATGGTCGTCATAAGGTCGCCGAGATGATGGCGGGTCTGTTTGAGCGGGCTGCGGTAGCTCAGGCGTTCGACAATGTCGCCTACGACCTGTCGTTTGCCTAATTCGTCGACTGGCCGCCCCAGCCGGGTTTCGGCAAAGTATTCAGGATAACGCGTAATCAGGTCGCCGCCAAAAGCGTGGTAGGTGCTGATCTGCACATCATAAGCCTCACGACCGATAAACCGGGTGAGTCGCTCACGCATGTTCTGCGCCCCGCTCTCGGTAAACGTCAGGCACAAAATGTTCTGCGGGGCGACGTCGGTCTGACGTAAGATCTGCGCTACGCGGGCACTTAGTAGCTGCGTCTTGCCAGTCCCTGGCCCGGCGATTACCAGCACCGGTCCTTCGAGGGCATCAACTGCCTGTCGCTGAGCGTCATTCAGCGCCTTGTACACTAACTCAAAATCATCCATGCGTATGTATTATCGCACAGGTCAGAGAACCAACGGCAGGGCTATCCAAAGGATTAAGCGACGCTGCCGCAGACCGGGCAGAGATCCTGGGTTTGCAGCTCGGTCGACATCTGTTCGATCGCATCGACCGGGCTTTCAATGTCGTTGAAGGCGGTAAAGTCGGCCGCTTCGCGCAGGAACCAGCCCAGCCAGCCATAGAAGTGGAAATTGCCCCATTCCACAGCCGCCCAGCGGTGTCCGGCCGGCACGACTGACACCGGTTTTTTAGGCCTGTATGCCAGCTTCGGTTCATTCTTGAGTTCACGCACAAAGTTCCCGGCTACAAAATCAGCGTCGTATAGGGCGGTCTGAGCCATACCGCTGTACAGTGTTTCGGCGTTGTCGCCGATCACAAAAACGTTGGTGTCGCTTGGAGTGCGCAGGAATTCATCCACGGCGACTTTTTTGTGCGGCCCCATGTTGAAGGCGTTCGCGGCATAGAACGGGTTGTTGGCTTGTCCGGCTGTCCAAACAACGGTGTGACTGCGGATAGGCTTGCCGCCTACCGTGAGCTCATCGGCTGTTTCGCCCTGCACCGCTTCGCCCAGGTACAGCTTGACGCCTAGAGAGCGCAGCTGTCGCTCCACGGCCCGGCCGACACTTTTCGGTGAACGCGGCAGCAAGTGTTTCATGCCTTCCACCAGGTCGATGTGCACGCCCCGGTCGTTTACGCCGTGTCGTTGCATGACGTGGTGCATATAGCGGCCAAGCTCACCGGCCAGCTCGATGCCGGTCGGACCGCCGCCGACAATCACGTAGTTGAGGTCGGGCTTACCTTCGTCGATAATCTGTTGGTGTAGGTGACGCTTCAGGTCTTCGGCTTCACCGATAGATTTCATGCCGTAACTGAATTCCGGTAGTCCCGGAATGCCGAAGTAGTTGGTCACAACGCCAAGTGCCAGGACTAGCTTGTCATATGGCACAGTTGCCTTATTCTCCAGTACGACTGCCTTGTTCTCCCGGTCCAGGCTGGCTGCTTTGCCTTGCACGAACTGGACCGACTTACCGTGCAGCAGACGTTCGATGGGAATACTGCTTTGCAGCCGTGTGCCGCCGGTAACCGTGTGGTACAGGGTCGGGAAATACCAGAAGTCCGGCCGCTCGCTTACTAGGGTAATGTCAAATAAATCGGCGTGTTTGCTGAGTTCCAGCGCTGTTTTTACGCCACCGAAGCCGCCGCCAACGATGACAATACGCTGTTTTTGTGTTTTTTGTGCCATTTCAAAGCCATTGTAGCAATAACAATAAGCGTTGCGCAACAACAGGACGTGCAGCTGTGGCGGCTAAATCGTCTCGGCTAGCTGCCAGTAGTGCTCAAACAACTGACGCATCATGTTGGCATAGGCTGCGTCTATGACCTCGAATCCGACCTTCTGGTTATTGCGCCAGTGGTAAGTGGCGACAGTATCGTTATAAATGGAGACTTGGTTCTCGAACCGTAGGGTCTCACACGGAATCCGGCGGTGGACGTAGCGCTCCATGAACTCGTCATTCAAAGTGAATGGCTTGTCTTTGTCGCCGGGGTTCATTAATTCACGGATGGTGTAGCTAGCTTTGACGGTAAGTTCGCGGTGCTTTTCAGCCCAATGGCCTTCCGACACTAGGTCGTCAATGGTGCCGCTACCAAATATCAGGTTTTCTCCCTTAGTCTTCAGCTCATGCCAGAGCATCTGCTTGAACCCCTCGCGACCTTCGTAGGCCTGCACCACGAACCCGCTCTTGCCCTTTGTCTGTACTGCCTCAAGTGCTGGTAGTAGTTGTGCAAGTGCGGCTCGCTGTTCTTTCAGCGTTTCTTCACGGTTGGTAACCTCGATCTCCAGACCTGCCGGGTCGCTTGCGACCAAGAACGTGCCACGGTCGTCGGTGCGCCGTGTAACCAGGCTTCGCTTTTCCAGGTCACTCGCTAAGCGGTATACCTTAGTGCGGTTGATGCCAGTGGCGTGAGCAAGGCGCAGATGGGTGCTCGGCTCCTTCAGCAACTCAATGTATATCCGTGCTTCGTCCGTCTGTAACCCCAGGGTGCGCAACTGCTCAACTAAATACCCCATAAGGTAATCCACTGGTTCTACCAGTGTGACTCGCAAAGGTTTGACCTTCCGCAGCACAACCTAAAAAAGCATAATACCCGGCCGTAAGGTCGGGT
>Ga0265338_10000626_pt1 | contig 61483 bp, 50 predicted proteins | sample 42126metaG_FD_193579 | JGI IMG/M metagenome (GOLD analysis project Ga0265338, IMG submission 193579) | Rhizosphere microbial communities from Carex aquatilis grown in University of Washington, Seatle, WA, United States - 4-21-26 metaG | ecosystem: Host-associated > Plants > Roots > Rhizosphere... | reverse complement strand
GTCCCAAGGACGTTGTCCGCCCGGTGTATCATCGCAATCGCCGTCAGCACGTCGCCCGGATAGCATTCATTTGGATAGTCATCGAGCAAGCCGTGCGGACTTGCGTCGAGTTCATTTGACAGACTCTCAACCTGATCCCTCAACAAGGGCAGGTATTCCTTGTCGCCGGTAAGCCTGGCGTGGCTGGTCAACGCGGAAATGACGAGCATCCGGTAAAACACATTTTCGGTTTTTAAGTAGTTTTTACCCCAGTGAATTTGGACCCAGTTTGCCTGCGTGGGATCAATGACCAGGCGTGTTGCAGCTTCGATGGCGTCGCGGGCATAAACGTTCGGCGCCTCGATTTGCGGAGCGCGGCCCTTTTCCCATTCCGTCTGGAGCGATTCTGTTGCCCAGAGATAAAACACTGCGCCAAACAACGGCCATTCCGTTCCCGAAATATTGGTGGTGGGCAGTTCTGTCGCACGCGTGGAGGCCAGACGTTTGCTGGCCCATCGCTCAAACTGGGATGATAAATCGCGATGGAGCTTCCAAGCAGATCGGGGAATGCCCGCGGAACGGATGTTCGGATCCGACAGGTCGCGGACGGTGACAACTCCGGGAATTAGAAAAAAGAAAAACGCGATCAAAACCAGAATAGCGGCGTTGGCCCGGTGGCAGATGCCCATCAAAACAGTCGAGCACGTGGGCTGATCCAGCGTTATCATAATTTTAAGATTTTATGTCGAGGCGGGTGACCGGAGAACTTCCTTTTATTCGAACACAGCGCTGCCCAACCATCAAAATAACTGCCGCCAGAACCAGCACCGGGACCACGATGACAAAAGCCAGGTATAACAGGATGTAAACCGCCGCCAGAAAGGCGCCCAGCTTTACCTCCACGACCAAGGAGCCGACCGTTCCGTTTAGCACGCTGGTAAACGCACGCAGCCCGGCAAGATGGGCCGCCAGAAACAATGCGCTGATGGCCATGGCCCGCTGCAACAGGTCCCTGGCCGACAGGAATTCAGCGCGCCGGAAAACCGCGCGGCCTTGCTCGAGAAGTTTTATCATGGTTTTACCCCCGTTCTTACCTTTTGCCAGAGCGGCCCCAGCGTCGTGGCATAAAGCAACGCGGCATCGCCCACCTGGTTGCTGGCACAATATTTCAATCGACCCCGAGTGCGCGCCGGAAAACCGGCAAAATCCAGCGTGGTGGCGAGCGACGTGAGAAAAGCCCGATCGTCGAACGTGCTGGCGCCAATGAAGGCCATGCCGCTGGAACCGGCGCTGATTTCAAATCCGGGAATGATCGGGCCGGAATCAACGTCAGCGTGGCCCTTCCAAGATTTCGGCCACTCGTGTGCATACCCAAACCCCAGAGTGATTTCACCGAGATCCTTTCGGGCGCGCTGGTATTGATCGCGGGCGAAGTCCTCGTCCAGAAGTTGCAGGGAATGCACCACCATCCAGATGGTGGAGCCTTCCGGGCCGTCCAGCGGGATGCCGTCCGTCGTGAAGCTGGAAATCAAGAGTCCGGATTCACGGTCAACCAGTTTCTGTTTCGCCATGGCCAGCCAGTTCCGGATCAGTTCCGCGTGGTCGCTGCGATCGAGGTAATCGGCCATCTTGATGGCGTCCAAGGCAACGCAATGATCGAACATCCAGCATTCATCGGGATAACTTTCCAGCAACATTCCCGGATTTTTCTGGAAGCGCCCGACCATGGCGTTTACGCGTTCAGTCAGCAGCGGTTTATATTCCGGCTTTTCCTCCACCGCCCGACGCGAGGCCAGCATCAACGCAATTTCGCTGTCCAGAAAAAGACTTTGGGCCGGCTGTCTGAGATAATGGCGTTCTTTGGCATAACCCATCAGGAAAAAATACATCCCCTCCTGTTTTTCGAGCCGCAAGGTTTCGTCGATGATCTGATCCATGGTACGCAGATAGAACGGTTTGGACGCCGGGTCGCGCAGGCACATGTTGGCGAGTGACCAGACCAGGTAGCTGCGCCCCATGAAGTCCCATTCCGCATTGCTGGCCCGCATTTTATTCAATTCCTGTTCCCGCAACGCCGGGTCCGTCCAGAGTTCCAAATGCCGGGCCACCAGCTGCCGGGCCTTGGGAGAAAGACCCGGATCCTGGCGGAAGTCAGAGAACGGCCGGGCGAATACGAGATGCAGGCAGGGCAACCAGATGAGTGCGGCCATCATCAGGGCTAGAAGCCCAACCACGATTCTTTTCATTCGCGTTTTCATGGAAATATCAACCGGCGCACGGCTTCAGAAAGCAAGGATTGGGCGCTTTCATCTGGATGCCTACAGTGACCATTTGTATCCCAGATTCACAAGCAGATTGTGACCCAGGTTTGTTCGCGACACCGCCATCCGCCTGAACATGGATTGGCAGGAGAAGAACTGCCGGCGGAACCACAGGTAGCCGGCAAACAACTCCTCCGCGGACATTTGCCGTTCTTTTACCGGACGTTGTCGGGCCGGACACCCCAGGGTGAATAGAAGTCGGCTCGTTCATGCGGGTATTTGCGGGCGGTTCGACGCATTCGTTTCGGGGGCGCCGGAGGTGTTTTCCGAAAGGCGGATGGTCCACAATATTTTCAGGACCGGCATGGACATCAACGCCAGTGCTATTCCAAACAGTGGCCAGTTGAATCTCTCAGGTAAAACCGTGCGGATGGCATCCCAACTCCGGCGTGCGGCAGCCAAGGTGTCTGCCATGAACAAATACAACGCGAGCGCCATACCGGCAATATTCAAAATCCACACCTGCCAATTGGACCGCACCGGATTTGCTGACCATTCAAGCTGGCTGGCAAAGGTGCCCCACACAATCAACAGCAACGAAATCAAAACCGGGGCGAGCACCGGCCCCCACCACGGCAGCGGCAGCAGGAACAAAACATCCCAATCGAGCAACGAATGCGGCCAGCCGCAGATGATTTTCAGGAAGACATAATAAAAAATGTCCCACACGCCAAAGGCGATGGCCGCATAACCGAACCGCGTCCGCCACGTCCGGCCCGCGAGCCAGCCGACCGCAAACAACATGATCAACGTGGCCAGTTCGCGCGGCAGTTCCACCAAGGCAAACCCGCCGATGACTGGCAGGGGATTCGATTGGTACGGTTCAATCCGGTCCATCATCGAGCGGAGGTAAAAAACCACCGCTGATTCCACCCAGGCCATGGCCATGGCGTAGATCACCACCATTCCCCAGCGGTCCCAGGCTGATTTGCCGGTGGTGGCGTTCATTTTGCCGGCTGGAGTTGACCCGTCGAAGGCTTCGCCCACCGGGCGGGAATGCGTTGCGGCTTTTCTGCTCTTCGTAGCGAGCGGATGAAGCGGATCAATTGCCGCGTCACTTCCGAATAATATTCGCCGCGCGAGCCGCCGATGGCTTTCAGACCCGGCGCGTGGTTTACCCAAAGCATTGTTCCTGCGGCATAACCGCAGAGCAGGAATTGCATCCGCCAAAGCGCCCCGCGCAATCCCGGATTCAGGCAACCCGCGTCCGCCAACCGGTCGCGATGGAACGCCACGTGTCCCGCCTCATCGCGCAATATCAATTCGCACATCGCGGTTAGCGGCCCATCCGGGGAATGGTTCCGCAGCAGCCGATAGTAGGCCGTGCTGACCAGCTCGGTGAGCGTGAGCACCTGCAATTCAAACTGCACGCCGAGCACGCGGCGGCAAAGACAAAATGCCGTGAAACTCCAGTGAGACGTAATGATGCGCCCGCCAAATCTCCGCACCGCGCCACCCAATAACCGCGCGTGTTCCGCCTCCTCGGCAAACCACAAATCCACGATGGTCCTCGATTCGCAGGTTCGTTCGCGGAAACGTTCCGCATCATGGGCAATGAGCGACGCCGGTCCGCCGCCGTCACCGAGGCGGAATTGTTCAATTGACCGGAGCAGCGGGGCGAGGGTGGCCGGAGACACATTGACTGGCGCGGCCCAATCCGGTTCCGGACGGTTTTGCCGGTTGCGGGTGAAATATTCAATCCATCGGGCGTAATTCATAATGATCCTTGGGGTTCACGGTTTCATTGAAAGCGAAGGCAAACCGGCGAAGTCTTTGCTCAATTGCATCAATGACCGCATCCGGCGTGGACGTGCCGGCGGTAATGCCGATGGTTTCTGCGCCGGTGAACCATGCGCTCAGCAAATCATCGGCCGTTTGCACGTGACGCACGCGCGCGCAAAAACGGGAGCAGGTTTTGACCAGCTCCTGCGTGTTGTTGCTGTGGGCGCCACCAATGACAATGACCGCGTCACATTTTTGGGCGAGTTCAACGGCCGCATGCTGACGCTGCTTCGTCGGCTGGCAGACGGTGTCAATGAAACACACCTCCGACCGCGGAAAGTGTTCCCGCATCAGTTTTACCAGTTGGCGGACCTTTTCCACCGGTTGGGTGGTTTGGGCCACCACGCCGAATCTGGGCCGTTCCCGAAGGCGGGCCACATCCTCCCCATCCAACACCACGTCAAATTCATCCAGATCTCCGGTGAGGCCACGTACTTCAACATGATCGCGCCTGCCGATGATGACCGGGTGATAACCCGCTTGCACCAGCCTGGCCAGGTTGCGGTGGGCGACGCGCACCAGCGGACAGGTGGCTTCGATCACGTTCAGCCCGCGGTCGCGCGTCTCACGGATCGTACGCTCCGAAGCGCCATGGGCGGTGATCATTACCGTCCGTGTACCCACGCGGGCAGGCTGTTGCTCGGTTCCCACGCCCCGGATGCGTAATTCCGCCAGGACGGTTTCGTTATGGACGAGATCGCCGAGAATGGTCAACGGCTCCCGTTCGGCGATGTCCAACGCCAGGGCGATGGCGTCCTTCACCCCGAAACACATGCCCAGATGTTCTGCCCGGATGATTTTCATAAAATTAACTTTGCGTCACAAAGTAAAAGACCACGATGATTTTGGTTTGTTCAAACGTTTTTTCATTTTTTGTTTTGCCGGACGATCTGTTCCAACAGATTGATGTATTCAGCGAAAGCTTTGCGTCCGGCCGATGTGAGCGAACAGGTGGTCAACGGCCGCCGGTTTTGGAATGACTTGGCCACGGCCACATAGCCTTCCTGTTGCAGGGCGCGGATATGCGTGGTGAGGTTCCCATCGGTCATGGCCAGGGCGTCGCGCAGTTCGGTGAAGGACAATTCCGGCGAGGCGGCCAGCATGGACATGATGGCCAGCCGGCCCTTCTCGTGAATCACGCGGTCGAGCTGTAAAAACGGTTCCGGATTCACGCCGCATTCTTTCTCCTCTCGGTCAGATACAGATAGGCGCCGTAAACCAGGTGCAAAATGCCGAAGAAAAAGCCCATCAACTCATGCGGATTGACGTCGAAATCGAGCCAATGAAACATGAATACATAAAAAAGCCCGCAAGAACAAAAGATGAAAAACCAGCCGAACCATTTTATTCCCCGCGGCATGAAAAATCCCGCGGCATGAAGCGCACAGCCGTAAAACACCATCCAAATCAAAGTGACTGCCAGTTCGATTCCGTGGCCGAAGACCAGCAACAACAGTCCCAGGCAAAATCCCGCCAACAACGGCGGCAGCATGGCCTGGGTAACCCGCCGGGTGGGCGGGGACCAGAATGGTTCGTGGTCCTTGATGGCCTGCCGCCGCGCGAGTAGAAAGGCCCCGGTCACCGCCACGGCTGCGGCACCCAGCCAAAGCCAGCAAAATCCGCGGCTGGAATTGATGCCCAAGCCCAAACCCAAGCCCATGGTCACCAGGCCGGTCGCGCCGGCGAAGATCATAATCGGGGCCAGGGCACGGCGATAGACCGCCGACCGTTCCATCAAGGTCCGGATGCTTTGCAGGTGTTCGACCGCCCAATTGGATTCCATGCCGATAACTTTGCATCACAAAGCCAATCTGGCAAGCCAAATTTTGGCAGTGTCCTAATTTGGTTGTAGGGCGCTACGTAAGGAGTGCTAGTCCAATCGTCTCGTCACCTCGTCGCCTACGAATCAGGGCACTACCCCAATATTTACCGCCTTGATTTCCCGGCCGGTTCGGCGGAACATTTCCGCATAGTTATGCCGCCACCCAGAAAAATTTCCTCCCGCCGGCGCGTGCTGGCGCAATGGCGCGGTGTGGACCTGGCTCCGATTGAAACAGCGCGAGCCGATCGCCAGCGCAGCGCGAGCACCGTGGTCTCAAAGGTTTTGACGAACTTGAAGATCGAGGTTCGCCGGGGGGACCTGGAAATCGTCAAAGTCTGGAATTCGCTCATTGATCCCACCGTGGTGGCACATGCGCAACCGGCAAATTTGCATCACGGAACCTTGTTTGTGGTCGTGGATAGTGAAGTATGGAAATACGAAATCATTCGCTATCATCGCAAAGAAATTCTCAAGCGGATGCAATACAGCTTTGGCCTTGAAAAAATAAAAAAAATCCACTTCCGCGTCGGCTGATCGCATCACATCATCAATTCCATCTGCCGCGGGGTTATCAACCAGACCAGTTTCGCACAGCGGCCATAGAGCAGGTAATCCGCCTCCAGTTTGCACAGACCGCCCTTTTTAAAATCAATCTCCAGGCTGGTGTTGCCGGCCGCCAGCAGCGCGACCAGTTTGCCCAGATACGGCTCATGGCCCACGAGCAGCACATTCCGCGGTTCGGGGCGGAACAGGTTCAACTCCTGAATCAGCAACCGGGGATTGCCGGCCGGGGTCAGATCATCGGAGAAGGCCAGTTTTTTCCGCAATTTGAGGCTCTTGGCGATGATACCGGCGGTTTGTTTTGCCCGCAAAAAAGGGCTGGAAAGAATCAAGTCAAAGGACAGCCCGAGCACCTTCATCGCCCGGGCGGCGTCCCGCAGGCGATTTTCTCCCTTCGCCGTGAGGGGACGCTCGGAATCCGGCTCGTACCCGGCCACTCCCGGTTCAGCGGCGATGCCGTGCCGCAGCAGATAGAGGTTCATGCTCTTTGGTTCTTCGTTTTTGCGTTGGTTGCCTGAGTCCCGGCGGTGGCCAGAAACGTTGCAACCGGCCGGCCGCGTTCAGATAGATTTGAATCAGCATCTGGCGCCAGCGCGCCAGTTCTTTTCTCAACCGGCGTGCTGACGCGGCGTTGACCTCTTTCTCTTGCACGAATTTGTCCAGTGCCGCCAGCAATACTTCCATGTCCTGGATATCACCCATCATGCATTGGTAACCCCGCATGGCGCGCCGGTGGTCCGGCGTGACCGCGGGCACCAACGGAGCCAGGGCCTCGACCATGTAACGAAAGCGTTTGAAGGCAATCCGGGTGCGATGAATGGTTTGGGTGTCTCCGGGCCGAACCTGCCGGCACAGTTGCGCCACGCGCGCGAACGCCTGGTCCATGGCGCGCCGGACCATGACAAAGGCCTGTTGCCCCGTCGTCCGTTTGCGCTGACGCCGGAGTTCCTGTTCGAGTTCCTCCAGCCGCCGGCCCAGCCTTTTGGTGTGGACCTGTTTGATGTCCTTGCGGGATTGCCGGATAAAACGGGCCTGGCGCTCGCGCAGCCAGTCATAGAATGACCGGGCGTCCGGAAAGGCGCCGGCCAGCCGGCCGACATAGACCAATTGGACCTGGGTATCGCGCAGGTCGCCAAAAACCGCCAGGTGATGTTTAAGCGCACGGCGGGCCTTCCGCAGGTCCGTTTCGGGCATGAAGGCGCGCAGCAATTCGAGGGTCGCCAGCAGACGGCGGGTTTCCACCCGCGAGGCATGCACCGCATCTTCTGAAAAATGCTTCTGACAGCGCTTGAGCCGTTTGCGATAAGATCGCCACTGCGTATGCACCGAATCCGCGAGATGTTTCAAGACATGAATGCCCGGGGCCGCGACATCAGCCTCTCCGCCTTTCCGGAGTGGAGCGCGATCCGGGGAATGCGCCGGCTTGAAGCGGCTCATGGGTTTTCTCCAATGGTCATGGATGCACAGGATAGATTGGTCGCTATCGACCCAAGGTTACAATTTTGTGACAAAGTTTGCCAAGCGTTCAAATTCATTGCAGATGGCGGGCTTTGCCGCCGGCTCCGGTTCCCGGCCGCGGCCCTTTTTCGCTTGGGCGCCTCCGTACCTGCCGCGTAATCTAGGCGCGTTCATGCAACCGGTTCGTCGCGCGATCATTGATGTCGGCACCAACTCCATCAAGTTGTTGGTGGCCGACGTGTCGGGTCGCAACGTGCGTCCGGTGCATGAGGAGAGCCGCCAGACGCGATTGGGCCGGGGGTTTTACGAAACGCACCGGCTGCAACCGGAAGCCGTGGCCTGCACCGCCGAGGCGGTCTGGGAATTTGCCGAGACGGCGCGCGAAAAAAACTCCGATTCCATCCGTGTCATCGCCACCAGCGCCGCGCGCGACGCGGTGAATCCCAAGGACCTGACCCAGGCCATTGAGCGGGCCGCGGGCTTGAAGGTCGAGATCATCACCGGCGAGCGGGAAGCCGAGTGGGTGTTCAAAGGCGTGACGACCGACGCCGAACTCGCCCGGCAACCATTGTTATTGCTCGACGTCGGGGGTGGCAGCACGGAATTCATCCTGGGCCAGGGCGAGCACAAGCATTTTGCGCAGAGCTTTCCGCTGGGCACTGTCCGGCTCATGGAAAAGTTTCCTCACGGCGACCCGCCGTTGCGCGGGCAGTTCAATGCGTGTCGCGACTGGCTGAAATCATTCCTGAAAGCTGAAATCCGGCCCAAAATAAATCCCGCGCTGCGGCGCGAGGCGCGTTCTTCCTCGGGAGAAATCCAGCTGGTCGGCACCGGTGGCACCACCAGCATCCTGGCGCGCATGGCGAACAAACTGGACCGTTTTGACCGGGAACGCATTGAAGCCACCCAACTCAGCCTCGAACAATTGAAGGTCCAGCGGCGGAAGTTGTGGAGTTTGCCGCTCGCCGAGCGCAAGGAAATCCCCGGCCTGCCCAAATTGCGGGCGGACGTGATTCTCACCGGCGTGCTCATTTACGAAGCGGTCATGGAAGAGTTTGGCTTCGAACAGCTCCGCATCAGCACCCGCGGGCTGCGGTTCGCCGCCGTGATGGACTGATCGTAACCGATGTAGCAGCCGACGTGAGGAGGCTCTGACTGTGTTTGGCATCTCGGGTCTGGGGTCTGGGGAAATTTGAGCCTCGTTACCTCGGCCGCTACAAATCGGCTGAATTATTTTGCAGCGGATCGGCAGACCGCCGCATTTCCGAATAAAATCACAAGATGCGGCGCTCTGCCGAGGAGCCGCTGCGCCGGTTTTGCAGAGGTCTCGATTTACGCAGTCGGGAAAATTTATAGCAGCGCGTAAATCGTAAATCGCATATCGTAAATAGTATGCGCGTTTTGATTGTCGGCTGCGGCTACGTCGGATTGCCCCTGGGCGTGGAGTTGGTCCGGCTTGGCCACGAGGTTTTTGGCCTGCGCCGGAATCCGGCAGTCGAGGGCGAAATGAAAACCGCCGGCATCCAGCCGCTGTTCGGCGATGTAACCCGGCCCGAAACGCTGGCGGCGCTGCCGCGGGAATATGATTGGGTGGTGAACTGTGTGGCGGCCGGCGGGGACGCGGAAAATTACCGGCAGGTTTATCTGCAAGGCACACGCAACCTGATTGAATGGCTCACGCCCAACCCGCCAAAGAAATTCGTTTACACCAGCAGCACCAGCGTCTATGGCCAGACCGACGGTTCGCAGGTCAAGGAATCCAGCCCGACCGAACCGCTGGCGGAAACGGCGAAGATCCTGCTGGAAACCGAAAAGCTCCTGTTGGCTGCGGTGGCCGACCGCAAGATCCCGGCGGTCATTTTGCGCGTGGCGGGAATTTATGGGCCGGATCGCGGCCATGGGTTCAAGCAATTTTTGAAAAATGAGGCACGTATCGAGGGCGATGGCTCGCGGTTCATGAACATGATCCATCGCGATGATTTGATCAGCTGCATCATTGGCGCGTTGAAGAGCGGCCGGGCCGGCGAGATTTACAATGCGGTGGATGACGAGCCGGTCAGCCAGATGAATTTTTTCCAGTGGCTGGCCGGCACCGTCGGCAAATATCCGCCGCCATCCGAACCGGAGAATTCCTTGGAAAACCGCAAACGCGGCGTGACCAACAAACGCGTCTCCAATCGCCGGTTGAAAATGGAACTCGGTTGCCAGTTCAAATATCCGAACTTCCGCAAAGGCTACAGCGCCGAAATTTTACGCCTCGAACGCTCCGGCGAACTGCACGTCCTGCCTGATGAACGGTAATTTTTGCATAGTGAGGCAACTCTAGAACGGATGCCAGGCAAATATGGACGACCCAACGGGTATGTAATTGGTAACAGATATGTATGAACCCGGTTTCAGCACGACGGTTACACATCCATTTGTAACTGGTCCGGCTATATACGAACCATTATAACCGACGCTGCATCGTATTGTATTGATATAAGCCACCACATTGGCAGGAGTTTTGTTAGTCCATCGGAATAGGCCGATCCCGGTAATAAAGTCCATAGTCACTGTACTTGCCGGCAACGAATTGCTGATGGTCGAGGACAACCCGCTGGGAACATTGAATACGCCGTTGGTTTGCAGAATAGCCACATTGACTCCCTTCAGGCTCAACACGGCATTGGACGAGGAGACGCTCAGCATGGACCAATTGGGCGCCGTCGGATTGGTGACCGTGACACTGTTCCAGATGGTGGCATTGGTGGCTGCGGCAAATTCGCCTGTGCCATGCGTAACAATATTGCCGAAGCCATTGGTTTGAGAATTGGCATTGACCGTGACCACCCGGCCGGTGGAAGTGCTCATAGTACTGGTGGTGATACCGGTCCCGGCAAGCAATTGGGCCACCATATTCGAGTAGTTCAAAGCACCGCTCACTGTCACGTTGGTGGCAAAGCTGACCGGCAGTGATTGGTTGGTGGTCAAAAGGATGGTAGGATTGCTGGGCAGACCCAGATTTACCAAAGCAGCACTGGAACTGGCACTGCTCATCAAACTTCGACCATAGGTGGTCATGGTTGAGAAGCCCATAGTATCCAAATCCGTGCGGAGATTTCCGTTCAGGTCGTAATTCAGGTACATGTTGATGCCGGTACAGCCCGAGATTGAATTACCAAGACCGGGATCGACCATGTTGTTGGCCACAATCAATCCCGCAATGTTATTCACCCACAAGAACTGACTGCCCGGAACCGGAGTATTGCCATTGAACGTCACCGTGTTCCCAATAATAGCTATGTTTGTATATGACGAAAGGGAGTCAAATCGAAATGCCCAAGCAACGCCATTGGAGGTTGTAGAGGAAATTGTGTTATAGCAGAACATCAAATTCTGCCGAGGCACATTTGCGATGAACACCGGAACTCCGCAATTTTCAAAGACATTGTGGGCCATCAAAATATTGGTATAACCGCCGGTATCTCCATAGAAACCCGAAGTGCCTCCTTCCACATAATTTCCCTCAATCAAGGTATTGCGCATCCAAGCGCAATTAATGGCACTTCCTGTCGTTGCTGAAAAAACAATTCGATTGTTACGCATGATTCCACTGATCCATTGTGTTGGGCTACCATAGAAGGCTAAGCCATCGCAGTTTTGTCCGGGTGCCGCATCAACTTCGCATTCTTCGATTATATTTCCATCACTGTTGTTCGTTGATCCAATGCCACCGCAATTGAAAGCTATACCAACCACCTCATAATTCGGATCAGCGCCAGCAACGTTGATGACTTTTACTCTTTTGGCAACAAGACCACCAGTACCCTCTAACCCCATCCCCCCATAGCTAAATGTTCCGCCCGTGTAGTTACAATTCAACGTTAGATCAGCCACTTCAATATTAGAACAGTACAGAGGATAGCATCCTATTACATAGGAGCCAGATGGTGCGTTCGTAGCAAGCTGAATGATTGTATTATCAATCCCGCTTCCCAGCAATTTCTGTCCACTTTGCAATCGCCAGCCATTAATTTGCCACGAAGTTTGCAATGTTTGATAAGTACCAGCAAGAAGATGGATTGTAATATTAAAACGCAAATAGGCATCGTAGCTTAGAAAATGCATGACACTGTCGAATTTCGTCTGGGTGGAACCATCATACGGACAATCCAACGTTCCATTTCCATAAACACCATTGGCGCCGCCATTGGTCTGAACGACCGTGGAAATCCAAAATTCGTTGGTGAATACTGTTTCTGCCGGCATTGTTTGCGCTAAAAGCGTCAATAAAAATAAGCCGAACAGGAAGTAAGTGACTCCGGTGGATTTGAGCTTCAATTTCATAGAGTACCTTTAAGGTTAAAGTCCAAGCGGAATTAAAACGGATGCCAGGCCAACATGGACGTCCCACTGGCGGTATTATTGGTGACGGACAAATATGATCCCGGTTTCAATAATACGGTGACGCAATCGTTGCTAACCGGCCCTGCGATATAAAAGCCATTGTAGCCCACACTACCCTTCAAAACGTTAACCAGAACCACCATATTGGCAGGCGTGGTATTGGTCCAACGGAAGGGGTTTGTGGAGAAATTCATTGTAACCGTACTCGCCGGCAACGAATTGCTTATGGTCGAGGACAACCCGTTGGGAACATTAAATACGCCGTTGGTTTGCAGAATGGCCACATTGACTCCCTTCACGCTCAACACGGCATTGGACGAGGAAACGCTCAGCATGGACCAATTTGGCGCCGTCGGATTGGTGACCGTGAGGGTGTTCCAGATGGTGGCGTTGGTGGCTGCGCCGAATTCACTCGTGCCATGCATAACAATGTTGCCGAAGCCATTGGTCTGCGAATTGGCGTTGACTGTCACCACCCGGCCGGTGGAGGTGTTCAAGGTGCTGGTGGTGATCCCGGTTCCGGCAAACAATTGAGCAACCATATTCGAGTAGTTCAAAGCACCGCCCACCGTCACGTTGGTGGTAAAGCTGACCGGCAGGGATTGATTGGTGGTCAAAAGGATGGTGGGATTGCTGGGCAGTCCCAGATTTACTAGTGCGGCGCTCTGGCTGGCGCTGCTCATCAGACTGCGACCGTAAGAGGTCATGGCCGAGAAACCCATCGTGTCCAAGTCTGTCCGAAGATTTCCGTTGAGGTCGTAGTTCAAATACATATTGACGCCTGTGCAGCTGGAGATGGTGCTGACAAGACTGGGCTCGACCGTATTGTTGGCCACGATCAGTCCAGTAATATCATTTGCCCATAAGAAGGTAGAGCCGGGAGCCGGAGTATTGCCATTAAACGTCACTGTGTTTCCAATAATGGATATATTCGTAAAGGTTGTATTGTAATGAAAACGAAATGCCCAAGCTATTCCATTAGATGTTGTGGAAGAAACCGTGTTATAGCAGAACATCAAATTCTGCCGAGGATACCCCGCGAGGGTTACCGCCGTTCCGCAATCTTCAAAAACATTGTGAGCCACAATAATATTGGTGTAGCCACCGGTATCGCCGTAGAAACCGGCGCCTCCACCGTGGATATAATTTCCCTCTACCAAGGTATTACGCATCCAGCTGCCGTTAATCCCAAGGGGAGCACCGTCAATGCGATTATTACGAATTATCCCGCTGATCCATATCATGCCCAATTGAGGGCAGAACAGATCGCGGGACACGTTGAAAGCAATTCCGTCACCACCATAAGCCATAACTGGTCCAATTACACAATTTTCGACCAGATTACCCTCACTATTGTTTGTCTCTGCGGGACCACATCCACCAGCATCAATTGCAATTGCAAAAGATTCCAAGCTAGGTATTCCGCCTGTATTGATTACTTTTACATTCCTAACAGTATGATGACCGCCAGATAAGACCACTCCATTATAAGAAACATTTGGTGTAGAAGCATAACTAGCATCCAAGGTGAGGTCAGATACGACATTATTTGAGGGTACGTTGCCCGAATTACACATTACGTAAACAGACGAGCCATTTCCTGAATTGGGAATTAGTCGAATGAGCGTATTGTCAATCCCACTCCCTAAAACCTTCTGTCCCGATTTCAGGGTATAGCCACCTGCGCCGGTACCCAACGTTTGATATGTCCCGGCAAGAATATGGATCGTGCTATTGGCTGGCAGATTATTCATTGCTGCATCAAATTTCAACTGCGTTGAGCCATCATATGGATTATCCAAAGTTCCGAGGTTTGCGGTATTGGTGCTGGTGGAAATCCAGAATTCGTTTGCGAATTGGGTTTCGGCCGATACCGTTTGCAACAAAAGCATCGCCGTGAGGATGCCTAAAACAGTGTGAATATTTTCGAAGGATTTGAATCTCGTTTTCATATGAATATAGCCATATCCAGTGCCACTTGTGATTTTTTATTGCCATCCCTCCGCATACCCAAGAGGAGTCTTTACTCAAAGATAGCTAAGTTTTAATCAGGGCACTGTTTGAAGTCAAGAAGGAAAAGGTATGTTGCAGAATTGTCACTCATTCAGCATCACTTCAGACACCGATGCGGCTTATAAAAGGTTGGGAGCCGATCCTCGATTTGATTCAACCTCCTGAGATACAGGTACTAACAAAAAGCATCCGCTTTGAGCACAATGTCCGGGCAGGATGCGCCGCGATTTTGGGGCTTATGCAGAAGATTGAGAACTCAACAAAACCATCGTAGCGGCTCCTCGGCAGAGAGCCGCCTCTGTAATTTCATTAAGAGCCTGTCTGAAAATTGCGAGGGGTGCTGTGGCGAGGGATTTTGACCGAGGGCAAGGCGGCGAGGCGGGAGCATCCCCGCAGCGGGCTGTAACCGCCGAGCCAACACAGCCCACGGGCAAAAGGCCCGCCGCCCGGAGGGTTTTCGAGCCAAGGGCCGTCTGGCTTCGTTGTTCCTCAGTCACAGGGCGTTGGCAGCCATGCTCCTTCGTCGCGCCTTGCCATCCGGCCCTTGGCTCGAAAACAGCACCCCTCGGAATTTTCAGGCAGGCTCCAAGAAATGCGGCGGTCTGCCGACCCGCCGCTACGATGGCTTGGAGTTTTGCAGAGGACTCATATTACGCTCTGCTGTGGCGGACAAATGAAATTTCGTTTCGACCTTTCTGCTATTCCCGGCTAATTTCCTGCCGATGGCCGCCGAAACCCAGTTGACTCCCATGATGACGCAGTATCGTCGCATCAAGGGTGAACTGCCCAAGGACGCATTGCTGCTGTTCCGGCTCGGGGATTTTTACGAAATGTTCTTCGAGGACGCCCAGGCGGGCGCGCAAATCCTCAATCTCGCCCTCACCGCGCGTAACGGGGTGCCAATGTGTGGCCTACCGCATCATGCCGCCAATGCCTACATCGGCCGGTTGCTCAAGGCTGGACGGAAAGTGGCCATCTGCGACCAGCTCGAAGAGGCCCGGCCCGGCAAACTCGTCAAACGCGAGGTGACGCAAATCCTCTCGCCCGGCACGCATTTCGACGAACGCATGCTCGTGGCGGAAAGGAATAATTTCCTCGCTGCGATTTGTCCGAGCGGAAGAGGTTTCGGCCTGGCGCTCGTGGACCTGACCACCGGTGATTTCACAACGACGGAACTGGAGGCCGAGCCGGCCTTGCTAACGGAACTGGAGCGGCTGCGGCCGGCGGAAATCATTTATCCCGTGGAGGCGGCCGCCATCCGGGATTTGCTGCGGGACGCCTTCAAGATTTTGAACGGTTACGACGACTGGACCTTTGCACCGGAAACGGCGCTGTTCACCGTGCGTGACCATTTCAAGGTCGCGTCGCTCGACGGCTTCGGGCTGAAGGATCGGGCGGCCGCCATCGGCGCGGCGGGGGCGGCGTTGCATTATCTCACGCAGCACCTGCGCCGGGACGTGAAGCATCTGACTCGGCTCTCGTTCTATCGCCGCAGCGATTATCTCGCGCTGGATTTCACCACCCTGCGTCACCTGGAAATCCTCGAACCGTTGCATCACGATGCCCAGCGCAACGCCTCCCTTTATGGCGCGCTTAACCGCACTGCCACGCCGATGGGTGCGCGGATGTTGCGCAACTGGCTTTCCCAGCCGCTGGCTGCCGTGGAACCGATCCGCCGCCGGCAGGAAGCCGTGCAGACGTTTGTCGAAAACTTCCCCGGTCTGGACAGTTTCCGTACGCAGCTTGCCCAGGTGCGCGATCTGGAACGGACGATTGGCCGGCTCAGCACCGGCAGCGGCAACGCGCGCGACCTCGTCGCCTTGCGGATGGCACTGGAACAAATCCCGGCAGTGAAGAAAATCGTTTGCGACCTCGTTGCGCAGACGGCCCATCCGCGTGTTGATGGTTTGAACCAGGAAGTCTTCACATCCACCGATCCCGCCAATAATTCAAATGAACCGTCTGTCTCACAGGAACTCGCGGACGAGCCGTCCGCGCTCCTGAAAAATCTTGAATCCCAACTCACCGAATTGCCCGATTTGGTGGAATTGATTTCACGGGCCATCGTGGATGATCCGCCGCTGGCGCTGAAAGAAGGCGGCATGATCCGCGACGGTTTTGACGTGGCGCTTGACGAACTCCGCGCGGCGACGCGCGGCGGCAAGGATTGGATTGCGAAGCTACAGGCGGATGAAATCGAACGCACCGGCATCGGCTCGCTGAAGGTCCGGTTCAATTCCGTGTTCGGCTATTACATCGAGGTCACGAAGTCGAATCTGGACAAGGTGCCGCCCCATTACATCCGCAAGCAGACGGTTGCCAACGGAGAACGCTACATCACGCCGGAGCTGAAGGAAATGGAAGGTAAAATCCTCGGCGCGGAGGAACGCGGCGTGAAGCTGGAGTACGAGTTGTTCCAGCGCGTGCGCGAGGAGGTGCTCGGCCGTCTGCCGCAAATCCAGCAAACCGCTGCGGCGCTGGCCCAACTCGACGTGCTCGCCGCCTTCGCCGAGACCGCGCGGTTGCATAATTATTGCCGGCCGCAGGTCGCCGATGAAGGAGTGTTGCAAATCCGCGATGGCCGGCATCCGGTGTTGGAACAAAGCCTGCAGGACGAACGCTTTGTGCCGAATGATGCCGGGCTGGCGGGCAGCGGATTTTCTGCTCCCTCTCCGCCGCAAAGCGGGGGAGAGGGCCGGGGTGAGGTGGCGCAATCACATACCCCTCGCCCTGACCCTCTCCCCGCTACAGGCGGGGCGAGGGAAACAAATTTCTTATTCCCCCAAATCGGGCTGATCACGGGGCCCAACATGGCGGGCAAAAGCACGTATATCCGGCAGGTGGCGCTCATCACCCTGCTGGCGCACACCGGCTCCTTCGTGCCGGCGGCGGAGGCACGCATTGATCTGGTGGACCGGATTTTTACCCGCATCGGCGCCAGTGACGACCTGTCTCGCGGGCAGAGCACATTCATGGTGGAAATGACGGAGACGGCAAACATCCTGAACAACGCCACGCCGCGCAGCCTCATCGTGCTCGATGAAATCGGGCGCGGCACGAGCACGTTCGACGGCCTGAGCCTCGCGTGGAGCATTGTGGAGCACCTGCACAACCAGGTTGGCGCGAAGACGCTATTCGCCACGCATTATCACGAATTGACCGAGCTCGCCCTGCGTCTGCCCCGCCTGAAAAATTTCAACGTGGCGGTGCGTGAATGGCGCGACCAGATTGTCTTCCTGCGCAAAATCGTGGAAGGCGGTACGGACAAGAGTTACGGCATCCATGTGGCGCGCCTGGCCGGTGTGCCGAAGGAGGTGCTGGAACGCGCGAAGGAGATTCTCAACAACCTTGAGGAATCCGAGCTCACCCCGGAAGGCACCGTGCGTCAGTCCCCACGCCGGCAACAGGACCGCGACAAACTCAAGCAGCTCGCCCCGCCTCCGCAGATGGATTTGTTTGGATAGATTATCCCCACTTTGCATGCATTTTGCATGGTTTTGGTGAATAAGATTTGTCCTGTTGATTGAACGCGCCGCTTGCTAGGTTTTTCTAATGTTTATTATGAAAACAAATATATTACGCACCTGGACGGCCGTTTGTGTGTCAGCCTTGACGATGGCAGCAGCGCTCGAATCATTGGCGGATGACGCAACCATGGCCGGAATACCGCACAAATCCTACACGGGCACGGTGGTGTCCGTGGACGCCAAGGAACACACGCTTGGGTTGAAAGGGACTTTTCTGAGCAAGACGTTCAATCTCGGCGACAACTGCACCTATACCCTGGTGGACAAACCCGCCGGCGCAATTGGAGATGTGCGTCCGGGACAGCGGGTCATGGTGGTTTATCAGGAATCGCATGGCGTGCTCGTGGCCGATCGTATCACCCAGCAGCCCGTTCGTTGCGAAGGCACGGTGACGGCTTATGACCCGATCCAGCGCACTCTGACATTGCACGCGCGCGGGATGGACCGGACATTCCAAATCGCGGGAGACTGCAAGGTGATGCTTCGCGACGACAAGTCGGGAGCCCTGACGGACATTCAAACCGGCAATTACGTCACCGTGACGTATGAAACTCCGAATGACAAAGCAACGGCGTGGAAGATCGCACAGACCAGCGAGACCTTCAGTGGATCACTGACGGCGATCGACCTGGACACTAGGACCGTCAAAGCCAAGGCGATGTTCGATACCAAGAAATTCACGCTGGGTGACAATTGCGCCATCGTGATCAACGGCAAAATCAACGGACAACTGGCCGACTTGAAGCCGAATGACAAGCTGGTCTTCAGCTACGATGAAATCAACGGCGTCAACGTGGCCAACCGGATTGCGCCGGCCGGGACCGCGCAGCAAACGGAAACCACGACCGCCAGCCCATGATGCCATAAATTGCATCATCCTCGATCAAACCAGGCACGTTCCCAGGCGGGAACGTGCCTTTTAATTTTTACACCTTGATTCGCCGGGGAAGACGGCGCGCGAAACTGAAACTCTTTATGATTTTGGTTCCGCCAACGACAAAAAGCCTGTGCGGACCGGCCGCTTGTGCTAAAACGTTTTGCGTTTATGGAGATCACGGTTGTACCCGAACGGTTAAAAAAATTTGAAATTGCCGGCCACGTCGTGTTCGCCAGCGGCCAGGGCGGCCTGCCCAAAATCAACATCACCACCGGCCGGAGCACCGCGGAGATTTATCTGCACGGTGCGCAGGTCACCGGTTTTCAGAACAACGGCGAGCCGCCGTTGTTGTTTCTGAGCCGCCTCAGCCAGTTTGCCGCGGGCAGGGCGATCCGCGGCGGCGTGCCGATTTGTTTTCCGTGGTTCGGCCCTCGCACGGGCGAGGTGGACCACGGATTTGCGCGGATCACGGAATGGGAATTGACTGGATCCGCCGCCGCGCCTGCCGATGGCGTGACGGTCCGCTTCCGGTTGCCGGCCGCGGCCATCAGGGATGATTGGCCGCAGTTCTGCTCAGAGTTTGTCGTGACCGTTGCGGGCACGCTAACGATGGAACTGATCACCACCAACGAATCACCGGACCACAATTTTGAATTCGAGAATTGCCTGCACTCATATTTTGCCGTGGGCGACATTGCGCAGGTTTCTCTCACCGGCCTGAAGGGGACGCATTATCTGGACAAGACCGACCAGGGCGCGCGCAAATTGGAATCTGCCGATGCCCTCCGCATCACCGCCGAGACCAACCGGGTTTATCCGGATACTCCGGGGGTGGTGGAAATCCATGATGCGGCATTCCGCCGCACGATCCGGGTGGACAAAAGCAATTCAGCGTCCACCGTGGTCTGGAATCCGTGGACGACACAACCCCTGTCCGATTTTGACCCGGCGGAACACCGGCAGATGGTCTGTGTCGAAGCCGGCAACGTGGGGCAGAACAAGATTTCACTGCCGCCCGGCCAAACGACGGGGTTGAAGGTGATTTTGAGCAGCCGGCCATTGTGACAGGATGATTTCAGTCATCGAACATCAACCGGCCGGTGCCGACCTGGTTTCCCGGGTCGAAGAAATTTTTTCGCCGACGGGCATCCTGTCGAAGGCAAAGAATTTTGAGTTTCGTCCGCAGCAGCAACAAATGGCCGTGGCGGTGGCCCGAGCCTTGGAAACTGGTGAACATCTTGCCGTCGAGGCGGGCACGGGCGTCGGCAAATCGCTGGCCTATTTGATTCCGGCGATATTGTTCGCCGTCGCACAGAAAAAGAAGGCCATCGTTTCCACCCACACCATCAATCTGCAGGAGCAGCTCACGGAAAAGGATTTGCCCATGCTGGCGGTCGTGCTGGGTTCGCTGCCGGAACCGCTGAAATTTAATTTCACGATGCTCAAGGGCCGGGCGAATTATCTCTGCACCCGCCGCCTGCACAAGGCCCTGCAGCAGTCCGGCAATTTGTTCACGTCATCCGAGGCCGAAGAGCTCCAGCGCATCGCCGAGTGGGCAAAGGAAACCACGGACGGCAGCCTGTCGGATTTTGAGGTCGAGCCGGACCCGAAGGTCTGGGCGCAGGTGTGTTCCGAGCGCGGACTGTGTTCGCCGAAAATCTGCGGGCATCCGTCCGATTTTGCCCGGGACCATGGCATCTGCTTTTTCCAGCGTGCCCGGAGCAAGATTCTTTCATCCGACGTGCTGGTGCTGAACCACACGCTGTTTTTCACGTTGCTCGGCGGCGTGGACGAGGATGTCGCCGGCGGCATCCTGTTTAAAAATGACTTCGTGATTTTCGATGAGGCGCACACGATGGAAAACGTGGCCTCGCGGCACATCGGCCTGAGCGTGTCGAGCGGACAGGTGCGCTACGCGCTGAACCGGTTGTGGAATCCGCGCACGGAAAAGGGGCTGCTGGGCACGCTGCGCAAGGGCGCGGCCGTAAAACTCGTGGCCGATATTTTGAGCGAAGCCGACAAGTTTTTTGAGAACGTCGAGTCCGCGTGCGAGGAAATCCAGCAGCACGCCAAACGCGACAGTTTTGGCGGAGGCGAAAACAGCCGTCGCCGCGCGTGGACGGAGCTGCGCATCCGCCGGGCGGAGCTGGTCAAGGACAACGTCACGCTGCCCATCCAGCGCCTGCGCGAGGCGGTGAGCGACCTGATCAAATTGAGCGGGGACAAGGACATCGGGCAGGAACTGGTGGAGTGCAACCGCCGCCTGGCCGAGTTGCGCGACGAGGTGAAGGCGTTCCTTGAACAGGGCGCGCCCGATCACGTTTACTGGGTCGAACGCAGCGGCAAGGCACACAATCATCTCGCCCTGAACGCCGCGCCGATCGATGTAGCGGAGTTTTTGCGCCGGCGGCTGTTCGAAAGCGACACCAGCATCATCATGACGAGCGCGACTCTGGGAGTTTCAAGTTTCAAGCGTTCAGTTTCAAGCGAAGCCGCAAAGCGCGCCCCGGCTGAAAACTCGAAACTAGAAACTGAAAACTCCCTCGGCTATTTCGTAAAACGGGTTGGCGCGGAATCAGCGACAAAATTGCAGGTCGGCACGCCGTTTGATTACGAGCGGCAGATGAAGTTGTTTGCGGTGAAGAAAATGCCCGACCCGCGCGACGCCGGTTACGCCGGTGCGCTGGAACATTGGATCGGGCATTTTGTAAAACTAACCCACGGCAAGGCGTTTGTGTTGTTCACGAATTACAAGCTCATGCAGGAGGTCGCCGAACGAATGGAGCCGTTTTTCAACCAGCTGGGGGTGGAATGTTTTGTGCAGGGCAAGGGCACGCCGCGCTCGACCATGCTGGAGAAGTTCAAGGACGATGTGAACTCGGTGTTGTTTGGCACGGACAGTTTCTGGCAGGGCGTGGACGTGCCGGGCGAAGCGTTGAGCAACGTCATCATTACGCGGCTGCCGTTTGCCGTGCCGGATCATCCGCTCATCGAGGCCCGCATCGAGGCCATTGAAGCGCATGGCGGAAATTCCTTCAGCGAATTTTCCCTGCCCGAGGCGATTCTGAAGTTTCGCCAGGGTGTGGGCCGGCTGATCCGGACCAAGACCGACACCGGCATCATCGTGGTGCTGGACAATCGCGTGCTGGTAAAACAATACGGCCACGCCTTTCTTGACGCCCTGCCGAAATGCCCGATGGAAATCGTTTAACCTGCCATGGACCATCATGACGCCCTGAAACTCGCCGGTGGGATTGGCGCGCTGGCGCTGTTTGTGCCCATGAGCGTCCGGATCATCAAGGATGGCGGGGCCGGCCAAAGCTTTGCCACGTGGTTTCTCTGGGCGGCGCTGGACACGATTTTGACCGTCAGCCTTTTTTTGCAACATGGAAATTATCTCCTGCCGCTGGGATTTGCCTCCGGCGGCATTGCCCTGACGATTCTGTTGCTGGTCAAAGGGCGTTTCGCTTGGAGTCGTATGGACACCGTTTTTTTGGCGCTGGTGCTCGGCTGCCTGGTGGGCTGGAAATCGGGTGGGGCCAGGATGGCCACCATCGCCGCTACGCTGGGGATTTGCGTCGCCGGCGTTCCCGGCCTGGTTGAGTTGTGGCGGAACCCACAGCGCAAGGTAGGAAACATCTGGGGCTGGTATGTACTGGCCAACGGTTTGTCCTTTCTGGGTGGAACGGCCATGACCCTGGAGGAACGGTTTGCCCCCGGGGTGTTCGCCGCTTTTTCGTTGCTGATGTTCCTGACCGGCCGGAAAGAATCCATGGCCCGGCCCTGCACCGCCCCTTGCGCAAACCGGGAAAAGGATTAGCTTTATTGCGTAAGCAAATTAGTAGCGGGCGTTGGGTATAAAATCGTGTGTTACCCAACGCCCGTTTTGATTGTCCAGCCCGACCTCGACACCCGCGCCGTCGGGCGTTAAGCTGCCGGCGCATGACGCGCACGGAAAAACTTCTGGCTGAACTCATTGCGCTGCCGAGCGTGAACCCCGCTTTTTTACCGGTGCCCCATCCCTACGCCGGGGAAAAACGGATGGCGGAGTTTCTGGTGTCCGTTGCTGCCCGCGCGGGGCTGGACGTCGAGCTAAAGAAAGTTTTGCCCGGCCGTTTCAATGTCATCGTCCGGTTGCAGCCCCGCAACAAGGTCCGCCGGACCATTTTACTGGCGCCGCATCTCGACACAGTCGGCGCCGACGGAACGCGGTTCATTCCCCAACGCAAGAATGGCCGGGTGCATGGCCGCGGGGCGTGTGATACCAAGGGATCGGTGGCCGCGATGTTCACCGCCTTGTGCGACCTGGCTGCCGCCAAATCCCGCCCGCTGGAAACCGAATTTGTTTTTGCCGGGCTGGTGGATGAGGAACACGCGCAGGCCGGCTCGCGGGCACTGGCCGCCAGCGGATTCAAGGCGGACCTGGCGATTGTGGGCGAACCGACGCGGTTGCAAGTGGTCACCGCGCACAAGGGCAGTTTGTGGCTGCAACTGGAAACGCGCGGCAAGGCGGCGCATGGCGCCACCCCGCAACTCGGCCGGAATGCCGTCCACGAAATGGCGCGCATTGTGGACCTGCTGGAAACGGATTACGCCGCGTGGTTGCGGAAGCGTAAACATCCGCTGCTCGGTACCGCCACGGTGAACGTGGGCCTGATTCGCGGCGGTGTGCAGCCAAACATTGTGCCCGACCGTTGCACGATCACCATTGACCGGCGCACCCTGCCGGGGGAAACGGAGGCCGGCATAAGGCGGGAAATTGCCGCGCGGTTGCGCGCCCGAAAATTGCCGGCGAAAATTTCCAGCACCAAGCTGGCCCCCGCCCTGCCGCTGGAGACCCATGCGCAGCTGCCGCTGGTCCGCCAATTTCTGCGGAGTGCCGGGCAGTCGCGGCCGGTGGGCGTGGATTTTTTTTGCGACGCGGCGGTGCTGGCGCACGGCGGCATTCCCAGCGTGGTGTTCGGTCCCGGCGACATTGCGCAGGCGCACACGGCAGACGAATGGATTTCGCTGGCGGCGCTGGAACGCGGCAGGGATTTGCTCCTGAATTTCATGAAATCGCTGCCCTGAATTCAACCACGGATGGACACGGATTAACACGGATGGGCAGGGCGGGCAGTCCTCTGCCTGCCGTTGGTGAAAATGACAATCACGGCGCGCACGGAGTGACGCGCCCTACTACAAATAATTCCGTAGCATCCGTGCCCATCTGTGTTTATCCGTGGTTAAAACAAATTGCCTTTTCTCGGCTCGTTTCCTCCGGCAAGCTGCGCGCGTGATTTCCGGAGCGCCAACCGAAGCCATTCCGACCATTGACCACAAACCGCACGCGACGTTTTTTCGCCAGAGCGGCTGGCTGATGATCGCGACGGTTGTTCAGGGAGGCATGTCCTTCGGGGTGCATCCGCTGGCCAAGAAAATTTCCCCCGCCGAATACAGCATTTTTGTGACGATGCTGATGATGACGTCGCTCATTCCGACGATGCCGTTGCAAATGGTTTTCGCCCAACAAACGGCCGGGACCCTGGCAACGAACCGCGGACGCCAGCTGGCGTTGATGATCCGTTGGGGCTGGCTGTTGACATTCCTCGTGTGGGGGATGATCGCCTTGTTCGTTCTGGTGTTTCAAAATCGCATCATGGCGGCCTGGGGACTCCCGGGTGCGATGACGTTGTGGGTGACGCTCGCGGCTTTGCTGATGAATTTGTGGATGCCGCTGTTCTCCGGCGTGCTGCAAGGGCGGCAGGATTTCTTCTGGCTGGGCTGGGCCTCCATTCTTGGCGGGGTGGGACGCGTTGCGATGGCCGTTTTGATTGTGCTCGCGTTTCAAGGCGGCGCGACGGGGATGATGTTCGGCGCTTTTGCCGGCCTGGGTGCGTGGGCCGGCATTGCGATCTGGCGTTCGCGCGATTTGTGGCTGGCGAAGCCGGAGCGATTTGACGCGCGCAGCCTGCTCAAACAGGTCGGGCCATTGATGCTCGGCTTCGGCGCGTGCCAGTTCCTGTTCACGACGGATACGATGTTTGTGAAGACATTTTTCCCGGGCGACGAAATGGCGTCCTATGGTGTGGCGGGAACGTTGTCGCGCGCGCTGCTTTGGCTGGTGTTGCCGCTGGCGGCGGTGATGTTTCCCAAAATCGTCCATGCCAGCGCGAAATCAGAGAAAAGCAACCTGCTCGGCATCGTTTTGCTCGGCACGGCGATTCTGGCGATCTGCGGCGCCGCTGGCTTGTGCCTCGTCGGTCCGTGGGTGGTGAAACTGGCTTTCAAAGCCGAATATGTTGCGGAAACAATGAAACTGCTGCCGTGGTATGCGGGCGCGATGATTCCGCTGGCGCTGGCGAACGTGCTGGTGAACGATTTGATGGCGCGGGCCAGATTCAAAGCCGTTCTGCCCATGGTGCTGCTGGCCGTCGCCTACGGATTCACCTTGCCGGCAATGCTACATAAATTTCCCGGTCGCATGGAAATCGCACTGCAGACGCTCGGCGTTTTCAATCTGCTGTTGCTTGGCACGTGTGCGTGGTTTACGTGGGGTGTCAAATCCGGGCCGAAGATGGAAAATTAAGACTGGGTGGCGGCTACTTTTTATCCACCATCTTGGCTCCTGACAGCGGCTGGGGAGCGCGCAATTTTTTATAAATCCAGCCTTCCAGCGGGCGCAGGGGAAGGAGCAACCGGTAAAGCCGGGGCCAGTAAATCAGCCGGATCCGGACCACGGAAAGGAACATCGTCAGCGACGAGCGGAACAGCGTGACCTTGGAACCGGCCTTGTCCGTCCATTCGGTCGGCACTTCGCTGATGCGATAGCCGGCATGCTTGATGGCCACGAGCAGGTTGATATCGAAGGCCATGTCGGCGATGTGCAGGTAGGGATGGATTTTTTCCACGACCTCGCGCTTGATGACCTTGGCGCCGCATTGCGTGTCGTGAATGTTCAGCCGGAACAACACCTGCACGATGGCGTGAAACACCCGGCTGGCAAACTGCCGGTCGCCGGTTTGGGATTGATGAATGACCGAGTCGGACAGCCAGCGGGAGCCGACCACGCAATCGGCATTGCCCATCCGCCGGACCAGTTGCAGGAACGCCGCCGGGGTGGTGGCCCCATCGGCATCCACATAGCCGATCAAATCGCCGTAGGAAGCCAGCTTGAGACCTTCAATCAGGGCGCCGCCTTTGCCGATCGGTTCCTTGAATTCAAGGGCACGAATCAGCAGAAAATCCGTCGCCACGCGCCGGACGACGCCGATGGTGTTGTCCGTGCAGCCATTCAGCACCACGACGATCTGGAATTTGCCGGAGTAATTTTCCTTGAAGAATCGGGCATAATCACGCAGCACCGGTTCGATGCGGCGTTCCTCGTTGTAGGCTGGAATCAGGAGCAGCAGACTGGGATCGGGCACGCCTCACCCATAGCAGAAAATCCGCCAAAAGCAACGTTTCTGCATCTTTCGCTTGCAGCTTAAATCATAACTGTTTATCCAGACAGCATGGATTCGCGTGAAGCTCTTATCGCCCTGAACCTCATCGAGCACGTCGGGCCGGTGCGGGCCCGGCAGTTGCTGGAACATTTCGGCGACGCGCCCAAAATCCTCCAGGCCTCCAAAAGCCAGTTGCTCCGCGTCCGGAACATCGGTGAGGAAACTGCCGAAGCCATTGCGAATTGGGAAAAAACCGTCAATCTCGCGGGCGAATTGAAACGCATCCAGGAATTTGGCTGCCATGTCTTGATCCAGAGTGATGTCGATTATCCCGAATCGCTCCGGCAGATTTACGATCCGCCGCTGGTGCTTTACATGAAAGGGGCATTGACCGCAAAGGACAAAAGCGCGGTGGCCATGGTCGGTTCGCGAATGACCACGCATTATGGCATCGAGGTCGCGCGCAAGCTGGCATATCAACTGGCCTATGTGGGGGTGACGGTGGTGAGCGGCGGCGCGCGGGGCATCGACACGGCGGCGCATCAGGGCGCGCTGGCGGCGAAAGGGCGGACGGTTTGCGTCCTCGGCACTGGCATCAACATCGTGTTTCCCCCGGAAAACAAGGACCTGTTCGGGCGGATTGCCGAATCCGGCGCGGTCGTCACGCAGTTCCCGTTCAATCGCAACGGCGACCGGCAATCCTTTGCCATCCGCAACCGCATCGTGGCCGGCATGACCCTCGGCACGGTCGTCGTGGAGGCGGACCTGAACAGCGGCGCGCTGATCACGTCCAATTTTGCCACCGAGTATGGCCGGCAGGTTTTTGCCGTGCCGGGGCGGGTTGATTCGCCGCGCAGCAAGGGCTGTCATGATCTGATAAAAAAGGGCGCCAAGCTGTGCGAAGGCGCGGAGGACATTTTGAGCGAGTTCGAGTACTTGTTTCCCGCCAGCAACCGGCCGCCATCCCCGGGCGAGACCGGCGTTTTGCCGGCGTTGGAATTGACGGAGCACGAGCGGTGCGTTTATGACGGGCTCACGAACGAGGAATCGAGCATTGACGAGGTCATCCGCCGCAGCGGCCTGCCCAGTTCGACGGTTTCGGTGGCCCTGCTGGGACTGGAAATGAAGCGTGTGGTCAAGCAACTGCCTGGAAAATTGTTCGTGCGGAACCGATGAAATTGCCGGATATTTTCCGAATGAAATCCTGCGCGGTGTTGTTCACGCTGGCGGTGACTGTGGGTGTGGCGGATTCAAAGAAAGGATAAAATTATGGAAAATCCACGAATGGTCAGCAGGTTAATTTTGATAGTACTCGCCGCCATCGTTGTGGGATCGGTTGCGGCTATCGTCGTCAATTTAAAATCAAATTAAGACACTACCGGGCGCTGAAACGGCTTGCGCCGGGGCGTCCGATGAACTAGAAGTCGGAAACGAGGCAACTATGGCAACCTACATTATCATTGGCGGCGATCAGAAGGAATACGGCTCGGTCACGGCCGAAAACATCCGTCAATGGATTGCCGATGGCCGGCTTAATGGCCAGACCCGGATGCGGGAGGAAAACGACACCGAATGGCGGACGCTGTCCACCTTTCCCGAGTTTGCCGACGCCTTGGCCGCCCAAACCGGTGGTGCGCCGGTCAGCCCGCCGCCGCTCGCGCCCCTGGCCGGATCGCAGGACGATTACAATCTCGATATCGGGGGTTGCATCAGCCGTGGATGGGAACTGATCAAAAATAATTTTTGGCCGGCGGTCGGCGTGAATGCGCTGGTCATGGTGATCAACATCGCCATCAATCAAATCGTCGGCTTGGTCACGCGGCCGGCGATCAATGACATGATCGCTCATCGTCAACTTACCGCGAGTGGAATTCTTATCGTTGGGCTGGCAACCATCCTCACCGCCCCGATTTATGCGGTATTGATGGCCGGGTTGTTCAAATATTATCTCAATCTGGTCCGCGGCACCACTGCCGGAATTGGCGACGCATTTTCAGGTTTCGGTCCTTCCATCGGGCAGCTGGTTCTGGTGGGTTTGGTCATGAACACCCTGGTATTGCTGGGTTGCCTGCTGTGCCTGATTCCGGGCATCTATTTGTCGGTGGCATGGTATTTTACGATTCCGCTCATCATTGACCGGCGCCTGAATTTTTGGGAGGCGATGGAACTCAGCCGCAAGCGGGTGACGAAGCACTGGTTTCTCGTGTTTGCTTTCGTGCTGGTGAGCGGCTTGCTGGGTGCAGCGGGGATCATTGCCTGTTGCATCGGGATTTTTGTGACGATCCCCATCTTTTTGGCGTCTTTGATGTACGCCTATGAAACCATTTTTTCCGCCACCGACATCAAAACCGGCTAGCCTGTCCGCCGCCCGCAATGCGGCGCTCGTGAACCAACTGGCCACGCCAGGGCTCGGGTCACTCATGGCCGGACGATGGGTTGCGGGCATCGGACAACTCGCTGTGGCCGTGGCTGGCTTTCTGCTGGTCGTCGCCTGGTTCCTGGAAGTCATGATTCAATATTATGGCCAGGTGACCGGTGACGTTGTCACGCATTCGGTCGGATGGATTGGCGGAGCGGGGGCAATCCTGTTTGTGGCCTCATGGTTTTGGGCGCTGGCCACCAGCGTGAGCTTGTTGCGTGAAGCAAAAGCAGCCGGGAATGCTGATTTGTCCGGGACGCCGCCAAAACTTTCGTGAACAATCAAACGCAGGTTCGTTATGTATAAAATCATGGGGGCAGATGGTCGGCAATACGGCCCGGTCAGCGCGGAACAAATCCGGCGCTGGATCGCTGAAAACCGGGTCAATGCCCAGACCCTGGTCCAAGCCGAAGGCGCAACCGGATGGCAACCATTCGGCGCTCTTTCCGAGTTTGCGTCCGAACTCAGGCCGGTTCCTCCGCCCCTGGTTTCCTCCGGAGTCGCGTCCCGGGCCTCCAACAAAATTCCGGCGGGCGTTTGCGGCATCCTGCTCGGGTCGCTGGGTATTCACAAATTCATCCTCGGTTACACCGGCGCGGGACTGGTGATGTTGCTGGTGACGGTTCTGACTTGTGGCATCGTCGGCGCCGTGATGCATCTCATCGGCATCATCGAAGGGATCGTTTACCTGTGCAAATCCGACGAGGAATTTGTGCGAATTTATGTGGATGGCCGGAAGGAATGGTTTTGAACCATGAAAAAGTCAACGGACGCAGAAATCAAATCCGCTCTGGTCACCGTGCCCGAATGGAAGCAGGCGGGCGGGCTGATGGCACGGACCTATTCATTCAAGGATTTCCCGGCGGCGATAAAATTTGTCAATGCGGTTGCTGAAATCGCCGAACAGGCGTGGCATCACCCGGACATTGACATCCGGTGGAACAAGGTGACGCTCACGCTCACGACGCATGATGCCGGCGGCTTGACGGAAAAGGATTTCGATCTGGCGCAAAAATTCGACACACTGTCACGGCGTTGATTTGACGGTGTTGGTCGAAGTATCGCCGCTGGCCGCGGTCGGAATCACGGGCGCCGACAGTGGCTGCGGGATGGAATTGGTTCGTGGCAACCGGCCGAGCCAAATGCCGCTCACGCCGTATTTCCACTCCAATTGCGGAATATCCGGCGTGCCGCCGCCGGCGCCGCGGACGACCAGCCGGTCGGGCGGACGCATCTTGTCCACCCAGGGTTGGTAAGCTTTGGCATCACCAAAATTCCAGAGGACGCGGCGGTAAACGGCGAAGTCCTCATCCGGCATCAAAGCCGGTTCGTAGCCGGTCATGTATTTCCAATCTGCCTTGGGATTTTTAAAGAAGGTCTGAAAAAAAAGATTCATGTCGGCCGTATAAAATATGCCGCCGTCTTCCGGGAGCCAGCCTTTAAGGTCCGGGTTGTCCAGGGTGATGAAAGACCACGTAAGATTTTGTGTCCAGCGGCTGCCGTAATCGTTGGTGATGGCCAGGTAGGTCATCACCGCCAGTCCGCCGGTCAACGCCAGGCGTTTCAAGGAGTCGAGGGCGAACCGCGTTTCGAGCAGCAGTTGGACATCACTCGTGATTAAAACCATCAACGCCGGCCAGCCCCAGTCATCCCAGAAACGGATCGCCTTGAAGCCCAGCATCCAGCCAAGGCACATCAGCCAGAATACGGGATTCGATTTCCAGGGGTTGCGGTTTAAGCCGCACAAATTTCGCAGGGCAAGCAATCCGCCGACGGCGAGCAGGGCGTAGATTGCGCCGCCGAACGACTGGAGCTCGGCGGTCATGGTGTTTTGGACGTCATGCAAGCCCAGTGTTCTCCGCGCTATTTCGACGGCATACCAAAGCGAATCGATGGGATGCCCGGTGACGCATGCGCCCAAAAATGAGCCCGCGAGCCATCCCCCGGCCAACCGGATTCCCCACCGGAATTCTCCGGCCAAAAAGAATGCCGCCACCGGCAACGCCCACAAATACCATACACCGTGAACCAGGGTGCAGACGGCAATCACCGCAGTCATCCAGGCCAGGGTTCGCCACCGTGGCGGAGAGGTGCTGCGGAACTGCCAGGCGCAAAGGATGGCCAGGACGCCGGTCAGGGTTAGCACAAATGGCCGGCCCAGCATCAGTCGCAGCATCATTCCGGACGCGAGCGCAACCACAGTCAACGTGATCAACCAGGCTTCTGGACGCCGCAACCACACCAACGCAGACCAGCCGAAAAGGATGAATAATCCGGCCACCGAGAAAACCACCAGTTGGTCAGTGTCGCAACGGCTCCAGAGAAAAATTTGCCTGAGCAAAAAATGCCAGACAAAATTTTGGTCCCGGAAGGCGGGTCCCAGCACCAGAATATCTCCCCACGGCTTGCCGCTCACGGCCTTGGCCGCGTGCCGCAGCGCGTCATCTTCGGGCAGGTAGCCGCCGCTGATGATTTTTAGCGGAATTAACAGGACGACCAGAATAACAATGACCCAAACAGCGGGCGGAACGTAATGGCGCAACCCCTCGAACCGGCTTGAATTTGAATGGTCGTCAGTCACAGGCGTGGCACCGGAAATTCAGCGCGGGAGGGGAGCGGCGACCGGTGCCTTGGTTTGTGGCAACCGGCCAATCCAGATGCCACTGACACCGTAATGCCACTCCAATTGAGGGATGTTTGGCCGGTCGCCGCCGCCGCCGCGGATGACGAGGCGATCTGCCGGACGCATTTTTTTCACCCACGGTTCGTAGGCTTTGGCGTCCCCGTAATTCCACAGGATGCTGTGATACACCTGAAAATCCTCGTCGGGCATGAACCCGGGTTCATAACCGAGGATATACCGCCAGTCGCCGTTCGGATTCTTGAAAAAGGTTTGGAAAAAAATGGTCATGTCGCCCGAGTAAAGGATGCCGCCTTTTTCGGGCATCCAGTCGTTGAGTTCGGGGTGATCCGCCGGGGCCAGGTATTGCTGCGTCAGGTTGTACGTCCAGCGGCGTCCGCCGTCATTGGTGAGGGCGAGGAAGGCGGCGGCTGCCAGTCCGCAAACCAGGGCTAGGCGCTTGAAAGAATCCGCTGCAAAACGCGCCTCCAGCAGCAACTGTAAATCACAGGCGACCAGGACCATCAGCGCCGGCCAGCCCCAGTCGTCTGTAAAACGCGAGGCTTTGAAGCCGAGCACCCAGGCCATGCATGCCAGCCAGAAGGCCGGGTTGGCCGTCATCGGTTGTGTTTTTAAACCGGCGAGCCGGCGCAAAATCAACAGCCCTCCGAAAATTACCAAGCCGAGCACTTCGCCCGATGATGGCTGAAATTCGGGGACCATCGTGCGTGGGGTGGCGTGCAGGCCAAAGGCCCGCATGGCCATTTCCACCGCCTGCCAGAGGGATTCGAAGGGATGCCCGGTGAACGATGCCCCGGCGAAAACTCCAACCGCCCAGCCGGCCGCCAGCATCGATCCCCACCGGAATTGTCCGGCCAGAAAGAACGCGGCCACCGGCAGAACCCACAGGTACCATACTCCATGCACGAATGTGCAAACGGCAATCACCCCGGTCATTGCCGCCGCCGTCCGCCATTTGGGAATGGCTGAGCCACGAACCTGCCAGGCAAAAAGAATGGTCATCAGCCCGGCGATGGTCAGGATGAACGGCCGCCCGATCAGAAACCGCAAGGGAACATCCGACGTGAGTGTCGCTGCCGTCAACGCGATCAGCCAGGCTTCGGGCCGTTTCAACCACGGCAACGCCGACCAGTTGACGAAAGCGAACAAGGCGACCACGGAAAACAGGACCAGCCCTTCGGTATCGCAGTGGCTGGCGAGGTAAACCCGGCGTAATAGAAAATGCCAGCCGTAGTTGTGGTCAATCTTGAAGGCCGGCCCCAGCACCAGAATGTCCGGCCAGGGCTTTCCGCTCACCGCCTTGGCAGCATGCCGCAACGCATCGTCACCGGGCAGATACCCGTACTGGATGATCCGGAGCGGAATAAACAGAATTACCAGGATGACGACCGCCCACACGGCCAGCGGAACGTAACGCCGCGCCGCATCGAGGGTGGATGCGGGAGAAAAATCGTTGTCTTCGGTCATGCTTGATGCGCGCTATAATGATCAAAACACCACCGGCACACCTTCGTCAAGCATTCGCAATTTGTGCGTGAGATTTTCCTGGACAGCAATCTCCCGCAGCCAGCGGGGCGGCTCGTCCATGGCCTCGAACCCCAGTTTGAATGTTCCGTAGTGCATCGGGATCAGCCAGCGCGAGCCGAGCTCCTTGAACGCTTTCACGGCCTCGTCGGGACCCATGTGGACGCGCCGGAACGATTCGGGGTGGTAGGCGCCAATGGGGAGCAAGGCGATTTCCGGTTTGAGCCGCCGGCTGATTTCCTTGAAGCCGTCGAAGTAGGCGCTGTCGCCGGCGTGATAAATTTTTCGGCCCTGATGTTCCAGGACGAAACCGCCATAGCCCCGATGCTGGTCGGCGAGCGTGCGCGCGCCCCAATGCTGGCTGGGCGTGAATGTCACCTGCCAGTCGCGCTGGGAGAAACTCTCCCACCAGTCCAGCTCGATGATGCGCGCAAAACCAAGGTTGTGGGCGAGGTCGCCGACTCCCCGCGGCATCACGCCGATTTTGGGATGCGGCAACCGGCGCAACGTCGGCTTATGAAAATGATCGAAGTGTGCATGCGTCAGCAGCACCAGATCAATCCGCGGCAGGTCCTGGATTTTCAGGCCGGAACGCTTGATACGCTTCAAAAGGAACAGCCAATTGGCGAAATTCGGATCGATCAGGACGTTCAAATCATTGAATTGGACCAGAAACGACGCGTGACCAATCCAGGTGATGGCCACCTGCCCATGGATGAGTTTGGGGAAAACCGGACGCCGGTGCTGCCCGATGCGCCGCGTTAGCAGGGTCTTCCATACCATTTCGTGGAAGAATGTGCGCGGGTTGAAGTGTTTCGACGGCGTCAGGTCTTTGAAGGAACGCGGCAATCTCCGTTTGAGCACGGGTCTGGATGAAACCGGTTTCGTCATACGCCACGGCAGTTTTAACTCCGCAAGCCGCTGGAGAAAAGGAAAATACCGCGACATCCGTGGCCTTCGCGGTTAAAATGAGGACGTGACGCAATTGGTGAAACAGCTCGACAAATTCCTGCGCAAAAAGCCAAAACTCGGCCGCGGCGTTTATCTTGCGAAGACCGCCGTGGTCCTGGGCGACGTTACCATTGGCGCGCATTCCAGTGTCTGGTATGGCGCGGTTTTGCGCGGCGACATCAACCGCATCGTGGTTGGCCATCACACCAACATCCAGGACAACGCCGTGCTGCATCTGGCCGATGACTATGCCTGTGTGGTCGGCAACTGGGTGACGGTCGGCCACAGCGCCATCGTCCACGCCTGCACGGTCGGTGACGAAGTGCTGGTGGGCATGGGCGCGGTGATTCTCGATGGTGCGGTTATTGGCAAACAATCGCTCATCGGAGCCGGTGCGCTGGTGAAGCAGCGCATGATAATCCCGCCCGGTTCGCTCGTGCTGGGTGCGCCGGCCCGGGTGGTGCGTCGGTTGGCGCCTGAAGAAAGGGTCCGGTTGAAATCGTTTGCGAAAAAGTATGTGGTCAACGGCGCATATTGCCTGAAGCACAAAATCAATGTGGAAGGGCTGAGTTTGTGACTGGTCCTGAAATATTGACAGGCACGGTCGACGTGATGGCAAAGCTGAGGGTTGGACTATCTGCAACTACACCACGAGCTTCAAAAGAGCCGGTCCAGCGGACGGCAAACTTTTGGCCGATTTCACGGTTTTTGACCTTTTAACATTTTTACTTGAGCAAGGGCTTGTTGTGCCGTTTTGAGCTCCGGTTCAAGGCGAACGGCTTCTTCAAACTCGTGCTGGGCTTCATCCAGCCGCCCCTGCTTGGCCAGCAGCACGCCCAAATCAAGATGCGCGTGGGGATTGTCGGGCTGTAATCGGACGACTTCGGCTATCTCACGCTCGGCCTCGGCGATTTGATTGACTGCCACCAATTCATGTCCCAACGTAAAATGCGCCTGCCATGAATCGGGTTCAAGTAGAATGGCAGTATGACAGGCTTGAATCGCCTCGGCATGGCGGCTTAACTTCGACAAAGCCAGGCCCGCATCAGCGCAATAAGCCGCGTTTTGCGGCTCCAACTGTCGCGCCCGGTTGTAATCCTGCAAGGCGGACTCATGCTTTCCGGTGCTGAGATGAACTTCACCCAAATAAGACCAGCCTTCCGCCAGACCCGGACACAACGTCAGGGCCTTGGTCAAAGCCGCCTCCGCCTCATCCCATTGATCCAATTCCGTGAGCAACCGACCGGCCCGAAAAAACGGCAAGCAATTGTATGGCTCCAATTGCTGCATCTGCCGCCATTGTGCCACCGCCTGTTTCTTGTCGTGGACAACTTCGAAAAACACCGCAAAGTTTTTGTGCAACAAAGGGTCCTGCGGTGCCCGCTGGATCGCCGACAGATAAACCTTGACCGCCATTTGAGCCGTGGCTGGATTCATTCGCTGCTGCAATTCGGTTGCCTCGGCGCGCAACCATTGCATCCGCCCGGCGTTGTTCAGCTGGTTGCTCAACGGCGGACGGCGCAACTGGTCAATCACCCCCATCGTCACCGCGGCCCGGTTCCAATCCGTAAGGCCAAGAAGACCATCACACGTTTCCTGCGACGCCCAGCCGTTGGTGCTGGCGGCTCGCGAAATTTCGGCGGGCAACATTTTTTCAACCTGTTCCGCCCACGCGCCGCCCAGGCGAAAGCTGCCGTCGAAGTTAAAATGCACGTGTTCGTAAAAAGTTTCCCGGCCGCAAATGCCGTTGGGCGCTTTCGCCGCCAAAGCCGCCGCGGCGTCAAAGCACGCCAGCTTGCCGCCCGCAAATTGCCGGCCGATTTTTTTAATCGCGCCGTTGATGCGCGAATCGGCGCGAAAAGGCAGAGCATCGACATCACAGGCCGTTTGAAAATGCTCCCGCGCGTCAGCGAATTGGTTCAGCGCCAGCGAACTTTCGCCCCAACGGAATTGCGATTCCGGAAACTGCGGATCCAATTCCGCCGCCCGCGCAAATTGTTGCGCCGCCCCGGCAAAATTGGTTTGCGCTTCATCCGCACAGGCAGCGGAAAACAATTGGTCAAACTGCGCGCGGTCGGCGGCGGGCAGATGGGAGTTGGTCAGCGAAGCGAACGGCGGGCAGTCCTTGAGATTCACCGCCACCGTATTGAGAAGGATTTTTGCGCCCGAACCCAGGCCGACGCGGACGATATCGTTCAGATTCCGCTCGAAATTTTGATATACCACTTCCCGGCGCGGATCATCCGCGCGAAACTGGTTGCCGACAAACATATTCATGCCGTCCCACGAGGCGGTGCCGCCATGGCCTTTCAGCTTGCGGCTGAGGTCCACCAGCAACTGGCCAATCCGCGTCCTTTGAATGGCCAGATTCAGCCGGACAAAACCGAGCGGCGGTGCCTTCGCCCCAAAAACGGTCGCCGCGCCGAACGGCCCGACCATTTCGTTGTTGCCCATATAAATGATCCACAAGTCGCCGTCGGCCTTCGCGGCGTCGCGGGCGATGGGCAGAATGACGTGCGAGTTGATGGCTGTGAAGCCGAGATTGAGGACTTCAAAGTGTGTGTTCGGAAACCGCTCGTTCAACAGCGTTTGCAGATAACGCGACGCCGCGTAAGCTGGCTCCGGCTCACCGCGTGCCGCCGATTCGCCGAGAATAAAAATACGATAAACATTCGCGGGCTTTTTCACTTCCAGCCTCGTTGGCTCCGGCCAGCGCGCCAATTGTGGTGGAAAAAACCGCAGGCTGAAATCAGGGTTGGTGATCCAAAAATCCTTTTCGCCAACCCGGATTTTCTCAAAAAAACAGGTTGAATATCCATAGCCCGCCAGTCGCAAACCCGCTTCCAATCCGCCCAGCAACATCAGCGGCAAGACGGCCAGGGCAACAAAACGAAACAACCATTTGCGACCAGCCGACAGCGGAGCCGCCGGCTCGACGCGGCCAGTTTTTCCGAACGGGTCTTTTCTTTCCGGTTTGCGTCCGGTTTTTGATTTGTTCGGGCGTTGTTTCATGGTTTCAGCTTCAAAAGAGCCGGTCCAGCGGGCTGCAATCTTTGGCTGGCTGCCAGTAGGTCTTTGGGTCACGCGGGCGTTTGAGCTGCAATGGATCCTTGCCCCCCAGATGTAGCATAAATCCCAGCGGAGTGATTATCAAAATGAAAAAAAGGGCCAGCACGCAGCGGCCAATGAACTGGCTGGAATAAAATCCCAGCCGCAATGAAAGCCGATACCAGCCGCGGAACCAGCGCGGTTGCCGCACCGCGCAAATGGCAACGAGGCCGAGCAGTGCGAGCAAAGCGAACCAGAGATACACCGGCAGATGCCGCCGCCAGCGCAGCAGCGAGCTTAAAATCGCCAGCCCCAGCGTGGTTAGCAGCGCGGACTTGCGCCATTCTTTCGGATCTTCTTTGAAGTTTAATTTCATCTCAATCGGCCTGAGGCACGATGCGGCGCGAAATTTTTTGCTGCGGTTGCGCGGCGCGTTCGATGACCAAACCGCCCATGATGAGATAATCCATTTCCGTGTTCATGAAGCAGCGATACGCGTCATCGGGCGTGCAGACGATCGGTTCGCCGCGCACATTAAATGACGTGTTGACCAGCACGCCGCAGCCGGTCGCCTGCTCGAAGCGCAGCAGCAAATCATAAAGGAGCGGATTGCCTTCGCGTTCCACGGTTTGAATCCGCGCCGAGTAATCCACATGCGTGATGGCGGGCAGCGCGGAGCGGATTTCCTTGAGCCGGTCGAGCCCTTTGATTTCCGGCGAGACCTCGCGGCACAATTCTTTTTTTACCGGTGCGACCAGCAGCATGTAAGGCGACTCGACGTCCAATTCAAAATAGTCCGCCACACGCTCGCGTCGAACGATGGGGGCGAAGGGCCGGAACGATTCGCGGAATTTCACTTTCAAGTTCATCACCGACTGCATTTTTGTCGAGCGCGCATCGCCGAGAATGGAGCGGTTGCCGAGCGCGCGCGGGCCAAATTCCATCCGCCCCTGAAACCAGCCGATGACTTTTTCGGTTTTCAAAAGTTCGACGGTGAAATCCAGCAGCGCGTCCTTTTCCAATCTTTGAAAAACCGCATGATGTGAGCGCAGCACCGATTCAATTTCGTCGTCGGAAAATCCCGGGCCGAGCAGCGCCGCCTGCATTGAATCTGTGGGCATGGCAACGCGCGGATTCTCCTTCTGCGCATACCACGCGGCCAGGGCCGCACCGGGCGCGCCGCCCGCATCGCCCGCCGCGGGCTGAATCCAAATCCGATCAAAAACCTTTTCGCGGAGAATGCGTCCGTTCGCCACGCAGTTGAGCGCCACGCCACCCGCCATGCAGAGATTTTTCAAGCCGGTAACTTCGCGGGCGTGCCGGGCGAGCAGCAGCATGATTTCTTCCGTGACCAACTGGATCGAACGGGCGACATCCATGTGCCGTTGCTCGATTTTTTCTGCCGGCCCGCGCGGTGGCCCGTTGAACAGTTTCTGAAATTTTTTGTTGGTCATTGTCGTGCCGCGCAGGAAATTAAAATAATCCAGGTTCAGCCAGAACGAGCCGTCGGGTTTGATGTCGAGCAATTCGCGGCGGACGGCGTCGGCAAATGTGGGTTCGCCATACGGCGCGAGACCCATGAGTTTGTATTCGCCGGAATTGATGCGAAAGCCGCAGTAGTCCGTGAACGCGGAATAGACCAGGCCGAGCGAGTGCGGAAAGCGCAACTCCTTCAGCATTTTGGTTTCACTTCCGCGACCGAGACCAATGGTCGTAGTCGCCCATTCGCCAACACCGTCGATCGTCAAAATCGCGGCTTCGTCAAATGGCGACGGATAAAACGCGCTGGCCGCATGCGCTTGATGATGCCCGGTGAAAAGAATCTGGCAATCGGGCCGCAGTTCCGGCAGTTCCGCACGGATCGCTTTGCGCAAATCCAATTTCTCGCCGAGCCAGTTGGACAGCACGGTGGGGAAAGTGCGCCAGCCGCCGGGCGCGACCGCGAGATACGTTTCCAGCAGGCGCACAAATTTCAAAATCGGTTTGTCGTAAAAAACCACCGCGTCGAGTTGCGCGAGTGTCAGGTTTGCCTGGCGGAGACAAGATTGAGCGGCGTGACGCGGGAAGTCGGAATCGTTTTTTTTGCGCGTGAAACGTTCTTCCTGCGCGGCAGAAATAATTCTTCCATCACACACCAGCGCGGCGGCGGCGTCGTGATAATACGCCGAGACGCCGAGGATATTGCGCGGCGCGGGCATGAATCAGAGAAACGGGTAAAGCGCCCAGGCGATGCCGGAGCTGGCGGTGAAGATCAAAATCGCGCCCAGCAACAGCAGCACGACGATGAGCGGGATGAGCCACCATTTTTTCTCCTGTCGGGAGAATTTCAAAAATTCTTTAAGCAGTGACCACATGAGAGTTGTAAATTTGGCATTCGTTGCGCGGCTGGCAAGGGAAATCACGGCGCGCGCCTTTTCATCGCCTGCAACTGGGCGAGGCATCCCTGCGCCTTCGCGTTATTAGGTTCAAGCCGGATGGCTTCTTCAAATTTGCGCTTGGCCGAATCGTGTTGTCCCTGTTTCGCCAGCAGTACGCGATAATTTTGTAGCCTCGGCGCGACGATTCAATTTCACCCGCACCTTGCCACTGCGGAAAATAGCTCGCGCACCCTGCGGATGCTGTTTTTGAGCAGTTGAATATTTGGCGAGCGCATCGGCAAACAATCCATCATCGGTGCGAAGGCGCTCGTGACCTAGGGAATGAAAATCCCACCCGGCTCGCTCGTCCTTGGCGCCCCGGCGGCAAGCTGACAAAAAAGGAATGCGGCGGGTTGAAATGGCGGGCGGAACACTACGTTGACAGCGGCGCGTATTGCTTGAATTGCAAAATCAATGTGGGCAAGCCGTTACCAGGTTGATCAGCGCGAAACTTCACCATCGTCCTGCCATGGGTTGGATGCCTCGAATTTCCTGAATGGACTCGTACAATCGTCGGGCCTTTTTTTTCTGCTGGCCGGATCGCATGCCTGAACCACCTCGTTCGCGAACGGGTGCCTCCCAGAACCCATTCCGATGGTTGGCGCGCAACACGACATAATATCGCCGTGTCTTGCCCTCGCCCTGCCGGTAAACAAATTCCTCGACCTCGCAGTGCGTGATGGCAGATGCCGGAATGCGCCAGCGTTCGTTGTCCCCTTCAAACCGCAGTTCCCGCTTGCTCCGGTCCAGCAGCAGGAGCCCCACGTCACTGGCGTTTTCCAGCATCATCTTTCCCCAGTTCAGCTTGGGCACGATTTCCACAAACAACGCGTCGGGGTCGGCGGGCTCCACCTGCACGGAGGTCCGGCGGGCGATTTCCCGGTGGAGAAGTTTCCGCAGGTAGCGGTTTCCCAAAAAACTTGTATCCGTGACCATGCCCACCAGCGCGCTGCAAGCCAGCAGCCCGCCCAAAATCATCAACGCAATGCCAATTTCTTTTGTTGTCGGCGAGATCCCGTCTTCAGGAGGGTGGTCCGGGAAGGCCGTCATGCCGCCCCATACCAGGAATCCAATTCCACCAAAAATACCGATCAGTCCAAACAGCGCAAAGGCGTTGCCGATCAGCACGGTTTTGCGCGTCATGATTTTGCCTGCGTGGTCCGGTCCCAGCGGCTGGATTTCGGCATAAACAACATCCTTGTCAGCGGTGGTTGCCGCCGGCTCGTCCTGTGGCAAAAGTGCGCTGACCGCACTTCGGCCGAACTGGGTTTCGAACAGCCGAAAGCGCGGGGCGAGCGCGGGAATTTCGTCCGGATTCAATTGCAGGCCCCGCACCAGGATTTTGCCCTTCGACTGCTCGAAGGAATCCCGGATCGCGTTCGGTGGAACGGCGGTGATGCTTTTGACGGAGACATAAACCGGGCAATCACGGGTCATGCCCTCTTTGAACGTCGGACAATATTCCACCGCCAGCGTGGTGTTCGGTACGGTGGAATAAGCCGCTTTCGCACACAGCGCTGCCAATGACCGCGCCGCGCCATTGCGCAGGACTTCCAGTAATCCGGCGGATTCCGCCGGTTCAAAGGGTGTCAACTCGCGTTCCATCCATCGCCGGCACTGTTGGCAATATGATTTCCGGGATCGTTTGATGCCGGCTGCGGTTGTGAGACCCAGAACCAGTATCAGTTCAATGCCAAACCTTCCCCAATTGACATACAGGTTGCCGGATCGCTTCCGTTTGCTGTCCCGGTCCGTGTCATACGTATTATGCGTAACATCCGTTTCCATCCTTAGACGGATGTAATGTGACAGCCAGTCCAGTCGACCGGACGCCTCCGGGCCGAGATGATAGATCATGCCGCAATAGTAAGAGCCCAGATAAAGCACCAGCCCGGCACAGAATCCGGCGGCGCCCGCCACCAGTTGATTGCGGCAATGCCCTTGATTGACGGCTAGCGAGACCAGGCCACCCACAGCCAGGGCCGCAACGACCGGCATGATGATCACATAGTAATGGCCGGCGTGGAATAAGAGAAACAAACCTTCGGCCAGCACGCCGGCCACGACAAACACTGATAGCAGCCACGGCAGAAAACGAGCCCAGTTGACGCCACTGCCTTGGTAAAAATTCCGTCCAGGAAAGGCTTCGCTTTTTTTGTCGGATGACATAAGGGCCTCGGGTTGGCTGAAGATTATCAGCCAACCTTAAAAGTTTCAAGCCATGGATTCCGGCCGGTGGCGCCAACGTCACAACATCCCAGGCAAACCTCCGCCCATGCGTGACATCATTTTCTGGAACTTTTCTCTTACGCCGCCGCCAATTCCGGAGTGTCTTTCAGAAGCATGAGTTTCTCCTCAGCAACGGGCAGCAACGCATACGCCCGGCCATCGCGCCCGGCAAACTCCACTTCAAACGCGCTGCCGTCGTAGGTCATCACAACGGTTCCCACCTGCCCGCGCCGAAGTATCAAGGGCTGGCCGGTTTCAAAATGCTTCGTCCGCGTGTCTTCTAGCAGGACGACCACGTCGTGCATTTGGATGTGGTTGTTCATCGCTCTACACTATAAAACATGTTGTTAATCTTGGAAAGTCCTCTTTCTGACGGATAATCCACGCGCTTAAAATGGTCGCCGAACCCCGATCCGTCGCCAGCCTGAAACGTAGCACGTAAGTTTCACCAAAACCATTGTCGCCAAGTGCTGCGAATTCGCTTGAATTCGCTGCCAGTGTGAGAAGCGCCTGGGTCAAAATTTCTTTGTTGGCCAGTGTGATTCCGAGCGCGGATTCAAACACGCGCGCCTTGTGCTGTCCGTGCCGATGCAATGGGTTCAGCGAATAATCTTCCAGCTTTGTGCCGAGGTCTGCGCGGTTGCCATTGGGTAACTTCATTGTGCCCGAATTATTTTTATCTCCGCAACATCCCCGGCAGTCCTCCGCCCATGCGTGACATCATTTTCTGGAACTTGCCCATCTTCTTCATCATCTGCTGCATCTGACTGAACTTGTTCAGCATGGTGTTGATTTCCGTAACCGTCACGCCGCTGCCTTTGGCGATGCGCACCCGGCGTTTGGCGTTCAGGATGGCCGGATTCTGACGTTCCTTGGGCGTCATGCCGCAGATCATCGCCTCCATATGCTTGAATTCCTTTTCCTGTTTCGACAAATCGCCCTGCTGCTTCAACATTTCCGCGCCGCCGGGCAACATGCCGACAATGGACTCCAGCGAACCGAGCTTTTTCATCTGTCGCAACTGCTCGAGAAAATCCTCCAGGGTGAACTGGCCCTTGCGCATTTTTTCTTCCAGCCGCTTGGCCTCGTCGATGTCAACGGCTTCGGCGGCCCGCTCGACGAGGCTGACGACGTCGCCCATGCCCAGAATGCGCGAGGCCATGCGCTCGGGATGAAACGGTTCGAACTCATCGAGTTTTTCACCCGTGCCCCCAAACTTGATGGGCTTGCCGGTGACCGCCTTCAAACTTAAGGCGGCGCCGCCGCGGGCGTCGCCATCGAGCTTGGTCAGGATCGAGCCGGTGATTTGCAGGGCCTGGTCGAAATGGGTGGCGACATTGACGGCTTCCTGGCCGGTGGCGGCATCAAGCACGAGCAAAATCTCCTGCGGGTTCAAGAGATCGCGCAGGCGCACAAGTTCCTGCACAAGCGGCTCATCAATCTGCAAACGCCCGGCGGTGTCGAAAATCAAAACATTGCGGTTGTTTGCTTTCGCGAAGTCGAGCGCTTCGCGGGCAATTTTCAAAACGTCGGTCTCCCCGCGTTTCACCAAGACCGGGATGTCCAGTTGTTTGCCGAGCGTATCCAGTTGATCCATGGCGGCCGGACGATAAACGTCGGCGGCGACGAGCAACGGCTGGCGTCCCTGCTTTTGGAGCAGCCGCGCCAGCTTGCCGCTGGAAGTCGTCTTGCCGGAACCGTGCAAGCCTACCATCAGGATACAACTGGGATTGCTGCTGAGATTCAGCCCGGCATTTTGCGAGCCCAGCAGGTCCACGAGTTCGTCGTGGATGATTTTGACGATTTGCTGTCCGGGGTGGATGCTTTGAACAACCTCCGCCCCAACGGCCTTGGTCTTGACACGTTCGATGAAATCACGGGCAACCTTGAAATTGACGTCGGCTTCCAGCAAGGCCATCCGGACTTCGCGCAACGCATCGGCGACGTTGGCCTCGGAAATTTTGCCCAGCCCGCGCAGATTGCGAAAGGCGTTCTGAAGTTTGCCGCTCAACGAGTCGAACATTCGGTTAAGCTATCGCAGAAGGCTGCGCATTGACAAGGCCCGTGCGGTTTGGCTTAATCTGCGCCCCTCTCGTGGTAGGTTACCCAAGTGGCCAACGGGGGCAGACTGTAAATCTGCTGGCTTACGCCTTCGATGGTTCGAATCCATCACCTACCACCACTTTTTATCGCCGGATATCCTTCCGTTTGGCAGGTTTTGGGCCTGATGCAGCAGCCGGCGGCGTGACATTCTGGAAATTTGATGTGTCGATCAATATTATTTATATCACTAATAGTGTAAAAAAATTGGACATCTTGTATATTTAAGCGACAGTGATGGCGTCAGTCGTTATATGAAAAGAATATGTGCAATTTTTGGGGGGATATTGATGGGCTGTCAGCTTCAAGCCGACCCATCGGTTAACTGGATTTCTGATTCCTACAGTTCCTTCGATGTGATTCTAACCGGCACCGGGCCTGGCTGGACGGGCAATATCGCGTCTCCGTCGGGATTGTGGGAATTGCACTCGGGAAACATTATTCAATGTCCAAACCTTTCGGGGAATCCCGATCTGCCTCCCGTGATGATTGATAATTATGGGAGCGCGACGTTTCTAGGTCCACTGCCATCGCAATTCCCTGCTCTGGATCCTTCGAGCCCCATTAACACTCCGTTCATTGGTACAGAGGGCGGATATTTGCAGTTTAGTGATCCGGTGACCCCAATTAATGGCGAAAACCCCATGAATTATGGATATCTCTGTGAACTTTCTTTTTATGGTTCATTTCAAAACTGGGCCGGAGCATCCACGCTTTCGATAACATCAATCCCCGACACGAGTGACCCGTCCACATGGACCTGGGCAGCCGAGTATTCAGCCGTTGGCCAAAGTCTGCAAGTGGTTACCCCCGTTCCTGAACCAAGCCAGGTTTCCTTGGGAGCCTTGGCCGTCCTTCTCGGCATGGTTTCATATTTCTTCAGAGGCCGGCAACCGAACAAGTTCCCAAAACTGGCTATGCAGAAGATCAAACCAACCGAGCGCATACGCCGCCAGCGGTTTTAAATCTGAGAAGGATAGAAATCCCTGTGAATGATCTCCTATGGGTGCTTTGCCCGGTGGAGTGCGTCTGCAAGTGGAGTGTAGCGGCTGCCATGTCATGATGCTATGCGGGTCACCCTTACAGCGCAGCATGTTCCCGCCTTGGCCGCGACCTGTTCAACGACAATTCGCCGACTTCGATTGCTGATTTATGATGCCTTCGTCTATTTGCCGCTTGTTTGCGCCGAAACCGGGAAGATGATCAGTACAAAAAAAAGAGGCCGGACACTACTCCGGCCTCTATGAGAACTAAGCGCTTAAATCGATCATTCGTAGTTGCGCTACCACGAACTTTTGTTGGCTGCGGCGCCGCAGACCACGCCTTACTTCACACACGTAACACTGCGTTTCTGCATACCAACTATGGATTAAGATACCAGAGGTTCTGTCCCCGGCCAGTCACCAGTTCTGGGTACAAGCCCGAGCCTAAACGGTTGAAAATAAGGGAAATTGCATGAATTTGGTCACCGGCGGAGGAATTTTGCGACGGCTTCGGTACGCGTACGGACCTGCAATTTTTCGTAAATTCGGCGGATGTAAGTATGCACGGTTTCGTAACTGATGCCCATTTTCTCAGAAATTTCCTTGTAAAGCAGCCCATGGCTCAGGAAATCAAGCACTTCCTGCTCGCGGGGGGACAGGTTATCCGCAGGTTGTGCTGTGGCTGCGGTTTGCTGCAACGATTGCACAACTTTGCGTGCAATATGCATCGTCATTGGGGAACCACCCCGATGGACCTCCTGGATGGCTTCCAGTAATTCTTTGCTGGAGGTGCGTTTGAGCATGTAACCGTTGGCGCCTGCGGTCAAGGCGCTGAAAATATTCTCCGTATCCTCGTACACCGTGAGCATCATCACCTGGGTTTCCGGAGTTGATTGCTTCAATTGTCGCACGCACTCGACCCCGTTCTGGCCCGGCAAATTGATATCCATCAGGACCACGTTGGGCCGGAGCTGCGGAAGGTCTTTCAGGGCGTCTTCGGCATTGGCATATTGGCTCTGGCAACGGAACCCCTCCGACCTGTCCAGCAGGCGGGCCAATGTCTCGCGCAGTTTGTCATTGTCCTCGACGATGGAAACAGTGATGGGCATGGCGTAAGGAGTGGCTATATGCTTTCTTCGATGGGCACGGCCAGATGCACCTGGGTCCCGCCCTGGCTGCCGGGGCCGATTGAAAATTCCCCGTTCAAATCTTCCATTCGCCTGCGCATGTTGCGAAGTCCGTTTCTTGTCCGGGCCGCCTTGCTGTCCAGACCACCCGGGCCATGACCGTTATCTTCGATGCTCAAGGTAAAGCGGCCAGGCTCCAATCGCAATCGAATCCAGACTTCAGATGCCTGTGCATGTTTGACCACGTTATTGACGGCTTCCTTGAAGGCCAGGAAAACGTTGTGGCGCACCTCCGGCGGAATGGCCGCCGGCGGAAGTTGCGCCGGCACGTCGGCGCGATACCGCAACCCGGCCAGCGCCAGGTATTCCTGGGCGTATTTACAGGCATAGTTGACCAATCCTTCCAGGGTATCGTTGGAAGGATTCACCGCCCAGACAATTTCATCCAAGGCCCGCGTCGTTTCGCGCGCGGTCTGGGAAATTTGCTGGGCATGGCTTTCAACTTCCGCCGGGGCATTTTTATCGGCTTCCGCCATTTCACCCAGAAGCGCAACCTGGGTCAGGTTGGCTCCAAGCTGGTCATGCAGGTCACGGGCGATGCGCGAACGTTCTTTTTCCAAGGCTTGCTGTTGTTCATGGAGTTGCAATTGGCGTCGTAACTTTTGTGTGGACAGAAAACGCACTATGGCCGCCACGACCCCGATCAGACAGGCGATTAAAACCGTGCGAAACCACCACGTCTGCCAGAAGTACGGCAATATTTTCACGGCCAGGACTCCGCCGGCTTCATTCCACACCCCATCTTCATTGGCGGCAATGACGCGAAATGTGTAATCGCCCGGCGGCACATTGGGGTAATAAGCCACGCGTGCGTCGCCGGCCTCGGTCCAGGCTGCCTCATGGCCTTCCAGGCGGTATTTGAACCGGACCTCATTGGGTGCGGAGAAATTCAAGCCGGTATAATGAATTTCCAATTGTTCGTGGCCCGGGGTGATGGTGACGGAAGCCTGCCAGGTGGAATTAAAACGGTTCGTTTTTTGCTCCTGGCCGTCGACAAGCACGGATTCGATCATGATCACCGGTGGCTGGTGGTTGGTTTTGATGTCCTCTGGATTTACCGACACCAGGCCCTTGGTGGTGGGAAACCACAATCGGCCATCACGGGTGCGGCAGGCTGCGGGCTGTGAACCGGCCGAACATTCACGCGTCGGCAAGCCGTCCGTTTCAACATACGTCCGGCAATGAATGGAATTGCCCTTTCCATGGACAAAACCGTTCAGCGATTCTCTTTGGATTCGCATGAGGCCGGCATTGGAACCAATCCATAAAAACCCGCCGTCATCCTCAATGATATAGTCAATGCTGTTACCGGCGAGCCCGTCATCCGATGAATAACGCTGCCACGTCCCATGGTCATATCGCGCCAGCCCATGACCGGAGGTGCCTACCCACAGGACACCTTCCTGGTCCAGGTAAAGACAGGAGATATCATTGCCCGGCAGCGCATTTTCACTGGCGGGATAGGAAATAAATTGGCCATGTTTGAACAGATCCAAACCTCGACTCTCCGTGCCGATCCAAAGATCTCCCTCTGCATTTTCGGCCAGAGCCCGCACAATATTTTCCGAGAGGCCGTTGCTGGTCGTGTAAATTTTCCAGTCCTCCCCGTCTTGCTGCGCCAGGCCATTCTGCGTTCCGCTCCATAAACGTCCCTGGTTATCTTCGAACAGGGCAAAGATGCGGTGGCCGAGGTTGGTGCTGCCGGTAGCAGACTCGAACTCGTTGGTATGTAGTTGAAACAGGCCCTCTTCCCAGCTGCCGATCCAGACTTGTTGCTGGTGATCCACCAACACGGTCCAGGCATTTTGATACCGGCCGACGTGAAAATCCTTCACGGCATTGGTCTTCCAGTAAGTCGCCCCATACGCGCCAAAAGTCACCCACAAGCCGCCTTGGGCGTCCTCAGCGATGGATTGCGCCACCCACGGATGAAGTCCTTCCGGCGTATGGAAGATCTTTCCCTTGATTCGATCCAGGCCGCCGCCATCGGTTCCCACCCATAGATTTCCTTCGTGATCCATGCACAACGAAAGAACCGAGGCCAGGGATAATCCTTGGTCGGTGGAAATCTGCTGATATTTTCCGCCGGCATCATACCAAAAGATGCCCTGGCCCAAGGTGCCCACAATCAGATTGCCGGCCTTGTCTTCGCAGGCGGAGGTGACCGGCGCATTCCCCCACGGATAAGCCCCCCAATCCTTTTCGCGTTGGATGGTGCCCCATTTCTCAACCCGCCCGTTGACCAGTCGCCACGTACCACCGCGCTGTCTGGCCAGAATAAAATCGAGCTTTTCCACCCGGAACTGTTGGTCAAACGAGAGGGCGGGCGGATGAAAATTGGCGGGTCGAAACGAAAGCAATTGTCCCCAGGGTTCCCCAACTCCGTATTCCCCGAGCCAAAGCGGTCCCGATTTTTCAGCGATGAGCATCCGGCAGATGGGGGGATAGCTGATGTTGAGATTAAGCGTTTCCAGCTTCCCGTCCTGATAGCGGCCCAGTTGGGCGTCCGCCGTGTAAAGCCACACCGCCCCGGTGGCATCCTCACAGGCGGATACGAGCCGGCCTTCGTGGCCGGCGCGCCCGAGGTCAATTTTTTTAACTTTTCCCTCCTGCACCAAAGCCACCTCCGCGGTATCCGTTCCGATCCAGAGATTGGTATGGCTGTCTTCAAACAGATAAACAATCCGGTCACTGTTTAATCCGGGGGTGTTGTATTCATTGAAAACGGTGAAATGATTTCCATCAAAACGTACCAGGCCATTGAGCGTTCCAATCCAGAGATATCCATCCCGGGTTTGAATCACGGAGATGACGGCGTTTTCCGGAAGCCCGTCTTTGCTGGTCCAGGCATCCACGATGAACGGAGAGTCGGTTATACCGGGAGTCTGTGCCTTCACCGGAAAAACCAACGTCACCAGCCAAAGTAACAGCCAGGCCAATGATGGTTTCCTGTGTTTCATCGACATGTTGGATGATGAGCCCGGCACCCGGGTTGGTATTAATGATGTTTGAAACCGGATAAGAACCCAATCCTGAAGATGGAAATTCTTTTTCCAAAACCGCTTGCCACCCCGGCGCGATGGGTTAGGTTGCTTCGCCCAATGAGAACTGGGCTCCTTGGCGGGTGCGGGCGATTTAAAATCGTGTGTGATCGCCTCACCCGCCTATTTCTTTCCGCCGGGATTCCCCCTGTGGGTTTCATTCATCGCCAGCGGCCGGGGCCGATGTAATGCCAATAATCTCGATCAAGGCAATTATGGATCAATTTAGTTTGGAAATGAAAAGCCCCAGGATCAAGAGTCCCGGGGCTGGGTGGAAATTATAGAATCAGTCGAAGGCGTGGCCGGCGCAGCAGAGCACATCTTTGATTTTATGGCGGACAAGTTCCTTGACCTTGTTACGGGCCGGCCCGAGGAATTTGCGCGGATCAAATTCTTTTGGATTTTCGGCGAAGACCTTGCGGATGGCGGCGGTCATGGCGAGACGCAAGTCGGTGTCAATGTTCACCTTGGTGCAACCGATGCGACGTGCAACTTCAATATCCGCCTCCGGCACGCCGGCGGTGTCAGTGCCCATTTTGCCGCCGTATTTGTTGATTTCCTCGGCGAGCTCCTTGGGAACGCTTGAAGCGCCGTGCAGCACGAGGGGATAGTCGCCCATGCCAGCATCCAACAGCGCCTTTTTGATGAGTTTGAGCCGTTCGAGATCCAGATGTTGCTCCCCTTTGAACTTGTAGGCGCCATGCGAGTTGCCGATGGCCACGGCCAGCGAATCGCAACCCGACTCCCGGACAAATGTGACGGCTTCAGACGGTTCGGTATAATGGCCGCTGGTGGAATGGGCTCCCCCTTCTTCGCCCTCGTCGAACTGCGCCCCGACGAGGTGTCCCAGTTCAGATTCCACCACGCAGTTATGTTTATGGGCGTATTCGACGACTTTGCGGGTTATTTCGACGTTTTTTTCAAACGGTTCGTGGCTGGCATCAATCATCACGCTTGTGAAGCCTTCATCAATGCATTCCTTGCACAACTCGAACGAATCGCCATGATCAAGATGGACGGCGATGGGAATCGTGGACAAGGAGACGGCGGCTTCAATCAGTTTTTTGAGATAAACCGGATTGGCATACTGGCGCGCACCCTTGGAAATCTGGAGCATCACCGGCGCCTTCTCTTCTTCGCACGCTTCAATGATCGCCTGAAGCAATTCCATGTTGTTGACGTTGAATGCGCCCAGCGCGTATTTACCTTTCAACGCCTTGGCAAAGAGCTCTTTGGTATGTGTCAGTGGCATATATTTTCGAATGTGATTGTCGTTATCAACCAACCGGGATTTTCCCGACGGAATGAATAATAAGGCTGTTTATCCGAAAGAAAACAAAAAATACGGACGCCGGCCAACCCGCCCTTGGCAAATTTTGATGATAAATTGCCTTGCGATTTCGTGTCTTTACGCGAAAAGAAATGCGTGCAGGCGCGTTTTCTCCTCGGCCCCGCCGGCAGCGGCAAGACCTTCCGCTGTCTGACGGAAATTCAAGCCGCCCTGAAATCCTCGCCCGAGGGACCGCCGCTGGTTCTGCTTGCGCCCAAACAGGCCACCTTTCAACTCGAACGCCAGTTGCTGGCCGGCGGAGTTTTGTCCGGGTACACGCGGTTGAACATTCTTTCGTTCGAGCGGCTCGCGCAATTCATCCTCAGCCTTCTGCAGGTTCCGCAACCGTCCGGATTGCTCACCGAAGAGGGGCGCGTGATGGTCTTGCGGGCTTTGCTGTTGCGGCATCGGGATGAACTTGAATTGTTCAGGCAAAGCGCCGGCCGTTCCGGCTTTGCCCGGCAGGTCAGCCAGTTGCTGAACGAATGGCAACAACATCAGTACACGCCCGCCAAACTTCGGGCCTTGTCCCAGCAAACCGGCCTGGGCCGCGAACTTCAGCTCAAGCTCCGTGACCTGGCGCTGTTGCTCGGGGCTTATGAAGATTGGCTTGGTGAGCGCGGGTTGCAGGAAGGCAACCGCCTCCTGGATGCGGCGACGGAAAGTCTCAAGACCAAACCCCGGAGCCCAACATCAAACGGTGCTCCGGGCGCTTTACCATCTTCCATCAGCCATCCGCCATCATCGCTGCGGATTTCCGGCCTGTGGCTCGATGGTTTTGCGGAAATGACTCCCCAGGAACTGGATTTGCTCGCCGCCATTTTGCCGCATGTCGAACGCGCCGTGCTGGCCTTTTGCCTTGATAGCGAGTCCGAAACCGAAGCCTCATGGCTTTCCATCTGGTCATCGATCGGCAAAACGTTTCAACAGTGCCGCCAACGGATCGCCCGGTTGCCGGAATGCGAACTCAGCATCGAAACACTGAAACGCAGTCCGAAAATCAGCCGGTTCCGCGGGAATCCGGCCTTGCGGCATCTGGAGACAAGCTGGGCAACGCCTCCCCGGACCCCGGACCCCGGAGCCCAGCCCCTGGCTTCCTCCATCCGCATCGTGGCCTGCACCAATCCCGAAGCCGAAGCGGCCTTTGCCGCGCGTGAAATCCTGGCCTTCGTGCGGAACGGCCGGAGGTTTCGCGATTGTGCTGTGTTGGTGCGAAATCTGGATGGCTATCATCAGACTTTGGCGCGTGCCTTCCGCCGCTACCACCTTCCCTTTTTTCTCGACCGCCGCGAATCCGCCGCCCATCACCCCCTGGCCGAACTGACTCGCAACGCCGTTCGCACGGTCACGTTCGGGTGGCTGGCCGACGATTGGTTTGCCGCGCTCAAGGCCGGATTTTGCTCCGTGGACGAAACCGAAATTGACCGGCTCGAAAATGAAGCGCTCGCTCGCGGCTGGCACGGTTCACGATGGCTGGAAACGATTGAAATTACAGACAATCCCGGATTGGCCGCCTCCCTGGAAAGGCTGCGCCAAAAACTCATGCCGCCTTTCGCGAATCTGGCCCGCCAGTTTGCCCGTTTCCAAAATTCACCGACCGGTGAACAACTGGCCGAAGCCTTGCGCGAGTTTTGGTCGGAGATGAAAGTCGAACAAACCCTGGAAAACTGGAGTTTGGGAAACCGGGAAAAATCCTCAATCCACCAGACCGTCGGCGAACAGATGCATGCCTGGCTGGATAACGTTGCGCTCGCCTTTGCAAATGAGGCGCTGCCTCTGGGCGAATGGCTCCCGATCCTGGAGGCGGGTCTGGGCAACCTGACCGTAGGCATGATCCCACCCGCCCTGGACCAGGTCCTCATCGGCGCGGTTGACCGCGCGCGCAATCCTGACTTGAAATTGATGGTGGTCGTGGGCGTCAATGAATCGGTTTTTCCGGCGGCACCGCTGGAACCGGTGATTTTGACGGAAGGCGACCGCGACGAGCTGGGCCAGTGCGCCGTTGCCCTTGGCCCCGGCTTGCGCGAGCGTCTGGCCCGCGAACGCTATCTCGGCTACATCGCCTGTACGCGTGCCGGGGAGAAACTGGTCGTAACCTTTGCGCGCCACGATGCCGACGGCAAATCGCTTAATCCATCGCCGTTCATAACGCAGCTGCGTCGGATTTTCCCGCAGCTGGAACCTGGGGAATTCAATGGCCCGGTGGAGCCGGCGCAAGCGGAACATGTAAGTGAACTAGCGGCTCCCTTGTTCATGGCACAAAACGCCGGCCGCCCGGCCCAAAACTGGTCTGAATTGCTCGAGCTTCCGGCGGCGGCCGAATGGATGGACGGCGTGCGTGCCTTGCGCGAGCCGGATCCCGCGGAAGACCTCTCGGCGGCGCTCGCGGAAAAACTGTATGGCCCGGTCCTCCATTCCTCGGTCAGCCGTTTGGAGGAATTTGCCTCGTGTCCGTTTCAGTTTTTCGTCCATGCCGGATTGCAGGCCGAGGAGCGCAAAACGTTCGAACTGGATTCGCGGGAGCAGGGCAGTTTTCAGCACGAGGTCTTGAAAATGTTTCACGAACAATTGCCGGCCGGGCAAAAACGCTGGCGTGACGTCACCCCGGCGGAGGCGCGCGCACGCATCGGCAGCATCGCCACGGCGCTGGCGGTGGATTATCGCGACGGTTTGTTGCGCGCCAACGAGCAAAGCCGGTTCACGGCCCGCATGCTCACGGAATCACTGCAGGATTTCGTCGAGACGCTCGTGACCTGGATGCAGGGTCAATATGAGTTTGATCCGGTCAAGGCGGAACTGGATTTCGGTTTTGGAAATCCACTCGCTCCCGCCTGGGAAATTGATCTGGGAAACCGCGGCAAGCTTGCCTTGCGCGGCCGGATTGACCGCGTCGATTTGTGCCGGGAAACCGACGGTCGTGCCTGGTGTGTGGTGTTGGATTATAAATCGGGCGGGCGGAAACTTGACCCGCTGCTGGTCGCGCATGGCGTGCAATTGCAATTGCTGGCCTATCTGGCGGTGGTGCGTCAGTGGCCGGACCCGCAGCCGCTATTTGATGTGAAAACCCTGGTTCCCGCAGGTGTTTTTTACGTGAATTTGCGGGGTGAATACGAACCCGGGGACACGCGGACGGACGCACTGGCTGAGGTAGCCGACGCACGCAAACGTGCCTACCGCCATACCGGACGCTTTGATGCCGGAGTATTGGCCCACCTCGACCGCGTGCAGGCGGCAGATCAGTTTAATTACCGGCTCAACAAGGATGGCAGTTTGCGGGCCGGGTCCAGTGAGGCGTTGCCCCGGGCGGAATTTGAGGGATTGCTTGACCGTGTGGAAACGCAATTGAGCGAAATGGGCCGCGCAATTTTTTCCGGGAAGGCGCGGCTGGATCCGTATCGCAAGGGACGCCAGACGCCGTGTGAATTTTGCAATTACCGCGCGGCCTGCCGGCTGGATCCCTGGACCCACCAATATCGTGTGCTGCGCGCCGAGGGGTTATAGCGGGTTTGTGGCTGGCACCGGATGCGGTCCGTGCCAATGTGCCGAAAGACAACGGCCCAACTGGCTACGGCATCATCAGTGATATTCCTGCACCGTCTTAACGTCGTAACCGTTTTTTTTCAGTGCGGCAATGCCGCGGGCGGCGGCTTTGGCGCCGCTGAGCGTGGTCATGATGGGTGTGCCGGTATAGACGGCCGTGGTGCGGATTTTTACTTCATCGGCACGCGGGGTGGCTCCGGAAGGCGTGTTGATGACCAGCTGGATTTCCTTGTTTTTGAGCAGGTCAATCACATTGGGCCGGCCTTCAAGCAGCTTGAGCGTACGCTGGACTTTCAATCCCGCCTTTTCCAAAACGCCGGCCGTCCCGCTGGTGGCCACGAGTTCAAAACCCAGGTCCGTAAATTGTTTTCCCAACGCCGCAACCTCCTGTTTGTCTGCGTCGCTGACACTGATGAAAACCTTTCCGCCGAGCGGCAGGGGCGAGCCGGCGGCCATTTGTGATTTGGCGTAGGCGATGCCCCGGTCCGCGTCGAGTCCCATGACCTCGCCGGTCGAACGCATTTCGGGCGAGAGCAGGATGTCCTGCCCGTGAAAACGGTTGAAGGGAAACACGGATTCCTTGACCGCCCAATACTTCGGCCAGACCTCCCCGGTAAAACGGAGTTCCTTGAGGGTCTTGCCGGCCATGACCTTCGCGGCGAGCTTGGCCAGCGGGAAGCCAATCGCCTTGCTCACAAACGGCACGGTCCGGGACGCGCGCGGATTGACTTCGAGCACGTAAACCTGGTCGCCCTTCACCGCATATTGCACGTTCATCAGGCCGATCACTTTCAATTCCCGCGCCATGGCGTGCGTGTAATGGCGGATGGTCTCGATGACCTTGGCCGAAAGGGTGTGCGGCGGCAAAACCATGGCGGCATCGCCGGAATGCACGCCGGCAAACTCGATGTGCTCCAGCATGCCGCCAATGACAATACTGCCATCATCCGGGTTTTTAAAATGCCCGACGTCCGTGATGCAATCCACGTCCACCTCAGTGGCATCCTCGAGAAATTTGTCCACCAGCACTGGACGTTCGGGCGATGCTTCCACCGCAAAGCGCATGTAATGCTGAAGTTCGGTGTCGGAATAAACGATCTGCATGGCGCGGCCGCCGAGCACGAAGCTGGGGCGCACCAGCACCGGGTAACCCAGCCGTTGTGAAGCCACCAGCGCTTCGGCTTCATTGACGGCCAGACCGTTCGGCGGCTGGGGGATTTTCAACTTGTCGAGCATCGCGGCGAACAGCTTGCGGTCCTCGGCGATTTCTATGCTCTGGGGCGAGGTGCCAATGATGTTGACGCCGTTTTTTTGGAGGCCGAGAGCCAGGTTCAACGGGGTTTGCCCGCCGAATTGGGCAATCGCCCCCCAGCAACCCTCGCGCTCGTAAATGTGCAACACGTCCTACAGGGTCAGCGGTTCGAAGAACAACTTGTCGCTGGTGTCGTAGTCGGTGGAAACGGTTTCCGGGTTTGAGTTGACCATGATGGTTTCGAAACCGTCTTCCTTGAGCGCAAAGGCCGCATGCACGCAGCAGTAATCAAATTCAATTCCCTGGCCGATGCGGTTGGGGCCGCCGCCGAGAATCATCACCTTTTTCTTCGGCGTTTTTTGCACTTCATCGTCGCCGCGGTCGTAGGTCGAATAATAGTAAGGCGTATAGGCCTCGAATTCGGCCGCGCACGTGTCCACCAGGCGGTAGCTGGGCACCAGGCCGAGTTCCTTGCGCCGGGCGCGGATTTTATCCTCGGTGGAACCGGTCAAATGGGCGATTTGCCGGTCGGAAAAACCCAGGCCTTTGGCCCGGGCAAGCAATTCAGGGTTCAGTGATGACATCAGCGCAAAATCAAATTCGCAATAGTAAGCCGCAAAGTGTCCGCCGTGTCCAGCGGGGAGTGGTTTGCCGTGAGCTTGAATGTCCAATGACAGGATATGCCGGTGTATGGATTCGCACTTGCTGGCGGGGCGACTTTGCGTTACCAAAACGGCGATGAAACAATTCGGGCGCGCGCTGCTCTGGCTGGCATGGTTCGCCCCAATGCTTGGATTTGCCCAGGTCGATCCGATCAAGCGCGACCTGATCCAGCTGGGCTACAATGAGGCCTTCGAGGGCCATGCGCCGTTCGCCGGCTACGCGTATTATTATCATAACCAGCCGAACTTCCTGCGCACCAACCTCACCCTGCGCCTGGCGGTGGCTCCGGTGTATGTGGATTCCGAATTCGGGTTTGTCCAGGGGCTGGGACCCAACACAGATTTTGGGCTCGGAGTGGCGGGCGGCGGCTTTGCGGACAGCTACAACGAAATCCACGGGGGTACCTACTATCCCCGCCAATCCTTCGATGGCCACGGTGCCGAAGTGTCGGCCAGCGTCTATCACTTGTTCAATCCCGGTGACCTGATTCCACTGAATCTCGTCCTGCGCGGCACGGCGCATTATACCACTTATGCCGGCGGGGAGAATACGGCCCCCAACTTCGTCCTGCCGGGAGAGCGCGGCACCTTCAGCGTGCGCAGCGGTTTGCGGTGGGGCGGTATCGAGCCGACGCTGTTTCCGGCCCTCGCGATGGAATTGTCCGTCTGGTATGAAGGGGAATTCCGCACCAGTTACGGGCCGTATGGTTTTTTCACTGGCACCAGGTACGACCGTTCAACCGAGGAGCAATCACATCTGTTTTGGACCGAAGCCGCCTTGTCCTACACCCTGCCCGAAAGTCAGCAGAATTTTTACGTGCGCCTGATGGCCGGCACGAGCGTGGACGCCGACCGTTTCAGCGCCTACCGGCTTGGCGGATATTTGCCGCTGGTCTCAGAATTCCCGCTGTCGCTGCCCGGTTATTATTTTCAGGAAATCAGCGCCCGCCAGTTCATGCTGTTCAACGCCAACTACCTTTTGCCGCTCGACCATAGCCAGCGTTGGAACCTGGATGCCAACGCCTCCACGGCCGTGGTGGATTATCTGCCCGGCACCGGCCAGCCCGGCAACTCTCTCACCGGCGTGGGCGGAGGCATCCTGTATCGCGCACCGTCCGATCGTTTGAAAATCATGTTCGACTACGCTTACGGGGTGGATGCCGTCCGGTCGCACGGACGCGGCGCGAACAGCATGGGCATTCTCCTGCAATGGGACCTGGAAAAGCCGGGGCACGACGAAGGCTTCAATGCGGCGCATCCCGACCGTTGGCGCGGTTGGCAATGGTTTTTCCCGCAATGAGCCCCGGAAAACGTTTTTTGGGCGTCTGAATTCGATTCAACTTGCGCAAAGGGCCGTCGCTTGGTTTATTATGAGGACGGGGCGCATATGGTGGAATTGGCAGACACGCTACTTTGAGGTGGTAGTGCCGAAAGGTGTGCAGGTTCAAGTCCTGCTATGCGCACCATTTTTTTTCAGCGCAATCTGCGTGCGGCGATAAATTTTTCCGCGTATTTGCCCAGCAAATCGGCTTCCAGATTTACCGCGTCGCCCACCCGGCGTTCGTGCAGGGCCGTGATTTCGTAGGTGTGGGGAATGATCCAGATGCGAAAACTTTTTTTCTGCACGCCCGCCACCGTCAGGCTGATGCCGTCCACCGCCACCGAGCCTTTGAAGACCATGTAACGCATCACCTCCGCCGGGGCGGTTATGTCGAGCACATGGTCCTTCCCGGTGCGTTCCCAGCGGATGATTTTGCCGACGCCGTCAATGTGGCCGGTCACAAAATGGCCGCCCAACTCACCGTCCGCACGCAGTGGCCGTTCCAGATTGACCAGCGATCCGGGCTTGGCGAACTGAAGGTTGGTGCGGCGCCATGTTTCCTGGAGCAAATCAAACCGGGCAAGTTTGAATTTCCCGCGCGGAGCAACCTTTACCGCGGTCAGGCAACAGCCATTCACCGCCAGGCTGCCGCCCAGTTTCAGACCGCGGCCGGTCACGTTGGCCCGCACGGTCAATTCGATGGACTTCGCCGTCGGCTTGATGCGTTCAACGATGCCGGCTTCTTCAACAATGCCAGTAAACATTTTGATGGAACTTAGCGGTGAAGCGAAACTCCGTCGAGCCGCGTTTTGCCAATCATTGCCCGTGTTTTGCCGGAAGGCCCGGCGACGCTACAACCCGGGCGGTTAGCAACAAATCCGGGCCAAGCTGTTGCCATTCCACATCACACAATTGAATGACCTTCGCCAGATTTTTCACCCCTTCGCCGGTCACGGCCTTTCGCGAATCCCGTCCACCCAGGATTTTGGGTGCGTAAAAGAAGGCCACGCGCTGTGCCAATCCACCCAGCAGGAACGAGGCATTCACCTCACCACCGCCTTCCACCAGCAGGCTGGTGACGTTTTCTGAACCCAGTCCACGCAAGAGCCATCGAACATCAATTTGTGGGTGGGACGCGTCACTCCGTGCGCGCCGCGGCGGGCAGAGGACTGACCGCCCTACCTTTCGAATTGGGGCAACGATGACCTTCACTCGTCTGGCCAGGGCGGCAACGCGGTTCTTGGGCGCGTGTTCGCCCACGACAATCATCGTCAGCGCGGCATGCTTGTCACTCACCACCTTTGCCGCCAACGGCGTCCGCGCCATCGAATCCAGAATGATTCTCCGAATCGGTTTTACCACCTTCCATCCCCGCTCGCGAATTATCGGAGTTCCATCTGCCGTCTTCGCCCTGGCTGTCAGCTCCGGGTTATCGGCCAGAATCGTATTGATGCCGACCAGAATGGCATCCACTCCGCGCCTCAGGTTCATGCCTTCAACGCGGGCTTTTTCGCCGGTAATCCATTTTGATTCGCCGCTGGCGGTGGCAATTTTGCCATCCAGTGTCATGGCCGCCTTGACGGTTACAAATGGGGTCCGTTGGACAATCCAGTGATTAAACGCCTCGTTCAAATTGCTGCATTCTCCCGCCCGGATTCCGTGAATCACTTCAATTCCTGCCCGTTTCAAAATCCTAAAGCCTTTGCCGGAATGCCTCGGGTTTGGGTCGGTTGCGCCCACCACCACGCGTTCGATGCCGGCTGCGATGATGGCATCCGTGCAGGGCGGCGTCCGGCCGTGGGTGCAGCACGGTTCAAGCGTCACATAAAGCGTCGCGCCCTTGGGATTGTTGCCACGTTTTTGCGCATTTCGCAGCGCCTCGATTTCCGCGTGCGGGAAGCCTGCCCCCCGATGCCAGCCGCGCGCGATGATTTTGCCGCCTTTCACCAGTACTGCACCGACCATCGGATTCGGCGAGGTCTGCCCGGAACTGCGCCGCGCCAGGCCGATGGCGAGGCGCATAAAATTCAAGTCACTGCGTAAAATGTTTTTGGGTTGCGCCTTCATTCGGAGTTGAATCAACGCCAGGACAATCCCAACTGTCGCAGCAGGAAATATTCATTGTAAGGATGGTCATCGGTGACTTGAATTTCTGGATTGGGGTTCAAGGCATCTTTGGTGGTTTTCTCCCGTGATACCACCAGATTTAGATAGCCGGGCAAATTGGGGGTAAAACTCCATTCCAACAAATCTTTTTTCGCCGCGTCCGGCATGCGCGCGGCCAGCGCTTCAGCGGTCTGCGGCTCAATCGGATCCATGGAGGCCAGCAGGTGAACCCCCCATCCCGCAATCGAGTCAAAACTGCGCACATAAGGGAACGATTCTTTTACCGAGCGGAGCACTGCCTGGGTGGTCAAAAGGTCCCCGCCGGGAAACCAGGCTTGCAGGATGCCGTGAGGTTTCAAGTGCTGCTTGGCCAGTTCGTAAAATTCTCTCGAATAGAGCAGGCTGGAACCGGCGGCCTCCACCGGTGGCGGCGGGTCAATGACAATCACGTCAAATTTTTCCCGGGTGCGCTTGAGATAGCGCCGTCCATCATCAATGATGATATGGCCCTTGGGATCCGCGAGGACACGTTCCGCATCGGCATGATAGAAACCAAACATCTTGGGGACGCTGGGCACCAGTTCCACCGCGGTGGTGTCAATATTCCAACTCAGGGCCGAACGGTAGGTGGTTCCCATGCCGAAGCAAATTACCAGCGCGGATTCGGGCGGGCCCTGGTGATAGGCCAGTGGCAGATGGACCATGAATTTGGTGATGGGTGTCAGAATAGTCATGCCGATGCCGTTGACCAGAAGGAGTTTGGTTGGTCCGTCGTTGGCGGAGATGACATTGGCCGCGTAGTCCCGCCGCACTTCGGTTTTTTGGGACAAGTCTGCCATCCACCCCTGAAAATCCTCGGAAAATAACAACGAACAACCCAGGGCCGCACTGACGGCCAATCCCGATCCCCAGCGCCACCATCGGGGCAGGGATCCCCAGCCTTGGAAATAGAACGCAAAAAACGGCAGGCTGAGGAGGATTAATGCATGTTGCTCACTGATCCAGGGCAACAGAACATAAGAGGCGAAAATCGGTCCCAGAATGCAACCGAGGACATTGACCGCATAGGCTTTGCCGGCAGCCGCCGGATCGCCGGCCGCGTATTCGTCGATCAAACGTGGAGTCAGATATCCGAGGATCGCGCAAAGCGGGCATAGGCTGGCCAGCACAGCCATCAAGCTGACAACATCGATGGAGTTCGTCCAGCTCGCCTTCACCAGGCGCGGATCGTTGATCAAAATCGGCAGGAAAGCGGCAATCGTCAGAAATGAAATCAGCCTGGCCACCGGCCAGACGGAATTTTTTTTGAGATCGCGCCGATACACCCACGAGCCAAGAAAGGTGGCGCCCAGATAGGTAAAAACTATCGAGGCAAAGGAATACACCTGTGTTTTCAGAACCGGCGTGAACGCGCGGGTCCAAACCACTTCCATGGCCATGGCTCCGAAGCCGGTCGAAAATAAAATCCACTGGATGAGCCGGCGGCGGGAATTGCCGGGCAGGGGCAAATTGCCCGGCCCGGCGGAACGTTCCTCTTCCTGCACCACGGCGGCGGCGGGATCGGGTTGCTTCCAGCCCAGATAACCGCCAATGATAGCGATGGTGAAATTGCCTGCGGCCGCCACCCAAAGGGTGTGATGAAACCCCATCAATTCCACCAGGACCACGGCTGCCAGCAGGGTCCCGGTCATCGCGCCCAGCACGTTGGCCAGGTAAAGAAAACTGAAACTTTCCGTGTTGCGCCCATCCCGCTCCCGGATATAAGCCATCATGAAAGGAAAGGTGGTGCCCATGCACATGCACCAGGGCAGGATGGAGGCCGCCAGAACCAGGGCGGAAAGCGAGAGGTAGCGCAGGGAATCCATCGCGCCAGCGGATAATAAACCATGTTCACCGACGGCAAACAGGTTCGGAACGGCGAAGGCCCCCAATCCAATTAACAACTCAGCGCCGGCATAGAAGAGAATCGCGGATTGCCCGGATTTCCTGGTCAGTGAGGGTATCCAACGCCCGCCCGCCCAGGAGCCGACGGAAAGTCCCAACATGAATACCGACAGCACCACGGAAAGAACCGGAGTAATGATGCCGAATGACGCGAATGCCATGCGCGTCCAAACCACCTGATAAACCAGGCTGCAAAACCCGGACACAAAGAAAAGCTGAAACAAAACCCGGCGCGTAAATCGATTCATGCTGGACGATTGTTTAATCATCGCTTCTGGTTTGCACAAGATTCAACGTCCGCCGGTTCGCCAAAATCATTCCTCGAACAAAGCTTGCGCAAATTGTTTGGCGTCGAAAGGCTGCAAATCATCGGCCTGCTCGCCGAGCCCGACAAACTTGATCGGCAGTCCGAGTTCCTTCTGGATGGCCACCACCATGCCGCCTTTGCTGGTCCCGTCGAGCTTGGTCACCACCAGCCCGGTCAGCGGCACCGCCTTGTTGAATTCGCGCGCCTGGTTGAGTGCATTCATGCCCGTGGTGGCGTCGAGCACCAGCAGCACTTCATGGGGTGCCCCGGGCAGTTGCTTGCCGATGACCCGGTGCAGTTTTTGCAGTTCCTGCATCAGGTTGTGTTT